>ENA-OUQC01001512-OUQC01001512.1-human-gut-metagenome-genome-assembly--contig:-NODE-1512-length-11912-cov-3.007506_pt1 | contig 11912 bp, 9 predicted proteins | sample MGYA00237942_ERZ548815 | MGnify/ENA primary metagenome ERZ548815 (study PRJEB26490, sample SAMN05194722) | human gut metagenome | biome: terrestrial biome; feature: human-associated habitat; material... | reverse complement strand
TGCGCATACAGCGATGAGGAGTTTTCGAACGAGATGAAAAGCGCATACGAAAAAGAAAATCCGGGTAAGCTGCACATCCTCGCAGGATACGCCGATCGGTACGCCGACAAAAACGTTGTGGATGAAATCATATGCGATGCCGCAAAAAACGGCAAAACGGGCATTGTCACCATTCTTTGCAGCAAAGCCTCGGATGAGGCAGTGCAGCGCTGCTTTGACACTGCGTTCAGCTCGGGAAATATCGGAATGGCAACGATCCTTATGCAAAGAATACCGAAAACGCTGCTGGCGACCTATGCCGCAAAAGCGGCGCAGAACGGAAACTTTGCCATGACATCAATACTTACCGCAAAAATAAGCTCCGGCAGAAAATGCAGAATTACAATATCGGAGAGCGACGGCGACGCCCCGACGGAGGACGGCACAAAGCTTATGTCGGTATCCAGGGTCAGGCTGAAAGAGCTGCAGTCCAGACTTTGCGAAATTAAGAGCGCATGGAACCGCGAGGTCGGAGCACTGACCGATCTTGACGGCGAAGCGGAGGATATACGCGACGAGGTATGCGAGCTGTTCGACGAAACGCAGGACTGCGTATCGGAGCTTCTCGGCGACATTGACGGCGCGCTTGAGGATATTCCCGAATAAAACCGCGTCCCCGCCGCCCGATATTTCGGGCGGCGGGACGCTTATTTATAACGTCGCTTGATTTTTTCGAAATCAGTAGATTATTTCAAAGAACCGTGGTAGAATATGCTTGAAAGAAAGCGGCAGGCTCTGCCCCTGAAAGGAGACGATTCTATGGAAACGGCAAAGGTTTGGTTTACAAGTGAAATAACACCCGAGGCGGTTATAAAAATGTACGACGCCGTGGGCATAAAGCTCGGCGGCAATATCGCCGTAAAGGTCCACTCCGGAGAAAAAGGCAACCAGAATTTTCTGCGTCCCGAGTTTCTGCGCCCCGCCATTGAGCATGTAGGCGGCACTGTCGTTGAATGCAACACGGCGTACGGCGGTGCGCGCAACACGACCGAAAAGCACCGCGAGCTTATAGCCTATCACGGCTGGACAAAGTATTTCGACGTCGATCTGCTCGACGCCGAGGGTCCCGACATGATCCTGCCCGTAAAGCGCGGAACGGTGCTCAGCGAAAACCATGTGGGCAAAAATCTTGCAAATTATACCGATCTGCTTGTGCTGTCCCACTTCAAGGGTCACCCAATGGGCGGCTACGGCGGCGCGCTGAAGCAGCTTTCCATAGGCATTGCGTCATCCGCCGGCAAAAACCTTATACACTCGGCAGGCGTTACGGACGTTCAGAACAAGGTATGGCAGAACAACGCCCCGCAGGACAAATTCTGTGAGGCAATGGCAGACGCCGCAGGCAGCGTTACCGACTATTTCGGCGGGCGCGCCGTTTATGTCAACATGATGTGCAATCTCTCCGTTGACTGCGACTGCTGCGCCGTTGCGGAGGATCCCTGCATGAAGGACATCGGCATACTTTCCTCAAGCGATCCCGTAGCGCTTGATCAGGCGTGCATAGACCTCGTTTATTCCTCAAAGGATCCGGGCAGAGATCATCTTGTGGAGCGTATAGAAACACGTCACGGCAGGCACACTATCGACGCGGCAGCCGCTGCCGGAACAGGAACGAAAAATTACGAACTTATTCGTATATAAAAAGGAGCCGAAAAATGAAAAACATTGAAAAATCCAAAATAATCAGTCTTGCTGGCATGGTCGAGTACTGCCCCGGGCAGATAGTCAGCCGCACGCTGGCACAGAACTCTTCCGTAAGCCTTACGCTTTTTGCCTTCGACAAGGGCGAGGAGATCAGCACCCACGCAGCCGGCGGAGACGCGCTTGTTACCTGTCTTGAGGGCTGCGGCAGCGTTACCATTGACGGTGAGGAGTACGTTCTGAGCGCGGGCGACTCCATTGTTATGCCGGCGGGACATCCCCACTCCGTATACGGAAAAGAACGTTTCAAAATGCTTCTCACCGTAGTTTTCTGATCTGCAGAAATACGGCAAATTGCCGGGGGTGACAATCCCGACAGCTTGCCGTATAATGATACAGTAAATCATAACTGCCACCGGGCAGATAAATGCGAAAAAGCATTTGAAGCACATCGTTAGGTCTTTGAAGATGTGCTCAGATGCTTTATTTTTTTTGAAAGGATTCTTTATGAAGATCAAAAACCCCGTAAAGTATTTTTCCCGTGCGGAAATATGGCTGTGGAGCACATCCGTCGCGGCTATCGCCGTATCGTTTTTTGTTTTCGGCGGCAGAGGATATCTGACCCTGTGCGCCTCTCTCATAGGCGTCACTTCCCTGATACTGAACGCCAAGGGCAACCCATGGGGTCAGGTGCTGATGATAGCCTTCAGCGTGATGTACGGCATAATTTCATACGGTTTTTCGTACTACGGCGAGATGCTGACATACCTGGGCATGACGGCGCCCATGGCGCTGGCGGCGCTCGTTTCGTGGTTTCGGCACCCGTCGGAGCACGGACGCAGCGAGGTACGGGTCAACGCCCTGCGCCCTGCCGAGTACATCGGCGTCTTTTTCCTGTGCATTGCCGTAACTGCCGGTTTTTCCGTGCTGCTCTCATACCTCGGCACGACTAATATCGTTATCAGTACCGTATCCGTTTTCACAAGCTTTGCCGCCGCGTATCTGACGTTCCGCCGCAGCGAATTTTTCTCCGCTGCCTACGCCGCGAATGACATTGTGCTTATCGTTATGTGGATACTCGCAAGTCTTTCGGACTCGTCGTACATATCGGTCGTCATATGCTTCGCCGCTTTTCTCGCAAACGATATATACGGCTTTCTAAGCTGGCGAAGCATGAGACTTCGCCAATCGCGCAGCACTGCGAAAAACGTTTGCAAAGAGCAAAACGGGTAAGGCGGTATTCGATTTTTGAAAAAAGCGGGACTTTTCGCTCGGTTTGTGTTATTATAGTATAAAGTAACGCTTATAGAGGCGGATATCGGCGCAGATCCGATATTGCCGCAAAACATCGGTGAGGAGGCGGAACAAGTGAAAAAGCTTTGCAAAAGAGCAGGCGCCGCAATACTTGCGGCAGTGATGATACTTTCCGCGTCTCTCGGTTTGCCGTCCGCCTCGGCAGCGGGCGGCGAGGGCGTGCGCGTTCTTGATATAACGGACAAAGATATGTGGGACGGCGACGGGGTAAGCGTCGTGCAGCGCTCGGTCAACGGAAATACCGCCGTGCTGCTGAGCCTTGATGACGAAAGCGAAAACATGAGCTTTTTTGCGGACTTCTACCCCATCTCGGTCGAAGACTGCAGCGAACTGCATTTTGATATGATCCTGCGCGGCGGCGCAAACTCGTACAAGATCAGCGTCACCCTCGGCTCGGGCTACTATCGCAGCGAGGCATACACCGTCGGCTCTCTCGGCGATACCGATACCGTATACGTTCCCCTGCCGGACGGTCTGCGGGGCTCACTTGATCATATCGGCATAGATATTGAAGCCGTCGACGGCACTGTTTCGTACGCAATCATACATTCTGCCTCGGCTGACGACGGATTTACCTATAAATACAGAGAAACATTTATGGCTGAAAGCGTCGAATGCACCCTCGGCTCGGCACAGTATACGCAGGAAGGCGTTACCGTCACTCCCGAGCGTGCGGGCGCGGAGATCTCCCCCGATTTCATAACGGACACGTCGGATGATGCGGTATATCTCGCATGGATAACCGCAAAGGTCTCCTCCGCCGGCACAGTCGAAGCCGCAGCCGATACCGGTGACGGCATCACTGCGGTCGTGTCCGGAACACAGGCACTCATGCAGGGCAGCCACACATATTCATTTATTATAAACGGCAGCTTTGAAAGGATCCGTTTTGTCTTTCAGGGCATTACGGACGGCAGCGTCACTGCCGTCGGCGCGGGAGCGGTGTATCTTTCAGAAAAATACGACTCCGCCGTCGGCAGCGTTGAGTCATGCAAATACGAAGACGGTGCGGTCACCGTAAGCGGCAGCCTTTCAACGGAGGCCGCGGTGGAATACGTTGGCTGCAATATCGGTCTGTATATCATACCCGTCTGGGCAGACGCCGATAAGATACTCGAAGGAGAGCCGGACATCGTTACCGGATATTCAACACGATTTTCGCTGACATGTACTCCCGAAGAAAGTTATGCCTGCTGCACTTATCAGGCGGTCCTTATGACGGACGAAGAGAATATCCCCCTCGGCGCGCCCCGGTTCGCAGAGGCGCAGACAGTTTCAGCCGAACCCGCGTCCTCCGTTTCTGCCCTTTACGGCGCGGACGCGGCAGGAGTTTTTGAATCCAATGTTTCCTCCACGGTAATAGATATATATACCGACCGCCTGCTTGAGGACGGAGACTTGTACTCCGCGGGGCTGTACACATACGGCGGTGAATATTTCTATCTCAATAACGGCTACATCTCAGAGTTTGAGAACAGACTGACCTTTGCGGGCGCGGCGGGCATCAGGGTGTACGCAAGAATACTGCAAAGCGAAAATACGGAATTGGATTTTGACCCGGGCGATCGCGACAGCGTTATAAAAATGTGCGCCGTTGCCGACATTCTTTCGACAAAGCTCGGAGGGATACGCGGCTTTATTATAGGCAACTCGGTCAATACCGTGCCCGGCGCGCAGGTGCCGGACATGACCGCGGCGCAAAACTATGCAAAACTTGTTTCGATGTTCACCTTGTGCGTACGCAGCACCGGTGCGGCGCAGGAGGTCTTTCTGCCCTTTACGGACAGCCCGGATTCGGACCCGTCACCGTGCTTTGCGGCGGTGCGCCACCTTGCGGCCGTTTCGGGCAGGCAGGGCATATCCGTTTTGTACAGTTGCGAGGGGAGCGATCCCGTAAGCACGGCTGCGTCCGCTGCCCACACTGCCGGAGTTTCCGGCTCTTTCGGATACGCGACAGACAGCTGCGCCGCCATCTGGCAGGCGCCTGAGGACTCGGACTATGACGAGCTCGGAACCGCATACGTCGAATACTGCAAGGCCGCGGCGACATCGGGACTTCGTTTTGCGGCAATATCCGTTTCCGCCCTTGACGATCCCAACCGTTTTTACGATATACTGAAAAGCGCCATTGACCGCGAAAAGGTCTTCTCCGCTTCGGTCTCGCAGTATAAGGCAATTGCAGAAAACATAGCATTCGAAGGCACCTGCGATATATGGAATTTTACAAATGCCTATGATACTTCCGGCTGGGTCTCCGGCGGCAGCTTTTCCGCGGCGCAGAGCGCGGGCCTTGCCGGAGGCGGACGCGCGCTCACAGTCGCCTCCGACCCGACCGACAGCGGCGCGGGCATTATTGTCTGCCGTCTTGCTTCTCCCGTAAACATGGCGGATCTGAGCGTTAGATTTACCATGTCCGTAAGCGACATTCCAAGCGGCGGCGCCGCCGATATCACTCTCCTGCTCGGCGGAGGAGACTACCGGGCGGAATTTTCTGCAATTGCAGAAAATTCCGACATGACCGAGTATGTCTGCAATATGTCTCAGTTTGCGGGAGCGTCAAAAACAGAATACGCCGCAATTATCGTAAAAGGTGCCGAAGGCGCTTCGCTTAACCTGTCAAAGGTCGAGCTTTGCAGCCTCAGCGCCGAGCGGCACGAGCTGGAAGCACGGCTGAACGGCGGCACGCAAAGCAGCGCGGATCCGCTTTTCTATGTTTTTATCATAGTTCTCGCCGCTGTAACAGTCATAGTATTCACTCTTCTGTCAAGAAGGAAAAACACGCGGCGCGCATCAGACAGAAAGCGCCCGAAATAGCTTTCGCCGCCGAAGCAAGCTCCCACAGAGCTCCGCGGTCGATGACGTCCGTCCCCCGCCCGCTCTCCCGCTCAGTATCGATCACTCTCCATGCGCCGCACTCGCTTTTGCCCAGTATAAGGCGCTACCACCAACGCTCATCTTCTGCCCATATCGCTCGCCTCCTGCCGCGCCGCTCTCGTCCGCTGCCCCGCTGCGGATAAAGGCGCCCCCTGCCGCTCCGATGCGTCGCCGCGTCTCCCGTGCGGTCAGCTTTTATAAACGCATTCTGCATATAATGGTGCTTTTTGTCAATATTACTATTGAAAACCCCGCGCCTAAAATGTATAATCTATATATGCATATGTAACTTTAATGAAACGAGGAAAATCCCAATGTCAATGTCGGAGCACTCCGGTGAAAAAGTCGCAATACTCGACTGCGGCGGTCAGTATACAAAGGTCATTGACCGAAAGGTCAGAGAGCTCGGCGTATACACCGATATACTCCCTATGGGAGTCAGCAGCGAAAAGCTGAAGGATTACAGCGCAGTCATTCTGTCCGGAGGTCCCTCCAGCGTTTGGGAGAATGGCGCTCCGTCATATGACGAGGGAATTTTCGAACTCGGTCTGCCCATGCTCGGTATCTGCTACGGTATGCAGCTTATCTGCAACCATTTCGGCGGAGAGGTCATTCCTTCTTATAAAACCGAATACGGTCAGATAAACGTGACCGTCGACACATCCTGTCCTCTCTTTGCTGGACTTGACTCCGTTCAGCCCGTGCTTATGAGCCACGGCGACGCTGTAAAGCGCAATCCCGACTCATTTGTGGTCGTGGCAAAGACAGATAACGTCACCGCGGCTGTATGGTCGGAGGAAAAGAAGATCGCGGCGGTCCAGTTCCACCCCGAAGTGGAGCTTACCGAAAACGGCGTAAAGATGCTGGAAAACTTTTTGCGCGGCATATGCGGTCTCAAAGAGGTGTACGCGCTTGAGGACCGTATCGAAACATCCGTTAAAATGATACGCGAACGCGTCGGCGACGGCAAGGTCGTCGTCCTCGTGTCCGGAGGCGTTGACTCCGCCGTGACCGCGGCACTGCTCGTAAAGGCGCTTCGCCCCGAGCAGGTGTTTGCCATCCATATCGACCACGGCCTTATGAGAAAGAACGAATCCGACCTCATCTGCGAAAACCTGGCAAAGCTGGGACTTACGCAGATGCAGCGCATAAACGCGGAGGACGCGTTTTTCAATACCGCCCTTGAAATAGACGGCGAAAAATACGCACCCCTTTCCGAAACCGTGGAGCCCGAGAAAAAGCGCGCCATAATCGGCCATATGTTCTTTGTAGTGACCGAAGAGGCAGCGAAAAAGCTTGATCTCGACTTCGATACCGCGTTTCTCGCTCAGGGCACACTGCGCCCCGATCTTATAGAAAGCGGCAACCCCGACGTTTCCGGCTACGCGCATAAAATAAAGACCCACCACAACGACGTGGGCGTTATCAGAGCCCTGCGCGACGCGGGTCACGTTATCGAGACCAACTGGGACTGGCATAAGGACGAAGTCCGTAAGGTCGCCCGTATGCTCGGTCTTGACGAGGAGATCGCATCCCGTCAGCCCTTCCCCGGTCCGGGCCTCGGCGTGCGCCTTATATGCTGCAACGAAGCGGCTCCTCTGCCCGAACAGACTAAACTCGGCGAACTTTCTGCATTTGTCGAAAAAGTCGGCGGCGGTAAATTCAAGGTCCATGTAGGACCCATACAGTCCGTGGGAGTACAGGGCGATAACAGAAGCTATAAGAGCCTTGCGACACTTTATCCCACCGACGAAGGCGCCACCGTACACAACGCCGACTGGAAGCTCATTTTTGAGATCGCAAAAGAGATACCCAATAAATTCAGCTTTATAAACCGCGTAGCTTATTGCATTTACAGCGATACAAAGTCCATAGACGATATCAGCTGCGCCGGTATGCATATCTGCCATGAGACCGCAGATATACTCCGCGAGATAGACGCGGCAGTCACATCCAACGTGATGAACCCGAAGATCGCGCAGTGCTTTGCGGTGATGTTCCCCATGTCGGCAAATAAGGATAAGAAGTATTCCTGCGCCATCCGCGCGGTATGCACCTCCGACTTTATGACGGCGCGCAGCGCCGCCCCCGGCAAGGAGTTTACAACGGACGCCCTTGAGAGCGCCGTTAAAGGAATTCTCGAGACGGAAGGCGACAATATCTCCATGATATTCTACGACGTCACCGGCAAACCCCCCGCAACAGTTGAGTGGGAATGATTGCATAACTCAGAAAGTGCCGTAAATACGGGCTTTTCGCAGAAAAACAGGTCTATATGACGACCGAATGACGACAAGACTAAAGCACCCTGCGGGACATTACCCCGCAGGGTGCTTTCACATAGCTACGCCATATCCTTGTCCATCACTTCATACATTGTATCCTTCATCTCTGAGTATGCGTGCATTCTGCTCTTTTCTTCTTTCAAGCAAGCAAAAATCGTCATTAACTTTGATTGCGATCAGAACAAAAAGTCTCAGCAGTAAAAAATAATTCTGCCTATGTTCATCCTCGTTCGTATTTACCTGCATTATCCCATGCATATATCTGTTACGGATTTCCAATCCATTAGTGTATTCTACACGGTTAAGCAAATAATTAAGATAATCAATTTCCGGCTGCGACAATAGTGTGCTTTTGGCTACTATAACACCCTTTTTTATAAAATCTGAAATGGCTTTCTGGGCTTTTGGAGGATAATGCCATCGACTTACAACATCATTATGATATAAGTCACGTAAAACAACCAACATAATTGCATCTTTCAAAGCTATTCTTCCGTCACTGTCAATAGAAATAAGGTCATATCTCATCATTTTTTCGATTTTCCGACGTTCATCTTCACGATAATCCGAAATATATACCGTTTCTTTCGACAGCAAATCCACAAAACAAACATCATCTTTATGTATTCGATCAACCAAAGAAAGCATATGATCGGAAAACAGCCACATCGACAACTGCTTGTAATCAGCACCGACACCGTATATATACTTGTCCTCTACTAAACTTTTTAAATCTGCAAATCGAATCGGCGTTGTTGACATTGCAATGAGATCGAAATCGATTTCTCCGTTTTCAACATATAATGAATATTGCCTCAGAATCGATTCCAAGGCGATAATAATTATGGAGCATTTTTCTGCGTAGGTACTACCGGAGGATGGCATAGATAAACGAATTTCCGCACAACCGAATTCAGATTGTATATACTCAGTGAAGACCCACTTTAGCACATCCTCCAAACGAATATTTTGTCTTGCCAAAAAATCATAATAGGCATGCATTTGCATTGAAGCAACTCCGTTCAAAGAATCAAAAGCTGCGTTATTTGGGTATTCTCTGGGTGATTTTGATACAAGAATTCTCTCAAACACACCTGCTTGCGACATTCTATTCACATGATTACATCTCATTTGAGGGACATCCACAAAATCAAACAAATAGATGAAATTGTTTAATATACTTGGAAAGTCAAGGGTTTCCGATAACCACTTCTTGCTATACGACAAAGTATACTCTTGTCCGCTTTGTGTTTCTATTCTCTCTTCATCCTGATCAGGGCTAAATGATATTCTATATCCAAAATAAGTGGAACAGCCTGTCTGGATTATTTTTTCACATTCTATTTCATATCTTCTATTCGCTTTTAAGCGTATTTCATCGGTAATCGCAAATCGACTAGTACGCTTCATATTACTAATATCTCTTAAATATTTTGTGTTTGGGCGCTCCCCGTCAATATAACTATCGATATAGTTGGCTATATCGTCTTTTGTTAATTCATCAGGCAAAAACAACTTTTCGTCTTTGGTATAGTCCTCATACACATGCAATAAAATTTGAATGCCGCATTCATTCCTAAGTATAAATCTCTTCAATTCATTACCATACCTACGAACAATATTATTATGTAAAAACAAATTGTTCGGTGATAGTTTACACTCATCGATTAGCATTTCAAAAACTTCACTTGAAATCCTGACAAACAGTTTGCAATTATCAAAGAGCACCCAAAAATCAGAATGATATCCTAATTCAATACTATTATAATATTTGATTATGTTTTGATCATTAATTTGATTAAAGAAACGTTTTGTCAAACTCAAAAGAGTTTCGCTTTTTGATTTATACTTTTCATAGTCTTAGTCACTCCATGTTTTGAGCCTATTTCCTGCAGTAAAGTATAGACTAATCTGAGAATACTCAATTGCATCATTGATATCAATTTCTTCAAATTTAGGAATTGGTAATTTTTCGATTTTTGACAAGTTATATCCGGAATATATGTCATCATGCTGATAATACTTTACTCGATCGTCCATTATTACACCTCAATTTCTCCGCTTATCAGTCTTTTGCAACAGACCGTCGCGGGTTTGTTATAATTATTCACGCTATAAAATATTCAACCGTAGTTCTGTGTAAAGCAAATATCTCCGATATCAGTATAAACGATAAAATAACTTTTATCAACAATTTAACTGCATCAATTTTCTTAATATAAACATCTTCATTTAATGTTGCATACCCACCGATGAAAAACTTTTCTCGGCATCACCTTTCGTGATTGATTAAAACACAGCATCGTGATATACTTACAGCAGCAAGAAAAAACGGCGGGGAGGTGAAACGTATGTACTTTGAATACGGAGAAGCGGAGCTTTCTTATCTGCGAAAAAAGGACAAGCGTCTGGGCGAGGTGATCGACCGCGTCGGCCGCGTATACCGCACGGTGGACACGGATCTTTTTTCTGCCGTCGTTCATCACATAGTCGGGCAGCAGATCTCGACCAAAGCACAGGCAACCGTTTGGCAGCGACTGCGGGACGCGCTCGGCTCAGTCAGCGCCGAAACCGTTCTTGCGGCGGGAGTGCCGCAGCTGCAGTCGCTGGGCATGACGTTCCGCAAAGCGGAGTATATCACGGATTTTGCCGAAAAGGTGCATGGCGGCGAGTTTGATATTTACGCTGTGGAGCATATGAGCGATGAGGACGCGATACGCGAACTGAGCTCTCTCAAAGGCATCGGCGTCTGGACGGCTGAGATGATCTTACTGTTCTGCCTGCAGCGCCCCGACATTTTCAGCTTTGACGACCTTGCCATTCAGCGCGGACTGCGCATGGTATATCATCACAGAAATATCGACCGCAAACTGTTTGAAAAATACCGCCGCCGCTTTCACCCATATTGCAGCGTAGCGAGCCTGTACCTTTGGGCAGTGTCCGGCGGAGCAATTCCGGAGATGAAAGACTTTAAGGTCAAAAAAATAAGCAGTGAGGTATAAACCATGACATATATTCAGCATTATGATTCGCCGCTCGGCGCAATCCTGCTCGCTTCCGACGGGACGGGACTTACCGGATCATGGTTTGACGGAGAAAAGTATTTCGCGGATAATCTGCCCGCGGAGCACGCCGAGCGCGAGACGCCGATCCTTGCGGACGCAAAGCGCTGGCTCGACATATATTTCACCGGCAGAGAGCCGGATTTCATGCCGCCGCTTCATCCTATCGGCTCACCTTTCAGGCAGGCCGTATGGGAGATACTTTTGCGGATACCTTACGGGCAGACCGTGACCTACGGCGAGATAGCGCGCCTTCTCGCCAAAAAGCATGGGCTTGCGAAAATGTCCGCTCAGGCGGTAGGCGGCGCCGTCGGTCATAACGAGATCTCCGTAATAATTCCCTGCCACCGTGTGGTCGGCACAAACGGCAGCCTGACCGGATATGCCGGAGGTATCGATAAAAAGAACCTTCGGATGTTCGCGGTTGATGACCGCATCGGTGTTTTCGCGTGCGGTTTTCGCGCTGTGATGATCCATTTCTCCCGAAAGGGTGACGCATAACGCCCCGTCGCTGTATTTGTAGTTGAATTTCACTTTTCCACCTCCTGTGCAAGTATAACACGTATTCTGCGCGAAGTATGTCACAATGGGCGAAGGCGTATAAATAATTTCGGTGTGTCGGAGAGCTGTTTTGCGCCGCTCTTGACGTTTTGGCGGAATTTATGGTATAGTATGAAAAAGAATCTGCCGAAAAAAT
>ENA-OUQC01001511-OUQC01001511.1-human-gut-metagenome-genome-assembly--contig:-NODE-1511-length-11917-cov-5.254679_pt1 | contig 11917 bp, 12 predicted proteins | sample MGYA00237942_ERZ548815 | MGnify/ENA primary metagenome ERZ548815 (study PRJEB26490, sample SAMN05194722) | human gut metagenome | biome: terrestrial biome; feature: human-associated habitat; material... | reverse complement strand
GTGTTTTTTCCCGGCGCATGTCCGTGAAAAAACATCCCATAGGAAAAAGCCTGCATTTCGCAGGCTTTTTCGACAAACTGAAGCCTGCATTCGCAGGCTTTTTCTGCATCCGGATTGCTTCAGCTCCGCTGAAAATCCAAAAAGCGCGTCCCCTGAAAGGAGAGACGGCCCTCGTCGCCCTCGGCGATCATGCCAAAGTCCGAGCCGTCCAGCTCCAGCTCCATCCGGTCGCCGCTCTCCACCTGAAAGGTGACGAAATACCGGGTGGTGCTGGAGGTGTGATACACGCCGTCGTTCATGTTTCGGGCATGATGGGTGACCTCCTGCCGGCGGGAGACCACCCGGGCCAACACCGTCAGCCGGGGCGACGCGTCGTTTTTCTGCTTGCGGGCGATCGCCTGCACCACGGCATAAATAAACAGGCCGATGACCAGAACGAAGACCAGCGTAAACATCCCCTCAAACGCATGGAAGCCAAAGCCAAAGCCCATACCGCGTCCCTCCCCTGTTGTTCTGTTTTTATTCTACCAGAAGCTCCGGCGGCTGTAAAGCACGAATTTTTGATACGCTTTGTATTTTATTGATAAAAAATACAGCCGGTTGTAAAATCCCGGCTGCTTTTGCGCGCTGTTTTGTTGTTTACAGCAGGAAGATGCCCGCCTGCTGGCACTTTTCCCGGGTGGCCTCGTCCCAAACGCCGGACTGGACCTCGCCGATGTGGGCGCAGCCCATGAGCAGCATACAGAGCCGGCTCTGGCCGATGCCGCCGCCGATGGTCTGGGGCAGCTGGCCGGAGAGCAGCATCTGATGGAAGGGCAGGCTCCGCCGGTCGTCGCAGCCGGCGGCGGTGAGCTGGCGGTCCAGCGCCGCCGCATCCACCCGGATGCCCATGGAGGAGACCTCGAAGGCGCAGTCCAGCACGGAGTTATAGAAAATGATATCGCCGTTCAGCTCCCAGTCGTCATAGTCCGGGGCGCGGCCGTCGTGCTTCTTGCCGGAGCGCAGCGTCTTGCCGATCTGCATGACGAAGATGGTCTGATACCGCCGGGCATATTCCAGCTCCCGCTGGGAGGGGGTCAGCTCCGGATATTCGTCCTCCAGCTGCTGGGAGGTGACGAAGGTGACCTCCCGGCAGAGCCTGGTATGCAGCGAGGGAAAGGCCCAGGTCAGCTCCTCATTGGTGTTGCAGATGGCGGCCACAATGCGCCGGACGGTGTCCTTCAGGTAGTCCGCGTTGCGCTCGCCGGGGAGCATGATCTTCTCCCAGTCCCACTGGTCCACATAGACGGAGTGCAGATTGTCCAGCACCTCCTCGTCCCGGCGGATGGCGTTCATGTCCGTATACAGGCCGTTGCCCGGGTAAAACTCATAGCGCTTCAGGGCAAGGCGCTTCCATTTGGCCAGAGAATGGACCACCTGCAGCTCTGCGCCGCCGGCGGCAGGCACATCGAAGGAGACGGGCCGCTCCACGCCGTTGAGGTTGTCGTTGAGGCCGGTTTCCGCGCCCACGAACAGCGGGGCGGAGACCCGCTTCAGATTCAGCGCGCAGCCCAGATGGCGGGGAAAGGTGTCTTTGATGAACTCGATGGCCCGCTGGGTGTCGTAAACGGAAAGGGCTGTGCGATAGCCCTGGGGGACTTTCAGCTTGATCATGGGGATCTGCTCCTTTGCGCGGCGGAGACCGCCGAAAATACTTTGCTTTAATAAAGTGATATTATAGCACAGCAGCGCAGGCAGCGCAAGCGCTTTTTGCAAAAAAAATCCGGTTTTTCCCGCCCTTGCGGGGCCGCGCCCCGGCGCTCCCCCCGTTCCGTCCCAACAGACCAGCTGCCGTCCGGCGCCACGGTGACGGTGATGGCGCCGCACTGGTCGGTGCGCAGGATGTCCGCCCCCGTCTCCCGCAGGCGCTGCAGGACCTTTTTATGGGGATGGCCGTAGGAATTGCCCGCCCCCACGCTGATCAGCGCCAGATCCGGCGCGATATTTTCCAAAAACGCCTGTCCGGAGGAGGTGTTGCTGCCGTGGTGTCCCACCTGCAGGATGTCCACCCGCTCCAGCGGGATCAGGCTGTTTTCCACCTGCTGGACCTGATCGCCGGTGAACAAAAGCGCCGTCCCGGCATATTCCGCCCGGATCACCAGCGACCATTCGTTGGCGTCGTCGCTTTCAAAGTCCGGGCCAGGATGGAGCACCGTCAGCTTCGCCCCGCCCAGGGTATATTCCCGCCCGGCGGAGGTGAAGTCGATCTGGGCGTCGGATGCGCCCAGCCAGTCCCCCGCCTGGATCAGAGCCGCCTCCCGGTCGCCGCAGTCGGAGATCACCAGCGTCTCCGCCTCCACAGCGGAAAACAGCGCCTTCGCCCCGCCGCAGTGGTCCTGATGGGGATGGGTCAGAAAGACATATTTCAGCCCCTCCGGGGCACGGACGGCCACCTCCCGGGCAAAGTCCTCCGCCGTGCCCGGCGGGCCGGCGTCGATGACGGCGCTCTCCCCGCCGCACTGCAGCAGCATGCCCAGCCCCTGGCCCACATCCGCCATAAAAAGGGTCAGGCCGGTCTCCTCCGCCGGTATCCCGCCGGGAAAGGCCTCCCGGGGCGGACGAAGCCAGCCCTCCGCATAGCCCGCCGCCGCCAAAAGCACCAGCGCCAGCGACAGCGCTGCTGCGAAAAGGCCCTTCCAGCGGGTGGAAGGGCTTGTTTTTCTGCTTCTCATAGCTTTTTCATCAGCGTCCGGTAAAACTCCACCGCCAGCCCCAGCGACTGCTCGGAGAGATACTCGTCGCCCTCATGGGTGTTTGCGCCGCCCTCCTGCCCCAGGGTGATGGGCGCGAACCGCAGGATGCAGTCGCTGAGGGCGGAATAATGCCGGGCGTCCTCCGAAGCCGTCATCAGCGTGGGGATCACAGGCAGGCGGGGATACAGCTCCTCGATGGTGCCCAGCAAAAGCCGGTACATGGGCTGCTTTTTGGAGGTGATAAAGCTCTCCTCCCCGGGGCTGACCAGCTCGGCCTCCGCCGGCAGATCGGCCACCAGCTCCTGCAGGCTCCGCAGCAGCTTCTCCGGCGGATCGGAGGGCAGCAGCCGGGCGTCGAAATAGGCGCAGGCGCTCTGGGGCAGCATATTCAGCGCCGGGAAGCTGCCGTCCATCTTGGTGGCGGCAAAGGTGCTGCGGATCAGGGCGCTGGTGGCGGCATCGTCCCGGAAGATGCGGCCGGAAAAGAGCTTCAGCAGGGGCTTGTTTGCGATGAAAAACCGCTTCAGGAAGGGGAAGGTGGAGATGGTCTCATCCAGCTGATCCCAGACGATGGGCAGGATATGGGGATGGGGCTGGACGCTCTCCACCCGGCAAACCGCCTCGCTGAGCATGCCCAGCGCCGTGCTGCGGCCCGGCTCGCTGCTGTGGCCGCCGGGGGCGGTGATGGTGAGCTTATATTCACAGTGGCGCTTTTCCCCCATGCCGATGTAGGCGGCGGAATAATAGCGGCCGTCCCGGTAAATATCCTGAAAAGCGCCGCCCTCATCCATCACAAGGCTGAACTGCAGGCCCTGCTTTTCCAGCATCCGGGCCATGGCCCCTGCGCCCTGCGCGCCGCCGGTCTCCTCGTCGCAGCCGAAGGCGAAGTAAATATCCCGTCTGGGCGAAAAATCCGCCCCGATCAGAGCCTCTGCCGCTTCCAGCATGGCCACCACGATGCCCTTGCAGTCCATGGCGCCCCGGCCCCAGATCCGGCCCTCGCTGCGCAGCCCGTCAAAGGGGCCGCACTGGGTCCAGCCGTCGCCGCCGGGGGCCACATCCAGATGGCCGCAGAAGAGCACCGGGTCGTTTTCCGTGCGCTCCCGGGTCTTCCAGCGAAGCAGCAGGCTGCCGTCCGGCTGGGAGGAAAACTCCATGACCCGGGCGGCGTTGGGATAGCGCTCCTTCAAAAACCGGCTCATCTCCCCCAGGGGGCCCGGCTCGCCGGTGACGCTGGGGATGCGGATGGCCATGGCAAGGCTCTCGGCGGCCCGCTCCGTCAGGGCAGGATCCGGCTGGCGCTGGTGCAGAGTGGAGGCGCTCCGTCTGCCCCGGCGGCCCGCGGCGATGGCCCGCAGCAGCGCATAGAGAAACACGGCCGCCACGGCGGAAAGAAAGATCGTGTTGACCAGCGCGCCGTAGCGGGCGTTGAAATTACTGTGGAAGATCTGGACGCCGGCCCAGAGATCCCGAAAGAATTGATCCATTTGCGTTTCCTCCTTTGAACGAGGGGTAAGAAAAAACCAGCGGCGGAGCGCGCCTTTTTATCCTCTCCAGTCCAGCGCGGCCTGCACATCCCGGGCGATCTGCTCGCTGAGGGCCTGTGCATTTTCAAAGGGCCGCTCCGGCCGGAGATATTTCAAAAAGCGCACCTGCACCTCCCGGCCGTAAAGGTCGCCGGAAAAGTCCAGCAGGTAGCTCTCCACGCTGACGATATCCGCGTCGGTAAAGGTGGGGCGGGAGCCCACATTGGTAACGGCCCGGAAGACCCCCTCCGGCAGCACCGTCTCCGTCACATAAACGCCCCTTGCCGGCAGCAGAAGCCCCGGCTCCACCGCCACATTCACCGTGGGAAAGCCCAGCTTGCGCCCCACCTGAAAGCCGTGGGTCACGCCGCCCTCCAGCTGAAAGGGCCGGCCCAGCAGGCGGCGGGCCAGGCCCACCTTGCCCTCCCGGACACATTCCCGGATCCAGGTGGAGGAGACGGGCCGCTTTCCGTAAAGCACCGGCGGCACCACATAGGTCTCCAGCCCGAACCGGCGCAGATCCTCCGGCGTTCCGGCGGCGCGGCAGCCAAAGCGGTAATTTTCCCCGCAGACCACCGCCTGCGCCCGATAGCGCTCCCGCAGCAGGGCGGCAAACTCCTCCGGCGTGGTCTCGGCCATCTGCCGGTCAAAGGGCAGGGCCACCACCAGCGCGGCCCCCGCCTGCTGCAGCAGGGCATAGCGCCGGGCAAAGGGGACGATCAGGTCCGGCGCCCGGCCCAAAACATAGGCCCGGGGATGGGTCTCAAAGGTGACGGCGGCACATTCCAGTCCCTTCTCCGCCGCCAGCGCCGCGGCCTTTTGCAAAATGGCCCGGTGGCCCCGGTGGACTCCGTCGAAAAAGCCCAGCGCCACCACCCGGCCCCGGGGCTGCTCTGTGCCCGTCATAAGCGCCCTCCTCAGCAGAAATTGGTCTTACAGAAAATCGCCAGTCCGCCCTTTTCCAGCGGCCGGGCCTGCCCCACCTGACGAAAGACGCCGCCGCTGTCATAGACCCGGCAAAGCGCCCCCTCCGGCGGGATCGCGCCCTGGGAAAGATGCTCCTCGGTGAAAAAAGCCCCGTGGGACGCGCGAATATCGCCGGCTTCGTTGAGCCAGACGGCGGGCAGCGTGTCATAGACCCGGTCCGTGGGCAGGATATGCTCCGCCAGCGTGCCCGCTTCCAGCGCAGCCGCGATCTGCTCGAGGGTCAGGGCGTCCTCCAGGGAAAACCCGCCGGAGCGCACCCGCCGCAGCGCGGCCATACAGCCGCCGCAGCCCAGCGCCTGCCCCAGATCCCGGCAAAGCGCGCGGATATAGGTCCCCTTGGAGCAGACCACCCGCAGATCAAAGTCCCCCGCCGGCAGCCCGTCTGCCGGGGGCAGCAGGGAGAGCCGGGAAACGGTGATGGGCCGACCCTCCAGCTCCACCGCCACGCCCCTGCGGGCCAGGGCATAGAGCCGCTTGCCGTCCACCTGCAGGGCGGAATACATGGGGGGCCGCTGCAGGATCTCCCCGGTGAACCGGGGCAGGATCGCCTGCAGGTCTTCCCTGCCGACCGTCACGGGCCGCTGCGCCAGCGTCTGGCCTGTGATGTCCTCCGTATCGGTCTCCAGCCCCAGCCGCAGCCGGGCCAGATATTCCTTTTGCTGCCCTGCGGCCTGATCGGAGGCCCGGGTGGCGCTGCCCAGAAGCACCACCAGCAGCCCGGTGGCCAGCGGGTCCAGCGTCCCGGCGTGGCCGATGCGCTTCTGCCGGAGCATGCCCCGGAGCTTGGCCACCGCGTCGTGGGAGGTGAAGCCCTCGGGCTTGTCCAGCAGCAGGATCCCGTTCAGCATGATGCAAGCTCCTCTCCTGCCGCCGCCATCAGGCGCTGCGCCGCCTGCTCTGCCGGCCCGTCTACGGTACAGCCCGCGGCCCTTGGGTGGCCTCCGCCGCCGAAGTGCTGGCAGATGCGGCTGGCGTCTGCGGGCTTGTGGGTGCGGACGGAGACCTTATACCGCCCGTCTCCCCGGTTCTGGGTGAGGATGATGCCGCAGTCCACCCCCTCCAGGCTCATGGTCAGGGTGGAGAGATTGTCCAGGTCGTCGTCGGTGGCGGCGATGGAATCCAGCCAGTCCCGGTCCAGCCAGGAGCAGCAGACCCTTCCGTCCGGCGAAAAGCGCAGCCGGTCCAGCATCTGCCGCTCGATGGCGAAGCGGACCTTGCTCTTGGCCTCAAAAAAGGTATGGTTGTGCCTGTGAAAATCCAGCCCGGCCCCGATGGCCCGGGCGGCGATCTCATGGGAAAGGGGCGTGGTGTTGGAAAAGCGGAAGCAGCCGGTATCGGTGGCCACGGCGATATACAGGGCCTCCCAGATGGGCAGATCCGGCGTCACGCCCATGGTCTCCAGCAGCAAAAGCACCACCTCGCCCGCCGCCGCGGCCTTGGGCTGCAGCAGAAGCCGTTCCGCATAGCCGGTGTTGGAGGGATGATGGTCGATGCAAAGGGCCACCCGGCCGCCATAGGGGGCCTCCCCCTCGGTGAGCAGGGCGGGGTCGGCGATGTCCACGGCCAGAATATGCGCCGGCAGAAGCCCCGCCGGGGCCGTCAGCCCCTCCAGCAGAAAGCCCAGCCGGGGCGTCAGATCCTCATTGGGGAAGACGAAGGCCCGCTTGCCCTTTTGCCGCAGGCCGCGGCACAGCGCCGCGGCACAGCCCACGGTATCCCCGTCGGGCCGGCGATGGGTCAGGATCAGGTAATCATCGTGCTCCAGCAGCCATTCGCCGGCCTCCATAAGGTCAACGGGCCTGCTCATGCTGGGCCTCCTCCCCGTCCTCCGGCGCCTCCGGCGCATCCTCCGGCGCCTCCGGCGCATCCTCCGGGATGTCCAGCGTGTTCAAAACGGCGGCGATATGGGCGCCGTGGGCGATGGAATCGTCCATGACGAAGACCAGCTCCGGCGTATAGCGCAGCCGCAGCCGCTGGGCCAGCTCCCGCCGCAGGAAGCCGGAGCAGGAGACGAGCCCCCGCTTCAGCTCCTTTTTGTCATGCTCGCCCAAGGCGCTGAGATAGACCCGGCACCAGCGCATATCGTTGGTGACCTCACAGCGCACCACCGACAGCATCACCTGAGACACCCGGGGATCCTTCACGCTGCGCAGCAGCACGGAAAGCTCCCTTGCGACCTCCTCGCTGATGCGCTGCACCCGGTTTGAATTATATGGCATAGAACCTCTCCTTTTACCGCTTGACTTCCTCCATGACGAAGGCTTCCACGATATCGCCCACCTTGATGTCGTTGAACTTATCAAAGCTCATGCCGCATTCAAAGCCGGCGGCCACCTCGCGGGCGTCGTCCTTAAAGCGCTTCAGGCTGGCCAGCTCGCCCTCGTAGATGACGATGCTGTCCCGGATCAGGCGGACCTTTTCGTTGCGCTGCATCTTGCCGTCCTTCACATAGCAGCCGGCAATGGTGCCAACGCCGCTGACCTTGAAGGTCTCGCGGATCTCCGCATGGCCCAGAACGACCTCCTTGAAGGTGGGAGCCAGCATGCCGCGCATGGCCTGCTCGATCTCCTCCAGGCAGTCGTAAATGACCCGGTACAGCCGCACATCCACCTTGGCCCGCTCAGCCTCCTCGGCCACGCCGGCCTCCGGCCGCACATTAAAGCCAACGATGATGGCGTTGGAAGCCTCCGCCAGCATCACATCGCTGTTGTTGATGCCGCCCACGCCGTTGTGGATGACCCGGACGCGGACCTCGTCGTTGGAGAGCTTCTCCAGCGACGCCTTGACGGCCTCGGCAGAGCCCTTTACATCGGCCTTGACGATGATGTTCAGATCCTTCACGCTGCCCTGCTCGATGGAGGAGAAGAGATTTTCCAGCGTGACCTTCTGAACGGCGGCCGCCTGCTTTTCCTTTTCTTCGAATTTCCGCTTTTCTGCCAGCGTGCGGGCCATGCGCTCGTCCTCCACGGCGTAGAACACATCGCCGGCGCCGGGCACCTCGCCCAGACCCACGATCTCCACGGGGACGGAGGGGCCGGCCTCCTCCAGCCTGCGGCCCTTTTCGTCGTTCATGGCGCGGACGCGGCCAACGGCCGTCCCGGCAATGACGATGTCGCCGGCATGGAGCGTGCCGTTCTGGATGAGCACGGTGGCCACGGGGCCGCGGCCCCGGTCCAGCTTGGCCTCGATGACGGTGCCCTTGGCCAGACGGTTGGGGTTGGCCTTCAGCTCCAGCATATCCGCCGTCAGCAGCACCATCTCCAGCAGGTTGTCGATGCCCTCGTGCTTCAAAGCGGAGATGGGGCAGACGATGGTATCGCCGCCCCATGCCTCGGGCACCAGACCGTATTCCGTCAGCTGCTGGAGGACCCGGTCGGGGTCGGCGTTGTGCTTGTCGATCTTATTGACCGCCACGATCAGCGGGACGCCCGCCGCCTTGGCATGGTTGATGGCCTCCACGGTCTGGGGCATGATGCCGTCGTCCGCCGCCACCACCAGAATGGCGATGTCCGTCACCTGCGCGCCCCGGGCGCGCATGGAGGTAAAGGCCGCGTGGCCGGGCGTATCCAAAAAGGTGATGTCTCTGCCGTTGAGCTTGACCCGGTAAGCGCCGATATGCTGGGTGATGCCGCCGGCCTCGCCCGCCGTCACATGGGTGTTGCGGATGGCGTCCAGCAGAGAGGTCTTGCCGTGGTCCACATGGCCCATGACCACCACCACCGGCGCGCGGGGCTTCAGATCCTGATCCTGATCCTCATGCTCGTCAAACAGGCGCTCCTCGATGGTGACGACGACCTCCTTCTCCGGCACGGCGCCCAGCTCCATGGCCACCAGAGAGGCGGTATCGTAATCGATATTCTGGGAAACATTGGCCAAAACGCCCAGCTTCATCAGCTGCTTGATGACCTCCGCGGCAGTCTTCTTCAGCCGCAGGGCCAGCTCGCCCACGGAGATCTCCTCCGGGATCTGGACCTTCAGCGGGACCTTTTTGATCTGGGCCTGCTGCTCCAGGCGGCGCATCTTCTCCTGCTCCTCCTGGCGGCGCTTGTTGCCGAACTGGGGCCGGCGCTGGTCCTTCTTGACCAGCTTCTGCTTGCTCTGGCTCTGGTTGAAGCGGCCTGCCTGCTGGGGCACCAGCGTATCCAGCCGCTCGTCGTACTTGGCGATGTTGACGCTGTTGCCCCGGGTGTCCACATAGTGGCGCTTGCCGGCGGCCGCCTGATCCTGCGCGGGGGTCTGGGCGGGCTTTTCCTCCGCACGGGCCGGCGGCGTATACTGCAGCGTCTGTCCCTGGGGCCGGGCCTTGGCGGGCTGCTTCGGCTTTTCCGGCTGCCGGGGCTTTGCAGGCTCGGCCTTGGGCTGGCTCTTGCGGATCAGGTCCTCCTTGGCCTTCTCCTCGGCGCGGATGCGGGCCGCCGCCTCCTCCTGCTGCTTGCGGATGCGATCCTCCGCGGCCTGCTTGCGCTGCTCTGCCGCCTGAGCGGCCGTGGCGCGGATCTCCTCCAGCGAGCCCAGCTGATGCTTCTGGGTGAGATAATCCATCAGCATGCCCACCTCCTGGGTGGTAACGCTCTGGGAGGGCTTGTAGGTCTTGCCCATGGCGGAAAGCGCCGTGCAGATGTCCTTGCTCTGCAGGGCAAAGTCCTTTGCCAGCTCCGTGATCTTGATCTTATTGTTTATCATAGCTCAGTTCCCCCTTTTCCGGTCCTGCGCGGTCTTCGTTCCCATGCTCCGGCGGCTGGCCCTCCCGCTTTTGGGGCCGCCGCGGCCCTTCGCCGGAGACAGGCCGGCGATGCGTTCCGACGCCCGCCCCTTTTTGGCGGCGATGCGTCCTGCGGCTCCGCTTTTCGCCCCGGGCGGGAGCGAAGGGGCCGGCTTTTTCTGCGCTTCCTTTTTGGCCTTGCGCTTCTTTTCCCGGGCCAGACGCTCTTCCAGCGCCGGGAGACAGTCTTCCCTGCCCAGCTTTTTGCAAAAGGACAGGGCAAAGCCCGTATCCAGCAGGGCGAAGGCGGCGCACTGGCCGCAGCCCAGCGCCTTGCCCAAAAGGGCCTTATCCGCATCCAGCTCCAGCAGCGGCATTTCCGGTTCCCGCTGGGCGGCGGCGTTTTTCATGCCGTCCCGGGTGTTGCGGGCGGCGTCCTGGGCCAGGCAGAGCAGCCTGGCCCTGCCCATCCGGGCGGCGTCGAAGGCGTCCTCCGCGCCCAGCGCCAGCGCGCCCGCCCGGCGCATCAGGCCGAGAAAGCCCAAAAGCTCCTCTGTCATTGCTTTCCCTCCCTGCACTGCTGCCGCAGCGTTTCATAGATCTCCGGCGTGATCTCCGTTTCCAGCGCCCGGCTCAAAGCGTGGCTCTTGACGGCCTTTTCCAGACAGGCCTCGCTGGGGCAGAGATATGCGCCCCGCCCGGGGACCTTGCCCCGGCTGTCGTAGACCACGGCGCCCTCCGGCGTCCGCACCACCCGGGCCAAAAGCGGCTTCTCCCGGTGTTCCCGGCAGGCCACGCACTGACGGATGGGTATTTTTTTCGGCATGGAGACACCTCCTGAGATTGGTTCCTGCGTCAAACGCGCTGCTTACTCCGCCTTTGCCGCGGCGCTGGCGGGGCGGATATCAATGCGGAAGCCGGTGAGCTTTGCCGCCAGACGGGCGTTCTGTCCCTCCTTGCCGATGGCAAGGGAAAGCTGGTCGTCCGGGACCACCACGCTGCAGGACTTGCCGTCCTCCTGCATCTGGACAGACAGCACGTCGGCGGGCGAAAGCGCCTCCGCCACGAACTGCACCGGATCCTCGCTGTATTTGATGATGTCGATCTTCTCGCCCTTCAGCTCGTTGACGATGGCGGCCACGCGGCCGCCCTTGGGGCCGACGCAGGCGCCGATGGGATCCACATTTTCATCGGTGGAGACCGCTTTGCTGTCGCTTACGAACCCGCACAGCTCATTGCTCGGATCATAAACCCGCATTTCGATCGGGCACGCACCCTTGTATTGCCTTGCGGGGTAAGAAATAATGTCAAAGAATGCGCCTTTGTAGTCGGTCTTACAGGCTGACAGCATTACATCAACTATTGTGTCATTAAAGAAAACATCACAAACCGTATTGAAATCATTGCCGTAACCGAGATTGTATGCTTTCTTGACTTCTGCCAGAGCTATGTCATACATGGCGTCGGCAAAAGTGTTGACGTCCGCATACGCTATTGCTCCGGCAAGACCTGAGCGCATACTCGTCGGCACTTTTGACAGCCCCGACCCGCCGGTAATTTCATATGTTACATCGCCGAAAGAGCCGTAGCTTTTACCGCCGAGAGTATAATTTGTTGCGTGCGCCTCAAAATCCCCCCGCCGCTATTTTGTGGGCAACTCCGAGCTTGTCAAGCATTTTGGCTGTCAGATACTCCGTAAATGTCGCCTTCGGCGCCTCTGCCATAACAATTGTTCCGACCATTGCATAGCCGAGAGCGGAGAGCTGCTTTTTGCTCATGAATTCGCCGAGGGTGGCGTTCCAAGCTATCGTTTCATCAAGCTTGAGATTTTTGGAGTTTTTCGCTACGGTTGCCTTGATTTCATTGTCATATTGCTTTTCGGTCTTTTTCTTGTTTGCGCTTTCGCTGATTTTGTTCCATTCGCTTTTAGAGAGTATTTTGATGCTGCTCTTTGTCTCAAGGCTCAGAGG
>ENA-OUQC01001510-OUQC01001510.1-human-gut-metagenome-genome-assembly--contig:-NODE-1510-length-11963-cov-15.301562_pt1 | contig 11963 bp, 9 predicted proteins | sample MGYA00237942_ERZ548815 | MGnify/ENA primary metagenome ERZ548815 (study PRJEB26490, sample SAMN05194722) | human gut metagenome | biome: terrestrial biome; feature: human-associated habitat; material... | reverse complement strand
CGGTCATTTCCTCCAGACAGTCCGGGCAAAGCAGGCGGTCATGGAACTCGATCAGGTTGTCGGCGGTACACCCACAGCGTGAGCAGGTACGAATGGGGATGGTCATAGCGAAATTCCTCCAAAATATAGAAATAGGCCCCCGGGAATTACCCGGAGGCCTTCGTCAATATAATATATACTTGAACGGATGGGGAAAATCGGATTGCGAAAGCGCACATAACCCTCTTGCGATTTGCACATAATAATGCTATAATTATGCGCAAAGGAGGCGATATCATGCCGCAAATCAGACCTATTACAGACCTGCGCAACACGACAGAGATCTCGGAGGTTTGCCATGCCAGCCGTGAGCCGCTGTTCATTACCAAGAATGGATACGGTGATCTGGTGGTTATGAGCATTGAAGCCTATGAGGAAATGGTCAAGACGCTGGAGACCGACAAGGCAATCACGGAAGCGGAGGCGGAGTATGCCGCCGACGGTCAGCTTCATGACGCCCGGACTGCGCTTTCTTCTTTGAGGAGGAAGCATTTGAAATAACAAATCGTGTATCTAATCACATCTTCCCCTTTGGCGTGGCAATCTCCCACCGAACCGGCTTCGAGACAGCGCCTTGGCCTACGCCATGGACGCGGCACACAAGTCTGTGTGGGTATTAACCCCGCCGAAATAAGATGGCTTCCGACGACACTTCCCCCACAAAGAATAACAGCGGCCCCGTATAGGGCCGCCGTATAGTATATAAAATCCTCACACCGCGATGCCGGTCTTGCGTACCGTGCTGAGAAAGCCGCTCTTATCGTCATCGGCGGTCAGCAGGACAGGCTCAATGTCGTCGCTTACGCCGCGGGTGAGCTTCCAAAGCATTGCCATGGTGTGCAGATAGTCATCAGGGAGCTGCCGCACGATGATGGCAATGTCAATATCGCTGTCCTTGGTGGCGGTGCCGCGGGCATAGGAGCCGTAAAGGAACACATCTGCGGCGTCGATTACCTTCCGCACAGAGGCGGCGTAATCTCTGGCGATATTCAGCACTTTTTCCTGATCCATTGATACAGCACCTCCGTTTCCTGAATCATCTGCTCACAGCGCGAAACCGTCAGGGATGCTAACAGACGCTCTTTTTGCAGCGGGTAACGCGCTTCAATATTTAAGGGACTGAGCGTATCCAGCAGATCCAACTGCTCCTCGCTCATTTCATCGGACAAACCGCACAGATTGGCAAGCCGCATCAGCTTGTGAATATAGGGCAATTCTTCCTCCGGCTTGCGGGTGACAAAGCAGCCTTTCAGCGCCTTTTCGATGGCCTGATGACACATAAAACCCACATAGAGCATACGCCGGGTTTCCAGCATAGCGTGGGCGGTCTGCAAATCATATTCCGCACCGTCGAACCAATATTCGGCTTTGTTGAAGTCGCTCATATGACCACCTCCTCGCGCTTTTAGTATACCACACGGTGGCGAAAAAGAAAAGCGTTTTGTGAATGTATTCCCCCTTGCAATTCCTGTTTCGATGTGATACACTACATTACGACAACTAAAGACACGGACGGTGCGCCGGGGTGTGAACGCGAAGCAAACGCAACCCCCGGCGGCGGAATGGGGTGAGAGGCCCCGCGAGAAGGTCACTGTGATGCCCGGGCGGCGCGAAAAGCGCGGCGCGGCGGGCTAAGTCAGATACGCTGTGCGCCGTGCCGCTTGGTTTTGCCATTCCCGAAGCCGAAATGAGAAAGTGCAGCGCACGGTCATTTGGGCCGTGCGTTTTTGTTTGCGGCGTGTTTTGGGTCGCAACGGAAAACAGGGAATGCGGCGGAACGCCGGGCGGCCCCGTAGATCGGAAGATTTTTCATAAAGGGATATCCCTTTATGCTTTGCTTATAAGCAAAGCATGGCTGATTCGCAAGCCTGTATTCGTAAGCCGAACAACGTATGTCGTTGTTGTGTTTTTCCATTGGGCAGGAGGGGGTGCCGCCCCTCCTGCCACACCTCAAAAATTCAGGCCGCAGGGCCTTTTGATATAGAAAAATCAAAAAGAGAAAGGAAAATCACGAGATGAAGAAAAGAATTGTTTCGCTGCTGTTGGCGCTGGTGACGGCGGTTTCGCTGCTGCCGGTCAGCGCCTTTGCTGCGGAAGTGGACGTTCCGGCAGCGCAGGACGTCCCCACCGTGGAGCAGCAGAATGATGAAAATACAACGCCGGATAATCAAGCGGAGTCGGCAAACGAGCCTGTGGTGCAGACAAACGCAGAGCCCAAGATTCTCGTCTCATCTAATATTTGGGATTCTACAGTTACTGTTGTCGAATATGAGGTTGAGGTCAAAGGTGGCGAAACTGTTGAAGTAGAATACTCAGGCGACTGGTTAGAATTTGACCCGAAGGGGTCTCTTACTGTTAACGGAGTGAAATGTGACCTAGCTTATATCGCTATCAACGGAAAAGAATACGATGTGCATGGTCTGGCTATCGAATTAACTGATGTTGCCGGATTTAAGGGAACAGTATGGGCGAGTGATTATCCTGCTGCTGGGTTCTATGAAGACGGCGAGCTTACGCAAAACGTTTCAATCAGCTTTATTTACAGTAATGTTCCTGCTAATCCAGAGACACCAACCTATACGCCTGTTGTTGTCAGCGCAAATACAAGTTGCGGCACTATTGGAGCGGATGCCCTGAGCTTTGAATGGAACACGGATGGTTCCAGCATTTGGAATGTCACCGCTACCCCCAAGAACGAGTGGTACAAGCTAGACTATGTGGCCGATGAGGCGGGCAATCAATTTGCCAGTGAGGACGGCAAGACCGCACAGATCACCGTTACCGCGGCAGACCAGAAATTCACCGCCTACTTTACCTCTGCCATTGCTCCCATGTATGACGAGACGGACGCCGACAGCGTGACCGTCAACGTCACTCTCTCCAACGACGGTATCCCCCTGATGGGTAAGGATGGCACCATTCTGGCCAATCTGGACGTGACCATTCCTTACTTTGATCTGGCCAGTTATGATCTGGAGGGGTTCTATCGCTGCAGCACAGAATTCGGCTGGGGCGACTACGTCAACAAAGATGTTATTGAGCGCCCCACCGCCCTCCACGCCTATATCTACCTGCTGGAGCGGTTCTATCTGGGCATTCCGGAGAGCGATTGCGGCACCGGCAAGTCCTATCTGCTGGATTACAACAAGGCCACCGATGTACTGTATATGGATGGTGGATTGGCCTATAACAGCAAACGAATCTATGCGATTACTCCTACTGGCAGTGCGACCCACCTGTACATGAAGACCTTCTGGGGCCATGACGAGAACCTGATGTACTTCGTCAACCACGAGTATCCCCTGATGAGCCAGGGCATCGGTTCCACCTGCGACTATATCCTGCTGTCCGATGGCGACCGGCTGGACGTGGGCCTGTTCACCAACTGGGACTTCTACAAGGATGGCGGCTTTAACCAGTTCAGTCAGGACGTCTATACGGTGATGGCGGGCGAGACTGTGACCACCTCCACCTTCAAGGCGGGCACCAGCGCGGCGGAAAACGGTGAATCGCCGGAGCTGGAAGCCATCAAGGATCTGAATGTGGCGGTGTATGACGCCAACTGGAACAAGGTGGCCGACTTGACCGGCGATGGCACCTATTCCTATACCTTTACCAAGGCGGGCATCTATTACATCATGGGCGTGGACGCCAACGCCAAGACCAGCAACGCCCACTACGCTCCCGCTATCACCAAGGTGACGGTGGAGGGCGAAGTTGATGAGGGCGGCACCTTTATCCTGCGGAATGCCAATGAAATGCTGCTGTTCCAGAACTACGTCAACAACGGCCATCCCGACGCCAAGGCTGTGCTGGGCGCGGATATCAACATGACCGGCATTCAGTGGAGCGGCATCAACAGCTTTACGGGAACCTTTGATGGTGCGGATCATACCCTGACCGTTGCGCTGACCGATACCGGCCTGTTCAACGACCTGGCGGGTACGGTGAAGAACCTGACCGTGGCGGGCACTGTTACTTCCGGCAAAGAATATATTGGTGCAGTCGCTTCAAATGCTAAGGGAAGCGCGGTTGTTGAAAATTGCACCAACAAGGCCGATGTGACCAATACAAAGTCCAATGGCTCCGGTTATGCCGGCGGCATTGTGGGCCGTAATCTGGACAACAATGATGCAGAATTGTCAATTCTGAACTGCCGCAACTATGGCGAAATTACCAGCAACTATAATGTAGGTGGTATTCTCGGCTTTCCCAATGCATCAAAAATGAATACTATTACCAAGTGCGAGAACCACGGAATTGTGCGTGGCAATCGCGCAGGCGGCATCACTTCTGCTTGTTCTGATACAACTGAAATCCGCCAGTGTTTGAATAACGGCACTGTTACCGGCAATACCGGAGCGGGCGGCATCGTGGCTACGGGAAGCTACACCGGTTTGATCGAGCAGTGTGTCAATACCGGGACTATTACCTCTGCCAGCGGCGCAGCGGGTGGCATTGCGGGCTATAGCAGCTCTGAAATTAACTCCTGTTATAATACCGGCGCAGTTTCCGGCAACACGGCTGGTGGCATTGTGGCATGGCAGTTTATGGATCAGCTTCCCAACACCCATAATTTTGTTACCAGCAAGGTAAGCAACTGCTACACTACCGGCACTGTGACCGGCAGCAGCGACAATGCCATTATCGGCGCTGCCGTGGGCAAGCTGCACACCGGCAATATTGTTTCTCTGGAGCAGACTACCTACCGTGATTTCCAGGTGTACGCCCTTGAGGGCACCTGCGCCCAGTTGGTGGGCCAAAAGAGCGAGAACGCCAAGGACGCCACCGCCTTCAAGACCGCCGCTGAGCTGAAGTCCGACGCCATGCTGACCACGCTGGGCGACGCCTTCAAGAAGGACGCCGGCAACGTCAACAACGGCTATCCCGTTCTGGTGTGGCAGGTTTCCGAAGCCTGCACCGACCACACCCCCGGCGCGGCTGTCCGTGAAAACGAAGTCCCCGCCACCTGCACCAAGGATGGCTCCCACGATGAAGTGATCTACTGCACCGTCTGCAAGACGGAGATCAGCCGCAAGACCATCACCGACAAGGCCCCCGGCCACAAGGAACAGCCCGCGGTGAAGGAGAACGTCAAGGACGCCACCTGCACCGTCGCCGGTTCTCACGACGAGGTGGTCTACTGCTCCGTCTGCCAGACGGAGATCAGCCGTACCACTGTTACCGACAAGGCCCTGGGCCACGATTGGGACAGCGCTACCGGCAAGTGCAAGCGCTGCGAGACCGCCTGTGACCACAAGTGGACGAACGGCAAGTGCGACACCTGCGGCTACGCCTGCCAGCACGTTGGCGGCGACGCCGTGAAGGAAAAGGAAGTTCCCGCCACCTGCACCAAGGACGGTTCCCACGACGAAGTGGTCTACTGCACCATCTGCAAGTCCGAGGTGAGCCGCACCAACGTGGTAGACAAAGCCACCGGCCACAAGGAGCAGCCCGCGGTGAAGGAGAACGTCAAGGCTCCCACCTGCACCGCGGATGGATCTCATGATGAGGTTGTCTACTGCTCCGTCTGCAAGGAGGAAGTGAGCCGCACCAACGTGGTGGACAAGGCTACCGGCCACCAGTGGGATGCTGGCGTCGTCACCACCCTGCCCACCACCAGCAAGGAGGGCATCAAGACCTTCACCTGCACGGTGTGCAAGGAGACCAAGACCGAGTCCGTCCCCAAACTGGGCGAGGACAAGAAGGACGAGAGCGCCGCTAACGAGGCCATTAACCTTATCAACGGCATCGGCACCGTCACCAAGAACAGCAAGGACAAGATCGACGCGGCCCGCAAGGCTTACGACGGTCTGACTGAGGATCAGAAGAAGCTGGTGCCCGATTCCGTGCTCAAGACGCTGACGGACGCCGAGGCGGCCTATGCCAAGCTGACCAAGCCCGGCACCAAGCCCGGCAACAAGCCCGGCAACAACTCCGGCACGAGCAGCGACACCAAGAAGGACGACGGTAAGACCGTCAAGTCCGGCCAGACCGGCGACGCGGGTATCGTCCTGTACGCGGCCATGGGCCTGCTGTCCCTGACCGGCGGCGCACTGGTGCTCGGCAAAAAGAAGAAGCAGGACTGATTTAGCCTTTCTCTGATTTTTCTCTATATGGCAAAAGCGGAGGTGCGTTGAGCATCTCCGCTCTTGCCATCCGCGAAGATAGGGCAATGAAGCATCCCCGCAAAGGTGCAAATAAATATCAGGAGGAGAGCCAAAAATGAGTAAAACGCATATTTTAACCATCCAAGTCTGTATACAACGTGCAGATGGATCCATCAGCATCTATGACGAGTTCCCCCATATGCTTAGGTATGAAGAGGAAGAAGAATATCTGGAAGCCCTGAAATATCGTTTACCGCTTCGTCGCTTCGATACCGGTCCACTTTGCGATTATGAGTGCCTATGCGATGTATTAAACGAAACCTACCGTGAGTATTGCCACGACATAGATCTTGACCCCGGCGAAAGGCTGCTGATTAGGTACGCTGATAAACCGGAAGATACGCCACTGTCAAAGAAAGAGGCAGCAAAAACCATCCGTGAGATGTTTGAAGAGGCAGCAGACGATGACAGAAATTTTGAAAAGATTGAGCGGCATTGTAAGTTCCAATTTGCACGCTGTTATAAGGGCGGGTATCCTGCACTGGCAAAGCTGGCAGCACCTATCGCGGCTGAATATGCGGATGAGGACGAAATGTTATTCCTCTTTATGGGCGTAAAGTGAGGTCGCTGAATAAAGTCTATCCTATCAGACATCCCGAAGACAGAGAGGCACAATGTGAGAGGAGCCGTGTTATTTACGGCTCCTCTCATTTATTTAACCTATGGAAAGATCAAAAGACGCCTGCCATTGCATAACGCCCATATGGGGCACGCTATGACTATACCGAACTTCCATAATACATCTCTCCTTTTTCTCGTATTTTCGCATACATATTCTCTCTTTTCTTCTGAGCATAGCAAATAAGCCTGTTCAGATAAATTTCTTATATTCTAGCCTGTTCCAGTTACCTCATACGAAAAAGTCACCAAAGTCCATGTAAAAAATGAAAAGCCTCCAACAAAATTATAATATTTTGCAGGAGGTAATGAACATGAAACCTCATAATGACACGGTAGAAACCTTGCACCTGTTTGGCCTTGCATCTCTCCGAAATGAACAGATCAAACCGATCGAAGCGCTGCGGAAATGTAAAAATGTATTCGTCAATGCTCCGACATCATCAGGAAAATCCCTGATCTATCAACTGCCTGCTGTACTGCATCAAGAACAGTTGACCATCGTGATCGAGCCCACCATCTCGCTGATGCTGGATCAGGTACAGAAGCTGAATCGTCTGGGATTCTCTGCGGCTCATTTGGACTCATCATTGACAAAGGCGCAGAAACAGGATGTGTTAGCCCGTCTGGATAAGCTGACATTCCTTTACACCACGCCGGAGCAAATGATCCGACCGGACTTCATGAAGCAGCTCAAACACGTCCGTGTCTATCAAATTGTTGTCGATGAAGCCCACTGCCTTTTAGACTGGGGCTATAGTTTTCGTGGAGCGTATTTAGAGCTGGGCAGCGCTATCAAAGCAATCGATCCACAGTGTGTTTCAGCCTTCACGGCAACGGCATCACCCGCAGATGAAGTTGAAATTCAAAAGCTGCTGGGCGTTGAGATGAAGGTGTTCCGCTGCAAATTCGACAGGAAGAACCTAATTTTCTCGAAGCGAGAAGCCGACAACCGCAAAGAAAAGCTTCACCTCGTGAAAAAGTACTTAAAAAGGTATGATCCGCACCGCGCTGTCGTTTACTGTAACACCCATAAGGCCGTAGAGGCCGTTGCCGCCGAACTAGAGAAGAAACACCCCGGTCAGGTTGGAAAATACCACAGTGGCCTGACAGCCAAGGAAAAAGCTCATCAGCAAATTCGGTTCTGTGCTGGAGAGCATAGGATCATTGTCGCCACATCCGCCTTCGGTATGGGAATCGATTTGCCGGATATTGAGCTCGTGATTCACTTCAACATGCCTCTTTCGATGAACGATTATATTCAACAGACCGGCCGCGCCGGGCGTGATGGTGGAAAAGCTCATTGCATCTTACTGTACAGTTCTGAAGATTTCTGGATGGCTTCAGAACTGGTAGAGCCCTATGAGAACGCCCGATTGAACGAGAGCCTACAGCGGATGATGGCCTACTGTGAGGATCGAAAGCGTTGCTTAAAACATCTGATGTTGGAGGCATTGGGACAGGCCGCCGGGAAGAAATGTCGTTTCTGTACCAACTGCCAGGCAGGGAGGCGCTGATATGAATTGCACTGTTTACTCTGGCATCCATACCCTGTCGCTTTCTAAGCCACTGACGGGTGAAGCGTATTGCCGGATTTTACATAAAGCCCAGGAAAAGGGTATGCAGATTGAGACGAACAAAGACTACTTCGATCCTTCAACCACGCAGACGCTGCTGGGCTATCAGAAGCACGGCGCTGTGATTTACCTGTCTCATCCCCGGCCAACTATTTACAAATTGAAGCTGCGGATCGAGCCGGAGAGAGTTCTGGGGAACACCGATCCTCAGGCATTGTGGCGGTGTGAAAAGGGTGATTGGAAGCGGCTGGCCAAGGCTGTGGACAGACTGCTGGGTGCGTTAGATATTCCCTCGCTGAAAGAGATGACGCTTTCTATCTTGGAGCTTACCGTGAACCTGACATTCCCTCAGCAGGAGTATGTCGATCTGTACATTCAGATTCTGAAAAAAGGGTATCTCAACGGCCATTATAAGCGGATTCAGTTTAGCTATACAATCAACATACAACATCTTTTAAGCCTCGTGAAACTACTCAACCCGAGGCGCATACATAGAAATGTTCGTTTATAAGACCGCTGTTTAGATTAAACAACGCTGTTATAAGTGAACATTCAAAAGCTGAATTTATAATGGACAGTTAAACAACATCAAAGCGAACGCACACTTTGACCCATACAAATAAATAGCGCAAAAAAAATAGGGCAGGAACGGAGTAATTTCCGAACCTGCCCTAATTTATTTTCGCACATTTCCTCAACTGAGAATATTCACACCCACAAAATATCCTCGGATAATTATTTGCCAAACATGACGATTGCACCGATGATACCACTCACAAGCAGAGTGCAGATACAGGTGATAACTGCAACTTTGATAGAGTTCACATTGCTGGCAATCTGTTTGTACGGTTTGTTCTCAGCCTCATTGACCTTTTCCGACAACTTACGCTCGGTTTCCTGCCAAGCTTTCGCCTGTGCATCGACTTTACTGTTTGTGTCGTCCACCTTCGTTTCAATGTTGCTGACACGCTGTGCAATAAGCTCAACAGAAGTAGCAATCTTGTAGATGGCTTTCTGTTCGCTTTGGATTTCCTTCAGCTCATTTTCCAGATTATCAATTCTATGCGTATTGGACTTGCATCTCTGTTCCGTCTCAATAAGCATAACAGTTTCCTGGTCAGTCATATGAGCACCTCCTGAATAAAGTTACTTCCCCTCTTCCTTCTTGGCAGTAACCTTATTTGCGGGTGTGGCAGGGTTAATTACCTTGCTCATGTCACACAGACTATCAATCATGTCGGCAATTGCGTCATAATCAATGTCGTAGTTAATGCCATCTGCGCTCGCCTTGAGCATCGCCAGAACCCACTCTTTTCGTTCTGCACCGTCTTTGAACTTAGTCTCGGCAGTTTCCATCAACTTCATAACCTTGTCCAGAACAACGCCCCAGTTCTTCTCCTTGACAGCCTGCTTGATGTATTTCACAAGCTGAATAACGAGAGGAATGGCGGCTGCCAGACCGGAAGCGATGGCTGCGATGTACTTCAGAATCTCCAACCAATCCATAATCGTACCTCCATTTCTTTTTCTGGCAGAGCGTTATACTCTGCTTGTATAATCAAGAGAAATCCACCCAGCGCCGCTTTTAAGCTTTCCCCATGATTTGGCGCCAGTTCCGTCTTTCTCTTCGACGATGGTATAAACACCACCGCCCTTAATCTGACCGGCCACGGCGTATCCCGTACCGGCACCCTTGCGAATGTTCAGTACATCCGCCGTAACACGCACACGATACGGAACCGCAGAAGGTTTCTGTTCGGGCACAACCGGAGTCTTGCCTGCGTATTTGTCATAGAACTTCTGACCGTATGCCGCACGCTTATTCTGAACTGCCGCACTCTGGTTCGCAGGACGCTCAAATTTCATCAGCACGGAATTGGATGCGGCAAGAATGGTCTTGGCGGATTTCAAATCGGCAAAAACGCCCTTATAGCTCTCGCTCAATTCCTTGTACATGAATTCAAGCTGCATACCCAAATCTCCAACAGACTTCTTCTTGCTCTGCGCAAAAGCAAGTAGTGCTTTCTTTCTTGTGTGATATGTCCACTGTGCCAAGCCGTAACCTGCGCTATCAGTCCCAAACTTTTTGTATGTGCCATTGTCAACAGCAGCGGTATAGGAAGCATCTGTATATCCAAGCCGCTTCTCATAGGTATTCTGGAGGTTGTCAGGGCGTAATCCAGACTCGGCATAGAGATTGCCCATCATCCCTGCAACGCCGTATTCATTCCCAATCTTGCCAAGCAAGAAATTCCAAATGATTTCCTCGTTTGTATTACCAGAGGGAGCGGACGGAGTAGACGGTATTGTCGGCGTGGTCGGTTTTGCGTTTGCCAATGCAAGGTCAGAGGCCTTGAACGGACTCATAATAGAGTTTTTACCGTCCTCACTTTTGTTGATAACAACACGATTTCCACTTACAGAATGCACAATCCAGTTCTTTGCCCGAACCCAACCAGGAACTGACTGACCGGAGTAATACTGTGTTCCGATAATCTTAACAACATCTCCCGCCTTAAATGCGCTGGTTGTCGGCGTGGTCGGATTTGTCGGCTGTGTAGGTGCAACGCTACCAGAGGTTTTCATTAGCGCAGCGACATCGGCACGAGCCGTCGCCATAGACTTACCAAACTTCGGGAACCAGTGGTTGACATCGCCGTGGTTAGAGCCAAGCCCAAGCGCATGACTGTCTGCATGGCATAAAATTGTAGGAACGGATACACCATTCATATTCACTGTTCCGTTTGGGTCAATATTGAACATTTTGCAAAGGTATGCCGTAATTTCACAGGCCTCCTTGTAGACCTTGTTGAAATATGTAGCATCGTTCAAACCGTCTTCGCAAATCTCAAATTGAATCCAACCATTGTTACAGGAACCCTTGTTGCCAGAGCCGCAGCCCCACGGGCGATAATTCCACGGCATAGTCTGTACTGTAGTGACAGTCCCGTCCGCCAATTTACCAATCCAGCAATTCAGGCCAGCCTGACGGTTGATATGGTTCCAGTCGTTTCGGTTCCCATTTGTGCCGAGAAGTGCCAAAAGCTCTGCTCTGTTTGCAGCATTATCATCCGGCTGGACATAGCGCCGCAAATTCGGATTGTTTGCACCGGTGCTGTGCCAAAGAACGCCTTTGACGGTCATGGTGCTTGTCCCTTTGTAGCAAGTACTCTGGGTCATCATGCATTCCAACGGTCTATTCGTTGAACTGTATTTCATTTTTCCTCCACTTGTCGAGGGAACGGTAGTGACCGGTTTCTCATCTGAAACAGCCGGATTATAAATAAAGCCAAGGAACTTGTACGCAGCTCCTTGACCCCAGTTACCGTTTCCCTTTGTTCTTGTCTTGTTCCAAAATGGATTGGAACTGCCCCATCCGCTTTCGGATGTATAGACCTCCGTATCACTTACGACCTTCTCAACAATAGCAACATGACCCGCCCCATCAGAACCGTTCAGTGTAGCGCCTTTCTGCCAGACCATGCAGGCGCCAAGTTTCGGTGTCTGTCCTGTTTTCAGAGAGGTTCCCTTATACTGAATGAAGTTCTCTGCATTCACG
>ENA-OUQC01001507-OUQC01001507.1-human-gut-metagenome-genome-assembly--contig:-NODE-1507-length-11973-cov-4.714046_pt1 | contig 11973 bp, 7 predicted proteins | sample MGYA00237942_ERZ548815 | MGnify/ENA primary metagenome ERZ548815 (study PRJEB26490, sample SAMN05194722) | human gut metagenome | biome: terrestrial biome; feature: human-associated habitat; material... | reverse complement strand
GGCATATAATCAATGCGACAAAGGAAATGCAGAGAAAAAGCCCGGGCAGCGTATGTTCGACGAAAAAGCCCGAAAGAAAAAGGATGAACCGACGGGAGGAGAACATGAAAAACAACGAGGCGGATGATGCCCGCAAAAACGAAATTTACAAAAACAAGATTCTGACCGTGCCGAATGTGCTTTCCGCATTCCGGCTTTTGCTTGTTCCTGCACTTGCGTGGCTGTATCTTGTTCGGAAGGATTATTCCGCAACGGCATGGGTGCTGCTGCTTTCGGGCGCAACGGATATTGCGGACGGCTTTATTGCGCGGAGATTCGGAATGGTGAGTGACCTCGGCAAGGCGCTCGATCCGATTGCGGATAAGCTGACACAAATTGTGATGCTTGCCTGCCTTTTGACGCGCTTCGGCAACCTGCTGTTCCCCTGCGTTCTGCTAATTGTGAAGGAAATCGTCACCGGCTGCATGGGCATTGCCGTAATTCGCCGCACGGGAAAGGTTCTTGCGGCGGAATGGCACGGCAAGCTGACGACTTTTCTTTTATACACGCTGATGATTGCACATGTTGTGTTCTATAATATTGCTCCTGCGCTGTCGGACACGCTGATAATCATCTGCACGGCGATGATGTGCTTTTCGTTCCTGCTGTATATGATGCGGAATATCCGTGCGCTTAAGAGCGTGGGTAAAAAAACCGAAAAAAAGCCGGAAAGAACCGTGCAGGCGTTTGAACGGTGAGCGCACAGAAGCCGATAAAAGCGAAAATAAAAAAATCCGAAAAACAATGCTGCCGATGCGGCACGGCTTTTCGGATTTTTGTTCATTGTTAAAATGATAAATCGCTTCGGGCTTTGCACATATCCTTCACACAAAGGATGTTTGAAGCGGAGAAGGCGGGTTCGGTCAGTTCAAACCGTCGGAAGCCGCCTCGAGACTGCCTTCGAAATTTCTGTTATGCAGAATTTGGGACAGCAGCTCATCCGAAAACTTCTTTGCAGCCTGTTCAACAATGATGCTGCCGGAGTAGGAGGGCGCGTAGGGACTTACCGTCACGGATGCACCGGGGACACTGTCAAAATCAATGATCACACCGCAATACGAACCGGAAATTTCAAGGTTTGAGAACATTTCATCGTTGAAGAGCTTTGTAAGGTCATTCGGCATAACATCTTCAATTCCAATGGTGAAACGCCTGCTGTCGGCATTGCCGTCGGGGAACAGCTCTTTGATTTTTTCCCCGATAGCAAGTGTCTGTTCCTTTGAAAAGATTATGATGTCATAATCTTTGGCTTTTGCGGCTTCAAGGAACTTTTCGGGAGAAGCATTGCGGTCGCGCAGAATCTCATACTTGCCGAGAGCTATATCGGTTCGGCTGCGGTTCGCAAACGTTTCGGCGGTGTTCAGCGAATACCAAAGCACGCCCACTGCCGCAATAAGCAGTGCAATAACGAGCGACATCGCGATAATTGTGATTTTTGTACTTTTTTTCATCTTAGACCTCTTTCGTAATTTACATTTTGGGAACATCGGGATAGGTTGAATTAATTACTGAATTAAATAAAACAATGAGCTCTCCTTTCCGATATACCATATAACAAGCGCAACTTTTACGTAACGCAAATCAATACCTTTTGACGAAAGATAAGATCGCACTCATTTTGGGGATTGCTTATCATACAAAAATAATTTTACCAGGATTTACACTGCGTGTCAACATCAAAAAATAATATAATTAAAAAGCACTGCGAAATTGAACCGACTGCGGTTTGAACACGGAAAACGGGATTAAAAAACGTTCTTAAAAGAAAAGCCGATTTAGAGTCGGTCATGGATAAAAAGACAATAAATTGAAGCTTTTTTCCCGAAAGAAAGTATTCGGAATATTTTCGAACAAAATCAGCCCGCGAAAAAATCGGGGCTGATTTAAAAGCATTAATCATGTTGAAATGCGGCGAACGCTCACCTGTTTTTGAAAAGATCCTTGGCTCCGACGGTGTAGTCGATTCCGGACCAGACCGTCAGCGCAGCGGCGGCGCAGATAAGCACGAAATCCACCGGAATGCCTATTGCCGTGAACACGGGTCCGCAAAGCAGGGTAATAAGGATTGCGGCAAATTGCAGCGTTGTTTTCGCCTTGCCGATGGCTTTTGCGGCAATAACAATGCCCTTGCCTGCGGCAAGCTGGCGGATGCCGCTGACGAAGATTTCCCGCGCAATGATGATGAATGTGAACACCGGCATCAGGAAATTGCCGAAGCTCATGACTTCAAATCGGCAGAGCATGATGAGTGCGGCGGAGGTGAGCAGTTTGTCCGCCGTCGGATCCATCAGTTTGCCGAAGTCGGTAACAAGGCCGCGTGCGCGCGCAATGCGCCCGTCCAGCGTGTCCGTAACATAGGCAAGCAGGAAAACCACTGCTGCAAGAACGTATTTGAGCAGCAGCGGAACGCCGTTCAGCGTGCCGATAAGCCAGCTTTCGGGCAGATAGAAGCATGCGATAAAGAGCGGTATCATAAGCATACGAAGCATTGTAAGCTTGTTTGGAAGGTTCATTTTTGTTTCTCCGTAACAGTTTTAAGGGGCGGTGCCGGCTTACCGCATAACAGTTTTAAAGGGCGATGCCGACTCCCTGCATAACAGTATTTAAGGGGCGGTGCCGGCTTACCGCATAACCGTTTTAAGGGACGGCACCAATTCACCGCAGAGGTCGTAATAATCCGCGCCGGTGATTTTGATGCTGACATAACTTCCGGCGGGAACGGGGTTTCCGCAATGCGGAACCTTGATGATTCCGTCAACATCGGCTGCTTCGGCGTAGGAACGGCAGAAAAGGAATTCCTCGTCCGCGCCGTCAACAAGGGCTTCAACAACGGTGCCGATTCTTGCGCGGTTCAGCTCAAGGGAAATCTTCATCTGCTGACGCATGAGCCTGTCAAGCCGCTGCTCGGCGGTTTCCGCATCGACTGCGTTCGGCATGGAGGCGGCAGGTGTGCCGTCCTCGGCGGAATAGGTGAATGCGCCCACCCTGTCGAAAGGATGTTCCGCCATGAAACGCATAAGCTCGTCAAAATCCGCTTCGGTTTCGCCGGGAAAGCCGAGCATGACGGTTGTGCGGAGAATGAACCCGGGAGCACTGCGGCGGATATAGTCCGTGATTTCGCGGATGTGTTCCGCGCTGCCGTGGCGGTTCATGTCGCGCAGCATATGTGCCGAGATATGCTGAATCGGAATGTCGATATAATTGCAGATTTTCGGGTTGCGGTACATTGCGTCAACAAGTTCTTCCGTGACGGTGTTGGGATAGGCATAAAGCACGCGAACCCAATGCAGCCCCTCGATTTCGGTCAGTTTTTCAAGCAGTTCACGCAGCATGGGTTTTCCGTAAAGGTCAATGCCGTATGCCGAAGTGTCCTGCGCAATAACGGTCAGCTCCGTGACACCGCTTTCTGCAAGCTGTTCAGCCTCGGCAAGAAGGGTCTCCATGGGGGTGCTGACTCTGCCGCCGCGAATCAGCGGGATCGCGCAATAAGTACAGCGATTGTCGCAGCCGTCCGCAATGCGCAGATATGCGCGATATGACGGGGTCGTGAGCAGTCGCTTCGGGATGCCGCAGCACGCCGCGGCATTCGCACTTTCGGGCGCGGGTGGTTCAACTCCGCAGATTCCTGCAAGCCGCTCCGCAAGAGCGGGATAGTTTTTTACGCCGTTGAAAACGTCAACCTCGGGCAGTTCCCGCGCAAGCTCATCACCGTAACGCTGGCTCAAACAACCCGTGACAACAAGCAGTTTGCAGCTGCCTGCGGTTTTATATTGCGCCATGTCGAGAATCGTGTCTATGGAATCCGTCTTTGCGCTTTCGATAAAGCCGCAGGTGTTAACGATAATGATTTCCGCCTGCGCGGCATCGTTCACGATATCGAACCCGCGTGACTTAAGTTCGCCCAACAGAATTTCGGAATCCACGGCATTTTTGCTGCATCCGAGGGAGACGAGGCCGACACGGGGGCATTTTGAATATAATTTATCGCTGTTCACTTAATCAGTATCCTTTCCGCTCCCGGGGGAGCCGCTTTGCAGATTTCCGCCGAATATGCGGTTGTATTCGGCTGCATCAATGAGCACCTTTCGGGGCTTTGCACCGTCCGGCTCGCTCACGAATTTGTTTTGTTCCATGATGTCAACAAGCCTTGCCGCACGCGCATAGCCGACGCGCAGTCGGCGCTGAATCATTGAAATGGAGGCCGTGCCGCTTTCAACAACGAGCCGCACCGCATCGGGAAGCAAATCGTCGTCCTGCTTGCCGTTGCCTTGGCCGAGCCCTCCCCCGCCGCCGGTGATTTCGCTTAACACGCTTTCGTCATATGACGGAGCAGCCACCTGATTCTGAAGGAAAAAGTCGCGAATCGCTTCAACCTCTTCATCCGACACAAACGCACCCTGTGCGCGTGTGGGCTTGCTTGCGCCGTTCGCATGGAAAAGCATATCGCCCTTGCCGAGCAGCTTTTCCGCACCGCTTGCGTCCATAATAACGCGGGAATCCGTGCCGTTTGAAACGGCAAACGCAATTCGCGAGGGAATGTTGGCTTTTATAAGGCCTGTTATAACATCAACGGACGGCCGCTGAGTTGCAACGATAAGGTGAATGCCGCAGGCTCTGCCGAGCTGCGCAATGCGGCAGATGGATTCTTCAACATCCTTTGAAGCAACCATCATAAGGTCGGCAAGCTCATCGATTATGATAACAAGGCGCGGCCACTTATCCTCCTCACGCTCCTGCATGGCATTATAGCGGTAGATGTCGCGGGCGTTGACTTTTCCCATCTTGCCGTAACGCTGCTCCATTTCCGTAACCGCCCAGCGCAGTGCGCCCGCCGCTTTTTTCGGTTCGGTAACAACTGGACAGAACAGGTGCGGAAGCGCGGAGAAGATGGACAGCTCAACGACTTTCGGGTCGATGAGGATCATTCGAACATCCTTAGGTGCGGATTTGAAGATCAAGCTCAATATGATGCAGTTGATGCACACGGATTTACCGGAGCCCGTTTGACCCGCAATCAGCATATGCGGCATTTTTTCAAGATCCGCAAGCACGACTTTGCCCGCAATATCCTTGCCCAAGCCCATTGTGAGCGGGGATTTTGCAGTGTTGAATTCACGCGTTTCAAGCACATCGCGGAGGTACACGGGTGCGGTATCCTTGTTCGGAATTTCAATGCCGATTGCTGATTTTCCGGGTATCGGCGCTTCGATGCGGACACGCGGAGCAGCAAGCGCAAGTGCAATATCGTTGCTCAGGGTCGTGATGCGGTTCACGCGGATCCCCTGTGCGGGCTGGAGCTCGAACCTTGTTATCACCGGACCGACACTGATATTTACAATTCGTGCGGAAATATTAAAGCTGTTGAGCGTTTCGATAAGCACCTTTGCCTTCTCCGTCGGCGATTCTGATGCAACCGCTGCGGCAGGGTCGGGCAGGCGCAGAAGGCTGTACGGCGGCCGTTGGTATTCGATCACGGCGGCGGGAACGACGGAGGAGACGGTGTTTCCCGAGGGACTGCCGCCTTGCGAAGAATCATTGCCGCCGACGGGTGTTGATTTGCGTTCTGCGGGAAAGCCGCTTTGCGCCGTTTCGGACTGCTCCGTGATGCTTTGCGGCGGAATGTCTTCCATGCGTGTCACCGGAATGCCGCGCAGGAAGTCATCATCGGCTTCGGTTGAATCTTCGGCGGCGGGGCTGTCAAACGGCTCTTCCGACGCGGAAACAGCCGAATCGGAGGGCTCGTTGGAATAATCCGGCTCGAAAGGCATGTCGTCATCCGCTGTCGGAGGAGCAAAGCCCTCTTCGTCGCGTTCAACATCGGCATAGGAAAGGTTCATCGGAATGTCAATGTGTTCATCGCCGTAGGAAGGAAAATCCTCCCGAGACCCGTTGTCAACATCAACATCGGAGGGAACAAAATTGCTTGTTTTCAGTTCACGTTTTCCGCTGCGCCTGTGCTTCTGAGGTTTTGTTGTTTTGAGCGGCCCCGAAACGGGGAAAAACTCAAGTTCATCATTGTTTTTTGCGGTGCCGAAAGGCCTGTGCTTCTGCGGGGTGCGCCGTGCGGTGAAATCGGATGTGCCGACGGTTTCGGCAATGTCCGCCGCATTCACGTTTTCGGAACGTGCGGACATCTCCGCTTCCTGCCTTTTGCGGGCTCTGCTGCGTTTTGCAAGGGAGGAAACCTGTTCGCCGCTTTCCGCCCCGTAATCGCTGTCCCCCGCCGTGAGCGGTTTTCCGGAATGAACAAGGAATCCGTCCTCGTCAAACTGCGGCTCGTTGGATGAGCTTTGTTTTTTGCGCCCTCTCTCGGGTTTTGTGTCGTCAAGTTTTTCGTTGTAAAGCTCGGTTTGTCGGCGGGCACGCGAAACGGCGTGAGCCTCCGCAACGCTTTCGGCAAGCTTTCTGCCCGTTTTTCGGAGGGAAAGCCCTGTGATAACAAGCAGCATGATAATATCAATGCCCGCCAGTGCAACACATCCGCCCGTGACGCCGAACAACTTTGCAAAAAGGTACGCAAGGCTTCCGCCGAAAAAACCTCCGCCGCTGCGCAGGCGGCTGCCTTCGGACCATGCATGGGAAACAGCCTCTCCGAAGTTCATGGCGGGAATCGATTTTGCATATTCGGCAAGGTGAATGAACGAAAGCAGCGCGAATGCGGCAGCGGCTGCGCAAACGATCGTGCCCGTGCGGGAATTGTCCTTTCGAATTGCGATAACACAAACTCCGAGTGCCGCACAAAGCACGGGCACTGCATACATTCCGATGCCGAAAATGCCGAAAAGCAGAGGCACAATTGCCGCAATGACCCCTTGGGACGAACGGGGGGCATAGCAGAATATGCCGAGTATGATACCGACAAGTATAAGCACGACTCCGATTATCTCGCGCTTGGTATCGGCCGAATCGGCGGATTTGCCGCTTTGCTTTTTTCCGTTTCGTGAAGCGGAAGCGGGCCGCTGTTCGCTGCGCCCTGCGGAGCCCCGTCCGGAGCGTCTCTTTGCGCCGTTTGAACCTGTTGCTGCCATTTATTTGAACCCTTTCAGAGTGATATGTGCATTTGAATGCCTGCGGTTTGAACCGGTATTCTATTATAACGCATTTCGCCGCCGAATTAAAGAGCCGTTTTCTTAAAAAAGCCGTGATTGAGAAAAGTCTGAGCCGGGCTCGGGAAACGAAGCTGTATTTCCCGGGAAATAAAACTTATTCGTGGAACCATAATCAAAAAACAGGGGCCGCCCGCATGTCTGCGGGCAGTCCCTGTCGGTAGGTTAAGTTCGATTCAACCGAGCCGATTCGGTCGAGTCAAGGTTATGCGGTCATTGCCATGCGGAGGATCGTTACGGCATCGGTGATGGTAACATTGCCGTCGCCGTCAATATCGGCTGCATTCACATTGATGTTTGTAACGGTGCCCATTGCATAGCGCATTGCAAGCAGTGCATCGCTTACGGTAACGGTGCCGTCGCCGTCGGAATCGCCGGGGATCGCATTGGAATGATATTCAACATCGTCAAGATATGCGCAGTCATCGTTGCGGTTGACGCTGCTGTCCTTGGTGTATTTCCACTCAAAGTTGTAGGTGCCGGAGGTTGCTGCGGTGTAGGTGTATTCCTCCCATGCAAGGCTGCCGGACTTTGAGAATACCTGAGTGTTGTTTGCGGTGAAGATGAACTTGTCGTAGTTCTGTTCACTGCTGACCTTGTAGCGGAAGGTGAGGGTTTCGCCCGCGCTCATGGTAAGACTGAGAGAGATCGCGGAGGTGCTGTTGTTCACGCCCTCGTTGCTGCTCTTTGCATAATCATCGAGAACCGCCCAGGGATAGCTGCCCGCGCTGGTGAAGTTCAGCTCGCCGCCGGGAACGTTGAGTGCGGATTCGAGGGTGTAGAGCAGGTTAACTTCCTTGACCCATGCGCAGTCGCTGCCCGCTGCACCGCTGCCGTCCTTAACATAGCGGAAAGCAAAGGTGTGGTCGCCGCTTTCTTCGATGAGGTAATCGTACTGAGTCCAATCCGATGCGGTTGAAACTTCAAGAACAACATTTCCGTCAACAACAAACTGGAACTTATCGCCTGCGCCGCCGTCGAACTTGTAGTTGAAGCGGAAGGTAAGTCCGGAATTGATGTTTGCGGAGGTGCTGATTTCGGAGGTGCTGTTGTTCACGCCCGCATTGCCGCTCTTTGCAGCATTGCCGTCAACGGTCCAGGGATAGTTGTTGCCCTCGAACAGGAAGTTGCCGTTGCCGGTGTTGATAGCGGAGCTGAGAGTTTCCTCAAGCACAACGTTGCGGATGTAGGCCTTGTCGTCGCCTGCCGCGCCGCTTGCATCCTTGCTGAATTCCCAAGTGAGAAGCACATCGCCGTGGGTGGGAATGTAGCAGGTGTAGGTCTGCCAGTTTTGGCTTCCGCTTGCGGAGAACAGTTCTTCGCCGTTTGCAAGGAAACGGAGATAGTCGTGGTTCTGTTCGCTGCTGACTTTGTATTCAAAGCTGATGCGCTGATATGCGCCGAGGGTTGCTTTTGCGCTGAGGACGGAAGTGCTGTTGTTCACGCCCGCATTGCCGCTGAATGCGCAGTTTGCACCCGCATTCCAAGGATATTCGCTTGCGGAAGTGAAGTGCAGGAAGCTGCCTTCGCCGTTGATGACATTGTCGAACTTAAGCAGGTCGGTAACGTTCAGAATACCGGTGCCGCCGCCTTCGATGCCGACATCGATGGCAGCACCCTTGAGAGTGTTGATAACTTCGAATGCGCCCATGTCGGGGTTGAAGGTTTTAAGAAGTGCGCATGCTGCCGCAACGTGCGGAGTCGCCATGCTGGTGCCGTCCATTTCGGTGTAGCCGCCGCCCATACGGACGCTGCGGATGCCGACACCGGGAGCGGTAATGTCAACGATTTCGCCCACGTTGGAGAAATCGGCCATACGCTTGTTCCTGTCGTGTGCCGCAACGGTAACGCAGTCGGGAACGTTTGCGGGGCAGCGGGTGGAAGCGTCGGCACCGTAGTTGTTGCCTGCCGCAACGCAGTAAACGATGTCGTTGTGTGCCATGCCTTCGGCAACAACTTCAACGTATGCATTGTGGTCGTTGTCACAGGGGCCGCTGAGGCTGAGGTTTGCCGCAGCCGCGCCGTTGAGGGAAGCGTATTCCATTGCAAGAATGATCTCTGCGGAATTACCGTAACCCTCGGCATCGAGAACTTTCAGAGGCATGATTTTGACGTTGGGAAGGTTGCCGTCAATGATGGTGCCTGCGCAGTGGGAACCGTGGCCGTGGTCATCCTCGGGGTTGCTGTCGTTGTTTACAAAGTCATAACCCGGAACGGATCTGCCGACAAGATAGGGGTGATCGCTGTCGTAACCGGTGTCGATAACGGCAACAACGACTTCGGGAAGGTTTTCAACGCCGCCGGCATAGTCGAGCATCCACTCATTGTAGTTGAAAGCATCAACATAGTCCGCACCGTAGCCCCAGCTGAGGAATTCGTTCACGCCGGGTTCCTGATCCGCCTGCATGACGATATCGGGTTCGGCATACTGAACGCCCTTTACAAGCTCAAAAGCTTCGGCCGCTTTGCGCGCTTCTTCGGAAGTTCTGTACTGAATAATGTGCCAGTCATTGTAGCCGTTTACATGCGCAACGGAGCCGGTGTAGTCCAGCTCTTCGGCACTCTTGACGATGATTCGTCCGTTTGCATAGGGGTCGGTATCCGCTGCTTTTTTGGTATATTCAGCGGAATACTTTTCGGTCATGTTGTGCAGTCTGCCGGCAAAAGCAAGCAGATCTTCGCTGCGCTTTGCGTTATCGGCAGCGGTGGCGGTCCCTTCGGCAAAGCTGCCGATGGGAACGATGAGGCTGAAGCACATGATGAGCGAGAGCAGCAGTGCAGCAGTTTTCCTGAGATTCATTCGGTTTTCCTCCGTGTTATGTTTGTTGATTCGCTGCGGTGCATATCGTGTTTAAAACGCCGAAGCAAATCTGTCCGTATAATATTATCAGAAACGGGGACTGAAGTCAAGGAAAATCTATAATCTATCGAAAAGTGAGAAAAAATCAGCATGTAGTGCAAAATGAAAAAAATACAGCTGCCTTTGCTCAGCGGAGACAAAGCCGAACGCCCCGCATTTTGCGCAAAAGCAGCTTGTTAATTAACTTGGTTTAACCGACGCAAATTCAAAAAGCGCGTGCCGCAAGCAGCCGCCGCATCAGAATCAGCGCATCGACGGAATCAACGGTGCCGTCCCCGTTCACATCACAGGCGGCGAGCAGGATTCCAGGAACCCTGATGCCCATTGAGTGGCGAAGAATGCTCAGTGCGTCCGTAAACTCAACCGCGCCGTTGCCGTCCGCATCGCCGATAAGGTAAGGCAGGCCGAAATTTGCATAGACATGAAGGTTACTCCGAACATTATCAAAGTCTTCCGACCAACCGTAAAAAACATAACCGTCGTGTGTGGGCAAAGCAGGTTCAACGGCGGAAAAACCGTAGTATATGTTTTGCTGCGAAAGGACTTCGCGCGTCATTCCGTCCTTAAATGTGACTGTGTACGTGCGCAGCGGCTCAAGCTCAATCGAAAACGGGCAGACGAGGATCTCCGTAAACGTTTTGGTTCGGCTTGTGAGGGAGGAGCTTGCCGTAACAATCGCTTTAAGTTCGTAGGCATAATGCCCGGCGGCAAGGCTTCCGAAACGGAGTGCGGCGTCAACAGCCGTGCCGGATATGTCAAACCCGCCGTGAACGCCCGGCAGCACCGCGGCGGACATGAGCGTATCCCCGTCGCCGTCCGCAAACCTGCCATCAATGCGCGTTATGCTGTGCCGCGAAACAACGGTCTGCGTAAGCGCGAATGACCTTCCGAGAGGGAGCGTTCCCTGCGGGATCGTTTCGGACTGAATTTCGATATCATCCAAAAACCGCACAAATCCGATTTCACTTTGTTTTACATAAAGATGTGAACCGTTAACAAACACTTGGTGCCAGCTTTGCCCGAGGGTGTTTACAAGGTCGCCTGTTACAACGAGCTTTTCGCCGGCAGAGGCGGTTGAAACGGCAACCGAGCCGAACCCCGCGCTTGCGTCGCAGGGCAGGGAGAACAGCGTTGCTCTTGATTTGACCTGCGCCTCAAGATGCGTCATTTCAAAGCTGCACCGGGAGATGTAGTCCGAATCGTTGGGATTATTGCCCGCATAGATGCACAGCCTGCTGACGTACGGATAACGGGAATCCAGCGCAACATCCGCGTTCCCCGCAACATTGTTCAGCGAGTCCATGATATAAACACGACCTTCCGCAATGCTTTTTGCATTATCAACGGCAACGTAATGCCCATAGTTTTTTACAGTCAGAATAACATGCTTATCCTGCCGCACATAGCTCATTATCTTTTCCTGCATTGCGGCGGAGGAAGAATCACCCTCGTAATACTCCATACCTTCAAATTCAAGCCCGTCTATCATCTGTGCGGGCTTGTACCAATACAGATTGCCGTCGTCGCTCAGGCCGCCGTTGGCATTCAGCCAGTTAACAAGCGTTGCAACGTTGAACGTGTCGGATGTTCTGTATCCGCTTTGAATAATTATCTTTGTTACGGATGTTACAAGGCAGCCGATCTGCGCCACTGTTTTTCCGCTTGCGCCCATCGGGAGCTGCCCCCAGCGCGGATCGCGCTGCGCCCATTTGCGGTAATCCTCCGCATCCTTTTCGGAAACGGCTTCGGCGTCAAAGGGCGGTTCGTCCGAAAGCTCGTCGGGAATATCGGACAATAAATAATTATCGTCAGACCTTTCGCTTTTTTCGGTGTTAGTGTCTGCAACGGAAAAACTGCCGAAAACCGACACAAAAAGCATCGAAACGGCAACAAAAATTAAAAAAAGATTGTAAAGTTTTTTGTTACGATTCATTCTTTTCTCACCTCAAGCGGATTATAGCGCAGAAC
>ENA-OUQC01001506-OUQC01001506.1-human-gut-metagenome-genome-assembly--contig:-NODE-1506-length-11977-cov-3.016608_pt1 | contig 11977 bp, 8 predicted proteins | sample MGYA00237942_ERZ548815 | MGnify/ENA primary metagenome ERZ548815 (study PRJEB26490, sample SAMN05194722) | human gut metagenome | biome: terrestrial biome; feature: human-associated habitat; material... | reverse complement strand
CAGCGCGCCCTGGCGGAAGCCCTTGGTCTTGGAGATCACGCTGTAGCGCAGCGAGACGGGGAAGTCCTTGCCGCAGGCCTTCTTGATCGCCTGCACGATCTCGACGGCAAAGCGGTAGCGGTTTTCAAACGAGCCGCCGTATTCGTCCGTGCGCTTGTTGACGTAGTGGAGCGTGAACTGGTCAAGAAGATACCCTTCGTGGACCGCGTGGACCTCGACGCCGTCGAGCGGAACGCGCGCGTACTCCTTGAGCGCGAACGTGACCTGGTCGACGAGGTTCTGGGAAACGGCGCTAATGTTCGTGCCGTACTCGATGACGACGTAAAGCTCGACGTGGACCCCGGCCTCGGTGCTCGAAACGACCACGCCGCGGCGCAGGCGCGAGGCGGGCAGGATCTTCGCGATGCCGTCGACGGCATTCGGAGCCGCCATGCCGACGACGCCGTAGCATTCGAGAGCCGCGTTGCCGACCATGTCGGCCAGAACGTCGTTGGCAACATGCAGGTTGCCAGGAATCGTTGTGCTCATGATGCTCCTTTCGCAACACGCGCGAAGCCTAATCGCCCGCGCGTAATCATCCAAAAAGGCAGTATAGCGCAAGGAAAAGCGCCCACGATAGCTGCCAGAACCCAGCGGCCGCTATTACACACGAAAAGTCCTTGAAACGAGCTGTCTGTTTGTGATATAGTAGTTAGGCTTTTTTGTCATCAACGGTTTTTAACCGGCACGTACACGGAGTTGAGAATTATGTCGAAGATTTGCGAAGTTTGCGGCAAGGCACCGTCTTTCGGTCGTAGCGTGAGCCACTCCCATCGAGTGACCAACCGCATGTTCCGTCCTAACATCCAGAAGATCACCGTTAAGGTTGACGGCAAGGTAAAGCGCGCCATTGGCACCACGCTTACCGTGTTTGCGTGTGTGGCGCTGGCGCTGACGGCGGGGAGCACTGCGCTCTGCCTGCGCACGGGGAGCGCGCCGTTTCTGATGATCGGCGCGCTGGGGACGCTTTTTGCCGCGCTGGGTGGGAAAAAGGGCTTGTCAAACCTGCGCAAAGCATGTAAAATGTAATGTTACGAGAACAAATCCAACGTCAGGAGATTTACTGTGGATAAGAGATTGGAACGCATCCTGCCCCGCGTGCAGAAGCCCGCGCGCTATGTGGGCGGCGAGTATAACGCGGTGGTGAAGGATCTTTCGCAGGTGGATACCCGCATCGCCTTCTGCTTCCCCGATACCTATGAGATCGGCATGTCGAACCTTGGCATGCGGATTCTCTACGGCGTGATGAACGAGATGCCCGGCGTCTGGTGCGAGCGGGTGTTCGCTCCGTGGACTGATATGGAAGAGGAAATGCGCAGTCACGGCGTGCCGCTTTACGCGCAGGAGTCCGGCGACGAGCTGAAGGTCTTTGACATAGTTGCGTTCACGCTGCAGTATGAGCTTTGCTATACAACGGCGCTGAATATGCTTGATCTTGCGGGCATCCCCCTTCGCTCCGAGGACAGAGGCGAGGAATATCCCGTTATACTTGCGGGCGGTCCGTGCTCATACAATCCCGAGCCCGTGGCGGATTTTATAGACATTTTTTCTATCGGCGAGGGCGAAGAGGCTCTGCGCGATCTGGCGGAGCTGTATATTTCCATGAAGGACAGCGGCGAGTATACGAAAAAGGAATTTTTGCGCTGCGCTTCTCATCTTGAGGGCTTTTATGTTCCGTCGCTGTATGACGTAAGTTATAACGACGACGGCACGGTAAAGGCTATCGAGCCGAAATATCCCGATGTTCCCAAAAAGATAAGAAAGCGCATAATTTCCGATCTTGACAGCGTTTATGTGCCAACGGAGCCCGTGCTGCCCACGGTCGAAACGGTGCACGACAGAATAACTCTCGAGGTATTCCGCGGCTGCATACGCGGCTGCCGCTTCTGCCAGGCGGGATTTGTAACGCGCCCCGTGCGCGAGAAAAGTCCGGACGTTCTGTGCGAGCAGGCAAAGAAGATCGCGGACTGCACGGGATACGACGAAATATCCATGTGCTGCCTTTCGATTTCCGATTATTCAAAGGTAAATACATTTACGGACAAGCTTTTGGAGTGGACAGACGACGAAAGAATAAATCTTTCGCTGCCGTCACTTCGCGCCGACAGCTTTACGGAAGAGCTTATGGCGAAGATTTCCACGGTGCGCTCCAGCACGCTCACATTCGCGCCGGAGGCGGGCAGCCAGAGGCTTCGCGACGTTATAAACAAAAACGTTACCGAGGCAGATATACTCAGAGCGGCGGGTGTCGCCTTCAGAGCGGGTAAAAACCAGGTGAAACTGTATTTTATGAACGGTCTGCCATACGAGACCGATGAGGATATAAAGGGAATCGCCGCGCTTGCGAAGAGCGTTATTGCCGAGTATTACAGAACAGATACGGGCGGCGGCAAAAAGCGCCCGCCGCAGGTAACTCTCAGCGTCGCCTGCTTTATTCCGAAGCCGTTTACGCCTTTCCAGTGGGAACGGCAGAACACTGCGGAGGAACTTGAGAATAAGCAGAAGCTGCTCATGTCGGAGATAAACGACAGACGCATCCGCTATAACTACCACGACGCAAAGGTCAGCCGCCTTGAGGCGGTGTTTGCCCGCGGTTCAAGACGGCTTGCCCCCGCGCTTGAAGAGGCGCAGCGGCGGGGAATGCGCTTCGACGCATGGGAGGAAGTGTTCGACTACGACAAGTGGATGGACGTATTTGAGAAAACAGGCATTGACCCCGCATTCTTTGCCAACAGGGAAATGGGCGAGGATGAGGTCCTCCCATGGGATATGCTGGACTGCGGCGTTACAAAAGAGTTTATGCTGAAAGAGAGAAAGAAAGCCGCCGCTGCGACGACTACTCCCTCATGTAAGGAAAAATGCTCGGGCTGCGGAGCAAATAAGCTCGTCGACCCCGAATACTGCCGCTGGTGCCCCGGACACAAAGAAGAGGACGCGGAGTATCTCGGTCAGAATATATCAAAGCCGGTGCTGCGCACACGCGAGGATACGTCCGCAAAGCGCGACGCAAGAGGGGCGGGTGCCGCCATCAATCCCGGCAAAAAGCCCGTAAAAACAGTAATATTCCGCTTCTCGGAGAGCGGAGCGCTTGTGTACGTTTCGCACCTTGACATTGCAAGGGCGGTCACACGCGCGCTTATAAAAACGAGACTGCCGCTGTATTATACGGAGGGCTTCAATCCCATTCCGAAGCTTACGTTTGCGTCTCCTCTGTCCGTGGGCAGCGGCGGCGAAAACGAGCTTGCCAGATTCAAGCTGTGCGAGGATGTGGACGATGAAACCGTGCTTGAAAAGCTGCGTGCCGCCATGCCCGAGGGCATATATGTCAAAGAGGTCTACAGCGCGGAGTCGAACTTCAAGCAGATAGCGTGGGCAGAGAACGTTATTGAAATGCACTGCGGCGCACGAGGCGCGGCGGAAAAGATAAATAAAAAGTTCGAAGGTCCCGTGAGCGTTCTGAAAAGAACGAAGTCAACGGAAAAAGAAATTGATATAAGTCCTCTTATCAAAAGCTTTTCCGCCGAGGACACGGATTTCGGTGTTCGCATAACCGCGGTTACCCGCGCCGACAGCTCCGACTACCTCAATCCCGAATACGTTGCAAAGGCGGCGGCTGAGATCGCCGACCCCGACGGCAGCGGATATTGGGAGATAACGAGAAAGCACTTTATGTTTGAGGACGGAACGTTGTTCCGCTGATGCTCAGAGTGCACAGACTGTATACAGAATAAGAAAAGCCCGACGGTGCGCCGTCGGGCTTTTCTCTGCCGCCGGAAAATGTTTCAATTGAATAGATATCGGGACCTACAATATGCCGTCAATGCTTATCCCCTCGGCAGTATACATACGGGAGAAGATACCGTAAAGCTTTGTAAGCAGCTCGGCATAGCGCTCTCCGTCGCCGCGCTCAATACTTGCCTCCAAAAGTGAGAGCGCGTCGTCTGCCGAATCGGTTTCTCTGTGATCCACACTGATACTTATAAATCGGCTGCAGCCGTCCCATTTTTTCCGAATCTCCGAAGCATCAGCGTCCGCCGCATCCTTCGGCATGGCGCGGCACATTTCGCATAGCTCGTACAGATCTTTTTTCACAAACACGCAGTTCACCGTCACCGCAGTGCACAAAAGTGCAAGCGTTATAAGCGCGGCAATAAAGCTTTTCATCTGCCGCTGTCCTCCTTTGTATCCTTCAGAATCAGCGTAATTGTTCCGGAATCGTTTACGGAGAAGAGAAAAATATCGTCCTTCTCAAGCGAGCGGCGGCGCAGCTCGCGCTCCAGCATCTGAGGGGTCCATCCGGCGCTTTGCAGATTGCGTGGGATAACGGTGCCATCAATTATCAGCGCGTGGGCAATGCCGTCCTCCCGCACATTTTTGCCCATGGCGCGCGGCGTCATGGGAGATACGGCGGCTTTCGGAAAAACGGAAAGCTTTCCGTTCTCCTCCATAATGGCATATTCCACATCCGAAATATCGGCAATGCCCTCCTGACGCAGGGCGCACAAAAGCTCGCTGAGACATAGCCGCTGCCTTGTAAGCTCCTTTTGCACAAGCTTTCCCCGACAGATTATCATGCTCGGCTTTCCCGTAAGCAGCACTTTAAGCTTCGGGTGGCGCAGCAGTACAAAGGAGATGATGACTTCCGTTGACAAAAGCAGAAGTATGGCGGCTATTGCGTATGCCAGCGGAATGTTCTTGTCCGTAAGCGGAGCCGCCGCAAGCTCCGACAAGAGTATCGTGACCGTAAGCTCCGACAGCTGCAGCTCTCCCACCTGCCGCTTGCCCATAAGGCGCATTGATATGACTATTATAAAGTAGACAAGTACTGTTCTTATAAATATAGTTATCATATACCGATTGTCGGCTGCGGAAAGGGAAAATATTCAAAAAAGTCTCCCAAAAGGGAGACTTTTTACATTAAAAATTTCTTATTCTGCTGCTTTTTGGAGCGGAGCGGCGCTGCCTTTCTTGGGAAACGTTTTGTGACGGACGTAAAGATAGACCGAGAAAAGCGCTATAAACGAAATTATCCACGAAACGGGGTAGGAGGCATACAGCACCGTCAGCGTATGATGATACTTGAAAACGGTGAGTATCCATATAACTCTCACTCCGCAGAAGCCGAGGACGGAAACGATAGTCGGCGAAACGGAGCGTCCCAGTCCGCACAGAACGCCCGTAAGCACCTCCATGAGTCCGCACAGGAAATACGGCGCGCATATCATTTTCATACGCTCAAGACCGTACGCGATAGCAAGCTCGGAGGTGGCGCTGTCGTCAATAAATATCTTCATAAGCTGACCGCCGCCGAGATACGCGCCGACGCCGAGGACAAGCCCGCATATAACAACGCTTGTGTAGCATATCACCTGTACGCGGCGTATCCTGTCAAATTTGCCTGCGCCGAAATTCTGACCTACAAAGTTCAGCGACGACTGATAGAAGCAGTTGAGCGCCTGGTACACATAGCTTTCAACGTTTGCCGCAGCAGAGCTGCCCGTTACGGCGACGTCGCCGAAGGTGTTCAGCGATGACTGGATAAACACGTTTGAAAGGGAGATTATCGTGCCGTGTATGGCATTGGGTATGCCGATATACATTATCTTTTTCAGCTTGTCGCGGTATATCTTGAAAGAAAGCTTTTCGATCTTGTATGCCGAGTCAGTGCGCTTCATATGTATTATAAGCATTACCGCCGACTGATACTGGGTAACGGTAGTGGCAAGTGCAACGCCGATAACACCGAGCTTGAAGACAATAACGAATATAAGATTGAGAACGACATTTGTCAGCCCGCTTACGCCGAGAATTATCATAGGCGTTTTCGTGTTTCCGATGGATCTGAGGACCGCGGCGCCGTAGTTGAAGAACATAAGCGCGGGCATACAGAGAAAATATATCTTCAGATAATCCGCCGCCATTGTCAAAAGGCTCTCGGGTGTGTCCATAAGTTCGAGCATCCCGCGGGAGAGGAAAAATCCGCCGACGGCGAGGATCGTGCCGCATATGGCGGAGAGGGATACGGATGTCGTAACCGTTTCACGAAAGCCCTTCATGTCGCCGGAACCGTAGCAGTGGGTGCACACAACGCTGACGCCTACCGAAAATCCTATAAACAGATTTACGAAAAGAGTGGTCAGCGCGCCTGTCGCGCCGACTGCGCCGAGCGCGTCGTTGCCTGCAAATCTGCCCACGACCACAAGGTCGGAGGTGTTGAAAAGCAGCTGCATAAGGTTTGTGAGAAACACGGTTGCGCTGAATATCAGTATTTTGGGCAGAAGAGGCCCGTTTATCATGTCAACTTCATTTTTTTTGCGTTTTGCAGCAGTCATGATACCTTCCAAAAACAGTATTTGCCGTTTCGGCGAACGGCTCTATTGTATACCATTCCGAAGTATAATTCAAGCGCGATTTTCTTTTTCTCCGTTTTGGCGGTTTTTACCGATTTTACCCATGACAATAGGGTACAAATGAACAATAAACATCAGCACTTCAGCGCGTGAAAGCGGACCGCGGAAAGGCGGATAATGAAAGAAAAAAGCCGCATTGCGGCTTTTTCAAAAACTATAAATTCTTTGCGATCTCAACATAGCTGTCATAGTATTCTTCCTGAAAACGGACGGCGCCTTCGGCTTCTTCTTTTGTAAACTTCATGTTTTCGGGCGCGGCGACAAGCTTGTCTTCAACGTCGTTCAGACGGTGTACTATTCCGATTATTCTTGCGTCGTACTCCGTAACGGGAGTGTCAACACCGAGAAGATAAACGTCAAGCTCCTCTCCGTCCCCGCCGAGAACGCCGGGGATATAGCCGTAGTTTATGGGATATATAAGCCCGGGGTGCTTTGGATGCTCGCTTCCTATGGGACGGTCCATCACGATGTGCACGTCTTTTCCGAGATACGAATATACAAGCGCTTTTCGGAGAGTATATTCAATAAAATCATGCTTTTTGCGAAGATATTCTTCGCGTCCGCCGCCTTGCGCGGACGCTGCCGCAAGCGACAGCTTCAGCGCCTCGTATTCTTTTGCGGCTTCGGGTGTAGCGTTCAGATAGTCTCTGAAGTTTATATAGTTTATCCACTGCATACTGCCGTGCGGCACAACGTGCACAAAGTGGGTCTGCAGATCTCCCGTGCCCGCATAATAGCTTCCCGCGGCGAAAAACAGCTGATCCATGTCCTTTGAGTCCTCTGGCAGATAGTAAAAGCCCGCGCGCTCAAGCTCTTTAGCGTGGCGCAGCACGCAGCCGTAGCTGTTTGCCGCAACCGCAATGTCGATTATGGGCTTTGCCATTATCGATCTTACGGCAGTGCTGCCCACGTGCTGTATGTCGCGCGCCCCGCCGCCCAGTATTTCCTTTAGTTTGTCAATAGTGCGCCGCGCTTCGGCTTCCCACTCGGGATCATGCTTTTCAAGTCTTACCGTACCTTTTTCAAGTCCTATCATAATTCTCACCGACCGTTTTTTCTTTATTATAGTTTACCCGCGTCGGTATTGCAACAGGTTTTTTCGCCTGCGGCTTTTTTGCGTGTATGAGCTTCGGCACAAGGTGAAAGAACAGGAGCAGTACAGAATAGATAACGATCGCGGCGGCGATCTCAAGGGGCAGCCCACAGCCAATATACGGTGCTGCGGCGCGCAGAAGCGAAAAGGCGGCGAAGGAACAGAGAAGCGGCATCGCCGCAAAGGATACTCTGAGGCGCGCGCCCGCGGCGCGTATCATTTTCGTAATGCTCATAACAAAATTGACGATCTCTGTAAGGTACACGCAGAATATGTAGCCGTAAAGTCCGAAGTGAGGCAGTACGGTCAACACGAGAATAAGAGAGAGGGCGGCGTCGATGATGTTGACCTTCATGCAGTATACCTGCTCGCCGATGCCTTTGAGAACGCAGTCTACCGCCGTGTCAAGATACATAACGGGGATGAGCGGGGCGATAAGCTTCGCGTATGCTCCGGCGTCGGCGCTCGAATATATTCGCTCTCCCAGTGCTTCGCCGCAGGAGAGAAACAATGCGCCGATAAATGCGGCGAATATAAGCGTCAGCCTGACGCACTGCTCGGCGATAAATCTAATGTCGCCGCGCCGCCGCAGAGCGGCTGCTTCAGACAGCTCGGGGATAAGCAGGGAAGCGGCGGCAGCCACCACCGACGACGGAAAAAATATGAGCGGAAACGTCATGCCGTGCAGAACTCCGTAGGAGGCGAGCGCCGCCTCACCGCTGCCGCCGAATTTTTTAAGCCCTCGGGGAATGGCAATATGCTCGGCGCATATAAGCCCCTGCCGCACATATGACCCCACGGCGGTGGGCAGAGCAATTTCGGCAGTCCTGCGAACGGCGCCGCCGTTTTTGTGCGCTCTGCTACACGGAGTACTGTTTCGCACACCCACGGCTTGGACTTCGCCGCGCCCACTGCCGCCATTGTTGCCCGAGGTCTGCCGCATTAGCCTGTGTCCGCCGCTTTCTCTTTTTGCATCCGCATTATCGGCAGTGCGGCTGCAGACATTCTCCTGCGCAGCGCACTCGGATCTTTTCTCCGTCCCGCGCTCATATCCCGCTTCGCACTCATATCCCGTCCGCGCGGCGCCCGCGCTCTCCTTTTCCGCGGCGCCCGCGCTCTCCGTTTCCGCGGTTTCCGCACTCTCCGACGCTTCGTCGCTGTGCTTTTTCGTGCACCATTCGCCGCGATCCGTAATATACAAAAGAAACGAGATGAGCAGCGAAGCGCCTTCGGCTATGGCACCGCCGCCGATGACTGCAAGGCAGGCGTACTCCTCGCCGCGCGGCATGAGATATACCAGCAGAGCGGAGATGAGCGATATGCTTATAAACTGCTCGCCTACGGAGATAAGCGCGTTTTTTGCAACTTTGCGAAGCCCCGTAAAGTACCCCGCAAGGGCGGAGGAGAGCGATATCGCGGGCAGGGCAGCCGCGGCTGCTCTCAGGGATGAGACCGTGCGTACATCATCAAGGGCATATATCCCTATAGGCTTTGAAAAAATAAAAAGCAGTACCGCCGCAAGCGTGCCGAAAAACAAACCGTACGCAATGCAGCCGCGCATTTCGCGCCGAAGCTCTCGCCGCAGCGCTTTTTTGTATATTCCGCGGGCTTTGCAGTCCGCCGCGCACTTTGACACCAGCCGCACCGCGGCAAGATTTACGCCCGACAGACACAGCGTGACGGCAAAGCCGTAAACGCTGCCCACAAGGGTAAAAAGTCCCACCGCCCCCGCTCCGACTTTTTTTGTCACATACGCCATAAAACTCACGTTCACGGCGCGCATAGCCACGCCCACAGCCGCAAGGAGCACGGAATTTATAATAAATTTTGTTCTGTTTTTCATAGTCACCCCGCAAACGCATAAATACCTGTAGATATTTATATATAAGAAAAAGGTAAATAATGCACCGCTGACCCGCCGCGCCGAGAAACTGTATTCGTCCGAGCGGCAAACGCGGCTATTTACTTTTTTTCGCCCGCATGGTATACTGTAAAAGCTAAAAGAAAAACACTTCGGGAGGATACGGTGAAAGCTTCGGTATATACGCTGGGATGCAGAGTGAACCAGTACGAGTCGGACGCGATCGCGGAAGATCTTTCGGCTGTCGGATTTGAAATAGTGCCGTTCGGCACCCCCTGCGACATAACGGTGATAAACACCTGCACAGTCACGGCGGAAAGCGACAGAAAAAGCAGGCAGTTTGTGCGCCGCGCCATGTCGTACAGCCCCGGCGGTAAGGTGATAATAACGGGTTGTTTTGCACAGGCTTCTCCCGATGAAGCAAAAAAGCTGGGCGCGGACTGCGTAGTGGGCAACGGCGAAAAGGACAGTATAAGCGATATTGCCGCTCGTCTTTTTCACGGAGAGCACCCGACACAGACAGTCGGCGATATTGAAAACGCCGCATACGACTCTCTGTCGGTGTCAAGACCGAAGCGCGTCCGAACCTTTGTAAAGATTGAGGACGGCTGCGAAAACAAATGTGCCTATTGCATAATTCCGCGTGCCAGAGGCAATGTGCGCTCAAAGGCACCGGAGAAGGTGCTCGAAGAGGTCCGCACGATCGCTGCGGCGGGCTGCGGCGAAATAATACTTACAGGCATCGAAACGGCGTCCTACGGCAGAGATCTCGGCGGTTACGGACTTGCCGAGCTTATTTGCGACGTTGGAAAAATCGAAGGTGTTAAGCGCTTGACGCTGGGCAGCCTTGACCCCTCGGTCATGAACAGGGCTTTCACTGAAAAGATCGCCTCAGTCCCCGCGTTGCTTCCTCATTTTCATCTCTCTGTACAGTCCGGCTGCACAAGAACGCTCAACCGTATGCGCCGCAAGTACACGGCGCAGCGTGTTATGGAAAATATGGAGATCGTGCGCGGCCTTATCCCGGACGCGGCCTTCAGCGCCGACGTTATAACGGGTTTCCCCGGCGAGACGGATGAGGACTTCGCCGAGAGCGTTGAGTTTTTCGAAAAAACGCGCTTTACCCATCTGCACATTTTTCCGTACTCCGTCCGCCGCGGCACGGAGGCTGAGAAAATGCCCGATCAGGTTCCGGAAAACGTGCGCCGCGAGCGCGCGGCGAGCCTTTCTGCCGTGCAGGAGAAAATTCAGGCAAAGCTCATAGAAGACTACATATCCGCCCATGCTGACGGCACCCGCCCCGTGCACGTTCTGTGCGAAAAGTGGGAGAGGGGCGTCTGCAACGGGCACACCGAGCATTTTATAGAGTGCAATATACCCTCCGACACCGATATGACCGGAATGATAATCGATACCGTGCTCGTTTCGGCGCACGGCGCAGTGCTGGATGGAAGAATGTCGGACAGCGTTCAAAATGCATAAAAAATATATAAAAATATCATATCCGCACTTGATTTTACTAAGTAAAAGTGTATAATAAGTGTATAAGGGAAATTTTGGCTTTGATATAATGCATTGCCGCGATTTCCATACTGAAAGGACGTACATAAAATACTATGAAGTGTATAGTAAACGGACGCGTGGTTCTCAGTGATCGCGTTGTCACCGGAAAAGCGGTACTTTTTGACGAAAAAATCGCGGATATTGTCGATACGGACAGTGTAGGCACGGAAAAATGCGAGATAATCGACGCCGATGGTGCATATGTTGCCCCCGGCCTTGTGGATATGCATATCCACGGATATCTCGGTGCTGATGTCTCCGACGGAGACCCCGAGGGCATAAAGAAAATGGCCCGCGGTATTGCCGAAAACGGCGTTACGTCGTGGTGCCCCACCACAATGACCGTCTCCGAGAAGGAGATACTTGCGGCATTCGACGCGGCACGTAAGGTCAGGGGCGAGAGCGAATACTACGGCGCAAGGATCCTCGGCATAAACTGCGAGGGCCCGTTTATCAACCCTTCCAAAAAGGGCGCGCAGGCTGAGGAGCATATCAAGCGTCCCGACGGGGATTTCATAATTAATAACGCCGACATACTCAAGGTATATACCGTCGCTCCCGAAATGGACGGCGCGCTTGAGTGCATCGAAAAGGTATATAAGGACGGCAGAGTGCTTTCTTCCATGGGTCACACCGGCGCAACGTTTGAAGAGGCAAAGGCAGGCATCGCCGCGGGCGTTCGCCATACAACGCACCTTTTCAACGCAATGACGCCCCTTATGCACCGCAACCCCGGCGTTGTGGGCGCGGCTCTCAGCGACGACAGAGTCAGCTGCGAGCTTATAGCGGATACCTTCCATGTAAACAAAGGGCTTTTCGGCATTGTCGCAAAGCTTAAGGGCGACAAGCTCTGCCTTATCACCGACTGCATGAGAGCAGGCGGTATGCCCGACGGCGATTACACTCTCGGCGGTCAGCCCGTTAAGAAAAAAGGCATACAGTGCCTTCTTGAGGACGGTACGATCGCGGGCAGCGTTCTGAAACTCAACAACGCCGTTAAAAATCTGTACG
>ENA-OUQC01001504-OUQC01001504.1-human-gut-metagenome-genome-assembly--contig:-NODE-1504-length-12018-cov-3.386024_pt1 | contig 12018 bp, 8 predicted proteins | sample MGYA00237942_ERZ548815 | MGnify/ENA primary metagenome ERZ548815 (study PRJEB26490, sample SAMN05194722) | human gut metagenome | biome: terrestrial biome; feature: human-associated habitat; material... | reverse complement strand
TTATACTGTCTGCGCTGCTGCTTGCGGGGCTTGTGTGCATATCCTGCACGGATACCATGGGCAGTAACTATGACACGGAAGATAACGATACAGATACAACCGTGGAAGACACTACGGATGAGACCACCGAGGAAACTACGGAGGAGACTACCGAGGAGACCACGGAGGAAACAACCGAGGAAACTACCGAAGCTCCCGCAGACACTGCCTCGTCCGGCGGAGGACAGTCCACCGGCGGCGGAGGCGGCTCCGTCATAAACGGCGGAGGCGGCAGTATGTTCTCGGGCGGCGGCAGCGGATCGTCTTCCCCCGCAACGGGTCTGGGAGTTGTTCCTTACAACGCCTCCTGCAAGGGCGCTTACGAAGCACGCATAACCACTTCCACGGGTAAATCGCTTGTGCATACATATTCCGATTGCTCGACGGGCGGCGAGGATAATTCAAGCTCATATGCGTATATGCCTATGAAGAGCACGACCGTTTCCACAGACCCAAAGGCGGAGTATAACTCTCCCAAGGTGCTGCAGGGTGACATAAAGCCCGGGCTTTCCAGCGACGGCGTTTTGGTGGGCTATGACGGATATATGTTCTACAAGGACACGATCAGTGATTTTACCGGTCAGGGCTTTTTCCACGATGAGGTTTATCATCGCTCCGTGCGTATGCTCAAAGAAAGAAACGACTGGGCACAGGCAAACGGCAAAAAGTTTTACTTTGTTATTGCTCCCAACAAGAACACCGTATACCCGGACTACATGCCTGACGGCTATAAAATGGCGGATTACCGCCGCTATGACCAGTTTGTCGCGCTCTTAAAGGCTGCCGGCATTACGGCGATAGACCTGAGAGGAGCCATGGGCGCAGCTGTGAATGCATGCCCCGAGAGAAACCTGTACTACAAATTTGATACACACTGGAACAATCATGCGGGTTATATCGCTTATGAGACCACAATGAATATGATAAGACGCGATTTTCCGAATGCAGTGCTCCACTCCAGGAGCGAATATCAGATCAATTACTGCGAAACATATATGAAGGATGAGGCATACTACCTTGGTCAGTATGACTACTTCAAGGACTACGGTCCCGTTTATACGCTGAAGACCTATAACGGCGCGCGCCTTGTGGACTATGTTGCGCGCGAGGGCTGGGGACAGTTTGCGTTTGCATACGAAGAGACCTCAGGTGCAAACCGCGGATACTGCGACAAGCTCTACTGGTTCAAGTACCAGAACGATGCAAACTCATCTGCGCCGAATCTGTATGTTATGAGGGATTCGTACAGCATCGCAATGACGGCTTTTCTCAAGGACAGCTTTTACAAGAGCACTTACAACTGGACGTTTGCATTTGACGAAGCGGAGATCGAAAAAGCCGAGGCTGACGTTATCCTTGTTATCGTATCCGAGAGAAACCTTAGAAGCTACGTTAACAACAAGCCTGTTGTAGACTGATCAGAGAAACGGAGAGTAATTTATGAAAAAGATCTGTATTATTCTTGCGGCAATAATGCTTATAGGCAGTATGTTTACCCTTGCGTCCTGCAAAAAGACCGACAGCGGCGGTGACACCACCGACGGTGACGCTGTAAAGCGTTCTCTTGACGATGTTGATCTTCACGATATAGTGAAAGCCGTTGACGATGTTCTGCCCTACGACGGGCTTGTGGGCGGATTTACCTACAAAGAGGACGACGCGGATGAGCTTGCATACACGCTGTACTATCTGTGGGATGCCGACTGCTTTGAGAAGATAACGGACTATGTTTACACAAGCCCTACGGATTACAACCAGACGCTGGCGATATTCCGCTTCGACGATACGGCGACCGAGGACGATATAAACGAAGTTAAAAACGTTGTAAACGAGGGATATATATCGGGTCGTGCTTCCGCACTGCAGATGTATTTCCCGGAGCAGTACAAGATAGTTTCATGGCAGTACGAGCATCAGGACGCGATATGGCGCACATACGACCACACGCTTGTACTTGTTATGTACAACGACAGCGAGGCGACCGCGGCTTGGGACGCAATCGACGCACTGCTTAAATAAGCGAATAAAAAGCAAAAAAACGGCTGCTCGGCAGCCGTTTTTTTGCTTTTTTGGCAGGATTTTTACAAGTGTATGAATAATACTTTTGCCTTGGGTCAAATTTGTTTTATATAACTATTTACATATGCTTAGAAAATGTGGTAAAATATAATGTAATGTGTGATCCGCGCGCGGAAATACATATGCGCGGCGCGGCGGCGCCGCAGCCGCCGAAAAAGCTATGGGAGGGTCTTAAATGGGAAAGTTTACGTCTGCCGTAATACTTGCTGCGGGCAGCGGAAAGCGCTATGCTTCCGATGTCAGAAAGCAGTTTGATAAGCTTTGCGGCGTACCTTGCATAATTTATACTCTCCGTGCTTTTGAGGCTGCACAAACAATTGATGAAATAGTTCTTGTGGGAGACCGCAAATCGCTTGCCGACGTAATAGAGGCAAGCGGAGAAGAATTCAAAAAACTGCGGCGAACGGTCGAGGGCGGAGAGACGCGTCAGCGCTCGGCGACCCTCGGTTTTGACGCAGTGTCCCGCAAATGCAAGTATGTTGCGCTGCATGACGGCGCCCGCTGCCTTGTAACGCCGGAGATAATAGACAAAACGGTTTCGGCGGCGTACAAATACAGAGCGGCTGCTGCGGCGCACGCCTGCTCCGATACTGTCAAGACCGTATCAAAGGGCGATTTTGTAAACAGGACTCTTGACCGCGGCGAAATATGGACGGTGCAGACGCCCCAGGTGTTCGATGCCGACGTATACAGAGTTTCGGCGTATATGGCTATACGCGACGGCGCGGAGGTGACGGACGACTGTATGCTTGCCGAGCGCCTCGGCTTTGATGTAAAGCTTATAGAGTGCGGCAGGGAAAATATGAAGCTCACAGAGCCCGGTGACAAGCGGCTTTTTGAGGCAATACTCGGCGCCCGCGCGGAGTCTGCCGAAAAGCACTGACTGTGACGGACGCCCGCGTAGATTTACCGTCAAGGCGGCAGTACCTGTCGGGGACGACGCGTAAACGTGACGGACACCCGCGTATACTGACTGCGGGCGATCTCCGCGCGGCGGCTGAGGCGCCGAAAGCGCAGGCTTCGGCAGTAGTTTATAAAATAGGTTTCAGAGAAAAGAGGGCGGTTATGAGAATAGGCCACGGATATGACGCGCACCGCTTTGCGCCTGCAAGAAAGCTTGTGCTCGGCGGCGTGAACATTGACTATATAAACGGGCTTGAGGCTCACTCCGACGGAGACGTGCTGTGCCATGCCGTTATGGACGCGCTTCTCGGCGCGGCGGGTCTCGGCGACATCGGCGCGCTTTTTCCCGACAGCGACGACTCCTACAAGGATATATACAGCATGCTGCTGCTTGAGCGGGTGTGCCGCCGTATAAGAGAGGCGGGCTTTGAGATCGAGTATATCGACTCTACCGTTATCGCGCAGGAGCCGAAGCTGAAGCCTTATATTGACGAAATGCGCCGCACTATCGCGCGGTACGCGTCCGTTGACGCGTCCCTTGTAAACGTAAAGGCGACGACTGAGGAGAGAATGGGCTTTACGGGCAGTCTTGAGGGCATCGCCGCCCACGCTGTGTGCCTGCTGAGATAAAGAGACACGTCGTGTTTTCGGCGCTCGGGTATATATGTGATTGCGCCTTTTCACCCTTATAACAAAAGGCCGCCGCGACTGCGGCAGCCCGTTTATGTGAACCGACGGCACGGCGGCACATAAGCTGTACTTCCTTTATTTTCAACGTCCGCCGCGCGCCGTCGGTCATACTGGTTTATGACAACTTTCGTTGTCAATATCATGATATGGGCGACCGAGGCGAGGCGTGAGCACGGCGGAGCGGTGCCGATCGGCAAAATGCGCCGCTTTCGGCGGACGCGTCTCAAAAGCTGGCTTCGTGCGCCGCCAAATGACCGGATAAATTAAATTAAAAAATTTCGGCTGCAGCCGCAGCGCACCGTGAATATCACCGGCAGCGCATTTGTGCGGCGCGCGTCCGATTTATATAAGAAATCAAAAGAAGAGGCAAAACCCATGAATATTTTAACTTCTCCCAGCCTGTTTGCGGCTGATCTTGCGAATATCGAGTCTGAGGTCAGACGAACCGAAGAGGCGGGAGCCGACCTTATACATTTCGACGTAATGGACGGTGTGTATGTCCCCAACATCAGTATCGGCTTTAAGGTGCTGAAAACCGTCAGAGGACTGACGGAGCTTCCTCTGGACGTACATATGATGACTGTACGTCCCCAGGACTATCTTGAGCGCCTTTCCGAGTGCGGCGCGGACATAGTGACCGTTCATAATGATATAGCCGATGAGGAAACCGTCAGAAACATTCTGAACGACATACATTCGTACGGCATGATGTCCGGGCTCGCTCTGCGTCCCGACGTCAGCGCGGACGCGGTGTTGCCTTTTCTGGACGCTGCGGACATGATACTGGTAATGACCGTAAATCCCGGCTTCAGCGGTCAGAAATTCATGGATATGTCGGAGAAGATAAAAACCGTGCGCGACTACATCGGTCTTGACACTCTGAGCATTGAAGTGGACGGCGGCATCAACGCCGCAACTGCGCGCATCTGCGCCGCGGCGGGCGCAAACATATTTGTGGCGGGCAGCAGTGCGTACGGCGCGCCCTCCATGAAGGATGCCCTTGACGGCATAAAGTTTGCGGCTCTTGCCGCAACTCCCGAGTAATATCGCTGTCCCCGCTTTCCGGGGGAAGTGCTTTTTCTATAAACCGACACGGAAAGGAGCGTGCCGTGATGATCGCAGAGGTCAGAAGACTGCTTGATGAAAAAAAGTATAAGGAGCTGCGCGAGCTTTTGTGCTCCGAGGCTCCCGCCGATGTTGCGAAGCTGTTCGAACAGTTTCCCGAGGATGAGCTTCCTCTCATGTACCGTCTTTTGCATAAGGATTTTGCGACAGACGTGTTCGTTGAGATGGACACGGATCTGCAGCAGGCGCTTATTGAGTCCTTTACGGACAGAGAGCTTGAATATATCGTCGACGACTTGTTTCTGGACGATACCGTCGATATTATAGAGGAAATGCCCGCCAATGTGGTAAAGCGCATCCTGTCCCACGCCGACGCTGAAAAACGGCGGCAGATAAACCAGATACTCCATTATCCCGAGGACTCTGCGGGCACGATCATGACCACGGAGTTCGTGGAGCTGAAAAGCACGTTCACGGCGGAGGACGCATTTAAGACGATACGGCGTACCGGTCTTGAAAAAGAGACCATATACACCTGCTACGTCACGGACGACAAGCGTGTGCTTATAGGTGTTGTGACCGTCAAGGATATGCTGCTTGCGGGCGAGGATGCCATTATCGGCGACATCATGGATACAAAGCCCATATATGTTTATACGGACGACGACAAGGAAGACGTGATGAAAGCCATGACGAAGTATGACTTTCTTGCCATGCCTGTCGTTGATAAGGAAACGCGCCTTGTGGGTATCGTAACCATCGACGACGCAATGGACGTCCTGCAGGACGAGGACACCGAGGATATCGAGCTTATGGCGGCTATTACGCCGTCCGACAAGCCGTATCTGAAAACAGGCGTTTTCGAAACATGGCGCAGCCGTATAATCTGGCTTATGCTGCTCATGGTATCCGCCACGTTCACGAGCCGGATACTTACCCATTTTGAGGATGCGCTTGCGTCGCTGCCCATACTGGTGGCGTTTGTGCCGCAGCTTATGGACACGGGCGGCAATGCCGGCGGTCAGGCATCCGTTTCCGTCATACGTGCCCTGTCTCTCGGAGACATCCAGATGAAGGACTTCATGCGCGTCCTGTGGAAGGAGTTTCGCGTGGCGCTGCTTTGCGGTCTGACTCTTGCCGTTGTCAACTTTGTAAAGATGATGATATTTAACGATGTAAGCCGCTCCGTTTACGGAGTAAGTATGTCACTCATTATCAGCGCCGTCGTCTGCGTGACCATAGCTCTTGCCGTTGTAATCGCAAAGGTGATAGGCAGTATGCTGCCCATACTTGCGAAGCGTATCGGCTTTGACCCTGCGGTCATGGCAAGCCCGCTTATTACGACAATAGTCGACGTTGTGTCTCTTCTGGTATATTTCCTCATATCAACAACCGTTTTGTCCCATGCGGGGCTTGCGCTGTAACATTATTTACCCCGCCGATAAAGCGGGGTAAATGTGTTCTTCGACACCTCGGAGAACAAAATCGTAAAATTTCAGACAATTACGGTATAATTGTCTATGGAAATATTATTTTCAATTTGATAGAATATTTTTGCAGGATGGGGAAGTGTTGCATATGCTTCTTCAATGCTTTGCCGAATGGGGGGATCATGTAAATGGGAGCTGCTTTGGGCTGCGCGGCAATGGGATATTTTGTCGGCTGCATAAACCCGTCGTACATATTTGCAAAGCTCCGCGGATTTGACATCCGCAAACGCGGCTCTGCCAACGCGGGCGCCTCCAACGCGTTTATTACCATGGGCAAGTTCATAGGGATCATATCCGCGCTGTTTGATATTTTAAAAGCATTTTTTGTGACTAAGCTCTGCGCTCACATTTTTGAAAACTTTACACTTGCGTTTTCACTGAGCGCCGTATTCTGCATACTGGGACACATCTTTCCCGTTTATATGAAGTTTTCGGGCGGCAAGGGCCTTGCGTGCCTCGGAGGAATTATTCTCTCGTACGACTGGCGCGTTTTCCTCATTATGCTTGCGGCAGAGATCATTGTGGTGCTTGTGACCGACTACATATGCTTTGTACCCATAACGGCATCCGCTGCTTTTCCCGCTATATACGGGATACGCACGGGGGATACTTGGGGCACGCTGCTTTTTTCGGCGGCGGCTGTTGTGATAATACTTAAGCATATAGAAAATCTTGTGAGGATAAAGAAAAAGACCGAAATGAAGTTCAGCTATCTGTGGCACCGCGATGAAGAGGTCGAGCGTATGTCCCAAAGCGGGGCATATGCCCCCGACGGTTCGGAAGCCGCAAAGACTGATGTCGATGAAAAGTCACTTGACGATAACAAGACAAATGAGGACTCCGACCGCGGCGAAAGCGGCGGAGACGGCAGCGGCGCAAAACATAAAGAGAAAGTATAAAAAGTTCGGCGGAGGTAAAGCTGTGAAAAGAGAACTGGGAATTGCGCTGCGGGCTTGCGTGCTGCCTGTGCAGTGAAAACGATCACTGCCTCGGCTGCAGCTCTGCGCAGTGTCCCGACAAGGATTGGTGCGAAAACAGAAAGTGCTCCATAGAAAAAAACTGTTCTCATTGCTACGATTGCGGGGAGAACTGCAGAAAAGGTCTGCTTTCAAAAATAAAGCCGTACGGTTTTACTCTGTTTATTAAGAAATACGGTGAAGAAGAGCTTCTGAACTGCCTTGAGAGAAACGAGAGAAACGGGGTAGTATATCACATAAGCGGGATAAACGGCGATTATGATGAATTTGATGATGTCGAAGAGCTGATCCGCTTTATTAAAACCGGAAAAAGATAAACATATGATAAATCCGGGGCATGACGCCCCGTCGCGTCATGCCCCGAAAAAATGTAAAAAGGCTTTGCCGCAAACGCGGCAAAGCCTTTTCGTTCTGTTTAATTACTCGTCGGTGTCTTCGTCGTCATCGTCGAGAATTTCTTCGTCGTCGATGTCGGAGTCAAAGTCATCGTCGTCGCTGTACATTTCGCTGGAGGTCACGATATCATCGTCATCGTCGGTGTATGCGTCTACATTCTCCGAGTCGACAGTGTCGTCATCCTCGCGCTCGTCTACCGCAACGGAGCCGTATTTAGCGTAGAACTCGTCGTCCTCTGCCGTGTTGACCTTCTTTACCTGAATGTCATTGTAGCAGGGCATACCTGTACCGGCAGGGATGAGCTTACCGATAAGGACGTTCTCCTTGAGTCCGAGCAGGTGGTCAACCTTACCCTTGATAGCAGCCTCGGTGAGGACCTTTGTGGTCTCCTGGAACGATGCCGCGGACAGGAAGGACTCAGTCTGCAGAGAAGCCTTTGTGATACCGAGAAGCACGGGTTCTGCGGTCGCAAGCTGCAGATCTCTCTCGCCTGCGTCGATACGTGCCTGAATTTCGGCGTTTGCGTCGATAAAGTCAAGCTTTTCAACGTTTGTGCCGGGGAGCATATCGGTGCTGCCGGGATCGTCGATGCGCATCTTTCTCGTCATCTGTCTTGCGATAACTTCGATGTGCTTATCATTGATTCCGATAGACTGGCTGGAGTAGACCTTCTGGACCTCGAGAATGATATAATCGTATACCGCGTCGATGCCGCTGATGCGGAGAATATCCGCGGGGCTCTTGTAGCCCTGCGTCAGCTCCTGACACTTGACTACTGTATCGCCGTCGTTTACGATGATCGTTGTGCCGAAGGGAATGGGATATTCCTTTTCCTCGCCGGTCTCGGGGTTGGTGATAACTATATTGTGCAGCTTTTTGACGTCGCGTATCTCGACCTTGCCGCCGAACTCTGCAACGACTGCCGTCTTCTTGGGCTTTCTTGCCTCAAACAGCTCTTCAACTCGGGGCAGACCCTGTGTAATATCGCTTCCCGCAACGCCGCCGGTATGGAACGTTCTCATGGTAAGCTGTGTACCGGGCTCGCCGATGGACTGTGCGGCTATGATACCGACAGCCTCGCCGATATTGACGGGCTTGGAGTTTGCAAGGTCGGCGCCGTAGCAGTGCGAGCAAACACCGTGGCGTGCTTTGCACTGGAGGACGGTTCTGATGTTGACTTCCTTGATGCCGGCAGCTTCAACGGCTTTCGCCTGAGCCTCGGTTACCATGGTGTTGTCGGGAACTATGACCTCGCCGGTGGCGGGATCAACAACATCGCCGATAACGTATCTGCCGAAGATCCTGTCGGAAAGCTTTTCGATGGTCTCGTTGCCGTCCTTGATCTCGGAAACAATGATGCCGTGGCGCGAGCCGCAGTCTGTCTCGCGGATGATGACATCCTGGGAGACATCGACCAGACGTCTGGTAAGGTAACCGGAGTCTGCGGTCTTAAGAGCGGTATCGGAAAGTGATTTACGCGCACCGCGGGCTGCGATGAAGTACTCCAGGATATTCAGACCTTCACGGAAGTTCGATTTGATCGGGATCTCCATGGTCTTACCGGAGGTAGCGAACATAAGTCCGCGCATACCTGCCAGCTGTCTCATCTGAGTGATGTTACCGCGGGCACCGGAGTCTGACATCATCTTGATGGGGTTGTAGCGGTCAAAGTTGGACTGAAGAGCCGCGACAACGTCGTCGGTGGTCTGGGTCCATGTAGCGACTACGCTGTTGTAACGCTCCGTATCGGAGAGTTTACCGCGCATATACTCCTTATGGATCTGATCGACCTTTTTCTCAGCCTCGGAAACGAGGGTGTATTTCTCCGGCGGGATCGCCATATCCGCAACGGAAATGGAGATGGACGCCTTTGTGGAGTACTTGTAACCCATTGCCTTGATGTTATCAAGCATTTCTGCCGTTACCTCAAAGCCGTGGTACTTGATGCAGCGGTCGATTATCTGACCGAGCTGCTTCGAGCCGCACTGGAAGGTTATCTCAAGGTCGAAGAACTTATCGGGATCGCTTCTGTCAACGTAGCCCAGATCCTGAGGGATAGGTCTGTTGAATATAAGCAGACCCATTGTAGCGTCGATTATCTTGGACTCCGTCCTGCCGTCGCGCTCTTTGAACACGCGCACCTTTATGGGGGCGTGCAGACCGATGATGCCGTTCTGATAAGCCATCATAGCCTCGTCAAAGTCGCGGAACACCTTGCCTTCGCCGGGCTCGCCCGCGCGGTCAAGGGTAAGGTAGAAGGAGCCGAGCACCATGTCCTGAGAAGGAACGGTGATGGCGCGTCCGTCAACGGGCTTCAGCAGGTTGTTGGCGGAAAGCATGAGGAAACGAGCCTCTGCCTGCGCCTCTGCGGAAAGGGGCACGTGTATAGGCATCTGGTCGCCGTCGAAGTCCGCGTTGAACGCCTTACAAACCAGAGGATGCAGCTTTATTGCGCGTCCCTCTACAAGTACGGGCTCGAACGCCTGGATGGACAGACGGTGAAGTGTAGGAGCACGGTTAAGAAGAACGGGATGCTCTTTGATAACGTTCTCCAGTGCGTCCCAAACCTCCGGGCTTGCCTTTTCGACCTTTTTCTTTGCGTCCTTGATGTTGGCAGCCTTCTGGGTCTCGTGCAGTCTCTTCATGACGAAGGGCTTGAACAGCTCAAGCGCCATTTCCTTAGGCAGACCGCACTGATAGATCTTAAGGCTCGGGCCGACAACGATAACGGAACGGCCGGAGTAGTCAACACGTTTACCGAGCAGGTTCTGACGGAAACGTCCCTGCTTACCGCGGAGCATCTCGGAGAGAGATTTGAGAGGACGGTTATTGGGACCGGTGACGGGCTTGCCGCGTCTGCCGTTATCAATAAGCGCGTCCACTGCCTCCTGGAGCATACGCTTCTCGTTGCGAACGATTATCTCGGGAGCACGGTATTCTATAAGTCTCTTAAGACGGTTGTTGCGGTTGATGACCCTGCGGTACAGATCGTTCAAATCACTTGTCGCGAAGCGGCCGCCGTCAAGCTGTACCATGGGGCGGATATCCGGAGGAATTACGGGGATAACGTCGAGGATCATCCACTCGGGCTTGTTGCCGGACTTTCTGAATGCCTCAACTACCTCAAGGCGCTTTATGATACGAACCTTCTTCTGTCCGCTTGCGCGGGAAAGCTCGTCTTTGAGCTCTGCCGAAAGCTTTTCAATGTCAAGCTCGGCAAGCAGCTCTTTGACAGCCTCGGCGCCCATGCCGACGCGGAAGTCGTTCTCGTAGCGTTCGAGATAATCTCTGTATTCCTTCTCTGTAAGAAGCTGATATTTTGAAAGGGGAGTCCTGCCGGGATCAATTACTATATACGCCGCGAAGTAAAGAACTTTTTCCAGGTGGCGGGGAGAAATGTCCAACAGAAGTCCCATTCTTGAGGGAATGGCTCTGAAATACCAGATGTGTGAAACGGGAGCGGCAAGCTCGATGTGACCCATGCGCTCACGGCGGACCTTCTTCTGAGTTACCTCAACGCCGCACTTTTCACATATCTTGTTTTTATGACGAATACGCTTATATTTGCCGCACAGGCATTCCCAGTCCTTTGTAGGTCCGAAAATGCGCTCGCAAAACAGGCCGTCGCGCTCTGCCTTAAGTGTGCGGTAGTTTATGGTTTCGGGCTTTTTGACTTCGCCGTAGGACCATGAGCGTATCATCTCAGGGGAGGCCAATCCGATTTTAATAGAATCAAATGTATTGTGTTCCATCGGCAAATTACCTTCTTTAGTAAATTTTGTAGGGTACAACTCGCTCATCAGAATTCGTCGTCACTGTCGTCGCTGTCTGAATAGAAGATGCCCTGAGCGTCAGCCTGACCGTCGAAGCTCTCGGCGGAGAGGTGATCGTACACTTCGTTCTCATCGGCAACGGTGCGGCCCACGTCGTCGTCACGAACACGGTCGATAAAGCGGTCGGGACGCATATTGGAGCTTTCCTCATCGTCGCCGAGCTTCGCGAGCTCGATCTCGTTTCCGTCCTCGTCCAGAACCTTGATGTCCAGTGCCAGAGCCTGCAGCTCTTTAACAAGCACCTTGAAGGATTCGGGAACGCCGGGAGTGGGGATATTCTGACCCTTGACGATAGCCTCATAGGTCTTGACACGTCCGGTGACGTCGTCACTCTTGACGGTCAGTATTTCCTGAAGTGTATAAGCAGCGCCGTAAGCCTCCAGCGCCCAAACCTCCATCTCGCCGAAACGCTGACCGCCGAACTGAGCTTTACCGCCCAGAGGCTGCTGCGTGATGAGGGAGTAAGGACCGGTGGAACGTGCGTGGATCTTATCGTCTACCAGGTGATGCAGCTTGAGATAGTACATAATGCCGACGGTAACGGGG
>ENA-OUQC01001502-OUQC01001502.1-human-gut-metagenome-genome-assembly--contig:-NODE-1502-length-12029-cov-12.091281_pt1 | contig 12029 bp, 8 predicted proteins | sample MGYA00237942_ERZ548815 | MGnify/ENA primary metagenome ERZ548815 (study PRJEB26490, sample SAMN05194722) | human gut metagenome | biome: terrestrial biome; feature: human-associated habitat; material... | reverse complement strand
TGGGCTTGGCGGCGGAACCGCAGGGCCGCACGGAGGTAGCCCAGTTCCAGCCGCGGTCGGTGGTCTTTTCTCCTGTGCCGCCCACCATGGCCACCACGTAGCCGGTATAGGGATCGATGATGGTGATAGCGCCCTGCAGCTGCTCCGTCTCGCCCTTGCTGTTGGTGCGGGTATAGGGCACGTTGTTGAGATCGCTGAACACGCTCTCGGCGATCTTCTGATACTCGTAGTTCTGGGTGGTGTAGATCTTATAGCCCTTATTGAACAGGGCGGTAGTGGCGGTATCGTAGTCGTAGCCGAACTCATCCATCAGCGCCTGGATCACATCCTCGATCAGCGCGTCAGTGAAATAGGAGTTGCGGGCAGTGTACTGCGCCACCACAGGCTCGGTCTCTTCCTTCAGCAATGCCGAGGTATCCACCACCTCGTCGCCGTAGTAGTTGCCGGTATTGCTCCAGCCGTTGGTGAAGATGACCTCCTCCGCCTTGGCGGCGTCATACTCCTCCTGTGTGATCTTGCCCTGCTCCAGCATGGCGTCCAGGATCAGGATCTCACGCTTGCGGTTCTGCTCCCGGCTCCACTCGTTTTCAAAGGGGCCGTATTGGCTGGGGTTGTTGGTAATGCCGATCAGACTGGCGCTCTGGGCCAGCGTCAGCTCGCTGGCGCTCTTGCCGAAATAGGTGCGGGCCGCCGCCTCCACGCCGTAGCAGGACTGGCCCAGACAGATACGGTTCAGATAGGATTCCAAAATCTGATCCTTGCTGTAGCGCTTTTCCAGTTCCAGCGCGCGGTAAATCTCCGTCACCTTACGCTTGACGGTGGTCTCGTTGTCGCCGGTCACGTTTTTGATGAGCTGCTGGGTGATGGTGGAACCGCCCTGCACGCCCCGACCCGTCAGGGTACTGAGGATGGCGCGCACCGTACCCCTGAAGTCCACGCCGTTGTGACTTTCAAAGCGCTTGTCCTCAATGGCGATGGCGGCATCCTTCAGATAATCGGGGATATTCTCCAGATCGATCCAGATGCGGTTCTCGCCCTTGCTGTACAGGGTCTGGTACATGACCCACTCGTCAGTTTTGGCGTCCTGATAGTACAGCTCGGTGGACACCTTGGTCTCCAGCTCGTCCAGATAGACCTCCACATGCCCCTTCAGGGACGTGTTGATCCACGTCAGGAATATTCCCGTAAAAATGACGGCCGTCAGCACCATCACCAGTACGATGGTGCCGATGACTCTTCCCACCCGGCCCTTCTTTTTGGGACGGGGTGCGCGCTGCGGCTCCTGATACGGTTCGTCCGCTCGTTGACCGGCGCTCTGCTGTGGCCGGCCGAACAGGCCGCGGCGTTTCTTCTCGCTCATAACAGGGCACCTCCTTTTCCTTGTTGTAGTGGATGTATCGTCCGGCGGCGCGGCGCGCCCTTTCCGGTATACATACTTGCCCATTATTATGCTATTCTAGTATTGTACCACATCTGTCAAATGTTAAAAACCCCCTGTTTCGACAATTTTGTGTCAAAATGTGGCTGAATAGTTATCATTTCTCCGGTTTCTCCCCGTTTTTTCTCCCTGTGGCGCAAAAAAGTCACATCGGTACATCTTGCATTCCGGCGAAAGATAGGGTACAATAAATGGTATCTTATGGCTACCGCCGATCAACAAGGAGGCAACGGATATGAGCGAAGATTTCGGCCCGAATTTCATCACCCTGACAGATGAGGACGGCAACGAATTTGAATTGGAGTATATCGACGCGCTGGAAGTGGACGGACAGACCTATATGGCCTTCTTCCCCGCTGTGGAGGAGGACGAGGCCGACGAGGAGGATCTGGGGCTTGTGATCCTCAAGTCCATCATGGTGGACGGCGAGGAGCAGCTCTCCACGCTGGACAGCGACGAGGAGCTGGACCGTGTCTATGACCTGTTCATGGAGCAGCTGATGGCGGACGAGGAAGAAGATTCCTGAAAAAAATAGCAAATTTCTCTTTTCTTTTTCTTTGCGGCGTGGTATACTATGCCCAAGGTGAGAGCGCCGCAGCGGTGTTTTCGCCCCACACATGATGTATACGGGTCTTTTTTATCCTCACATCTTGTTATAGGGGATGTCGGATCAGCATGTGGTTTGCAGGCCTCCCGACTGCCGTCTGCGGTTGGAAGATGGAAGCAGTAAAGCAAGCTGGAGACAACCCACCTGCTAGGAAACGGTGCAGGTTATAACTTGGCCCTATGCAACTGAGAAGCAGCCGTAAGGCTGCTTCTCTCTTTTTTGCTCAGACTATTCCGGTGTAAGCCAAGGCCGCCCCTTTCTTTCGGGGCGGCCTTGGCTTAGCCCTACAATATTAAGATAAGGTCTTATTGCAGCCGGCGCCTAAACGGCGGCTTGGCCCGGTGTCGCTTTTTGATTTTCGCCGCAGAAGCTGTGGTGCATGTGCCGCCTAGCGGCAATCACAGCTTGGGCGGAACCGTCTGTTATTGAGATATCAGAACGGGCCGTAGCGCATTGCGTTGGCGATGAAGATAAACACCGCGCACAGGATAAAGGTGATGACGCCCAGCTTCCACCAGAACTTCAGCCACTTACCGTAAGGAATACGGGCAATACCGCAGAACGCGATAACGGAGCAGGTGGGCCACAGCAGGTTGGACCAGCCATCGCCGAACTGGAAGCACAGCACGCCGGTCTGGCGCGTGATGCCGATGATATCCGCCAGCGGCGCCATGATGGGCATGGTCGTAGCCGCCTGACCGGAGCCGGAGGGGATCAGGAAATTAATCAGCTGCTGAACCACCATCAGCGCCTCGGCGCCGATCCACGTGGGCAGCTTGGCCAGCGGCAGGGACAGGTAGTAGATGATGGAGTCAATGATATTGCCCTCCTGCAGCACCACCAGCACGCCGCGGGACATACCGATAATGAAGCAGCCGAACAGGCCGATTTTCGCGGATTCCACAAAGTTTTCGCAGATCTTGTTGGGGCTCATGCCGTGGATGATGCAGCACGCGATCATCAGGCAGGTGAACAGGGTCACATACTGATAGGTGCCCCAGCCCAACCAGATGGAGCCGATGACCATGCCCAGCACGGCCAGACCAAAGCTGCCGATGGTCAGCATCTCACGCCAGGTCCACTTCGCGTTCTCGATCTCCGCGTCGCTCATGGCCATGCCGCCAAAATCCACATCCGCCACTACGCTCAGGCTGGGATTTTCCTTGACCTTCTTGGCATAGCGCATTACGAACCAGATGGTCACGGTGCTGATGACCACCAGAATGATCGCGCGATACCACATACCAGAGAACATGGGCAGTTCGGAAACTGTCTGGGCCACGCCGATGGTAAACGGGTTCATGGTCGAGCAGTAGAAGCCGGTAAACACCGCCAGCTCCACCATGCACAGACCCACCATCGCGTCATACCCCAGCGAGATGGCGATGCCGATAAAGGCCGGGATCATGCCGTAAGTCGCCTCCACCGTGCCGGATGTCGTACCCAGGATGATGAAGAAGATCATAAACATGGGAATAATCAGATGCGTTTTGTTTTTCAGCTTCTGCCGCAGCATCTTCACCGCGCCCGCCATAGAGCCGGTGGCGAAGATCGTATTGATGTAGATAAACGCGAAGAAGGTGAAGAACACCGTCTGCGCCGCATTTTCAAAGCCCTTGAAAATGCAGGTAATCATCTGGATCGGATTGACCGGGGTGGCTTCCACCTGCGCATAGGTGCCGGGAACGACCAGCGTTCTTCCCGTTGCCTCGTCCAGCGCCCGCTCAAAATTTCCCGCGGGAACGACCCATGTCAGAACCATTGCCATGCAGATCACGAGGAACAGCACAAAATAGGCGTGCGGCTGCGAAAACTTCTTTTTCTTGGCGATTGTATTGTCCATTCTCATTTCTCCTTTTCTATTTTTCTCTTTTTCCTATGCAATAGACGCTCTCGCGTTATTGACACATATAATCCATAGCGATCTGCGCCATGCACTGCACAGACGGCTTCAGATTCTCATCTCTCCAGCAGAAGCTGCTGCTGTGGTGTACGTTATGGCCCGCCGGCAGCACGTCCCCCGCGTCGATCCCCAGATAGTAGAAGCAGCAGGGAGCTTTCTCCCGATAGAACGCGAATGTTTCGCTGCCCATCTGCGGATACTCCAACATATCGATATGATCCCGGCCGACCACCTGCGCGGCGCTCTCCGCCGCCATCTTGGTCAGGCGCTCGTCGTTGTACACCGCGCCCATGGTGTTGGTATAGCGCAGTTCATACTCCGCGCCGTATGCCTCGCACAAGCCTTTCAGGATCCCCTCTATCCCCTTGTGGAGCAGTTCCCGCGTTTCCTCGCTGAAGCAGCGCAGCGAACCGGAGATCTTCACCTCATCCGGGATCGTGTTAAATGCCGTCCCGCCCTGGATCGTGCTGAATCCCAGCACCGCGATATCCGTCGGGGCCACCATTCTGGCCACGATGGCCTGCGCGTCTGTGATAAACTGCGCCGCGATGTTGACCGGATCTACCGCCAGATGCGGCGTGGAGGAATGTCCCCCGCGTCCGCGGATCGTGATCCATATGGCGTCGGAGGCGGACATGAAGTTTCCTACACGGCAGGCGAATATTCCCTCTTTCACCGTTCCGAACAGGTGGCAGCCGAATACCGCCTCCACGTCATCCAAAAAACCCGTTTTGATAAAGTCCCTTGCACCGCCGTTGTTCTCCTCGCCCGCCTCAAAGGCGATCTTGATGGTGCCGGCGAACTGATCCTTCAATTCATTCAGGATCCTGACCGCGCCCAGCATGCTGGCCGTGTGTCCATCATGAGCGCAGGCATGCATCACGCCAGGGTTCTTGGAGCACAGCTCGTGAGACTCGTCCTCCTGAATGGGCAGCGCATCCATATCCGCCCGCAGCATGATCGTTTTCTTCGGTCCGCTGCCGGTGCCCTCGATACAGGCCGCCACATTGGTCTTGTTGCCGCAGTGCGCCTGATAGGGCACGCTCATTTTATCCAGTTCCTCCATGACCCGTCTCGCCGTCCGAACCTCCTGCCAGGACAGCTCCGGATTCTTGTGAAATTCATGCCGCAGCTCCCGCACATAGGGATAGTACTGCTCAGTTAATTCCGCAATTCTCTCGTTATTCATACTTTTTTCTCCATTGTTATCTTTTCTCATAGTTCATCATTTCACGACCGCGTACCGCTGCCGCCTACCTCCTTTCTGTCGCGGCGCCGGCCATTTTTGATTGTCGATTTTCTATTATCGATACTTCTGTTGTATACCAAGCCTCTGTTTTTTCAGCATGGTCATATGTGCCTCTTAGTGATACCCATCACCTTAGCTGTATGGGATAACTGTAAAAAGTTGCCGTCTCTTTTTGTCACTATTGTAAAAACCGCTTTTCTCAAAAGCAGGCCGCGCCTCGTGCCCCTGTGCCCAGCGGCCATGCTGCCCGGCGATATCCCTGCGGCGCCTTTTTATCAGCGCTTTCCGGATCATTTCTCGCTTTCATGCTATACATCATTTTTATTTGGTTGTCATACGTAGCAAATACTATACATATCCCTGCTTTTAGGATATGTTTCTATTTGATATGTGTCATTTTGACGGTTTCAACAAGCAATTTTGCTTTTTTTTATCTATTTTCTACTGTTATCATTGTACCATATACACCCCCCCTCGTGGCTATATCGTCATTTATATTGCAACCATATTGTTTTCTATATTTTACTTTTGTCTGTTACTGCCAAAGGCGCTGTCTCCGCCTGTTATACAGCAGAAGCGGGGACGCGCAGCATCCCCGCTTCTGTGTTTTTTACCGGATCAGCCCGCGGCTGGCGGAGTACTCCTCGTTGATCTGGGATAACTCCTTCTCGCCGTCGATATAGGGCTGATAGATGGTCTCTATCCGACCGCCGCCGGAGTTGCCGCAGCCATTGCAGCCATCGCAGCTTCCGCCGCAGGCGCTCAGCGCACGGCGAACGATCTCCTCCCGCTCCTGACGGGTGGTGTCGCGGATCAGCAAAGACCGCATGTCACATTCCTCCTGTCACCCTGCCATTTTCAGCATATTTTCCATAAAAATACCGTAGCCCCGCGCCGGATCGTCAATGAGCACATGGGTCACAGCCCCCACGAATTTGCCGTTTTGCAGAATGGGACTGCCGCTCACGGTTGATGTCAATATGGGACAACAAATAATTTTTTAAGAACTTTATTCGACAAATCAGTTTGTAAAATCAGGAAATTTCCAATTTATTTGAATTTTTTGCCTGTGGAAAACTATAATTTCACAAACCAATTCCTGCATAAGAGCAGGGTCTAAAGCGCTTATTTCATGGTACGGAGAGAGGGCGGAGGTTTGTTGTTCTTCCTTTTTGGCGGTTTCCTCCTCCGCGCAGAGCAGCTCCCAATCGCTTTCCAACTGGGCAAGCTGCCGCTTCTTTTCGTTCTGTGCGTGGAGAAGGCGTTCCCGTTTTTCTATAAAAGACTCTTTTGACAACTGGCCGCCGACATGCTCCTCATAGAGAGACATGAGTTCCTCCTGCTTGCGGTGGATATCGGCCTGTACCCTCTGCATCCTTGTGTTGATAGCGCGGCGTTTGGAGGCGTTACTCTCAAATTGACGCTGGTAGGTCTCAAGACGGGCATCCCGCAGCTGGCACTGCATATTGATCGCACGAATCAGAATGGCTTGCAAGTCGGCGTCGGAGATACAGACCTCGGCACAGCCGCTTTCCGGTACATAGCGTGCCGACGCGCAGCGCCAGTTCTTGTTGGAGGCTTTGCCCTTCACCAGATGGTTTCCGCAGCAGCCGCAGACAAGATAGGGTTGCAGCAGGCTTGGTGTGTTTCCTGTCGGCGTTTTCGGTGCCGTTTTTTGCACGGTGCTGCGGGCGAGAAAATATAGCTCCCGTGAAACGATAGGCTCGTGCGTATGGGGGATGATGGGGCGCTCCGCTTCGGGGAGAAGCTTCGTGCGTTTGCTGCCGACCTTGATCACATGGGATTTGAACGCCTCCGTATCGCCGGTGTAGATGCGGTTTTGGAGAATGTTCCGGACGGATTCATATGTCCAGAAATTCCGCACCTTGTAGCGGCCCCGGACTTTTGCCAGATAGGCGGAGGGGGTCTCAGTGCCGGACACATTCAGCCGCTGCGCGATCTGTGTGATGCTGATGCCCTGCGAGGCCCACTGAAATATCTGCCTGACGACGTCGGCGGCAGGCGGATCAATTACGATAGTGTTCTTCTGCTCACCTTTTTGATAGCCGTAAGGCACCGCGCCGAAAGCATATTCGCCATTCAGCTTCTTGCGGTCTGTTACGCTTTTGATCTTGCGGGACAGATCGCGGCTGTATAGCTGGTTCAGCAGGTTGGTAATACCCAGCTCCAGACCTCCGGTGGATTCACCATAGTCGGCGCTGTCAAAGTGATCATTGACGGAGATAAAGCGAACGCCATACGCCGGAAACACAAACTCCAGATAGTGGCCGCCCTCCAGAAAGTTTCTGGAAAAACGGGAGAGGTCACGCACAATGACGGCCTTGACGCTCCCAGATTTTACCAGTGATAGCAGCCGCTGCATACCGGGACGGTTCATATTGGTACCGGTGTAGCCATCGTCTACGATCTCCTCAACAGTTCCCTCCAGATCAGGACGGGATGCGAGGAAGTTCCGCACGCAGAGACGCTGTGCGGAGATACTGAAGCTCTCTGCGGTGTTTCCGCGTGCGACGTCACCATCCTCCGAAGAAAGGCGGTAGTAACAGATCATGAGATTGGAAGTCACTTTATCCACAGCAAGCAGCCTCCTTTGCCAGTGGGTGATAGGGACGCAAGGCGGCGAAGGGGTCGGCATAGTTGAGCTGGATCGTGATACTGCGATCCTTGTGAATGGAGATGCGCTCGACAAGCGTATCAAGAAGCTCCTTTGTTATGGTCGGGAGCCGTTGGTATTCCTGCATAGCGCGTACCCATGCCTGTGCGGTGGATAAGCCTTTCTGTATCTGCTCGATCCGCTCCTTTTGTGCGGCTTCCGCCGCGAGAATGCGGTTGAGCTCTGCCCGATATTTTTCCTTTGCGTAAAGGAATTCCTCACGACCGATCAGACCGGTGGACAGGTCGTGAATCAGCATATCCAGCTTCCGGTCAAGGCCCTGCCGCTGGAGCCGCAGGCTTGTGGCGGTATTTTGTTTTTCCTGCTTTGCCTGTGTCAGTTCGGCGGAGTGGTCGATTTCATGGATCAGCCGCTCTACATCAACAGCCAGTGTCAACTGCCGGTCTAAGACATCGGTAACAGCGGCAAGCAACCGCTCGTGGCGGATGTAGTGGCTGGCACAGACGGTGTGCGCGGAGTAGCGGTATCGGTTGCAGTCATAGAACAGTCGGCTGGGCGAGTGTGCGCCGTGCCGGGCGCAGCCCTTACCGGCCCCCATGGGACTGCCGCACTCCGCGCAGAACAGTTTACCACGGAAAAGATCGGCCTGCACATCGCCAATATCAGCACATGCGCGATAGGCGGTGCGGGACGCAAGAACCTCTTGATTGACCTGCTGCACCTCGTCAAACAGCTCCTTGCTGATGATCGGCGGATGCGCGTTTGGAATGACCGTCCATTGCTCCGTGGGCTGACGCTTCTTTTTCTCGTTCAAATGGTTTCGGGATACTTTCCCATAGGTGCGGTTGCCGATATAGACGTCGCTGCCGACGATCTTGCGGATAGTCGCTCTGCTCCACAGTGCGTCACGGTATGCTGCGGAGCTGTTCATTCCACGCAGATGACGCAGTTGGGCGGGGGACGGGATATGTTCCTGATTCAACTGCTTTGCGATGGCGTTGAAGCTGACACCCTCGGAACGCAGAGTAAAGATACGCCGAACGACTGGAGCGGTGTCCTCATCAATATCATAGGACGCGGCAGCGGCGTTCCGGAGATAACCGTAAGGGATACTGCCGGACGAAGGCAGATAGGTGCCGCTGCGCATTTGCGCGTGGATGCTGCTGCGGATTTTTCTGGAGATATCCTTGGCGTAGTTCTCGTTCATGACCATTTTCAGCGGCATGGTGAGGGACGCGGCAGCGCCGGCGTCCTGCACGAGACTGTCATAGTTGTCATTGACGCTGATAAGGCGCACGTTCATGGCGGGAAATATCTGCTCCACCAGTTCGCTGGTCTCGACGAAGTGGCGCCCCAAACGGGAGATGTCCTTGATGATAATGCAGTTGATCTTGCCGCTCCGCACATCCGCCATCATCTGATGAAATGCCGGACGGTTGTAGTTCATACCGGTATAGCCGTTGTCAGCGTACCGCTCAACGATTTGGATATCGGGGTACTCCGCAAGGAACGCATCGGCGATTTTCGCCTGATTGCCGATGGAATTGCTTTCGGTGTCGTCGCCGTCCTCCACGGATAAGCGGCCATACTGCCCGGCCAGATAGTGAGCAGAAGCCTCAAACACAGGTTGGGCCGACAGATATTTGCTTTTCCGTGCCACGCTTACCCCACCTCCTTCGCTGCTGCTACGATCATCTGCTGGTAAGATGCCAGCTCATCGGCGTAGTTAAACTGTATCGTAATTTGCTTGCCCTCGGATACCGTGATCCTGCGGATCAATCCAGCCACCATTTCACGGGTAAGCTTGTCGATTTTCCTGAATTTGGTATATTCGGTGACCCAGTTCCGGGTGTCTGCTGCACCTTCCTCTAAGGCTTGCCGCCGTTCGTGCAGGCTGGCGAGGGCTACCTGCAATGCGTCGATCCGCTGCGTATAGCGCTGCCGCATCATGTCATACTCCGTGCGGGAGATCAGATCATCGTGGAAAGCCTCCAGCAAACGCATACGGTATTCCTTCTGTTCGGTGATCTGCTTCTCCTTTTCCTCGATGGTCATATCCAACTGCCGATGCTTGGCGGCTTGGATGCTCTTTTGACCGATCTCGTGAATTAACTGGTCAATATCGACCACCATCTCAATTTGCTTCTGGATGACCCGCAGCACCACGTCCTCTAAAGCAGTCTGCGAAATGGAGTGGCTGCTGCACAGCTTTGAGCGCTTGTGGGTGGAGCAGACGTAGTAGTAAAATGTGCGGTTGCCGCGCTTTACGCTGCGCCTGCACATGGCGCGACCGCAATCGGCGCAGTACAGCATTCCGGCTAAGGGCTGCACCACCTCCTCGGAAGGGGAAGTTCGGGTATCCAGTGACAGCAGGTGCTGCACCGAAGTAAATAGCTCCTCGCTGATAATGGGTGCGTGGTTCTTCTCCACAACGCACCAATCCTCTTTGCTGCGCAGCTTCATCTGTTTGATCTTATAGTTGGGCGTTCCGCGTTTGCCTTGCACCAGAGTCCCGATATAGATGGGGTTTTCCAGAATGGCCCGTACCGCAACAGGCGACCATGTGTTATTGTCACCGACTGCCTGAAAGCCGGACTGATATTTCAGCCCTTGTTGCTGTTTATATGCCGCCGGCGGCAGAACGCCCTCCGAGGAGAGATAATTGGCAATAGCCTGCTGGCTGTAGCCCTCCATTTTCAGTTGAAAAATGGTGCGGACCACCATAGCGGCATATTCGTCAATGATGAGCTTGTGCTTGTCGGCAGGATCTTTCAAATAGCCATAACAGGCAAAGGCACCGAGAAATTCTCCTGCCTTGCGCTGGACACGAAATTGCGCCCGCAGCTTCTGGGAAAGGCTGCGGCAGTACGCCTCGTTCATAATGTTCTTGATGGGGATGGAAATATCATCGCACAGCGGCGTGTGTTCGCTGTCCAGATCGTCATTGACAGAGATGAACCGGATGCCCATATCCGGGAAAATGGTTTCCAGATACTTGCCGGTCTCGATATATTCACGGCCAAGGCGAGACAGGTCTTTTACAATGACGCAGTTCGCCTTCTTTTTGCGGATAGCGTCCATGACGCCGCGAAAGCCCGGCCGGTCATAGTTGGTGCCGGTGTAACCGTCGTCCACCTGCTCACCAACCAGCGTGATCTCTGGGTGCCGCTGCACGAATTCGTGGATCAGCTTTCGCTGGTTGTCGATACTCTCGCTCTCATAGCGCTTGCCCAGCTTTGACAGGCGGAGATAGGAGATGCCATACCAATGCTGTCCGGAGAGTTCTTCGGTTTGCGGGCAAAAAAATGCAGCCATAAAACGTACCTCCTAAAAATTCAGGAAAGCGGTTTCTGGCTGTCATTGCCGGGCGGCAACATTATTTTCACTGACGGGTCTATTATGCTTTCCCGCTTTGCTTTTGTCAACAGGGAAACTTTGGAGGATCAGGACAGGCTGCACGCATAAGCCCGCAGGCGGTCTTGCAGGCTCACATCTGTGTTGGAATACGCAAGCTTTACCACAATGCCGCTGTCCGTATAGCAATACGGGTCGCCTACCTGCTCCACATACTGCTTGATGCGTTCGGCACAGGAAGCAGAGGTGTCGATACTTACACAGGCGATATCCCGCGGCACTGTATGGGTGGTGTGGCTGGTGCTCGGACGGTTTGCTTCCATGAAGATTCCTCTTTTCCAATAGCGTTGTCGGTAGTATTGCCAGATCTCAGTGTTTTATGAAAATACTGATAAAAGAGCAACGCTTCCCAGCGCAATGCCGGGAAGCGTTGTCTATGATTCTGTATTCTAAAGAATACCAGCTTCAAGATGCCCTTTCAAGGTAAGACTTGGTGAACAATAGGTGAAGCCTTTCAGAAAAAGATGGGAACACCAAGGATTTACCGCTGCAGATCGGCAGTCAGCGCATACATTTCCGCCAGTTCTTCGACCGCCTGATTGCGAATCTTATACAGCGTTCTTGTTGTGATCTGAGTCTTAGCGCTGATCTGCTGCCATGTGAGGCCCTCGAAGTAGGCGAGTCGAATGACCTCGGTCTGCCGCGGTTCCAGAAGGGCCACATAGTACTCCAGACGGTTGATCTCCTGCTCCAGCGGCACAAGACGGCTGACCAGATCGTGTGTCATCGCGGCATTTGCCTCATCCGCCGCACTCTGGAAGTTCATGGCGATGTAAAGCGTCT
>ENA-OUQC01001499-OUQC01001499.1-human-gut-metagenome-genome-assembly--contig:-NODE-1499-length-12068-cov-2.990344_pt1 | contig 12068 bp, 9 predicted proteins | sample MGYA00237942_ERZ548815 | MGnify/ENA primary metagenome ERZ548815 (study PRJEB26490, sample SAMN05194722) | human gut metagenome | biome: terrestrial biome; feature: human-associated habitat; material... | reverse complement strand
TTTCACGAAAATGGTGATGATCATCAGCACGATGATGATCGTGACGATATAAAGCGCCAGCTGCCGCATATCCATGCCGAGAAATTTAATTGTCCAGATGTTATCCATGTTCACCTCTACGGGATCATTCTCTGACCCAGACCGTCATCTCGCCCACGCCGCGATTGGCCCAGGCAAAATACGGGATAAAGGTCAGCTGCGTCTCTTCCTTGCGGCGGCAGGGTGCGCCGCGGTAGAGCGTTCCCTCTTCCGGTACGATGCGCAGACCCTTGGCCTTGAGCGTAGTCATGCCCGAGAGCACGCCTTCGCCCTGCGCCGGCGCAATCTCCGATTCTTCCGGCAGGCTGACCAGATGCAGATTGTTTCCGTTGTCCGCTTCTTCCAGGCAGTAGACCAGCGGGCCGCGCATCAGGCAGACCTTGCCCAGATCCTGACGGACATAGGGGCTGGCGTACACCCGGCGCACAGGCATCGCGAAATCAAAGAAAACGGTATCGCCGTCGTTCCAGACCTTCTCCACCACAAGATAGCCGTTCTTTTCCGTCATTTCGGCGTCGCAGGTCACGCCGTCCGTCCAGAAGGGTTTGCGCACGCGCAGCGTCAGCTTCGTGCCGTTGGGGCAGCTGAGCTTGAAGCTCACCTTGCTGCCGAAGGGCACCTGCGAATTCTGCGTCAGCGTCACGCCGCCTGATACCTTCACTTCAGAGCCGATGAACAGATCCACCGCCACGCCGTTTTCGTCCTTGCGGTAAATGTACTGGCCGAGATCCGCCAGCAAACGCGCAATGTTGGGCGGGCAGCAGGCGCAGGCAAACCATTTCTGCCGCTCGATCTTAACGTGATGCTTGTTGGGATCCTTGAGATCCGCCTCCGGGAACACCTCAAGAGGATTGACGTAGAAGAACGCCTTGCCGTCCAGCCCCATGCCGGAGAGCACCGTGTTGTACAGCGCACGCTCCATCACATCGCCGTAAACCGCATCGCCGTCCATCTCCAGCATGCGCTGCATGAAGAAGATCAGGCCGATCGAGGCGCAGGATTCCGCATAGGCCGTGTCGTTGGGCAGGTCGTAATCAAAGGTAAAGGCCTCGCCGTTGTAGGTCGAGCCGATGCCGCCGGTGACGTACATTCTCTTTTCCGCAATGGAACGGAACAGTGTGCGGCAGGCTTCTTTCAAGCTTTCGTCCTGCGTGCGCATCGCTACGTCCGCCATGCCGCTGTAAAGATACACCGCGCGCACGGAGTGGCCGACCGCGTCCTTCTGCCGGCGCACGGGCTGATTCGCCTGGAAGTATTCCATCCCCTGCTTGTCGTTTCCGTCCCAATGGAAGGAATTGCCGCGGGTCTTGAGCTCTTCGATGAAATAGTTCGGCTCCGTGCCGCGCTGGTTGATGAAGTACTGCGCAAGGTCAAGGTACTTCTTCTCGCCCGTCACATCGTAAAGGCGGCAGAGCGCCAGCTCGATTTCCTCATGTCCGGGATAGCCATGCAGCTTGCCCTCCTCGGTTCCGAACACCGTGAGGATATAGTCCATGTACTTCTTCATCACGTCGAGGAAACGGCGCTTGCCGGTGGCTTTATAATAGGCGACCGCTGCTTCCAGAATATGGCCGGCGCAGTAAAGCTCGTGGCAGTCGCGCAGGCACTTCCAGCGGTTATGCGGCTCCTTGATGATGAAATAGGTGTCCATATATCCGTCCGGGCGCTGCGCTCTGGCCATTAAGTCGATCACGTCGTCCGCAACGGCTTCCAGTTCCTTGTCCGGATGGGTGGTCAGCGAATAGGCCACGGCCTCCAGCCATTTGCCCAGGTCGCTGTCCTGGAACACCATACCGACGAATTCGCCCTCTTCTTCGCCCGCCGCAATGCGGAAATTATGGATGCAGCCGCTCTTTTCCGCGCCGGGGATACGGTCGTTGAGCGCTTCCCACTGATAGGGAATCACTTCCGTACGGACAAGCTCCGCATAATCCGAGAAAAAGCCGTCCGTGACGCGCACGTCTTTCAGTTCGAATTTACTCATTGAATCTGGTCCTCCTTTTCGTACTCAAGGACTGGAAAAATCTCCGAAAACAGTGTAACATAAAGGGGACAAGATTGTAAACCGTCGTGCGCCAGCAGTGCGTGCGATTTGTCCGATTTTTGTAAGGAGGGACGACCTTTATGGCCCTTGCCGTTTTGCAGGAAATGCGCTTGAGCGGCGCGATGGGCGACCGGCTGCATGCCGCCGTGTCCCAGTGGCTGCTGCCCGCGCCCTATGCGAATCCCGGCCTGTTTGACGTTTACGTCCGCCGGGACAACGATCCCGATCCCGCGCTCTCCCCCCGAGCAGGCGAGTACTCCGGAAAATATCTGATCAGCGCCATCCTGATCTTCCGCATGCAGCGGGAGCCCCGGCTTCGCGCTGCCATTGAATATTCCCTCTTCAAACTCTATGACGCGCAAAGCGAGGACGGGTATCTGGGTGTGTTCTGTGAAAAAGAGCGCATGACGGGCAGAACGCCCTCCGGCGCGCCGGTTGCAGATCTCTGGAATCACTATTACAACATGCTGGCGCTGTATCTCTGGATCAAAACCACCAACAGCCTGCAAGCCATGGAGCGCCTGACCCGCGCAGCCAACTTCATCTGTGAATGGTTTGATCCCGAAAAGGGACATCCTTTGAGCGATATCGCCCATCCGGAGCTGAATTTCTGCATCATGCACATCCTGGCGCTGCTCTACCGCGCCGCCGGCGACGAAGCGTATTACGACCTTTGGAAGCGCATGAGCGAAGAACTCACCCGCATCGAAGGCGGCGAGAACTTCTTCGAGCTCTTCGGCGACAACGCGCTGTCCGAGCTGCCGAAAAGCGACGCAACGCTCCTTTACACCGTGGAAAGCCTGTACACCATGCACCACTACCTGCACGAGGAGCATTACGCGCGCACGCTCTATGCGCAGTATAAGCGCTTGCGCGCCGCGTCCCGCCTGCCCAACGGCGGGTTCGGCAACATAGGGCATGCCATACGCTCACCCTATATTCTCGCACAGCCGGAAACCTGCTCCGCCACGGCCTGGACGGCGCTTTGCACCGACACGCTGCGTGCCATGCGCCGCGTATCCATCGCGGATGAGTTGGAGCTAACCGCCTTCAACGCGGCCTTGAGCGCGCTGCATCCCTCCGGGCGGTATATGCACCGCTACGCGCCGATGTCCGGTTTGCGCCGCCCTGCCTGTGGATCGGGCGATCTGGCGGGCGCACCGGAGTTTAGCTGCTGCTCGGCCGAAGCCATGCACACGCTGGGTCTCATCAGCCAGTGGGGCGTGTTTGCCGACGAGGACGAGGTCTATCTCAACTATTACGGCGCAAGCTCCATCGTGCTCCAGCTTTCCAGCGGCAGGCTGGTGCATATCACGCAAAACACGGATTATCCGCTCTCCGGCAAAGTGACGCTGACTGTGACCGCACAGCGCGCGGTCACCCTGCACCTGCGCATTCCGCGCTGGTCGCGCGATACGCTCATCACGATGGAAAGCGCCGTGTTCTACGACGCGGAATGCGGCCAGTATTACACCATTCACGTTCCCGCCGGCACTGTGCAGCTGGAACTGAATCTGGATATGAACCTGCACTATTGGGAGGGCGAAGGCGACGCGGTGGGCCGCCACGCGGTCTACCGCGGGCCGATCCTGCTCACCTTTGACCGGCACTATAATCCCCGCTGGACCGAGAGCCTTGCGCCCGTGTTCGACTACGGCGGCATGCACCTGGAACCCGCCGAATGCGACGATTATTATGCGCCGCTGGTTCTTTTCACCGTGCTTGCCCGCGATGGCACGCCCATCCGGCTCTGCGATTACGCCAGCGCCGGGCAGTTCGGCACGCAGTTTGAAAGCTGGCTCACCGTGCGCCGCGCGCCCCGCGGCAGCGTCTGGCTGTAAAAAGCAATAAGCGCCCGCAATATCCCCCTCATCCGGATATTGCGGGCGTTGTTTTATTCTAATCCGATTTTCCGCATGAACGCCTCCGTCGAAATGCCGGAGGGACGATTGAAGCGCCCGACGGAGTAAAGACAGCTCTCGTCGCTCGTCAGCACTGTCACGCGCTCAAAGCAGGAAAGCGTCATGGCAAACCCCATCTCCTTCAAGATTTCGTCTGCGCCGTCGCTGATCAAACCGTAAGGATAAGTGTAGACCTTCGGCGTAACGCCGCAATCCGCACGCAGCAGATTCTGTGTTCGGCGCGCATCCTCTGTCAGCACTTCCCGCCAGTGCTCCCGGCTCTCTGACGCGCAGCGCATCGCGCCCCGGCGCTGCCCCAACCCATGCAGGTTGTAAGAATGATTGCCAATCTCCACGCGCCCCGTCTGCAAAAGCTTGCCAATGTCCTCGCTGCGCAAATAGCTGTATTCGGGGTGTCCCTCTCCTTCCGCATCGGCCCTTTCGGTGTATTCCCCCACGACGGATAGAAACGCGCAGGCGTCCTGTCGTTCCAATATCTCCGGCAGATAGGTCAAATGATTGAGACAACCATCATCCAGCGTGATCATCACGGGCTTTTCGGGCAGCGGATTTCTGTTTTGCACAAAACCGATCACCTGCGAGGGCAGCACGAAGGAATAGCCGTGCGCTTTGAGCCAGATCAAATCCTGTTCCAGTGCATCCGGCGAGAGCACATAGTCGTTCCAGGCATTAGGATTGCGCAGCAGTGCGTGATACATCAGCACCGGCAGCGGCGTTCCGTCCTCTACGGCGGAACCCGTCACGCCGACCATCCACAGCGCAGCGCACAGAAACAGCGCCACCCAGCCCGCCTTTTTCATCCCATCCCCTCCCGCAGAAGCATGTTTATGTCCCTTTCCCCGTTAAGATTCACGAAAAACGACTAGAATGGATGGACAGTCAGTTTTTCAAACAGTATAATTCTTTTTTACAGGCTACGGGTTTCCGCGGCGTTCGCTGCATTTCATGCAGTAATTTATCATCATAATGAGGCATCATTCATGAAAATCATCACCGATAGCTCGTCGGATCTCACGCCGGAACTGATTGCGCACTTCGGCGTGGACGCGGTCATCCCGATGAAAATCAGCATCGACGGCCGCGAATATCGCGACAAAGTGGATCTGACAAACGACCAATTCTATCAGGAGCTGCTGCCCGCCAGCAAGACGCTCCCCAAGACCTCCCAAACCACGGCGGGCGAATTCATCGAGGTGTTCAACCGCTTCCCGGACGAAGAGCTGCTGGTGCTGCCCCTCTCCTCCGGCCTGAGCGGCTCCTATGGCATGGCCTGCGTGGCGCGCGAGGAAACGGGGCGCAGCGATATCTATGTCGTCGATAACAAGGCCACGGCTCTGGCCCTAGCACTGATGGTTCAAATCGCCAGCGAACGCAGGGCGCAGGGCGCATCTGCCGCAGAAATAGCCGCGGAGCTGGAAGCGCTTTCCTCCCGCGTGCGCGTCTATGCGCCGGTGGAAACGCTGCAATACCTCGTCATGGGCGGCCGTCTTTCCAAGGCGGCGGGCTTTGTCGGCACAGCGCTGAACCTAAAGCCCGTCATCTGCCTCAAGGACGGCGTGCTCTCCTGCGTAGGCAAAGCGCGCGGCAGCAAAGCCGCGGTTCGTCTGGTGCGCGAGCTGGTGGACACACATGAGGAGATCGACACGAACTACCCTGTCTATTATGCGCACGCCTGCAACGAAGAGGGCGTGCAGCAGCTGATGGCAGCCTTCCCGGAATATCCCGCTGCGGTTTCCCCTCTGACGGTGGGCTGCATCGTCGGCACGCATACCGGCCCCAAGGTCACCGCCATTTCCTTCATCACCAAGGCGTAACAGCTTTCCTTCGGAACATCCTGCGCTCTCCCCGCGTTTCTGCTTTGTAGAAAACACGAGGAGAGTGCTTTTTTTGATGAAATCCTACGACCTGATCATCGTGGGCGCGGGGCCTGCGGGCAGCACGCTGGCCCGTCTTGCCGGAACAGAACGCAGTGTGCTGCTGCTGGACGGTCAGTTCCGCAACAAACCCTGCGGCGGACTGCTGGCGCCCGACGCGCAGAAGGCGCTGGCTCGTTTCGGCCTGACGCTGCCCAAGGACGTGCTCGTAGACCCACAGATTTTTTCGGTCAAGACCATTGATGTGCCTACCGGGCTGATCCGCTGGTATCCGCGCACCTATCTCAACGTAGACAGGCGGCGTTTTGACGCATGGCTGCTCGATCTTGCAGCGGAACACTCGGAGGTAATTTCCGCCCGCCTACGCCGTGTGGAAAAGGTCGGTGAAATGTATTGCGTGCGCTTTTCCGCGCCGGGCGGTGAAATGCAGACCGCCTGTGCGCCGGTGATCGTCGGCGCGGACGGCGCGGGTTCACTGGTGCGGCGCAGTCTGTTTCCCGCGCTGCGCACGCGCACCTATGTGTCCGTTCAGCAGTGGTTCCGCGAAGATTCTTCTCGCGTCAATCCGTTTTACTCCTGTATCTTCGATCCGCAGGCGACCGACTGCTGCGCCTGGTCCATCCATAAGGACGGGCAGATGCTCTTCGGCGGCGCATCCCGTCCGCACGGCTGCCGCAAGGCTTTTGAGGAACAAAAGCAGCGCCTTGCCCGCTTCGGCTTTGATTTCGGCACGCCCGAAAAGACGGAAGCCTGCCTTGTGCTGCGCCCGACGGGGCCGCGCTCCTTCTGCTGCGGAAAAGAGAATGCCTATCTCATCGGGGAGGCGGCCGGTTTCATCAGCCCCAGTTCTTTGGAGGGCATCAGCTCCGCCATTCTCAGCGCCTCCGCGCTTTACGAAAGCCTGAATGACGCGCATCCGCTGCATACCTATCGCCGCCGCACACTCTCGCTTCGCATGAAACTGTTGTTCAAACGGTTGAAATGCCCGTTTATGTATTGGCCTTTTTTGCGTACATTGGTGATGCGCAGCGGCTTGTCTGCACTTGACGTCAAAACCGAATAGACAAACACATTCTTTCTTGTCTTCCATTCACCCTTAAAAGCCATAGCGTATTTTTTCTTTGTACAAAGCCAAAGACAAGCCGTCCAACAAATCGAAGCCGTTCGATCCGATGTTTATTTCTTTTTCAGAAAACGGGAAATCATCCAAATACCCCAACCCATACCGCACGCAATCAACATCAAACCCGTAAAAATGGCAAGAAATAAATATCCCAAACTGTCCCATCCATCAACCGCAACAGCCATTACCGCAAAAATAAACATCAGTATAAATAGGACAACAATAGGAAATAAGCGAATTGCTTTTTTCTTAACTTTGAAACAGAGCAAAAGTTGAATGGGTAAAAGCACAGCAGCAGAGAAGATCAAGACGAACGTCGTAAGTTCTACTCCCATCCAAACATCAAACATGCACTCACGCTCCTTCATCTCATTCTGATTTGCCGTGTGAGTCATTTCTTACATAGCGCAACGGGCAAACAGCCCTTCCGCTGTCTTTCAGCGGAAGGGCATATGTTTACAGCGCACAGACCTCTTATATTTCGATCAGACGCACTCTTTCCGGCTCGATCAGCACACAGGCCCGATCGAGCTTGGTTTCAATCCAGTGCAATAGAGGCAAGCGAGACAGGAATCCACTGTTTTCCACGGCGGGATTCTCTGTCGCCGCAGGCCAACCGCAGGCCACAGAGATATTCTTCAGCTCACCACTGACATCGCTCACCAAGCGCTCCTTGAAACGGGGCAGCAACAGCACTAAATCGCGGTTTTTCACGTAGCTGACGACATCGTTGGCCATGGTGTACCCGCCCGCTGGGACGAAGGGCTCGTCCCAGCCCTCTTCACCGAACAGCCCGGCCTTTATTCCATCTGAGTGCAGTTCCGGTTGCCTCCGGAACTGCACTGCATTTTTTGCTTGGGAAAACCTCGTTCAGCGTTCCAACAATCGAACCGCGGCCTCATTTCTCTTTCAGCATGCGCCCTGAAGTGCGCTCTCGGTCAATAGGTTCCGCAAAAATCAGGCAAGCGCCATCCGGAAGCGCAGGTGATACCCGCCGCCGCAGGGCATCTGGGCAAGATCTACGCCCGTGGACCAGGCCATGTCCCCGCCGATGGGCGCGTGCGCCGCATCCAGATGCAGATAGGTTTCGGGGCGGCGAACCAATTCGTGCTCGTGCGCCGCGGCGAAGTAATCCGAAATTTTCGAGTGCATTGCGTCAAAGTGGATGTCCTGTTCCGGCGTGATCGTCAGGCGTGCGCCCGCTTCATTTTCCAGCACGATCTCGCGCGTATCCTCGTGCCCGCCGTTTTCGGAAGGCGGGTTGAACGCGAAGTGCATTCCCTCGACCGTCGTTTCGTACCGTCCGAACGGCGCGCTCATTTTCCGGTCGCAGTAATTCTCGTTCGGGCCGCAGCCGAGATAGGTCACCTTCTCAAAGCCGGGCTGTACCATCAGCTCCACGCCTACGCGCGGCAGCGCACGGAAGGCGCGGTCAATATCGAAATGCACGTCACTTTTCACACCACAGGAGCTGATCCGCCAGCTAAAGCGTACCTTCGCGCCCCAGCGGCTGCGGTAAGCATATTCCGCCTCCACAAGCGCTTCCGCGCCCAGCGAAACCGCGCGGAACGCGACGCATTCGCCTTTCAGCTGCCGCACCGGTTCAAAGGCGTCGCGCCAGCCCCAGCCGGGAATGCAGTCCAGCCCGCTGATGGGGCGGTCAAAGCAGGCCGCCGCACCGCTCAGATAGACCTGCTCACCGCGCTGTAAGCGCACCAGCGCGCCCGTCTTTTCGTCAAACGCCGCTTCGATTTCCCCGGCGCGAACCGTCGTTTTGCCGTTTTCGGAAATGAGCTGCACTTCACCCTCCGGCTTGCACACCGGTGCAAACACAGGCTCTCCGCTCTCCAGCGGCAGCTGCATCAACCCCACCTGTGCGCCCGCGGGGGCAAAGAAGGTTTCCGCGCGGCGGCAGATGCACAGATTCAAATCGTAGCGGCAGCCGGGCTTTTCAGCATAAGGAATCGAAACATCGCAGATCTCATGCTGAAGCGGCGGCAAGTCGGGCAGCGACAGCTCCTTTTCCGCAATCATGACGCCGTTTTCCAGCACCTGCGCCGTGATGCGGTAAGCCGCCAGCGAATTGACCGGATCGTGGTTGACGATCAGCGCCTTGCCGATGGGCGGCAGCGTACTCCAAGCGGAATCACGCGGCACGGGCGCAATGCGCACCGGGCAGTAGCCCTCTTTCAGCTCGTAGGCCACGGGCTTCCAGGTGAGATCAGGCATCACCACGCCGTTGTTGGTCATGAAATACGGGCAGACCTCGTCGTGCATCGTCTCCCCGAAATCGCCGCCGTAGGCAAAGAAGCGCTTGCCGTCCGCGGTGCGCCCGACGAGGGATTTATCCTGCCAATCCCACACAAAACCACCCTGGAAACGCGGGAAGCGGTCGATGAGCTCATTGAACTTGTCCATTCCGCCGCCGCTGTTGCTGATCTGGTAGAGATATTCGACCAGTATGATGGGGCGGTCGTCGGTGGGCGATGCCAGCATCTCCACTATCTTCTCAATCGTAGCATACATATTGCCGCGCACATCGGAAATGTTCTTCCCCGGCTCCCCCGCCTCATACTGGCAAAGGCGCGTCGGGTCGTATTCCTTGATAAAGCCATACATCGCGGCATGGTTTGCGCCGGTGCCGCTCTCGTTGCCGAGCGACCAGGAAAAGATGCTGACATGGTTTTTGTAATTGCACACCATCCGCACCGCGCGGTCAAGGAACGCCGTCGCCCAGGCAGGGTTGTGCGTCAGGGCGCCCGCCACGCCGTGCGTCTCCACATCGCACTCGCACACCAGCAAAATGCCGTATTGATCGCACAATTCGTACCAATCCGGGCTGTCGGGATAGTGGCAGGTGCGCACGGCATTGACGTTCATGCGCTTCATCTGGCGGATTTCCTCCAGCATATGCGCGCGGGCGACGGTTCTTCCGCCCTCCCAGCAATGCTCATGGCGGTTCACGCCGTAGACAATCAGGCGCTTGCCGTTGAGCAGCACCACGCCGTTTTTGACCTCCACGGTCTTAAAGCCGATATCGCAGGCTTCCACGTCCATGACCTTGTCCGCCGCATCCGTCAGTTCGATCACCGCGCGGTAGAGCGCGGGCGTTTCGGTCGACCAGAGATGCACATGCTCCACTCGGAACTGCACGCGCGCGCTGTTGGCCGTTGGCACGCGGTCGGTGCGGTATTCCGCCTCGGCGCGGATTTCTCCCCTGCCGCCGCCCACGCGGCGATCCTCCGCGTCATAAAGCGTCACGCGCACACCGCAGTCGGCAAAACCCTCTTCGCGCGTCACGGTCACGTCGCAGGTCACATCGCCCGTCAAATGGTGCAGATCGGGCAGCGCGGTGATCTTATAATCCTCGATGGAAATCTTCGGCTTGGAAATCAGCATCACACTGCGGAAAATGCCGGAAAGATACCAATAGTCCTGATCTTCCAGATAGCTGGAATCGGCAAAGTGCATCACCTGCACGCAGAGCAGATTGCGGCCGGGGCGCGCAGCCTCCGTCACGTCAAACTCACAGGGGAGTTTGCTGTCCTTGGCAAAGCCGACGCACTGCCCGTTGAGCCAGACATAATACGCGGTTTCCGCGCCCTCAAAGCGCAGAATCAGCCGTCTGCCCTCAAAGCGCACGGGCAGATTGAATTCGCGGCGGTAGCAGCCGGTGGGATTTTCCTCCGGGATGAACGGCGGGTTGGGCACAACGTTTGCGCCCTTCTTCGGGCGGATATAGCTCTTCTCCTCGCGGTTTTCCCAGGGATACACGGTGTTGGTGTAGACCGGCTTTGCAAAGCCCTGCACTTCCCAGTTGCCCGGCACCTCGATGTCGGCAAAATCCGCGTCGTCAAAATCCTCCTGCCAGAATTCCGGCGCAAGGGACGGTTTATCGTAGAGCTTAAAGCGGTAGCTGCCGTCCAGATTCAGCACGCCGGACGAATGGCGCACGTCGCCGCGCAGCGCCTCGCGCACGCTGGAAAACGCCATATAGCGCGTATGCGCCGGCAGGCGGGAAATACCCAGCACCTCCGGGTTGTCATAATCGGGCTTTCCATGAAAATCCGCATAGCGATTCATCGTGATCCTCCCTTTGGGGACTCCCGTTTTTTTCATCAGTATAGCATCTTTTTTGCGCAGAGAAAAGAGCGGCAGGAATTTCTTCCCACCGCTCTTTTGAAAACCATTTTTATTTTTAGGGACGCTGACCCATGCCGCCCTCGAGGGTGAGGGTTTCGCCGGACATATACTTGAAGTCCGGGGAGCCGAGCAGCACGCACACGCGGCCGATGTCCTTCTCCGGGTCGCCGAAATGACCCATCGGAACGGCCTTGACGTTCTTCTCGTAGGCTTCCGGATACGCCATCTTAAAGTTCTCCAGCTGAGAAGTCATCGCAAGGGGCGCGACGATGTTGACGTTGATGTTGTCCTTGCCCCATTCGGTGGCCGCCACGCGGCTCAGGCCGCGGATGCCTTCCTTGGCCGCCGCATAGGAGCACTGGCCCGCGTTGCCGAAGAAGCCCGCGCCGGAAGCAAAGTTGATGACGGAGCCCTGCGTTTCCTTGAGGTAGGGGTAGCACTCGCGCATATAGTAAAACGTGGCGTACAGACCGGAATAGAGAGCCAGATCGAAATGATCCTTGGTCTGCATGGCAAGCGGCACGCCGGAGGCCGAAGCCTGCGCGTTGTTGATGAGCACGTCGATGCGGCCGAAGGTGTCAATCGCCTGTTTGACGACATTGTTCACGACAGCTTCGTTGTCCGCGCTGTCATTCACGTCCGCCTGCACGCACACCACCTTCACGCCATAGAGGCGTTCCAGTTCTTCCTTCGCGTCGGTCAGTTTCTTCACGTTGCGCCCCGTGATGACCAGGTTCGCGCCTTCCTTGGCGTAAGCGGTCGCAATGCCGTAGCCAATCGAACCGCAGCGGCCATTGCTGAGCTTCGCATAGCCCGCGCCAGTAATAATCGCTGTCTTTCCTGCCAGAAAACCCATTATATATTTCCTCCTTCATGGTGAAGGGCTGAACAAGCAGCCTGTGCACTTATGGTATCACAGATCT
>ENA-OUQC01001495-OUQC01001495.1-human-gut-metagenome-genome-assembly--contig:-NODE-1495-length-12088-cov-4.639491_pt1 | contig 12088 bp, 9 predicted proteins | sample MGYA00237942_ERZ548815 | MGnify/ENA primary metagenome ERZ548815 (study PRJEB26490, sample SAMN05194722) | human gut metagenome | biome: terrestrial biome; feature: human-associated habitat; material... | reverse complement strand
ATGTCATTCACTCCCGTGCCGCCGCTTCGCTACCCTCAAGCTCCCCTGCTGCTCTATCTCTTTACTTTGCAGCATGGATTCTTTGACAGTCTCAACCGGACTGCCGCAGATGCGCGGCAGTCCGGTTTTTCATGTGTGCCTTACGTCAGCGGCGTCAGGCGCAGATAATCCTCCGCCGTGCCGCCGCGCAGGAAGGTCTCTATTATCTCCCGGCCAAGCGTATCCAGCCCCGGCACGAGATAGGCGGCAAGCTCCCGCCGGAAAAAGTCCGTGAGGAGCTTTGCACCCGCGTCATAGCCCGCCTCGCCGAGGCAGGATTGAAGCTCCGGTCGGAGAAGGCTTTTGCGGATGTACTGCCCTTCAAGCTTCATTTCATCCATGGAAAGGCCGAAGAGCGGGCAGCGCGCGCAAACGAGCTTTTCCATGCTCAGCCGCCCGCCGCGCCGCGCCAGATATTCGCGCGCCACCCATTGCCCGGCAAAGCCGACGAAGTACGCGCCGATGTGCTGATTCGGGATGAGGAGGTTCAGCGTCTCGGGCGTGTCGAGAAGCTGGCGCAGCAGCAGATTGGCCTGCGTGACGCGAAGGCCCGTGTCGAACGGCCAGTATGAGCCGACGCCCTCCGCGCACAGCGCCGCGCCGTCGCCCGAAATGGACGGATTTTTGAACCCGCGCGGCGACACCAGCCGCCACAGCCACGCAAGAGAGACCGGAACGAGCTGCACCATGCCCATAACGCCGTAATCCGGCGCGGCGGCGGTGGACGGCGGCATACGCACGCCGAAGGAGCGCACGCCAACCTCATACGCTGTGCCGCCGGGCAGACTGCCCAGCATTTCCCGGGGAATTATCACGCGCGGATTCGGACACGGGCGGCCATCGGAGTCGGGCGTGTGCTCCCAGATGAGGCAGGTCGCCCCCGGCACGCCGTCCATGTTGAAAAACTCCAGCGGCCGCGGCGGATGTATGCTTATGCGCTCATAGGTCCGGTTGCTGCCGTAGTGCGTCTCCCCGTCCATGCGCAGGAACCACCCGGCCTCTCCGTCCGCGATGCACAGCCGCCCCCCGGCGCGCTGCACGCTTTTCGGCGCGGGCGCCATATCGTCGGCAATGGGATATATTTTGCAGCTCTCTTGGAGCTTTATGTGCACCTCCTCGCCGGTGATGATGTGCCTTGCCAGCGGCACATGCCCGGTCTCGTCGCGCTTGGGCGGCTCCAGCATCTCGCTTTTTCCGCCGCCGGACGCGCCCTCGTGCATGAATACGACGCGGTTTTCATACGGGGATTCGACCAGCGCCGCCGACGCGTGACAGCACACCCAGCCCTCGCGCGCCCCGATATCCAGCAGCATGGAGAAAACGCCCTTCTTCGCCGACGGGCCGGGATAGAGGTTATAGGCGAACACCTCATGCACGGCCTCGCCCCGGCAGTGCACGACGATCTGCCGCCCGGAGAAGTGCGTGTGCCTGAACGGCGGGGCGACGTAAATGATGCCGCGCGGCGTATAGCCGTCCGGCACGCCGGCGATGCCCGTGAAGCCCTGCATGTTCGCAAGCGACAGCGCGAAGAAGGCCGCGTTCAGCGGGCACAGCATCACGGCGGGGATGTCGCAGAAGCAGCCCCCGGCGGAGAACGGAAGCACGATGAGCGGCTGCGCGGCAAGCCATGCCATCGTCTGCGCGCGCAGCACGGAGAAGTCATAGCCGAAGCTGTCCTTGAAGCGCGGCTTGTCGCTGGGCAGGTCGTCGCCGATGCGCATACAGCCGCCGTCGCGCCGGCGCATATAGTCCTCCGTGAAATTCACGGCCACGCCGTTTTTGCAGCGGTGCACCTCCGCCTCCTTCACGCGGCCCATGCCCTCTATATCATAGCTCACGTCAAAGCTGTCGGCGTGCGCCGGGCCGTAGCACAGCTCCGTAAGCTCATCCAGCGTTTCCGGGAAGCACAGCGCGCGGTTTGTGCGCAGCGCCGCGCTGAGATCCGCGGGCAGAATGAATCTGTTGAGAAATTGATCCGTGTACATATTATCGGTTCCTTATAAAAAAATTGCCCCCGGTATATAGTATGCAGGCGCGCTTGGAAGAGCGCGCCTGCATGGCTATCTTATGAAGCTGTATTTCAGTTCCTCCGCGCTGCGGTAGCAGTAGCTGTCCCCGGCGTCAAGGCCGGAGGTGACTTCGACGTTTTCGCCGTCGGAAATGCCGGTCGTGATATACACGGGGCCGGTGAGGGCGTCGCTCTTCGCGTCGTACCCGGTACAGAGGTATATCCCGCCCGCGTCCTCGCAGATGGCGGCGGCGTGAACCGACAGCACGCCCTCGCGCGTTTCAAGCTCTATGCTTATGGCGGCGTTCATGCCTGTGAGCATCTGCTCCGTGCGCGGCATGGTGACGGTGACGGCGTATTTCGTGTTGCCGCCGGAATTTGTTCCCTCCGGGTCAATGGCGGATATCTCGCCGGTGAAGCTCTGCCCCGGCAGTGCGTCCAGCGTGACGGACACGCTCTGCCCCACGTGCAGCCGCGCGATGTCCAGCTCGTCTATGCTCAGGCTTATTTCGGCCTCATCATAGGGGGTGAAGGTGCACAGCGCGGTCTTTTCCGAGGTGTAGTTTTTCTCCGTCTCGGCCTCCGGCTGTGCCGCGCCGCCCTGCGCACTTCCGCCCTGCGCGCCGGAACCCTGCGCGCCGCCGGTCTGACCGCCCGGCATACTGCCGCCGCCGTTGTCATCGCCGCCGGACGTGGGCGTCTCGTCGGAATAGACCGTGGCGCTGATGAGCGCGCCGCTTTTGGCGTCATAGCTGAGGTAAATGATGTCGCCCGCCTTTATGCTTCCCGGCTCGACCGTGCCGGTCTTGCCCGCAAGCTCACTGAGGGGGAGGCAAAGCTCGCCCCCGTCCGAAAGCGCGATGACGAGCACCGTCTCGCCGGTGTCGCTCACGGCAAGCTCAGTCACGCGGCCAAGCTTATCCGCAGTCGCGCCGCCCGCCGTTATCACAACCGCGGCGATAGCGGCGCCTATGACGAGCCTGCGCACCTGCGCGCGGCTCAGCTTGGTTTTACGCCGGTTCTGTTCCATTTTGACCCTCCAAATGCTGCTTTAAGGCCGCTGACGCCGCCCTTTGCGCGTTATGGTATCAGCGCAGCCTTAAATCACGCTTAAAGCTGTGCAAAAAATCCCTGATATTTGATTGACAATGTGAAAGAGATATGGTAAAATGCACTTGATAGGAAACACATGTTACCTGATTATAAAAACCATCCGCGGGGGAGTATACGCAATGCCGCCGAAAACGCAGTTTTCCGCAGAAAAGATAATAGACGCCGCCATCCGCATCACCCGGCGCGACGGCTTTGCCGCCGTGACGGCGCGGAATATCGGGAAGGAGCTGAGCTGCTCCGTCAAGCCCATATTCACGGCCTTTGAGAACATGGACGGCGTCATGGCCGCGACTATAAAGGCGGCCAACGGCATGTTCATTGAATATATGCAGTCGCCGTATAAAAAGCTCTCCTTCATGCAGATAGGGCTGCGGTGGATACAGTTTTCGCGCGATGAGCCGCGGCTGTACCAGCTTCTGTTCATGCCCGTCAGCCGCGGCACGCGGATATTCACGCCGCTGAACCTCTCCATGAACTTCGGGGAGCTGACGGACAAGATAATCCCGATAATATGCAGGGAGTTTGCGCTGGACGAGGGCCGCGCGCTGAAGCTCTATAACCAGATGATACTGCACGCGCACGGCATCGCCTGTCTCATCGCCGCCGGAGAGACGGACTTTACCGAGCAGAGCATACGTGAGATATTTTCCGAGACCGTTGAGGGGCTCGTGATGTACTATAAGGCCGGCGGGCGAAGGGAGAATTGCGAATGAGGTACGTTTTTCTTGCGGCGTATGCGGTTTTGAGTGCCGCGCATCTTTATTTCAGCTGGATAGACGACAGAAAGGGCCGCGCGTGGACAAAGCCCTTCCTGCTGGTGCTGCTGGCGGGGTATTATGCGCTTTCAAGCGACAAGCTGTCCGTCGTGCTGCTGCTGGCGCTGCTGACGAGCTGGCTGGGCGACGTGCTGCTCATCCCGCGCGGGCACGGGTGGTTCGCCGCGGGCGGCATAAGCTTCATGCTGAGCCACTTCCTTTTCATCGCCGTGTATACGGAAAATATCAGCTTTGCAAACGTGCCGTGGCTGCCGGTGATACTTCTGGCCGTGGTGTATTACGGCGTGTCGGCAAAGATAATCTCCATGCTGTGGCCGTATGCGCCGAAGAAAATGCGCGGCGTGATGTATGTCTATCTTCTTGCGAACAGCACCATGAACGTCTTTGCGTTTTTGCAGATGATAACCTCGCGTATGCCGGGGGCCGTCGTGGCCTATATCGGCGCGCTGCTGTTCTTTATTTCCGATTGCAGCCTGTTTCTCGTGCGTTACTATGAGAAGAAGCCCGTCGTTTTCAAGGGGCACTTCACCGTCATGCTGACGTATCTCGCGGGAGAGCTGCTTATAGCGCAGGGAATGATCATGCTTGCCGCATGACGGGCATGATGAAATATAGAAAAATAATATTAAGGAGAGAGCGGCAATGAAATATGTGTTCATCATCAATCCCCGCGCGGGCGCGGCAGGGAACGAGGAGCGGCTGCGCCGTGCGGTGGAGCAGCTCGGCATGGGCGATGCGTGCGTGCTGTACACGACGAAAGCCGTCGGCGATGCGACGGCGTATGTGCGCGCATGGTGCGCGCAGCACCCCGGCGAGGCCGTGCGCTTTATCGCCTGCGGCGGCGACGGCACCATAAACGAGGTGTTCAACGGCGCTGTCGGGCAGGAGAACGTCAGCGTGAGCTGCTACCCCTGCGGCAGCGGCAACGACTTCGTGAAGGCCTTCGGCGGGGCGGAGAGGTTTATGGATGTGGCAAAGCTCATTTCCGCGCCCGCGCGCAAGCTGGACCTTCTCAAGGTGGGCGAGCGCTACAGCAACAACGTCGTCAACTTCGGCTTCGACACGACGGTCGCCATCACCATCAATAATGAGCGCGAAAAGACCGGCCACGGCAGCAAGGACGCGTATACAAAGGGCGTCGTCACGGCGCTTATAAAAAGCATGAACAACCGCTGCACCGTCACGGCCGACGGAGAGGTGCTCAATCCCGACGGGCGCGCGCTGCTGTGCACGCTGGCAAACGGGCAGTACGTGGGCGGCTCGTTCTGCTGCGCGCCGCGCTCGAAGAGCGACGACGGGCTTATAGACGTCTGCCTCATCCGCCCGATATCGCGCCTGCGCTTCGTGAAGATACTCAAGCCCTACACCAACGGCGAGCACCTTGACCGCGAGGATATGAAGGACATCGTCATATACCGGCAGGCGAAGAAGGTCGAGGTGACGGCCGCGCCGGGCTTTGCCTATTCACTCGACGGGGAGATAATTTATTCCGAGCATTTCACGGTGGAGATCGCCGAAAAGGCGCTGGACTTCGCCGTGCCTGAGGACTGAGAGAGTAAAATTCATATAAATATCATCAAGGAGTGAAAAAATGAGTAAATTTGACGCTGTTGTTATCGGCGCGGGCACAGGCGGGCTTTCCGCCGCGCTGAGCCTCGCCAACGCCGGCAAGAAGGTGTTGCTGCTGGAAAAGCACAACCTGCCCGGCGGCTGCTCGACGAGCTTTGTGAGGGGCCGCTTCGAGTTTGACGCCTCCCTGCACGAGTTCTGCTCCATCGGCTCTCCGGAGGAATGGGCCATGACGGGCAAGCTCATGATGGAGGACTACAAGCTCAACATCAACTGGCTGCTCGTGCCGGAGCTGTACCGCTGCATCGGCACCACGCGCAGCGGGAAGCACTTCGACCTGACCCTGCCCGTCGGCAAGCAGAACGTCATCGACAAGATGGAGGAGACCGTGCCCGGCAGCCGCCGCCCCATGGAGATATTCTTCGAGCTTGCCGAGGAGTGCAACGAGGCGTACATGTACTTCAACGGCCACATCTTCGACGGCGTGGACAAGGACGGCTATACCCTCATCGACGAGTCGCTGTTCATGAAGAAGTACCCCAACTTCCTGCGCGTGGCGGAGTACCCCTTCAACAAGGTGCTGCGCAAGATAGGCATGCCCGAGGACGCTATCGACATACTCAACGTCTACTGGACGTATATCGGCATGGACTATGAGCGCCTGAGCTTCATACATATGGCGTGGATGTTCCTCATGTACGTCAAGTATAAGCCCGCGATATGCGAGTATAACGCCCACGGCATGACCATGGCCGGGATAGAGCGCCTGCGCGAGCTGGGCGCGGAGGTCTGGCTGAACGTCAAGGCCAACAAGGTCGTGTCCGACGATAAGGGCAATATCACCGGCGTGGAGACGGACGTCGGCTTTGTGGAGACGCACTACGTCATTGCAAACATGAACCCGCAGGACGCGTATACGAAGCTTCTCGACAAGCGCATCCCCGTGCCCGAGCGCGAGATAAAGCGCGCCAACGCCGAAAGCCACGGCGTGCGCTTCTTCAATGCTTACGTCGCGCTGAACAAGAGCGTGGAGGAGCTTGGCATAAAGGACTACACCATTTTCATGCCCGGCAGCTTCGACACGAAGAAGAATTACGAGTATTCAAAGAGCTATGACCTCAACACGCACAGCGTCGTCGTCATATACAACGTCATCAATCCCGACGCTTCCCCCAAGGGAACGACGGTCATGACCTTCACCATCACCTATACAGAGGACGTCTGGGGCGGCTTCTCCCAGCGCGAGTATGTCGCAAAGAAGCAGGAGCTCTTCAGAAAGGTCATGGAGAATTTTGAAAACGACACCGGCATCATCATACACGACTGCATAGAGGAGATCGAAATGGCGTCCCCGTGGACGTTCTGCCGCTTCCTCGGCACGCCGCAGGGCACGGTGTACGGCTATGAGTGCAACGAGTGGGACACCATGGTCTCCCGCCTTATGAGCATCCGCCGCGACCAGCCCATAAAGGGTTTCAAGACCTGCGGCGCATCCGGCGCGCGCGGCGACGGATACAACCAGACCTATCTCAACGGCGACGATATGGCGAAGCTCATCCTGGAAGAAATGAATGAAGCGGAGGGCAAGTGATATGGCAAAGGTGAAAATAAGCGCGATAGGACTTCTGGACATGCTCTACTTCAAGGGCAAGAAAAACAAGCGCGAAAAGAGAATACTCCAGACCGAGGCGAAGCCGCTGGTCGAGGAGTACGCTTCCAACCTCAAGGCGGCCGAGCGCCACCCCGAAAGCCAGACCTTCGTGATCGACGAGGTGATAGAGCGCGGCGGCGGAAACGTCAGGACCTACGTGCTGAAAAGAAAGGACGGCGGCAAGCCCGCTTTCTTCCGCGCCGGGCAGTTCGTCGTCATCCGGCAGGAGATAGACGGCAAGCTCATTGCCCGCCCCGTGACGCTTTCCTGCGGCCCGGCGCTGACGCTGGAGGGGAAATGCAGCGTCACCGTCAAGCGCGTCGAGCCGGACGGCTTCCTCAGCGGCTATATCCACGACAACTGGAAGGTGGGCGACACGGTGGAGACCTCCGGCCCGGAGGGAACGTTCTACTATGAGGGTCTGCGCGACGCGAAAAAGGTCGTCGCCGTGGCCGGGGGCAGCGGCATCACGCCCATATTCGCCATGGCAAACGCCATTGCCGACGGCGACGAGGACTTTGAAATGACCGTGCTTTACGGCAGCCGCACCAAGGCCGACATCCTCTTTGCAGAAGAGTTCGACGCCATAATGAAGCGCACGGACAAGGTCAGGCTCGTGAACGTGCTGAGCGAGGAGGAGGCCGAGGACTGCGAGCACGGCTTCATCACCAAGGAGCTTATTGAAAAATACTCCGGCGGCGGTGAATTCAGCCTCTTTGCCGCGGGGCCGAAGGGCATGTATGACTTCCTCGACGGCGAGGCCGCAAAGCTCGGCCTTGACCACAGGCACTACCGCAAGGAGCTTTACGACAACATCTGCCGCCCGTGGGAGTACTCCGGCTATCCCATGGAAGCGAAGGACAAGGTGTTCAACGTGCACATCAAGATGTGCAACAAGGAGTACGACATTCCCTGCGCGGCGAACGAGAATATCCTCGTCGCCTTTGAGCGCGCCGGTATCGCCGGACCCAACCGCTGCCGCGGGGGCATCTGCGGCTGGTGCAGGAGCCGCCTTGTCTCCGGCGAGGTGTTCATCCCCGCCGAGACCGACGGCCGCCGCCAGGCGGACAGGGTGCTGGGCTATATCCATCCCTGCGCCTGCTTCGCCGTCAGCGACCTCTCCATAGAGGTGCCGAACAGAAAGTAAGCTTATTAAAAAAGGAGCCGAAAGGCTCCTTTTTGCGCGTATATGCCCCATAGGAAAACCTTGCCTTGATATGCCGGGGGCGCTGTGATATAATATAGAATCCAAATAAGTATATTTTGAAATGTATCTGTCGTATTACAGGAGAAAACATGGACAAAGCGAAGCTTCGCTCATACGCGGCGCTCATTGCGCGCATGGGCGTGAATGTGCAGCCGGGGCAGGAGGTCGTGATACGCACCGCGCCGGAGCAGCTTGAATTCGTTGAAATGCTGGTGGAGGAATGCTACCTCGCGGGCGCGGCCAAGGTCTTTCTTGAGTGGCGCTTTGAGGCGGCACAGCGGCTGGACATAAAATATCAGTCGCAGGACGTCCTCGGCCGGGTGGAGGCGTGGGAAGAGCAGCGCCTCGCCGGGCGCGTGAAGTCGCTTCCCGCAAACATATATCTCGACTCAGACGACCCGGACGGGCTTGCCGGTGTGGATCACGACAAATGGGCGCAGGCTCAGCGGCAGAGGTTCAAGGTGACGAAGCCGTACAGAGACGCGATGGAGAACAAATACCAGTGGTGCGTCGCGGCGGTGCCCGGCCTGAACTGGGCGCGCAAGGTTTTCCCCGGCCTCGGCGATGCCGCCGCGGTTGAAAGGCTTTGGGAGGAAATACTGCGCTGCTCCCGCGCGGACGGCGACGCCATGGCCGCGTGGCGCGCGCATAATGCGCGCCTTAAGGAGCGCTGCCGCTGGCTCAACTCCCTTTCTCTGCGCCGCCTTATCTATAAAAGCGAGAGCACCGGCACGGACTTCACCGTCGGCCTTATCGACAAAATGCGCTTTATGGGCGCGTCGGAGGAGCTTGCCGGAACGGACATAAGCTTCAACGCGAACATCCCATCGGAGGAGGTGTTCACCACGCCCATGCGCGGTGGTGCGGAGGGCGTCGTCTACGCCACGCGGCCGCTTTCTTACCGCGGCGTGCTGATAGAGGACTTCTATGTCCGCTTTTCCGGCGGCCGCGCGGTCGAGGCGCACGCCGGGAAGAACGAGGACGCGCTGCATCTGATGCTTTCCATGGACGACGGCGCTTCCATGCTGGGCGAGTGCGCGCTGGTGCCGTTCAACAGCCCCATAAGGGAAAGCGGCATACTTTTTTACAACACGCTTTTTGACGAGAACGCGTCGTGCCATCTCGCTCTCGGCGAGGGGTATTCAAGCTGCCTTGAAAATGCTGGAAGCTATACGCCGGATGAGGCGCGCGCCCTCGGTGTCAATGAGTCCATGATACATGAGGATTTCATGATAGGCGCGGCGGACCTGTGCATCACGGGCGTGACGGCGGACGGCCGCACGGTGCCCATATTCGTGAACGGAGACTGGGCGGACGCGTGAGGACGCGGATATGATAAAGGAGGACGGCCTTATGAAAAACAACGCGAAGCCCCGTGCAAAATTTTATGTGGATAAGACCGGCGCGCTCGTGCACGCGGCGGTGATATTCATGGCGCTGTCGGCGGCGTTCAGGCTGGTGGGCTGCTGGGGGCTGTGGACTGATCAGTTCTTCGCCGCGGCGCAGATAGCGCTGCCGCTGATATGCAACCTGCTGTTCATTCTGTGCCTGCTGCTGTTCGGCGGCCGCGCGTTCTGGACGACGGCCATACCGGTGGTGCTGGGCGTTGTGTTTTTCATAATAAAATCCGTCAGCTTTGAAAGCTGGGTGCACACGGTGCTGTGCATACTGCTGTACATACTTGTCGCGGTGCTGTATACGGCGACGGCCTTCGGCGTGATACGCACGAAGTGGCTGCTCGTGCCGCTGTTCGGCCTGCCGCTGATATACCACCTCGCGGTGGAGGACGCCGCCGCGCTGCGCGACACGGTGCACCCGGTCACGTTTTCCGCGGGAATGCAGGAGATATCCGTGCTGTGCATCATGCTGGCGCTGCTGCTGACGGCGCTTGCGATGAAAAAGCGCGCTGATATCGAGGATGTAGAGCTGCCGAAGATAAAGGATCCCGTGGTGATAGTGCCACAGAAGCAGACGACAGGCGCGCCTGAGGCCGCGCCGCAGGATGAGCCCGCCGCGCAGGATGCGCAGGGCACGCAGGAGGCGCAGCTTCCTGCAACGCCGGAACCCGCCGCGGAGGACGGCGTGGATAATAAGCTTTGCAGCCCGGAGGGAGAGGCTTCCGACGCAAAGCCGGAGTAAACACATATGAGAGAGACTAGAAATTTACCGGACGAAAGGACGGGCAGGGTCGGGCGCACAGGTGAAACGGGCCGGCATGAATACTCTGGCCGGATCGACCGGACGGGAAGAACGGGAAGAACAGGGCCGGTATCTCCGCGCCCCGCAGAGGGCCGGGCGCGCCGGAATGACGAGTGGCGCGCGGAGAGCGTCCGCAGGGCGGAGGATACATCCCGCCGCGCCCCCGATGCTGCCGCGCCAATGCGCAGACAGCCCGCGAACAAAAAGCGCACGCTGTATTTCGTGTTCACGGCACTGGCGGCGGTGTTCATCATCCTGCTTGCCGTCGTGCTGAGAAGCGTTTCTGACAACAGGGCCTTCAACAGCTATATGGAGCAGGCGCGCGCCAGCTATTACGCAAGCGATTTCGACACGGCGCTGACGCTTCTGCGCAAGGCGGCCGCGCTTGAAACGACGGATGAGTGCCTTGCCATGACGGCGCAGTGCTATGAGTCGCAGGGCAACTATGACAAGGCGCTGGAGACGCTTCGCCGCATGGACACGTCCAACCCGCAGGTGTCCTCGTGGATAGACGAGCTTGAGGGCCGCCGCACGGTGATACGCCAGTCGAACATGGTGACTGTCGCCGGGAAGCAGTATAAAAGCGACGCAACTGGCCTTGCGCTGGACAATATGGGGCTGGGCAACAATGTCATGGACGAGATATTGCAGCTTTACGCGCTGGACAACCTCTCGCTTGCCGGGAACAATATAAGCGACATATCCAAGCTCGCTGAGCTTGGCGGCCTGACGACGCTGAACCTCAAGGACAATATGATAACCGACGTGTCGCCGCTTTCGTCGCTGACGAATCTGCGCACGCTGTATCTGGACAACAACCCCGTCGCTGACCTTTCGCCCCTCGCGTCGCTGACGAACCTCACCACGCTCAGCATAAAGGGCATGACGCTGACGGAAAGCCAGCTTAAAAAGCTGGCGAACGCCCTGCCCAACTGCGCCATACACAGCGAGAACACCGAGGAGGAGATGCAGGACATCAGCTTCGGCGGCGTCACCTTCAAGACCGACGTGACGGAGCTTAACCTCAGCGGCATGGGGCTTCAGAACATTTCGGCCCTTTCAAGCTGCAAGGAGCTGAAAAAGCTCGACCTGAGCGGCAACACCATTTCCGACCTCAGCCCGCTTATGGACATCCCGCATCTGGAGTGGCTGAACATCGCAAACAACTATGTGACGGATCTGCGCCCGCTGATGGGCATTTCGTCGCTGCGCTTCCTCAACGCCTCCGGCAACTATTTTTCCAGCACCGTGCCCCTCGGCAACATGACCGGCCTGACGGAGCTGCACCTTTCCGACAACAACATCACCGACTTTTCCGGTCTGCGCAAGCTCAAGAACCTGCAGACGCTGGGGCTTGTGAACTGCAACCTCACGAATGAGTCGCTCCTTACGCTGACGGAGCTGACGGGACTGCGCTCGCTCAAGATAGAGGACAACATAAGCCTCAGCGGCGAGGCGGTGGACACGCTCCAGCAGCTGTCTCTTATACACATCTCCGAGCCCACGAGACTAAGGCGAATCTCGTA
>ENA-OUQC01001493-OUQC01001493.1-human-gut-metagenome-genome-assembly--contig:-NODE-1493-length-12109-cov-3.549278_pt1 | contig 12109 bp, 6 predicted proteins | sample MGYA00237942_ERZ548815 | MGnify/ENA primary metagenome ERZ548815 (study PRJEB26490, sample SAMN05194722) | human gut metagenome | biome: terrestrial biome; feature: human-associated habitat; material... | reverse complement strand
ATACAAAACGGCGTAAACGTGTCCCATTTTGTTTTCGCACTCGTCCGACGTCGGGAAATCGAGGGTATACGGGATTTTCTTTCTGTTAAGACATTCGATAAACCTGTTCGTATCGCCCTTCAACATATCGTTGAAGCAACTGTTGATGAACATCGGCGGGAACTTTTCCACCTTATTGTTGATTATATCGACGCTTTTATAAAACTTGTGATTTTCATATTTCTTCGCCCCGCCGTAAAACAGCCCGACGTACGTCTTTGCAAGGTGAACGGGAAAATTCGCAATCGAGTTCGGATAAAACGCGGCGCAGGTAAACGCAACCCCCTTGAAAGTCATACGACATTTTTCGACCTCGTAAAGTTTTTCAAGTTCTTCGTCCGCGATAATCGAAAGTACAAGTCCTGCGTAATGCCCGCCTGCGCTGTCGCCCGTGATAAAGGCGTTGTTAAGTGCGATTCCAAACTTTTCGGCGTTGTCGTAAACAAAGTTTATCGCCCTGAAAATCTCCTGCACGGGGACGGGCAAAGTCACGCTCGGAAACAGACTGTACGAAAAACTCACGACGACAAAACCGCGTTTTGCAAGCGCCTCGCAATACGGCGCGTTCAGATCCTTGTCGCCGTACATCCAGCCACCGCCGTGAATATCGATTATTACGGGCAGTTTTTCGTTTTCCGAACCCTCGGGACGATACACGTCCATAAGGTGCCATTTGCTGCCGTCGCCGAAATAATCAAGGTCTTTTATCGCGGACACGCCCGTGGTTTTCGTGAGTTTTGCCGCGCGTTTTTGGTCGCTTTTTAAGACCTGTTTGTTCCACCACCAGTCCAAAAGTTTCAGTTCAAACTTCATTTTTTCACCTTTTTTCCGAAATAATATTCAATAAATTCTGCGACGCGAGTTTCAGCCTGAAAGCAGTCACGTCGTATGCGTTCTGGTCAAGTCCGTACGGATCGGGAATATCGCCGCCTCCCACGAGTTCCGAAAAAGTAAAAACGTTGTCGTACGGCAAGGCGTTTTTTTGTTTTTTGGTCATCGTAACGACGTAGTCGGCGTTTTTCACGACGTCTTCCGTGATGACTTTCGACTTTTTCTTCCTGATCGGGATATTAAGTTTTCTGACCGCAATCAATGCTTGTCCGCGCGTTTCGCACTCGTCGGGATTTATGAAAAGCCCGTACGACGAAACGTCGGCTTTCACCCCGCTTTCTTTGGCGTAAAACCTGAAAATCGCTTCCGCCATAGGGCTTCTGCAAGTATTCCCGGTGCATACGAAAACCACGCGCATCATTCCACCTTTCCCGCAACCGCTTTCATCACTCGGTTCATCACGGAGTCATACACGCCGCCGCCCGTAAGATTGTCGATGATGATGAAGTCGGCGTCGTTTTCCGCAACGTGCAAAGCGTTGTAAATATGGCGCGCAACGGCATATTCGTCGCCGCCGAGATCAATAAGTTTCCTGTTGCCGTAAATTGCAATATGTTCGGTTAACGCAAGGATTTCAGGCGATAAACCGTCTTTTACTGCATTATCGTACAATTCAATCGCCTTCTCGGGAGTACTTGCGAGCACCGCCCTGCAACGTGGTGCGTAGTGCTTGTATTTCATGCCGGGGGCTTCGGCTTTTTCCACCTTGCCCTTGAACAATTCCACCTCGTTCAGAACACCTAAAATATCGCGCTCGGTGATTATGCCGGGGCGTAAGATCGTGGGGATTTCGCGGCACAACGTGATTATCGTGCTTTCGATTCCCCCTTCGCATTCGCCGCCGTCAAGGATAAGCGGAATACGCCCGTTCAGATCGTCGTAAACGTGTTTTGCGGTTGTCGGCGACACGTGCGTCGACACGTTTGCCGAAGGCGCGGCAATAAGCGTTCCCGTGGCTTTTATGAAGTCTCGCGCCATCTTGTGCGCGGGGTATCTCACCGCGACGGTATCCAACCCGCCCGTACACGACAAAGGCAGATCGTCCGCTTTTGGAAGAATTACCGTAAGGGGGCCGGGCAAAAATTTTTCGGCAAGGCGGAAGTACGCGTCGGGCACGTCTTTCGCCACCCTGTAAACGTCCGAGAGCGTCGAAATATGTACGATCAGCGGATTATCGGACGGACGTCCTTTTGCCGCGTAAATCCTTTTTACGGCGTCGTCGTTGAAGCAATCTCCCCCCAGCCCGTAAACCGTTTCGGTGGGGAATGCGACGACTTCTCCTTCTCTTATAAGTTTTGCGGCAAGGTCGATGCCTTCCGCTCCCATAACCTGCGTTTTCATAATCCGTGAATAAATAATATAAACGCCGCTCCGAAAATATCTGTCGGAACGTCGTAAACGATAACGTTTATCAAGCGCCCTTCTTGATTATACGAAGTATACGTTCCACACTCCGTTTTCGTCCTTTGCGTAAAACGCCACGTCGCCGAACCTTTTCGCGTCGATAATCACTTCTTTGAACCGATTTTCGAAAATAACGTCGCCGTCGTAGTTTTTAAGCCCGAATTTCAAGGTCTTTTTATCCTGCGTGACGTACACGCCGTTGAAGAAGAACGCGCCTCTTTTTGTCGTGTACATATCGCTAACCGTGGGATTTCCGACGTCGCGTCCCGTGTTGTCGACAAGAAGGTACGTCGTGCCTATTTTGACCATTGCGTACTTTCCGACGAAAGCCAGACGGTCGTTGTTATAAGTGCTTCCAACGATGTCGGAGTATTTTCTCGTTTCGTCAAAGACGACCGTGCCGTCAAGTTTATAAGCGACGACGTACTTGCTTCCGTCCGCAACTTCCTTGACCGCGGTAACGATACCGTTGTTGTAAAATACCTTGCTGTAAGTGCCTTCTTTTCTTAAAACGGTGTTGCCCTGTTTGTCGTAAATAATAAGGTCGGAAGTGGAGTCCTCGTCAAAGCCGTAGCCGTCGACAAAAGTCAGTTTGACGTAGCGATAATCGTTGGAGCCTTCGTCGTAACGAGTCGCGCTGCCCGACTTATCCGACAGCGAAACGTAAATATTCAGATTGCTGTCGATGACGTATTGCTGATCCTGCGTCGCAACGCGGTCGGCGTCTCTGGTGATTGCGACCGACACCCAGCTGTATCCGTTGTTAATATATTCCGACAAATCGCGGCCAACGCTCTTTTTGTAATATTTATTGACGATTGTCGAGAAAATGCGGTCGGGAACGATAAGGGTTTTCGCACCCGATTTCATATCGTACGTCCACACCGAAATTTTGTAATAAGTGTACCGCTTGTCGATTTCTTCCTCTTCGGGCTTGGTCAGCACCTTGTACTGATATCCGTCGTCTTTGGTGCTGGACGTTTGTTCATAGCAATAAAATTTGTCGCCTCCGAGGTAATACGCCGCGCGGATTGCGCCCGACGAATATGCGCCGACGCCATTGAACATACTTGTGATTTCGTTGCCGCTTGCAAGGTCGTATGCTACAACGTCGACGACAGCGTCCTTTGAAAACACCGACGTCGCTTTTATCATACGGGTTGCGATAATGTAATTGTCGGCAACGATATACGACACGTCATAAGCCTTTTGCGCCTGCTCGTCGAAATAATAGGTTGAAAACTTTTTGCCGCCTGCAACGGGCGCCGCGGAGTTGTTTGCGGCGTAAATCTGCCAGGAGTTATTGCCGTCCGAAAGTGCGTAATAGTCCTCCGACAACGTCATAAACATTTCGGACGTTTTTTTGGAATCGGCACTCACCGGAACGTTAAGCCGCGTGCCGTCGTTTCTGAAAAGTTCATATTTATTCGTGTCGGCATTGTACGCGCCGATAAATCCGTTTTCGACAAAAAAGTCCGCAGAATACACCGCGCCGCTTCCGATAAGGTTTTTCGTTTTAAGGCTGACGAAACCGTACCTGGACGAAGCGACCTTGCCGTTCTCGCCGAGGATGTCTTTCCTGACCTTAAACACGCCGTTTTCCTTGTCGTATGCATTGACGTACTCCTTGTACGTATTGACCGTGCCTTTTTCCTCGTAATAAGGCATAAGCCCTTCGGGCAATACAAACGAACGATCGTGGTCGTAATCGGCTTTTCTCACAATGCCGCCGTGCTGCACGTAAATATCGCCGTAAGTTACGGCGGGGTTTTTGTCCTTACCCTTATTGCACGCCGTAAGCACCGACGCCGCAATTATTAAAATCAATAAACTTAATAAAACTTTTTTGCGCATAAAAAAATCACCCTGAACAAAAGTTCAGGGTAAATTATACCAAAGAAATGCTTTTATGTCAATTTTAACCGCCGTGTTATCTCTTCCTTCCGCGATTCTTGAACATAAATAAGCCCAAAACCAGACAAATCGCAATCGAAATCCCCACGACAATCCAGAAGCCGTACAGTTTCCCTTCCCACGGCACGCCGGTATTCATTCCCCAGAACGCCGCAATCATGGAAGGTATCGCAACAAGCAGCGTCAGAATGGTAAGCGTACGCATGACGATGTTCAGGTTGTTGCTGATGACCGACGCAAACGCGTCCATCGTGCCCGTCAGAATGTCCCGATAAATATTACACATTTCGATTGCCTGACGGTTTTCGATGCCGACGTCTTCCCAAAGGTCCTGGTCTTCCTCATAAAATTTCACGCCTTCGGTGCGCTGAATCTTGTCGATGACGAAACTGTTTCCGCGAAGGGACGTCGAAAAGTAAACAAGCGATTTCTCGATATCCAGAAGTTGGATAAGTTCCTTGTTTTTCATACTTTTGTTCAGTTCCGCCTGAATACGGGTGCTGGTTTTGTCGATCTGGCGCAGGTATTGCAAAAACTTCGTACTTGAAACGTACATAAGCTGCAACAAAAACCTTGTGCGCTTATACGTTGCGAAACTTTTCACGCGGTTCATAATGAAGTTTTGCGTGATGATATTTTCTTTCAGACAAACGGTAACGACGGTTTTCTGGTTTGAAATGAAAGCAAACGGCAAGGTCGAATAAGTATAATAGTCGCTGCCCTCGTCGTCTTCCATAACCGGGATATCGAAAAGCGTCAGAAGATTCCCGTCTTCGACTTCGATACGGGCGCGCTCTTCCTCGTCCAACGCGGCTTTAATATAGTCCTCGGGAAGCGCGGTAACGCGGCTCACGAGTTCGATTTCTTTGTCCGTGGGGTTTGAAAGGTTAATCCATTTTCCGGTGAGATCGACGTTTTCGACGCCGTTTTCGACGTCAAGCGACAAAAGCTGATTATTTTCGTCGGTATAGTAAATTTGAAGCATTTCTCCTTCCTCCAATACAAAATAAAAGCACGGGGACACCGCGCTCATCGTACAAGGAAAGAATTACTTACGCAAAAAGAACGGTGTCAACAATATTGATTTGCTTTTTACTTAAAGGGTCGTCCATAGTAAATTATTAACACCTCGTGTTCAAAAAGATAATGAAATAATAACACTTCAAAAATTTTTTGGCAAGAAAAAAACCGCGTTTACGGAAAAAAAGAGTTTTTTTCAAAGAAAACCGCCGTATTTTTGCGACGTTTTCCGCTTTAATCGCATAAAAAATCCCCGACGATTTGTCGGGGATATTGCATTTTATATTATTCTGCGTCGGGGTTTTGCCATTCGCCGTAGGCTTCCTGCTGAGTCGCCGCGTCTGCCGCGACATATTCCTCTTCCGCCGCCCTTTCTCTTTCAACCGCCGCTTTGTATTGGACGATGAATTTTCTGATGGAGTTTTTAAGGGTTTCGCGTTGAGCGGGCTCCTGGAATTTTCCGAAAGCAAGCACGAGAATGTTTGCCATTTTACGCATCGTCGCTTTGGAATAACCTTTTTCAATGGCTTCGTCAAGGATTTTTACGAACGGCTCGAACGGGATAACCTTTTTGGGTTTTTCGACGGGTGCTTCGACTTCCGCCGCGGGTTCTTCCGCAACAGGTTCTTCCGCAACAGGTTCTTCCGCAACAGGTTCTTCCGCAACGGGCTCTTCCGCAACAGGCTCTTCAACGTTTTCGTCGGCGAAAATTTCGTCGCGGATATCGTCAAGGTCTTCGTCCGCCATTTCAAGTTCCTGCGCTTTTTGTTTTTCAAGCTGATCCTTCTTTGAAGGAATAGGTTTGGACTGTTCGTGAATGATGACGTCGCGAATGCGATTTTCGATTTCGTACAGGCGGCTGTTGTCAACCTTGCGTTCAACGTGGCGTTGGAGTTTCACCGCGGTGTCGAGGTCTTCCAGCATCTGGTCTAATGCGGCGCCGGTCTTCTTCTCGGGCTTTACGAAAGCGTATGACAACATAAGAATAATCGGGAGCGCAAGCACCACGCAGTAAACCGCGATATCGACGCCTCCGGCGCTCTTGACCTGAACAAGCCCGTAAACCACGAAAACAAGTGCGAAAACAAGCAATGCGATTGCGGTCGAAATAAGCCCGACCTTAAACTTTTTGCCGGAATATTTCGCCTTTATCTTGTCGGAATCGACGTATTTGCTGGGATAATCGAAACGTGCGCCTTTGAACGCCTCCCAACCTTCCATAAAAGTTTTGTCGGTTTTCTCGTTGAAACAAGTTGCCTCGAACTGTTCCAGATTACCGTCGTCGATAACGCCGGATTCGTTTGCGAAATTGCCGATTGTTTTGCAGGATTTAATGAACCTGCGTCCCGACAATTTTCCGAGAATGCCGCCGAATACGACGAATGCGATAAGCGTCAGCCCGAGCACGGTAACCAAACCGCAGAAAAGTGCCCTTTCGGGAACGCTGAAAGCCTGCCAAAATTCCACTGTTGACAACAATTGAGCAACCATAAAACACATCCTTTATTTCGCGTAGTAAAACAATGCTTGTTACAAATCTATGCTATTATAACATAAAATTAGTTATTTGCAAATAATTACGCGCACTTTTCAGCAAAAAAATTATTTTATATCTATAAAATGCCCAGTTTTGAAAGAATATAACAGGATTTTATCAACTTTGACGTCGTAGGCTTTCATGACGGCGATTTTATACGTTTTGAGCTGTCGCGCGTACTTTTTTGCAAGTTTTTCGTCGGAAAGTCCCGAATATTTGAAGTCGACTATGACGTTTTCTCCGCCGAAAAACGCAAGGTCGATCGTGCCCTGCACCAGAATATCGTCGGACGAGTCGCCGCCGACTTCCCCCGCCTGCAACGAAAGCATGAACGATTTTTCGCGGATATATCTGCCCTTTATCCCTTCCTGAATGACGGGGCTTTGAATACACCTTAAAATATCGTTTGCGTCGACAAGTTCTTCGTCGCCGTCTTGAAGGACGCCGTTTTCGACAAGGTTTTTCAAAAGATAGTTTATCTCGCTCACGGTGTTTGTCGAAAAGTCGATGTTTTCCATGACGGCGTGGTACGCGATACCCGTGCGGCGATTATCCGACGACGGATGTATCATACTCGGCGTGAATCCTTCGTTTTCTTCGTCGCGGACAAGCCTGTTTATCTCCGTTACGGTATATTTCGGGCTTATACGGCTCGATTTTTCAAACGGATAAACGAAATCAAGCACCTTTTTCAACGCATTTCGTGTTTTATCGTCGCCTTTTGACAGATAAAGTCCGTTTTTTGCGACTTCATTCGGGTTTTCAACGGTCGGCTCCACGAAGTCGATAAGCCCGTATAAACCGTCATCCATCGCCACAGCGTACGTAATCAGGTCTGAAAATCTCATTGACGAGATGACCGGCGTCGGGAAATCGAACTTCTTTTCAAGCGCTTTATTTGTCATTCCCGTGACGTAAATACGGTTTTTCGCGCGCGTCAGCGCAACGTACAAAAGCCTTATGTTTTCGTCCGCTTCCCTGCGTTTCGCTTCCAGCTTTATTGCGGTATAGGCAAGCGAATCAGCCTTTAACCTTGTTTCCTCGTCAAAAAGTTTTATGCCCGCGCCGAGGGTTCTGTCAAAAACTATGTCGCTTTGTCTCAATTTGCCGCCCCAGCCTGCGTCACACCTTGCAAGGAATACGACGGGGAATTCAAGCCCTTTGCTTGCGTGGACGGTAAGGATTTTTACCGCGTCCGCTTCGTCGTCGGGGTTTGTGCAATCGTCGTCGTCGCCGTTTCGTATCGCCGCCGCAAATGATTGCAAGTCGGGATACGCCGCGCCGTCCGAGATAAATTTTCTGACCGCCGTCATATCGTCTTTTCCGTTTTCACCGGCAAGGACGTATGCGTCGAACGCGGTCGTTCCGACCACTTCGTACAAGAAGTCTTTCACGCCGCAAAACGCCGCTCTTTTTCTTTCGTCCCACAAAAATGCCAGAGCGTTTCGGCATTTTTCCGAAAGTTCGTCAGACGTTTTCGCGCACTTTTTCACGGCGTCGTAAACGAAATCGCTTTTATAATACTTCACGACCTTCGCGACGTCCTCATCCGAAAATTTTCCGAAGTGCGACCTTAAAAACCCGACGAACGCGATATCGTCCAGCGAGTTATCGACCGCTTTTATAAAGCAGGAAAGTTCTTTTATATATCGTTTGCCCGCGCCTTCGATAAAACCGTCGCTGGCGTAAGGAATACCGTTGTCGGTCAGCGCGCGCAAAAATCCGTCCGAGCCGCTTCCCCTTTTCCTGAAAAGCACCGCGATATCTTTGTATTCAAGTGGCGTGCCGTCGCTTTTGACATATTTTGAGCCGATTATTTTCCTGATTTCTTCGGCAACCGCGCTGCCTTCCGTATAACCGCTTATTTCGTCCACTGACGAGTTTCTTTCGTGCGACATTACGCTGTAAACGCCGGAAATTTCGGTTTCTTCGCGCGAAGGATCGTTTTTCACAAGCATAATGCGCGCGTTTTCCGACATTTCGCCCGTGAATCCGTCTTTTATGAAAAGGCTTTCGTTTTTATAATCGCACCCGCCGTGAGTGAGCGTCATTATCCCCGAAAATACGCGGTCGACAAATTCCAGCACGCCCTTTTCACTTCGGAAGTTCGCGGTCATCGGCAACGCGCGACCTTGCGACTTTCCCGTTTCAAACGACTTTTTTTTGTCGGTGAAAATTTTGGAGTCGGCATTTCGGAAGGCGTAAATGCTTTGTTTGACGTCGCCGACCATAAACAGATTTCCGTCGGTGATTTTCAACAAAATTTCTTCCTGCAACGGGTTGATGTCCTGATATTCGTCCACGAACACGAGCGAGAATTTTTGTCTTATTTCTTCCCTGCGGGATTCGTCTTTCAGAAGTTTCACGGCGTATTTCGACAAGTCGGCAAAGTCGATTTTGTTTTCGCGTTTTTTAAGTCTTTCGTACTCTTTGTCGAATTCTTCGACGACGCGCATAACGACGTGCATAAACTCTTTTGCGTCGTTCACGTTATAGTTTGTGTAATCAACGAAAAGTTTTTTGGAAAGATTCTCGATTATTTCGGCGGTTTTTTTGCGAGCCGTCGCGACAAGTTCTTTATCTTCGTCGGAAATTATGGATTTTCTACTGCTGAATTTCGGTTTCACAAACTCGGCGATTATTTTCTTCGCGTCGTCGGAGTTTTGCATATCCGAAAGTTTTTCAAGGATTTCAACGGAATACCTGAGTGCAGCGGCGTAATCCGGCGCGCCGCCGAGCGAGGTCACGTCAATCGCTCTTCTTGCAAACGGCAAAGTTTCCGCCGCAAGGTCGCGGTAAAAATCAAGTATGACTTTTCCGTAAACGCTGTCGGGGTTGTCTGTGACGCTTGAAAGCAGCATCGCCTTGAACTCGTCGGGACGCGGCTTTATGGAAATTGCGTCGTAAATTTTAAATACGATTTCCGAAAGCGGGGTGTCGTCGACGATGCCCGATGCGCGCGACGCAACGCGGATAAAGTCTTCCGCCTGCTTTTCGTATTCGTCGTTCATCACCTTTTTCAGGGCGCGGCGTTTCATATCCTTGGACTCGGTCTCGTCCATTTGCTGCGCTTTCGGCGAGATTTTAAGGTATTCAAAATTTTCCTTGATAATCCTTCCCAAAAAGGAGTCCATCGTGCCGATTTCGGCAAACGGAAGGTTGTCGATTTCTTCGCGGATTTTGTCGACGTTTTCGACGTTTTCGTCCTTTGCGACATCAAACAGCGCGTTGATGATTTTCAGTCGCATATCCGTTGCCGACGCTTTCGTGTACGACACGACGAGAATATCCTTGACGGGGACGCCTTTTACGACGTCGTCGACGATTTTTTTGACCATGACCGACGTTTTCCCGCTGCCTGCCGAGGCGTACACGAGAACGTTGCCGCTTGCGTCAAAGACGTTAATTTGTTCGTTCGTCCACTTAGTCATCTTCGTTCGTCTCCTTTTTGATGCGGCTTTCGACTTTGCCGCCGTTTGCAAGCGTCATAAGGTCTTCGGGCGAAGATATGTTCGGGAAGCCGTCGCGGACAAACCTTTCGTCGCCCTCGTATGGACAAATATCCTTATAATCGCAGTAGCCGCACGCCTCTTTGAGCGGAGACGGCGCGACGTTGCCGTCCAAAATTTCGCCAATCGCCTTTTCGGACAGTTTTTCGGCGTACTTTTCAAACGCAAGGAACGCCGTATCGGACACAACGGTGTCCCGTTTCCACGTGGTGCCGTCGTTTTTCAGCGAAACGGGAAGAAAATCGCTGCTTTTCCCCGCAGTCAGCGTGTTGTCCATCATCGTAATAATATCGGGATTATTTATTATGAATCCGCTCATTTTAAAGCGGTTTTTGCCTTTTGTTTTATATCCCACCGAAACGGGTTGATAAAGCATGCCGACGGGATATTTCAGATCCTTGTTTTTCGCGGCGTCCATATATAAAACGGGCTGGATTTTTTCGCCGCTGTAAATGTCTTTCACCGAAAGATTTTTTGAGTAACTTTTATAATCGATTATCGCGAAATACCCGTCTTTTTCGTCGATGCGGTCGATACTTCCGACAAGGACGTACTCTTTCCCGTCCTTTTTGATTTTAAGCCCTTCGAAATTCGCCTCGCCCTTCTTTCCGATTTTCGCTTCCGCAAGGTACGGCTTGAAGTCGGATTTTTGGAACTGCGCGGCGATTTCCTTGCAGATTTTCGCGCCTTCCTTTTTCACGCGGTCGAAAGAAAGTTTGTTTTTCGCGGCGTCGAACTGCATAAAATCGGGGGATTCGAGCTGTTCTTTCACGGCGCGGTCGCAAACGCTTGCGATAATCTCGTCCGTCGGGTTTTCGTAAGCCTTTTCTTTCACGAACTTTTCCATAATCGCGTGCATGAGCGTGCCCGTTTCAAGGGTACGAAGCACACCTTCTTCGCGCGGTTTCAGCCTTATGCCGTAGCGCAAAAACTGTTTGTACGGACAGGCGAAATACGTTTCCAACTGGCTTGCCGAAAACACGCCCCGATCGAGCGACGTGTTGATTTTCACGCTTTCTTGCGAGTCGGACGTTTCAATAAGTTTTTCGACGTAAGATTTTTCTTCGTCGGGCAACAGCGAAAAGAAACTGCCGGCGTCGACTTTCGATTTTGCGGATTTCGACAGCAGAAGTTTGTATTTGCCGTTTTCGTAAGTTGCCGTGTCGAATGCGTACTCTTTCAACTCCTCACCCTTGGTCAACGCGCGTTTTTTGTCGGTGCGAACGGGCGAAAGCGGACTGCCGCCGACGGTGAAGTAATCCGTCATCGACGCAACAAACGCCGCCGCGCGCCCTTCCGTTCCCTTATAATTTACGGGATACGACACGACGACTTTTTCGGGCTTTGTCAGAAGGGATATGAGTTCAAACGCGTTGTTTTTCACGCTCTCCTTCTTCGACGGGTATAAATCGAGTCCGTTTTTCAGAAGGTTTTCTTCTTCCTTTACGCCCAGCACGGCGGTATTTGCGACAGAGCGCGGCACAAGTCCTTCGACCGCCCCGCACACGTACATTATTTTTATTCCGTCAAAGAAACTTTCGTTGCTTTGTCCGACGTAAACGCTGTCGAGATACATCGGCACAAGCGCGACTTTGACGTTTTCAAACACTCCTTTCAAGGTTTCCGAAAACTCATAAAGCGAAAAAGTCGTGTCTTTTAAAACGACCTGCATTTCGTCGACGATATCGACGAACTTATCGTAAAACTGTTCGGCAGCCTTGCTTTCGACGGTTTTGATTTCGTCCGAGACGGTTTCCGAATATTCCTTGATTTTTTCGTTTTCCAAAAAAGCGTT
>ENA-OUQC01001492-OUQC01001492.1-human-gut-metagenome-genome-assembly--contig:-NODE-1492-length-12109-cov-3.746142_pt1 | contig 12109 bp, 10 predicted proteins | sample MGYA00237942_ERZ548815 | MGnify/ENA primary metagenome ERZ548815 (study PRJEB26490, sample SAMN05194722) | human gut metagenome | biome: terrestrial biome; feature: human-associated habitat; material... | reverse complement strand
ATACGCGGTCTGCTTGGTATCCGAGTCGTCCCCCTCACGGGGGACGTGGATTGAAATTGTTTCCATCCCCGCGCCTGGTACTGTCGATTATGTCGTCCCCCTCACGGGGGACGTGGATTGAAATAACCCTTTGTTCGCCCGGATTGGGGAGCAGCCCGGTCGTCCCCCTCACGGGGGACGTGGATTGAAATAGTTTTTTGGCGTGCAGAACCCTGACAGTCGTGTGTCGTCCCCCTCACGGGGGACGTGGATTGAAATCTGCAACCAAGCAGAGGACAGGGTGGGCTTAGCCGTCGTCCCCCTCACGGGGGACGTGGATTGAAATAGATGGCTTTACATACTTATTCATTACAACTTGCGTCGTCCCCCTCACGGGGGACGTGGATTGAAATCAACCGGGGGTTTACCTGGAACTGGGACGAGCGGGTCGTCCCCCTCATGAGGGACGTGGATTAAAATAGAATTTAATGTTTACACCATGGACTTTGGTGTGCTATGGTGGCAATGTAGCCGGCAAGGGACACACAAAACCGGCGGCAAAGCCCCGCCACCGGGTGGCATGGGTGGCGGGGCAATTCTCAACGCGCCGCCCGCTATGCGCATAGCGGGCATTCCCGGAGTGCTCCGGGAATGATGAACTTTATTAAAATTTAATCGATTTCAAAAAGCTTTCGAAAAGCACCATTTCGTTATCGTCGAAAGATGCCTTTGCAGTGCGGTCTAGTGCCCCGTTTGAATCGAGTTTAATACTGGTAGCATTGTATATGATTGTATAGGAGTAGCCGTCGTGGATAAAAGTCCCGATCACAGTAAGCATTAAACCGCTTGCGATGGACCTAACCGTGAAATCAACAGGATTTTTTTGAATTTGATATTCAATGCAAAACAATTCTTCACTTTCGGCTTCCATCAATTTCTTTACCGTTTCCGGCTGTTGCGTGTGAAACAAGTATTCCCGCATAAAATCCGACTTGAACCCTGTCGCATCAACTGCCAAGACCAAGACGCCGGAATCTTCCCCAAACTGTATTGCAATCGAGCCGTCGTCATTTTCTTCTGCGGTCAGTCCATCCGGCACCTTGAATTTGATTCCGCCGATTTTGACGGTTTCGCCGGATGTGTAAGTGGTTTCCGCCGCCACGGGCATGGCAAGGCAGCCGATCAAAGCCGCCGCCAGGAGAAACGCTAAAATTCTTTTCATTGGCAACCTCCTAAAATCAGTCCGGTTTATCGGACATAAAATACAATACCATTTAATCAGACAAACGTTCTAAAATGATTAAGGCTTAGTTGCTTTACTTTTCAGGTTGTACACTTTGTCGATATAGCCTTTTACCTTATCCTGGTATATTGGGTTTTTAATTTTGAATAAGATACGAATAGCGTCATCATATTGTTTTTGCGCAATATAAATGTCTGGCAACCTAAATGTCCAATGAGAACCATTGAACGCAAGACCGCCGCTATTCCATATGGATTCCCAAAATTTGATTAGTTCATTAACATTGCCGTTTTCCTTGAATTTCTGTTCAGCTTCCTTAATTTTTGAAAGCTGATATTCTTGTAAATCGCAGTGATCGTCCAGAGCTTTTAACTCTTTGTATAATTCTGGATCTGATTCTTTATAAGAATCTGTGATCTCCTTGCTTCTTTTTCGGCTATCAGCGACGTGCCTTTCCGTATATCCATGCAACTTTGCTTCTTCGTCCGCAACGATCTCTTTCCAGTATCTTATATCCCCGGAACCAATAAGCGCATTTATCGTCCAAACGTTAAACTCGTAGCCGAAAGGAGACCCTTCAATAGTTTTAATCGATGACTTGTGCATATACGGGACATATCCGTTTTCTTGCAGTTCGGCCTCACCTTTTCGCGTCAGTTTATATTTTCTGTCGGGGATAAAGGATTCAAGGGCTTTGGCAGGAGTAGCGGCTATGATCTGCGAAACAATATCAGCTTTTTTCCCGGATACTGAAATGCTGAGAGAATCGGCTATCTCCTTGAGTTTTGGGATTGTTAGAGATGGAAGTACTTCGGCAGCGGTGCAATATTCAATAAAGCCACGCTCTCGGAGAGAATCTAACTTAGCGTCTACATTTCGTATGCCATACTCAAGCCACCAAAACCCCGGATATCCATTTTTAGGGTGCGGATATGTGCCATAGGAACAGTAGTGCAACAATAAAATTTCTGCAACATAAAGACCGTTTTGTGATGGATAAGAGACGGATTTCCTTTCCTCGAACGTGATAACCTTTCTTTTGCCGTAATTTCCGGCGGAATCAACCGATAGAGTAGGAATGGTATCGGTGTAATAACTATCTGGCCGGTAATACTCTTTGCCAGATGGTGAAATTGGCGGCTCTTGTACTTTCAATTTCGTGCAGCTATGGCACAAGCCGTTTGAAAGTTTGATAAAGAGCCCTCTTTTACCGCATCTGCTACATTTTGGCAAAATATCACGCTCCAATCTGTTTTTTGTTCGCTGGGTTACAACCCAGTTAACATTATACAGCGTGTAGAACCACAAATCAACAAAGTTCTAAAAATGATGAACAAAATGTTGATGCTACCATGGGTATGTCACCTTTCTGGAGGGAATAAGTCCGTTCCAAAATAGCTTTTCGAAAAACTGCAAACTAATAGGGCAAGAAGCCAATGTACCCATCGGTTTCTTGCCCTGTTTTTATATTGGTACGATTATGCTGCGCATCCCATAGGTCAGGTGATATCCAGCAGGTCGCGGAAGGAGCGGAGGCTGTGGGTGGCTTTGCCGCTTTGGGAGGCAGGGCCGAGGCCGGCGCTGTCGAAGCCGCCGGCGGCGGCGGCCTGCAAGCCTGCCAGCGCGTCCTCCACCACCAGGCATTTTTCGGCGGGCAAACAGAGCATCTCCGCAGCCATGGTAAACACCTGGGGATCGGGCTTGGAGCGGGTGATGTTGTTGCCGTCGGACACGGCGTCAAAGAAGCCGGAAAGGCCGATGCGCTCCAGGATCAGGGGGGTATTCTTGCTGGACGAGCCGATGGCCAGCCTCAACCCGCGGGCGCGCAGGGCATTCAGGGTGGTGCGCACCTCGTCCGACAGGTCCTTGGGACTCATGGTTTGCAGGGACTGGCGGTACAGCGTGTTCTTCTGGTCAGCCAGCTTTTCCTTTTCCGCCTGGCTGAGTGGCGCGCCATGATAGCCCTCCAGGACGATCTCCAGGCTCTCCATCCGGGAGACGCCCCGCAGGCGGTCGTTTTTGCGCTCGTCAAAATCAATGTCCAGGGAATCGGCCAGGGCCTTCCAGGCCAGATAGTGGTAGTGGTCGGTAAAACAGATTACGCCGTCCAGGTCAAAAATGACGGCTTCGTACTTTTTCATAATGTCTCTATGACTCCTTTTTCGTGGTTTGCGGTGATTTGATAAACCTGATCGCCCAAGCGGCAGCGGAAGCGGATCGCGTTCCATTTTTCGGGCAGCTGAGGGCGGATGGTGAGTTGGCCGTTTTCCGCCTCCAGCCCGGCAAAGCCCTGGGCAAATACCTTCCATGCGCCGCCGGAGGCCGCCGGGTGGGTGCCGCCGATGTACACAAGCCCGGCCCACTGCTTCCCGCCACCGTCCCAGTCTGCCCGGGCGGATTTCAGGAAGAAGGGGTAGGCTTCCTCCGCCGCACCGAAGCGGCAGGCCACCAGGGCATACATGCAGGCGCTGAGGCTGGAGCCGTGCTCCGTGCGGGGGCAGTAGTAATCCCAATTGGCTTTGAGAATATCCACCGGGTAATCCTGATGGCAAAGCTCCAGCATGGTGATCACGTCCGCCTGCTTAATGACCTGGGTCTGGGAGGCCACGCCGTAAGCGCCGCCCCAGTATTCCCTGGGATCCTTCAGGCGGCTGCGCACCTGGGCTACGGTGGTATCCTCCAGGCCGAAATAGCCGTCAAACTGCTCAATGACGCCCTGGGCGTTGGGCTGAGGAACATAAAGCATCCGCGCGGCCTGGGTGAGCTTCGGCAGCAGCGCCTCCGCCCCGGTCTTTTCCGCAAAGGCGCGGTAGCCTTCCGGGTCGCGGGCTTCCAGCAGCGCGGCGGCCTCCGCCGCCCATTGGATGGTCTTGCGGGCCATCTGGTTGGTGTAGGCGTTGTTATTCACCCGCTCGTGGTATTCGTCGGGGCCGATGGCGTCGTGTATTTCCCATTGCTCCCGGTCGGGATGGCGCAGCAGCAGGGAATAATAGAACCGGGCGCACTCCAAAACCGTCTCCGCGCCGCCCTGGGCGAGGATCGAATGATCCTGGGTGACCTGCACGTAGACCATGATGGCCCTGGCCACGGCGGCGGAGATATGGTACTGCTTATCCCGGAAGAAGGTGCGCATGGGGCGGCCGGTGAACACATCGGTGACGTTGTAATCCGAGCAGGCGTCGAAGCCTCCCTCCTGGCTTTCCCAGGCATAAAAAGCGCCCTGCCAGCCGTACTGTTTTGCCTTTTCCAGCGCGCCGGGCAGCGTCTCGATGCGGTAGCGCACCATGGAGCGGGCCACCTCCGGCTGGGTGTAGAGGAAATAGTCCAGAATGAACATTTCGCTGTCCCAGAAGATCGCCCCCTTGTAGGTCTGGCCGGAAAGTCCCCGGGCCGGGATGGACAGGGGCTTGCCGCTGCGGGGGGCGATGGAATTCAGGTGGTACAGGGAATAGTTCAGAGCGTCCTGGGCCTGGTCGTCCCCCTCGATCTCTATCGCGCCCACGGCCCAGATTTTTTCCCAGTTGCGGCAGTGGGAATCACGCAGTCCGCTGTAGTCCGCGCTCTCCAGCGCTTCGCGCACCGTCTGAGCGGGGTCGGGGCAGTCCCGGGTGGTGTATACGGCACATACGGAATTCAGCGTGACGCGCTGACCGGCCTTCAAATCCAGGCAGAAGTGCAAAGCGCCATCTTCCCGGTGCACCTGGGCCGGGAGCGACAGCAGGCATTTCCGGCCTACTGCCACCGTCTCCCGGTGATTCTGCACCGAGGCAACACACAGGAGGGTCTGGGCGGAGACGGAATTTTCAAAGCCCAGATAATGGGGGCCGTAGATCTCCCAGATATCCGTTTCAATTTTGGCGATGATCTCCACCTGGGCATCCCGGTCCACGGACACGGTGTAGGAAGCCAGGATCAGGTGCTCCTGCCCCATGTGGGCCGCATGGGCACCCTGGAGCCGGACACAGACGCCATCCGCATTCCATGTGGTGTCACGCCGGTAGATGCCGTGGCGGAAATCCAGGCTTTGGGTGTGCCGGGCGGCGGAGCCGTCCAGTGCCGAGAGCATCTGTCCGTTTACCCGCAGCCGGGTATCCAAGGGGTTGGGCGCGTTCAGCGGCTCCCGCCAGCCGTCGCCCACCCGGTCATAGATCCCGGCGATGTTGACGGCGGCAAGCTGCTCCTTGCCCGCCTCCTCCAGCGTGCCCCGGATGCCCAGGCAGCCGTTGCCCACCAGCAGGCGGTTGCCGTTGTCGGGAATGGACTCCGGGGAGATCAAATCGTTTTCAATGCGCCAGCTCATTGGGCTTCCTCCATGGCAAACACCGCGGGAACGGCGTCAATGTTGATTTCCTTTCCGTAGAGCACCGCCCGGATGCCGCTGCCCTGAAGCAGCTGCAATTTAACGCTGTGCTGATCCACGGTGACCTTCAGGATGCTGCCCCCGGTGCACACCCGGAAGGAATAGCCGGTCCAGCCCTTGGGGATGGAGGGGGCCAGGGTCAGCGTGGCCGCGTCGGTGCGCAGGCCGCCGAAGCCGCAGACAATGTTCATCCACGCTCCGGCGATGGAGGTGGTGTGCAGGCCCTCGCAGGTGTTGCGGTTGTAGTTGTCCAGATCCATCCGGGTGGCAAAGTCAAAGAGGCTCTCGGCCTTGGCCAGCCGCCCCAGGCGGCAGGCCAGGATGGAATGGATGGAGGGGGACAGGCTGCTTTCGTGGATGCAGCGCGGTTCATAGAAATCGAAATTTGCCTCCAGCTGCTCCCGGGTAAACTCACTGCCGTAGAGCAGGAAGAACATCAACACATCCGGCTGCTTGACCATATCATTCCGATAAATGCGCTCATAGGACCAATGGGAATACAGCGGGAACTGCTCCGGGGGGATGGCGTTGATATCCACATGGGGCAGATGGAAATAGCCCATGTGCTGCTCAAAGAGCTTGGTATTCTCATCATAGGGCAGATACATTCTGTCCGCCTTTTCCTGCCAGTCTGCCAGTTCCTCCGGCGTTACACCCAGGGCGGCATAAGCGTCCGGGGCTTCATGCTCCATGGCTCCCAGGGTCTCCAACGCAAAGGTCAGGGTTTTCTTTCCCATAAAATTGGTGTAGGCGTTGTGGTGCACCATCATCTGGAATTCGTCCGGGCCCATGACGCAGTAATAGCCGTACTGGTGGGTAACGGGATCCCAGTCGCCCCGGGTGGCCAGCATCCGGCTGATCTCCACCAGCATCCGGCTGCCGAAGGCGTATAGGAATTCCTTGTCCCCCGTCTGGTGGACGTAATTCCACAGGCCATAGGCCACGCCGGTGGAGGCTTGCAGCTGCAGGCTGGCATGCTGCCACAGGTCGCAGCATTCCCGGCCGCTGATGGTGGCAATGGGATAGAACGCGCCCTTGCAGTCCAGGGCAGCCGCCCGCTCCATGGCCTCCGGCAGGGTGTCGCAGCGGAATTTCAGGAAGCTCTTGGCAGCCTCCGGGTTGTTAATGAGGTAGAAGGGCAGACAGCATACCTCGCTGTCCCAGAAGGTGTTGCCGTTGTAGGCCTCGCCGGTCAGCCCCTTCGCGCCGAACACCGCGCCATACTTGGCGGTGTGCAGGGTCTGGTGGAGCTGGAAAATGCAGAAGCGGATGCCCTGCTGGTTCTCCGGGTCGCCGTCGATCTCGATGTCGGAGACCTTCCACTGCTTCTCCCACCAGGCGGCGGAGGCGTCCTTCAGGGTCTCATACTCCGTCCGGGCCAGCAGCTGCTTTGCGTCAGCTGTCCGCCGGGCCATGGTCTGCTTTTCCGCCTCCGTCCGGGCGGTGCACAGGGTGACCACACGGGTAACGGTCCGCGCCTGTCCCGGCTCCAGGGTGAAGCATTCCTCCAGGGCGGGGATGCCCTCGGCGGAGGCGTCTCGGGTGTCGGTCAGGCCGTGGAAAACGGCCCCGGCCCACACCTGCTGGCGGGTCTGCTTCGTTTCGGCCAGGATTTCGGCGCGGGCCTCCCCAGCCGCGGCAGACAGCGGCCGGAACATGGGGCTGCCCACGGAAACATGGGGGCAGGTAAAGTCCAGCCCAAGCCGCAGCGTCAGTACGGGGCTGCCCTTTGCGGCACGCAGGGTGAGCTTCTGGCCCACCAGCTGCTCCTGCTCCATAGAGGTGAAGCGCTCAAAGCAGATCTCCACCGCCGTGTGCTCATCAATGTGCCAGACAAAGCGCCGGGTCAGCACGCCGGTGCGCAGGTCCAGCTCCCGGCGGAAGTCCGAAAAGCGGCATTTTGCAAGATCCAGCATCTGCTCCCCGCTGCTGATGCGGGTATATACCCAATCCACGGTGTTGACCATGAATTCCGTAAAGGGGAGCATCCCCTTGTAGCCGGACTTTGGCAGCATCCGGCGCTCATATACGCCGTTCAGATAGCTGCCCTGGAGCCGGGGGCCGGAGTAGCCCTCGTCAAAGTAGCCCCGCAGGCCGGTGTATTCATTGCCCAGGGAGAAGATGGACTCGGCGACCTGGCTGTAATCCGGGTCGAAGCCCTCTTCAATGATCTTCCAGGGGTGCACCTGGAAGTAACGGTCCGCATATTTTCCCATTTCTCTTTCACTCCTTAATTCCGCCGGACATCACACCGCCCATGATTTGCTTCTGGAAGAGCGCGAACAGGATCGTCGGCGGGATCACGGAGTACAGCACCGCCCGGATGATATCGGTCTGATTGGTCTTGATGGAATTCTGGAAGGAGAACAGCTTGACCATCACCGTCTCCTTGTCCGTGCCGCCCAGCAGCAGATAGGGCATCAGGAAGTCGCTCCAGGCCGCGCAGATGGCGAAAATGGCGACGACCACCAGAATGGGCCGGGACAGGGGCAGGATGATCCGGGTGAATACCCGAAAATCGCTGCATCCATCCAGCCGGGCCGCGTCGATAAAATCCTTGGACAGGCTTTCAAAATAATTCTTGAAAAGAATCACCCAATAGGCATTGGCGCCCATACTGAGCCACAGGGGGATAAAGCTGCCGGTGGGCCCCAGCTTCTTGATGTTGACAAACAGGGCCACAAAGCTGGTGGTAGGCGGGATCAGCAGGCACCACATCACCAGCGCCGTAGAGCCCGCCGCCTTCCAGGTCATGGCCACCACGATCCAGAAGATGACCCATTTTTCATTGGTCAGGAATTTGACCGGCTCAACGCCGATCTTAGCCAGGAGGATGTTCAGCACACCCTTGTCGCCGGTGCCGAAGAAAAAGGTGAAGATCATCACCGCCGCGATGGAGGGAATCACGTTGGGATAGTAAGTTGCGATTCGGAAAAACCCCGGCCGCAGGACACCTCGGTGATCAGCGAAGCGATGATCACCGGCACGGCCAGACCGACGAACAGGGAGCACACCGTATACTTCACGGTGTTCTTCCAGGCGATCTGATAGGCCGGCTACACCAGCAGCTTTTTATAGTTTTTCAGGCCCACAAATTTGGTGATCTGAATGCCCTTTGCGTCATAAAAGGACATTTTCACCGTGTCGATCAATGGCCCCCACACAAAGAAGGCGAACAGAATCAGGCTGGGTATCATCAGCATCCACGCGCTGACGTTCCGCCGGAGGCTGCCGCTTTGCAGCCGCAGACCGTTTGTTTGTTTACTCAAGATCCTCACCTCATGCATTGTTTCGCCGCGAACGCGCCTCTGCCCCACTCCACGGATTCTATCACAGAATCCGCGAAATGAAAAGCCGGGACAAAGAAGCGGACACGGAAGCCGCCCCAGGAGCGCTTCTGAGAATTCCAAGAAGATTTGGCGCTCTCAGAAACGCTCCAAGGAGCCGCCGACAGTGCGGCGGCTCCCCGGAAGAATTATTTCATTACATGGCGTCCAGGACAGCCTGGTAGTCGGCATTGGCCTGCTCCATCAGAGCGGGAATGTCAACATTCGCGGGGTCGGCGCAGATGGCCTGCAGAACACCGTTCAGGATGGAATACATGGTCTGGGTGTCGCCGGGCTCCTCAGTGCGCAGCGCGCCCTCTTCCTTGGAGAAGTCGTAGTAGGCCTGCCACAGGGACATATCCACATTGCTGTACTCTTCGATGATCTTGTTCTGCTCATCGACCACAGCGCCGGTCCATGCGGGGAAGGCGGGAATGACGGGGATACCGGCATCCTGACGGTACTGCGCGTCGGCGATCCAGCCGTCGCGGGCAGCGTCGGTGACCTCGGGGGACTTGCCCATGATTTCCAGGTAATCCAGCGCCCAGTTGACTTCCTCGTCGGTGGCGTCAGGGGAGAAGAAGTAGGGAGTGCCGCCCATCAGGGTGAAGTGGCCGCCAGGGTCTGCGGGCATGGGAGCCAGGAAGAACTCGTCGGACAGCAGGTCACGGATGGCGGGGCTCATGACGTCCAGCCAGCCGCGCTCTTCCAGAATGTCGGTGATGTCCTTGACCAGGCCGTTGCGGATCAGCTTTTCAGGCTCGGTGTACCAGGACTCGAACACAGTGGGGGCGTTGCCGGCGGTAGCCAGGGCAACATAGGTATCGGGAGAATACTTGTAGTAGGCGGGGATTGCTTCCACATCGGGGTGCAGCTCGTTGAAAGCGGGAACATAGGTGTTCTCGTGAACAGCGATGGCCTCGGTCTGAGTGTCCTCAGGCCAGATGCCCAGGGTAATGGAGCCGGACTCTCCGTCTGCCTTGGCCTGCTGTACACCGGCACAGACGACCATGCCAAGCACCATAGCGGCAGCAAGAATCATGGATAGAACTTTGCGCATTTTCATTTCTTCATTCTGCTTTCTTAAAAAGTTTTACGTTAAACCTAACATGAAGCAGCAATTAATGCCGATTCGCTTTGTTCATTTAGCAGGTTTATCGTTCAACTAAATATTGCAAAAAAAGTTCACACTCTGTAAATAGTCAGTTCCTACATATTTCACCCCGTCTTTTTGTAGGAAACGCCAAACACTCCCTGTATGGCAGCGTCATCAAGCGAAAGGCTCCTCAGATGAGGAACATCGTCACGAGGGTGTTCAGGAAATCGTACAGCCCATGTCCCAGCGCCGCGCCCACATAGCCGCAGTCCTTCACGTCATACCGGGCAAAGCCGAAAACCAGCCCGATGGCAAAGGTGAACAGCACCTGCAAAAGGTTCCCGTTGATGATGTGCCACAGCCCGAACAGCGCGTCCGCCGCGATTACGCCCAGCCATCCGCTGGATTTGAAAAGCCCCACAAACACATCCTGAAGATAGACCCGGAAGATGAATTCCTCCACCGGGCCGACGATCAGCAGATAGAACAGCAGGTTATAGACCAGCTTCCCCCAGGTAAAATCCGTATGCCTGCCCACCAGGCACACGCCGCACAGAGCGGGGATCACCGCGATCACCAGGGAAAGCGAAAGGGCCAGCGCCGCGCCGGTGAAATACTGCCGCCAATTTTTCAGGTCAATATCGATCTTCATTCCCGTCAGCCGCATGGCTGCCAGCGCGGTCAGTCCGTTCAGCAGATTGGCCGCCACCAAAGCCGTGATCCGCAGCCAGGGAGCGCCGATATACCGCACGGCTCCCGCAAGGAATGTGACCGCGGCAATGCACACGACAGAGCCGCACAGGACGGCTGTCCTTTTTTTCGTTTCCTCCATTCCTCGCCCCTCCCCTGCCGGTCAGATTTCAAAAATTATACCACGGTCCGTGAATGTTTTCCACCCTCAGGACCGTGGTATTTTAAATTCATTGATGTTTCAGTTCATTCTGTTTTCGGGGGCGCGCCCACGCTGTCGCGCAGGACCAGGCGCACCGGCAGGGACTGGTTGCGCTGCGTCACCGGCTCCCCCTCCAGCAGGCGGATCATGCACTCGGCGGCAATGCGGCCCTTCTGGGCGGCGTCCTGGTGGACGGTGGTCAGCATGGGCATGGTCATCCGCGCCCAGTTGATATCATCAAAGCCGATCACGGAAATATCTCTTGGCACCATCCGCCCGGACTGCTGCAGGCCGGACATAATACCCGCCGCCAGCATATCCGCCGTGGCGAACACGGCGGTGATATCCCTCCGCTGCGCCAGCGCCGCGCCGAATTCCATCATCTTGCTGGTGGAAAACTCGCACTCAAATACCAGGGTGGGATCAAAGGGGAGCTCATTCTGGGCCAGCGCCGCGCGGTAGCCCAGCAGCCGCTGCTCCACCACGCCCCCGGCTTTGACCGTCGGTCCGGCGAAGACAATGCGGCGGTGCCCCCGGTCGATCAGGTGCTGTGTGGCCAGCCGCGCCCCCTCATAGTCCTCCAGGCCGATGTTTACCATATCGCCCAGGTTGGAGACGTAGCTATCCGTCAGCACCACGGGGAGCTTCAATGACTGGAGGGTCTTATAAAACGGCTCATCCTCAAACAGGCCGGGCATGAACAGCCCCTCCACGTTCCAGTTGCGCAGGAAGGCGGTCAGGTCGTCCGGCTCAGAGATGGCGCGGATCATCAGAAAATACCCCCGCTCCCGCAGCGCCCGCTCCACCGCGCCGGTGAGATCCATGAAAAAGGGGTCGGACATGAATTTGGGCTGATCCCGGGATTCCAGATGGTTGATCAGCGCCACCACCTTGGAGGAACGGGTCTTCATGGCGCGGGCGGAGAGATTGGGCACATAGCCCCGCTCCCGGATGATCTCATTGATCAGCTCGACGGTATAGCTGGAAACCTTGTTGGTGCGCCCATGGATCACATTGCTGACCGTGGTCGCGCTGACCCCGGCCTCCCGGGCGATATCCTCGATGGTAATCATCGGCAATTCCACATCCAATTCTTCCAGACTTCCCTGTTATTGTACGTTAAACCTTTCCGTTTGTCAAGGAATTCCCAACTATTGGCAGGACGATTGCACGAACGCTCCCCCTCGCACTGTACTCCCGGTACTTCATTTTT
>ENA-OUQC01001489-OUQC01001489.1-human-gut-metagenome-genome-assembly--contig:-NODE-1489-length-12151-cov-3.882688_pt1 | contig 12151 bp, 14 predicted proteins | sample MGYA00237942_ERZ548815 | MGnify/ENA primary metagenome ERZ548815 (study PRJEB26490, sample SAMN05194722) | human gut metagenome | biome: terrestrial biome; feature: human-associated habitat; material... | reverse complement strand
CCCCCGCCCGCATGCGTCAAGCCTCTTCCCAGATGCGCCGTGCATTACTAATTCCTACGCCCGTGGCGTACCGCCCGTCCTCAAGCCCCTCGAACTCAATGGCGATGTCGCCGTCGTAGCCGGAGTGCTTGATGGTGCCGAGAATTTCGTAAATATCCAGATCGCCCTGCGCGAGAATCGCGCCGCGCAGATATTTGCCCGCCTTGGAGCGGAACCAGTGCCCGCCGCAGTCGAACTGCGTGGTGTCGCCGGGATCGCGCTTGCGGATGTAGAAGTCCTTCAGATGAATCATGCGCGTCAGCGGCGCCAGCGCCAGCGCGGCGGCAGAGGGATCCTCGTCCACGCAGATGATGTTGCCGGTGTCCAGCAGAAGGCCGTAGTTGTCGTCGTTCACGGCGTTCAGAATGCGCTCCACGCGGTCGCAGCCGTTGGCGAAGAAGCCGTGGTTCTCGATCAGCGTCATCACGCCCAGCTTCTTTGCGTGCTCAGTCACGCGCTTTGCGCTCTCGGCCAGCACGGGCAGCCAGCGGTCGAAGTCTTTCAGCGTGTTCTGATTCAGCGGACGGCGGAAGGCGGTCACGTCATGCCGCATGCGCGGAACGCCCAGCTCGGCGGCAATGTCCACGTGATGGCATACGCGCGCGATTTCCTTCTCCAGATCCTCGCCCTCCTTGCAGAAGTCGGCGAGCACGGAATAGTTCACCAGCGCCAGTCCCGCGTCCTTCGCGCGCTTTTTCACGGCGGCGATCTTCGCAAGGTCGATCTTGCCGGTCACTTCGTCGTCGAAGCGGAAGGCGAAGGGAACGAGCTCCATGCACTCCGCGCCGTACTTCGCCGCCCAGTCGATGGCTTCGTCCAGCGTGAGGATTCCATTTTCGATTTCGCGGTCCAGACAGTAGGAACTGATGCCGAGTCTCATGTGATGATCTCTCCTTTTCGTTGATTTCAGGTGTGTTAAGGCGCTACCGCACAATTCGGCGGCGCGTCGGGTGACGTTTTTTTCCGCCGTTTGCGGCATGCGAATTCCTCGATTTGCATCCGGCAAACCTTCGAAATTCGCATTTGCGTCTGACGAAAATCCATTTGACGGCCGAGCGCCTCATTTGTGCGGCGTTACCTTAATTATAACGGAATAGGGAAAACCTGTCAACAAAAACCCGCGCGTCTTTGCGAATACGGCAAAAGGCCGCGAAAGAAGCGCCGCCGGAGGCGGTTCGCGCCGGTTACTTCCGGTGCGCCCGCTTCCAGCGGCGAATTTCCTCGACGCGCGCCTTCACGCGCCCTTCCAGCCCCTCCTCGGTCGGACGGTAGTAGATTTTGCCCTCGAGGGAGTCGGGCAGACAGGTCATGGAAGAGAGCTTTTCCTCGGTGTCGTGGGCGTATACATAGCCCTTGTTGTAGCCCAAATCCTTCATCAGCGGCGTGACGGCGTTTCGAAGCTGCATGGGCACCGGTTCGGCCAGCGCCTCGCGCGCGTCCTTCGCCGCGGTCTCATAGGCGACGTACAGCGAATTGGACTTTGGCGCGGCGGACAGGTACACGGCGATCTGCGTCAGATGCACGCTGCACTCGGGCATGCCCAGAAAATGACAGGCCTGATACGCGGCCACCGCCATTTCCAGCGCCCGCGGGTCGGCCAGCCCCACGTCCTCGCTGGCGAAGCGCACCAGACGGCGCGCGATGTACAGGGGATCCTCGCCGCCCTCCAGCATCCGCGCCAGCCAGTATACGGCCGCGTCCGGGTCGGAATTGCGCATGGACTTGTGCAGCGCCGAGATGAGGTTGTAGTGCTCCTCGCCCTTCTTATCATAAAGAAGCGATTTGCGCGACAGGCAGTCCTCCAGCGTCTCGCGCGTCACGCGTACGCCGGTCTTGGTCAATACGCCGTTCAGCACGGCCATCTCCAGCGTGGAAAGCGCGCTGCGCGCGTCGCCGTTCGCGAAGGCGGCGATGGCGTCCAGCGTGCCGTCCTCCATTTCCACACCCTGCCCGCCGAAGCCGCGCTCATCGGTCAGCGCGCGGACGAGCAGCGCGCGAAGGTCGCCCGCGTCCAGCGCCTTCAGCACAAACACGCGCATGCGCGAAAGCAGCGCGCCGTTGACCTCGAAGGACGGGTTTTCCGTCGTCGCGCCGATCAGCGTGATCGCGCCCTTCTCCACAAACGGCAGAAACGCGTCCTGCTGCGCCTTGTTGAAGCGGTGAATCTCGTCCACAAACACGATCGTGCGGCTGTGAAGCAGACTGCCTGCCTCGGCCTCCTGCATCACGGCGCGAATGTCCTTCACGCTGCCGGTCACGGCGGAGAAATTCACAAAATTCGCGTTTGTGCGGTGCGCGATGATGTTCGCCAGCGTCGTCTTTCCCACGCCCGGCGGCCCCCAGAAAATCATGGAGGGCACCGCGTCGGCCTCGATCATGCGCCGAAGCGGCCGCCCGGGCGCGAGCAGCTGCGCCTGCCCGACAAATTCGTCCAGCGTTTCCGGCCGCATGCGCGCCGCCAGCGGCCGCGTGTCCATTTTCTCCGCGCTCATACCCTTCCTCCGGAAAACTCGCTTCGCAGAAGTCCCATCACAATCGCGTCCTGCGCGCGCCCGTCGATGAACAGATCCTCGCGCAATATACCCTCCCGCCGGAAGCGCAGCCGCTCGTACAGCGAAATTGCGGGCGCGTTTTCCGCGGCGCAGCGAAGCCATACGCGATTCAGGTTCAGCGTGTCAAACGCGTAGGAAAGCAGAAGCGAAAGCCCCTCGAACGCCGCGCCGCGCCCGCGCGCGCCGGGCATGAGCACCACGGCGATTTCCGCCCTGCGGGCGACGTTGTCGATCATCATCAGGTCGCACTGCCCGAGGTAGGCCATGCTTTCGCGGTCGGCGATCACAAAGCCCTCGCCGCCCACGTCGCCGTTCAGGCGGCGCTCCAGCATCTCCTCCGTCTGCTCCCAGCTCTGCGGCCTTCGAAAGGAGCCACCCAGATAGCGCGTGGTCTCTCCGTCGTTGATCCACGAGCGGATGGCCGACAGATCCTCGCGCCGGTATTCCCGCAGAACCACCGTTTTACCGATCATCCGTCCCATTTTCGCGGCTCCCTTCGGTTGTTTTATGGTCAGAGGGTTTCGAACTGATAGACCGTCGTGGAATCGAGCGGCCTGCCCGGCTCGATGGTCATCACGTCAAAGCCGTTTTCGCCCGCGTGATGCACGGAGTCCGGCGCGCACTGGGTTTCCAGGCACAGCGCCATGCGCTTCTTATAATACCGGTGCTCGGCGGCGTTGTAGCGGTTCAGGAAGTTGCCGCTGTAGAACTGCACGCCGGGCATGTCGGTGAACACCTTCATCACGCGGCCGGTGCGCTCGTCAGTCACACGCGCGGCGAGACGCAGCCCGTTTTCGTCTTTCTCGCCGGAGAGGATGAAGTTGTGGTCGTAGCCCTGTCCGTTCTTCAGCTGCTCGTTCTCCGCTTCCAGCGCGAGGCCGTCGGCGATCCTCACGGGCGCGCGCAGGTCGAACGGCGTGCCGGTCACGTCCGCGGTGCCGGTGGGAATGCTCTTTTCGTCGATGGTCGTGTAGCGGTCGGCGAAGATTTCAATCTTCTGGCGGCCGACCTCAGGCAGGCTCTTCATGCCGAAGCCCGCGAGGTTGAAATACGTGTGGTTGGTGGGGCTGGCGAAGCTGGGCTTGTCGGACTCGATGTGATAGTGAATGGACAGCGCGTTCGCGTCGGTGAAGGTATAGGTCACCGTCGCCTTCAGGTTACCCGGGAAGCCGATCTTTTCCTCCGGGAAGTCGCGCGTGAGCACCAGTCTGCCCTCGGTTTCCGCTACTTCACAGGAAACGTCCCACAGCCCGGCGTGAAAGCCGAAATCGCCGGAGTGCAGAAGCGTGGAGCCGCCTTCGTTGGGCGTGAAGGCGTAATGCGCGCCGCCGAAATCAAACGCCGCGCCCGCGATGCGGTTGCCCACCGGGCCGATCAGCGCGCCCAGATAGCCGTCGTTCTTCACATACTGCTTCACGTCCCGGAAGCCGGCGACGACGCCGTCGACGCGGCCCTTCTTGTCCGGCACGCCGAGGGCGACCACCGCGCCCGAGTAATCGGTAATGCGCACATACGCGCCCGACGCGTTGGTAAGCGTATAAAGGAAAGCGGAGCCGGCTCCGACGCGGCCGAAGGATTCAACATGCAGCTTCATAGATTTTCTTCCTCCAATGTATATTCGTGGGACGCCGGCAGACGGAAGCGCACGGCTCCCGCCGCGGTTTTAGGGAAACCCATGCGCATATTATACGCAAATGTCCGCGAAAACGCAAGGCGGTTTCTCCGTCAAACGCTTGACAGTTTGCATAAATACTGTTATTATACAATTGATCTATGCGTATCCGGAGGAAATTCATATGGACAGCGGAAGGTTTGGGCCGATCCGACCCGAGGAAGCGCCTCAGAAAAGAAAACGGAAAATCAATTACAACCGCCTGACAACGGCGATTATGGTGCTGCTGATTATCGTGCTTGTGGTCGCGATTCTGTGGTATGCGAAGTCACCGAAAGACGACGAAGGGACGACGATCATCAATCAGCCGCCCGCGTTCATGGGCGTTGCGGGTACGGCCGCGTCCGCCGCGCCTACCGTGAAGCCGGTCGCCGACCTGCGCCCGCAGCCCGCGGCGGAGGGATTTTTGCCGGTGTTCTATCAGGCGAACACGGAGGAGCTCGTCGTGGCCATCACCATCGACGAATGCGGCAGCGAAACCCAGATGAAGTCCATCCTCGCGTCCGCCGCCGAATATAACGCGCACCTGACGTTCTTCCCCACCGGCACCGAAATTGCCGCGAACGAAGAGCTGTGGGCGGCGGCGTTCTTAGGCGGTCACGAGATCGAGAACCACACGATGACGGGCGCGCGTCTGGCCGGACTGGACGCGGAGAGCCTGATCGGCGAAATCGACGGGCAGACCGACCTTGTCCGCGAGGTCATCGGCGCGGAATACGCGTCTCACTTCCTGCGCACCGACGACCTTGAGGACGATACCGACGCCGCGCTGCACGCGCTCCTTTCCGAGCGCGGCTATATGGGCATCGCGCGCTGGGCGCAGAAAACGCCCGCGAATTTCTCCTCTGTCGCGCCCGGACAGATTCTGTCCTACACCGCGTCGGACGCGAAGACCCTGAAAACCGTGATGCGCATCCTGAGCGAGAACGGCTACCGCATGGTGACGCTGAACGAACTATTTGCGTATCCAGAAAACATTGAAAGCACGGCGGAAATCGAATAGCGTGTGGATTTTCCGCGTCTTTTTGGCGTGGAGAGGTCGGGATTCCATGCAAATCTTGACAGGGCACACGAATAGAAGTATAATTGACCCACTTGAATACGGAGGCGAATATTCTTGTACGTATACAACACGAAAATGACCTGCTCCAGCCAGATCAAAATTGAAATGGACGGCGACGTGATCCGCAAGGTTCAGTTCGTCGGCGGCTGCACCGGAAATACGCAGGGCGTGGCTCGTCTGGCCGAGGGACGCAACATCGATGAAGTGATTGCCCTGCTCAAGGGTATTCAGTGCCGCGGCGGCACCAGCTGCCCCGATCAGCTGGCGCGCGCGCTGGAAGAGATCAAGCAGAAGAGGTCGGCATGAGTTTCTTTTCAAAGGGGACGGGCAGGGTGAACAGCTCCTTTGAGCGGCGCAGCCGTCCCGGCGGAGGAAGCTCCCGTTCCTACTCCGAGCAGGTGTCCGCGCCCGCGCATATGCGCGCGGAGAAGCGGCGGTTGCTTCTGCTGCTTCTGATTACGGTTGTTCTGCCGCCGGTGGGCGTCGCGTGTTTATGGCGCGGCGGCTTTTTGCGCATTCCCTACCGCGTGGCGGCGACGGCGCTGGCGTTCGTGCTGATGATCCTGTATTTCCACTGGATGATCCCCGAGAAAACGCCGGAGACCTATCAGCCCGGCATCATGAAACCGAGCGCCGTGACCGAATATTCCCCGTCCTCTTCGGGCGCGAGCGAGGACAACGGGTCCGGCGGGAACTGAAGCCCCGCGCGAGGCCGATCTTGAACGAGGAGGGACAAACATGTTCTGCTCCAACTGTGGCAAAACCCTGAAACCGGACGCAACCAGCTGCCCGAACTGCGGCGCGGTGGTGGGCGAAAGCCGTTTCGACGGCCATCCCTACACCGGCGCGCAGGTTCGCACGAAGCCGGGCGAGGCGGTGCGTCTGCCGGGGAACCACACGCGAACCACCTATATGGGCTCGAACGACAGCGAAAACGCGGACGTGGACGCGCGCACGACCTATCGCGCCACGAACGGCGGCGTGCCGTCCTACGACGAACCGAAGCGCGAGCCGCTTTACAACAGCGACGAAGCGCCCGCCTACGAAGAGGAGCCTTCGTACGGCGCGGAGCCCGACGAAGCGGCGGAGGAAACGTTTGACGAGCCGGCCGCGGGAGCGCCGGAGACGGAAGCCGCGTCCGCCGAGCCGCAGCCCGAGCCCGAAGCGGAGCCGAAGGCCGAAGCCGAGACAAAGGCGCGGCCCGAGCCCGAAAAGCCGTCCGGCGCGCGCCGCCGCCGTCCCGCAAAGCCCAAAAAGGAAGAAGCGGCCGACGCGGAGGAAGAGGACGATCTTTCCGAGCTGCGCGCCCGCGATATTCAGCTGGAAGAGCGCGCCGGCATCAGCGAGGACGTTCGCCGCTACATGAGCGGTCTTCGCGACGACTACAACGCCAAGTCTCGCGCGTCGTCCGAGGACGAGCCCGCGGAAAAGAGCCGGAAAAAGAAAAAGGCGGGTTCGGCCTTCGGCTTCATGCGCCGCGGCAAAAAGGAAGAAGGGAACTTCGATCTGGAGGAGGACGCGTTCGACACCTCCGACATTCCGGACGACGACGAGATTCCGAAGGATTCCCCGGAGGACTACGAAGCCGACTATGACGAAGCGGACGACGAGGGCGTGACCGATTTCACCGACGGCGAGGACATGACCGACGAGGAGGAAGAAGCCTTCCTCGACCACGAGCAGCGCGAGCGCCGCAAAAAGGTGATGGGCTATCTGAAGTACGCCGTGGCGGCGCTTCTGATCGTCGGCGTCGTCGTGGGCGCCATCGTCGGCATCAGCTACATTCGCGGCAGCAGCCAGACCGCGCCCATCCCCGGCGTGACGATCAGCCTGTACGACGAGGGCATCGCGCTGATCAAGACCCGCGTGAGCGACGAGTATCAGCAGAAGATGCTGGCGCTGTATAACGTGAACGACATGAACAGCATGATGACGTTCTCCGCCGCCATTACCGCGGATCTGGACGGCATTCAGAACCTGCTGCCCGAGAACCCGGACATCAACGATCAGCGCTTCATCAGCGCGCTGTCCGCCATTCAGGAGGACGTGAACAACTGCCTGACCAACGATGTGCTGGCGCTGAGCGACACGAGCAGCACCGCAGCCGAGAAGCAGCAGGCCTCCGTGGCGCGCTGGCAGATCGTGCGCCGCAAGGTGGAGCTTCTGCAGGGCATGACCAGCTATAACCAGCTGGATAACGTGATCAAGGGCGAGCGCGTGGAGGTCATCGAGCAGACCACGCCCGAACCCGTCGTGCCGCAGGAAACGCCCGCGCCGTATACGACCCTGTCCAAGGGCTCCAAGGGCACCGAGGTAACCGAGCTTCAGACCCGACTGACCGAGCTGGGCTATATGAGCAGCACCATCGACGGTGACTTCGGCGGCAAGACCCGCACGGCCGTCCAGCTGTTCCAGCAGACCATCGGCCTTGAAGCCACCGGTATCGCCGACGTCGAGACCCAGACGCGTCTCTACGCCGACGACGCGCCCCGCTATACCAAAAAATAGTCATTCCGACACTCTGTATGGCCGCCCCGTAGCCGCGTGGGTGGCCATCGTTACACGAAACCAGAGTTTCGCCAGAACAGCCCCTCGGGAGAGCTCGAGAGGGTGTGAACCCTCTCGACTTCCAATCGAGGCCGGCGACCTGCGCGGCGGAAAGGTTGCTTGCCCAAAGGGCAAGCAAGTCGCTTCGCGACCGACCAAGCGAAATCGAAGATTTCGGTTGGTCGCCCCGGGCGCTGATTTTTTCGGAGTGGGGGCTTGCCCCCCGGAGAAAAAATCGCTTCCTTGCAGATTCCGCGCCCGGAAATCCAAAGGATTTCAGCGGAATCTGAGAAAGAGAGGTGCGGAGGGGAATCTGTCCCCTCCGCCTCCGGGTGAGTTCGAGAGGGCCGCAGCCCTCTCGAACTTCCAATCAAAACGATTTCCGCAGGAAATCGTATCCGCTTCCCAAGGGGGTGGCAGTGGCGGGGGAGCTTGCTCCCCCGTCCACATGTTTGGAATAAACATCATTCCTTTGAATATCCTTTGGCGGGGAGGGATGTTTTATGAAGGACGCGACGACAACGGCGGAGGTTCGTCCGCACGGACTGACGCTGGAAAACCGGGCAAGAGCCGTTCTGACGGGCGTTTCGGATGTGGATCTGTTCAGCGAGCAGACGATCGTCGCGGCGACATCCGGCGGAACGATCACCGTCACCGGGCAGGGACTTCACGTGGAATCGCTGAACCTTGAGGACGGGCGGCTGGTGGCCACGGGCAAGGTCGATTCGATCGTCTACGACGAACGCCAGCCGAAAAAGGGCGCGCTGCGGCGCATCCTCCGCTGACCCATGCTGTTTTACACGGACGGGCAAGCCTATGTGTTTCTGGCGATGCTCGTGTGCGGCGCGCTGGTCGGCGCGTGGTACGACGTGCTGCGGCGCGTACGCCGCCTTACGATGGCGGGCGGCGTGCTGACGGCGCTGCTCGACGTGCTCTTCGCCGTCGGCGCGCTGCTGGAAACCTGCGGCTTCCTGTTTCTCGCCACCCGGCTGGACGTTCGGCTGTACGCGCTGCTCGGCGCCGCCTGCGGCGTAACGCTCTATCGCTTCGGCCTCCAGCCCGCCCTCGATGCAGTTGTGAGCTTTCTTCAAAAACAGCTTTCCAAATTCGTGCAAAAGCATGTTTTTAAAGAAATATTTCATTTCTTTTGCAAGTGAAGCAGGAAAAAAGAGACTTCGGTCGAATTCATAAGAGTAAACCTCCATGAACGACCTCCGCGCCCGCCGGAAAGGATGACCGCCATGCCTACGCCTATGAAGCCTTCTGTAAAGAATACCCTGAACGCCACGCCACGCTTCTGGGTGGTTCTGTTTATCGCGTTCGTGCTCGTCTTCGCGCCGCTGTACCTGATTTCGAACAACCGCTGCAATCAGCTGAAGGCACAGGAAGCGGAGCTTCTCGCGCAGAAGCAGGCGCTGAGCGAGCGCGTGCTCTCCCTGAAGAGCGACCTCGAATACGCCCGCAGCGACGCAGGCATCGAGCAGTACGCCCGCGCCGAGGGCATGATCATGCCCGGCGAAATCAAATACACCACGTCCTCCGGCGCGGATAACTAACCTCGCCCGAGACGCTTCTTACCCTCCCCGCAGCGCGCGTTCCCCTCGGATCGCACGCCGCGGGGTTTCTTTTCCTATTCAGCCGTCACATACCGCTGATCCCGGCTGCGCGGCGCTTCCGGCTTCGTCATGCGGATTGCGCCCGCCTGAAGCAGCGGCGCCAGATACCGCCTGAACGCGTACTGCCCGGAAGCAAGGTCGATATGCTCGATGATTTCCTCCCGCGTGCGGGGTGTGCGGCAGAATGCGAGCAGTCCCTTTTCATCCGCGATTTTCGCCTTTTTCGAATCGCCCGTCCGCGCTTCCTCCGCATGATTGTACAGCACAACCTTAAACATTCCGCGCGCGTCCGAAAACACGGGCGCGGGAAGTCCCGCTTCCTTCATGACATAGCGGATGGTCGGAATGCCGGAATAACGGTTCTCCGTCTTTCCCAGCGTCTCCATCGCTGTAACCAGCGCCGGATTTCTCGTGTCCGGCTGCGTCCGCCCCAGCTGATCCACCGTCAGGCGGCCGTACAGCCCGCCGGGATTGATGATCTCCATTCGATCCTCATACATGGTAAGCTGAATCGGCATTCCCTCCGTGTGGAAGCTATAGTCCCTGTGCACAAGCGCGTTCAACACGGCTTCGCGAACCGCGACGAGGGGATACTGCGGCACGTCCTCCCGATCCCCGGTCTGCGGATTGATTTTAATCGCCGTTCGCATATTGGTGCGAACAAAGGCCAGTGCCCCTTCCAGCATGTCGGTCAGCGTGCCCTCTATGCGCTTCGAATCCAGAAAGCGGTTCCCCGCGGGATTCAGCGTTCCGATTTCCCTGCCGGGGACGCTGCTGGCGATTATGCTTAATTGCGGATAATATGCCTGCGGATACACGCCGAACAGCAGAAGCGCCATCATCGTAACCCTGCCGTCCCGCATAACGCCTGTCAGTTCATATTGCTGCTCAAGCGGCAGCACCGCCAGATTCGGCCGTTCGCCGCGTTTCTTCGCCAGATAGATTTCCACCTTCGCCGCATCCAGCGACTTGATCGAAACCCCTTCCGCCGCGCGAATATCGTCCCGGTACTTCCTCCGGAACGCTTCATAGCTGTACACCTCATACTCCGTCATCGGCTTGTCCGCGTCTCCCACGCGGATATAAGAACCCTGAAGCCTGCCCTTTGCCGTCTTAAAGCACGGCCGATCCGCTATATCCACCGGTGGAATTTCGGCCGACACGAAGACCATGCCGTCTTCGTCGCACACCGTGAACACGGGACGAACAATCGGCGTCATCTGCTCGCAGTACTCCATGACCTTTTTCTGAAGATCCTGCGCATCGTAAACGCCCAGCTTCCGGAAGCCCGCCTTTTCATCCAGTCCAAACACGAACACGCCCCCGCTGTTCTGGTTCGAAAACGCGGAAATCGTATCATACAGCTTCTCGGGACAGCCGCCGCGCGCGGACTTTACCTCCGTCGTCTGCTCCTCGCAGCCCCGCGTCTGTATCTGCTGAATCAGCTCCATAAGCTCCCTTTCAACCATACGGCATCCCTCCACGCTCTTATGGTATCACGGAATCCGTAAAAAGTAAAGACAAAACATAAGACATTTCCCGACATTTTCTTACGTTATTTGAATAACATAAGACATTTCGCCCTTTGAGCCTTAAAAGTGTAAATCAATCTCCCGTTTTCTCTTATGTTATTGGCAAAAATGAAGAATAACATAAGACCTTCGCCCCAAAACATAAGAAACCTTCTTCCATTTTGAAAACCGAAACGGAAGAAGGTTTGCTTCAGTGTTTCACGAAAATCTCAATGGCTCTTCCTACAAACTCAGCGGTGCCTTTCCCGCCCGCGGCGTCGATATTCTGCGTCATCTCACCGCCCGCGGCGTCGATATTCTGCGTCATCTCACCGCCCGCGGCGTACATCTGCCCGAGCCCGGCGAGAATTTCCGGCTTACAGTCGTAGAAATGCTTCGTAATGTAGTCCTTCAGTGCCTTCACCTGCGCCTGCACGGGCGCGTCAGCCGGGTCGAGCGCCAGCAGGCCGCCGAATTCGCGGAAGATGCGCATCAGTCCCTCGTTCACTTCTTCCTTTTCCTCCGGCGCGCGGCCCGCGTCCTTTTTCTCAAATTCGCGATAAGCCTCGGTGCCGCCCCACGTTTCCTTTGCGCGGCGGGCGTACTCCTTCTGTTTTTCCCTGTCAAATGCCTGAAAGCTCATGGCTTCCCCTCCCCTGTCCCTGACGTTTTTCGCCAGACGGATCACGCCGTCCAGCCGGTTTCTGCGCATTTCCAGAAGCTCAATCTGCGCATTCAGCACGTTTTCGCGGTCGGTCGCCGGGTTATCCAGAATCGCCCGGATCGCCGCCAGCGGAAAATCCAGCTCCCGGAAGAGAAGAATCGTCCAAAGCCGCTTCAGTGCCTCGCCGTCATACAGGCGGTAGCCCGCCTCCGTCACCCGCGTGGGACGCAGCAGCCCGATGGCGTCGTAGTGGTGCAGCGCGCGAACGCTGACGCCGGTCAGCTCGCTCACTTCCTTCACGGTCTTCATGCTCGCATCCTCCCTTCGCGCAGGCGTAAGGATAAGGCATTCCGCAGCGTCAGGGTCAACAGGAATTTCAAAACTTAACCTTCGTCAGAACGTCAGGTCTCCCGGCCGGTAGCCCTCCGGCACGCCCTTTTCAAACTCCTCCAGGGGGAAGCTGAGCACGTCGGTCGCGCTGTCCACG
>ENA-OUQC01001484-OUQC01001484.1-human-gut-metagenome-genome-assembly--contig:-NODE-1484-length-12184-cov-3.184929_pt1 | contig 12184 bp, 9 predicted proteins | sample MGYA00237942_ERZ548815 | MGnify/ENA primary metagenome ERZ548815 (study PRJEB26490, sample SAMN05194722) | human gut metagenome | biome: terrestrial biome; feature: human-associated habitat; material... | reverse complement strand
GCCTTCTTCTGATGCTCGCGATGGGGCTTGCGATGTCGCTCATCATGTACTCAAACGCGAGCACGGCGGTCAGCTTTATGCTCGGGACGCGCAGCGGCGCGGCTTTTGATAAGTTTTGTGAAGTATCGCCGCCGATCGAAATGCGCGGCAAAGGGATGACATTTTTGAGAAAGCACGAGGTTTTTGCTCATATGGGAAGACCGTGTCGAAAGAGAAAGACTTTTGTAAGAGACGCGCTCTGCTTGCTGAACTTCTGTAAAGTGAAACTATTTTACAATTCTTCGAAATGGTAGCGCGGCTTGCCGGCGCTTTTCTTGCCATATTCGATGGCTCTTGTCGGGCAATAGCAGATGCAGGCCATGCACTGTGTGCAGTTGGTTCCCCAGACGGGACGGGCGTTTTGCAGTGTGATGTTATTCAGCGGGCAGAGCTTTTCGCATTTGCCGCAGCCGATGCAGACATCGCTTGCAGTAAAGGAATTTGCCTTCACAAACAGCGGATAGAAAACCGGGTTCACCGCGCTGCTCGCGATGCGGTCGTAGAGTTTTTTGCGCGGCGGCGAGAACATGTGTCCTGCGCGGATCGCGGCGATCGCGCGGTCGATGAACGGCTCGGCTTTGGCGACGATTCGGCGCGCCTCCTCGACGGTTGGTGCGTTGAACATGGCGATGAAATTCTCCGGCATGACGATCTGCGCCGTGCCCATGTAGACGAGGCCCTTTTCGCGGCAGAGCGCGCGGTTGTACTTCGCGGCGTTGCCGATCTCGCTGCCGCAGTCCATGACGAACCACGTTTCCCTCGCGCCGCGCAGCTCTGTTCGCAGCAGATGGTCGCGCACGATGCGCGGGATGCGCCAGGCGTAGGTCGGCATGACGAGGACGAGCCGTCCGTTGACGGCGAGCGGTGTTATGTCGCCTGATTTGATGCGGTCATTCAGGCTGATGAGCGTATCGTTCAGCGCGTGTGCGATGCGCTCGGCGATATGGCGGCTGTTGCCGGTGCCGGTGAAATAGAGTACCATGGCGACCTCCTGTGTCTTTTATTGTATTGCCTCTATTGTACCAGCCGTGGCGCGCGCAGACAAGCGCTTTGTGTAGGAAAACCGGCGGAGTAAAGGGACTTGAACCTGAGAGGAAAATCGCCGCGGCTTTTCTTTTTTAACCGAAAGGGGCGAAAGAGGCATATTGCCTCTCGTATACTTGTGTTTCCTGCATTTTCTGCTTGCGGAATGGGGGCGGATATGGTATCTTGAACCATGTGTCCGTCGGCCGTTTTCGACTGGCGGTTCACATTCTCTAACTGAACGACCACCGAAAGGCAGGGCTTTTTCTTATGATGATCAACAAACGGCTCATCGGCGCGGTGCCGGAGAGCAAAAAATATATCGCGGGCAACGTCGCGCTGCAATGGTGCTCGCTGTGCGCGAACATCGCGATGATGAGCGCCGTGACGGCGCTGCTCGCCGCGCTGTACGCGGGCAGCATGACGCAGAGTAAGATCGTCACGACCGCCGTGATCGCGCTTGCAGCTGTCGCCGTGCGATACGGCTGTACCGTCGGCGCGTCGCGCATGGGGTATCTATCGTCCAAGGCGGTCAAGAAGACGCTGCGCGGCGCGATCTATGACAAGCTCCTGTGCCTCGGCGCGTCGTATTCCGAGCAGGTCAAAACGTCGGAGGTCGTGCAGGTCGCGGTCGAGGGCGTCGACCAGCTCGAAACGTACTTCGGCGCGTATCTGCCGCAGTTTTTCTACGCGATGCTCGCGCCGCTGACGCTTTTTGTCGTGCTGTGCTTCGTGAGCGTGCCGGCGGCGGTCGTGCTGCTCGTCTGCGTGCCGCTCATCCCCGTCGCCATCGCGGCGGTACAGACATGGGCGAAGAAGCTGCTCTCGAAATACTGGGGGCAGTACACGGCGCTCGGCGACACGTTTCTTGAAAATTTGCAGGGCGTGACGTCCTTGAAAATCTATCAGGCCGACGCCTTCAAAAATGATGAGATGAACGTCGAGGCCGAAAAGTTCCGCAAGATCACGATGAAGGTTCTTACGATGCAGCTCAACTCCATCACGATCATGGACCTCATCGCCTATGGCGGCGCGGCGCTCGGCGTCATCATGGCGGCGACGCAGTACCGCGCGGGGCATGTCACGCTCGGCGGCGCGCTGCTGATTATCCTGCTGGCGGCGGATTTCTTCATCCCCATGCGCCAGCTCGGCTCGTTTTTCCATATTGCCATGAACGGCATGGCCGCGAGCGATAAGATTTTCCGCCTGCTCGACCTGCCCGAACCTGCGCACGGCGGCGTCGACTGCCCTGCGGGCGACATCGTCTGCCGTGATCTGCGCTTTTCCTACGAGCCGGAGCGCGAAATTCTGCACGGCGTTGATCTGACGATCCCGCAGGGCAAATTCGTCTCGCTCGTCGGCGAGTCGGGCTGCGGCAAGTCGACGATCTCCGCGCTTTTGATGGGTAGAAACAAGGGCTACACCGGCTCTGTGGCAATCGGCGGCGCGGAGCTGCGCAACATTGAAAAAGCGAGCCTGATGCGGCGCATCACCTACGTCAGCCACCAGAGCTACCTCTTCAAGGGTACGGTACGCGACAATTTGCTGATGGGCAAGCCTGGTGCGAGCGATGATGAGCTCTGGAGCGCGCTCACGCAGGTCAATCTCGCGGACTTTCTCAGAGGGGAAGCGGGGCTCGACACCTTACTTTCTGAGCGCGGCGAGAACCTTTCGGGCGGCCAGCGACAACGCCTGACTATTGCCCGCGCCCTTGTTTCCAACCCGAAAATACTTATCCTTGACGACAGTTCCAGCGCGCTCGACTTCGCAACCGACGCAAAACTTCGGAAAGCGTTGAACGAACTCAAAAAAAGCGAAAAACTCACGTCGGTCACCGTGTCGCAACGCGCGACGAGTATCAAATATTCCGACCTTATCATCGTTATGGACGACGGGAAAATCGTCGGCCTCGGCACGCACGACGACTTAATTTCTTCGTGCGACGTTTACCGCGAAATTTGTCTTTCGCAAAACAAGGGGGACGACGAAAATGAGTAAAGTCAGGAATAAAAAAACCAATTTCAACGCAATCGGAAAACTTTTGCGCTTTGCAAAACCGTACGTTCCCGCAATTTTACTTGCCCTGTTCTTCTCGATTCTGCAAATCGTCGCGACGCTTTTCGCGCCCGTGATCATCGGCAAAACCGTGGACTTCATCATCGGAAAAGACAACGTCGATTTTTCGGTCATCACAAAAAACGCAGGGATACTTGCGGGGCTTATCGCCGCGGTATTGCTGTTCCAATATCTCAGTTCTTTGTGCATAAACTTCGCGTCGTTCAGAACGATAAGGGATCTTCGCCGCGAAGCGTTCAAAAAACTTAACGTCGTGCCTCTTTCGTATATCGACAGCAATTCGCACGGCGACCTTATGTCGCGCGTCGGAAACGACGTCGACCAGATTTCGGACGGGCTTATTCAGGGCTTTTCGCAGTTGTTCGGCGGCATCGTCACGATTGTCGGCACGCTTGTATTTATGCTGACGTATAACTGGCTTATCGCGGTTATCGTCGTCGTACTTACGCCGATTTCCCTTTTCGTCGCGTACTTCATCGCGAAAGGCTGCCACGACACGTTCGCAAAACAAGCCGAAAAACGCGGCGAACTTTCGGGGCTTGTCACCGAAATGACGTCGAATCAGCGCGTCGTAAAACTTTTCGGATATGAAAAACGCGCGGAAGAAAGGTTTGCCGTCATAAATCAAGATCTTAAAATCTCGGGACAAAACGCGGCTTTCTTCTCGGCATTGGTCAACCCCTCCACCCGCTTCGTCAACAACGTGATTTACGCCGTCGTATGTATTCTCGGCGCGTGGCTCGTGATACGCGGACAAGGTATTCTCGGCATGGGCGCGTTCACCGTCGGCGGGCTTTCGTGCGTGCTGTCTTATGCCATTCAGTACACGAAACCTTTCAACGAAATAACGGGCGTCGTTAACGAACTGCAAACGGCAACCGCCGCCGCAGACCGCGTTTTCAACCTGCTTGAAACGGAAAATCAGTCGTCCGACGAAGGATTCCCCGACCTTGAAAACGTCAAAGGCAATATCGAAATCGACAACGTTTACTTCTCTTACGTCAAATCCAACCCGCTTATTCAGGGCTTTTCCCTTTCCGTGAAAAACGGCAAGCGCGTCGCGATCGTCGGTCCCACGGGTTGCGGCAAAACCACCCTTATCAACCTGCTTATGCGCTTTTACGATCCCGACAGCGGCACGATTTCCGTGGACGGCAAAAACGTGAAAGAAGTCACAAGACGGTCGCTCCGCTTAAACTACGGCATGGTGTTGCAGGACACCTGGCTTAAACACGGCACCGTCCGGGAAAACATCGCCTACGGCCGTCCCGACGCAACCGACGAGGAAATTATCGCCGCCGCAAAAGCCGCGCATATCCACAACTTTATCATGCACCTTGAAAACGGCTACGACACCGTGCTCGGCGACGACGGCGGAAACGTATCGCAAGGTCAGAAGCAGCTTTTGTGTATCGCCCGCGTTATGCTCACTCACCCGCCCATGCTCATTCTGGACGAGGCAACGTCGTCAATCGACACCCGTACTGAACTGAAAATCCAGCAGGCTTTCGAGATGCTGATGAAAGGCAAAACTTCGTTTATCGTGGCGCACCGACTTTCGACAATCAAAAACGCCGACCTTATCCTTGTGATGAACAAAGGCAACGTCATCGAAAAAGGCACTCACGACGAACTTATCGAAAAACACGGGTTTTATTACAACCTTTATAATTCCCAATTCGAGCATTGATTTGCAAAAACCGCATAAAAAAACCACACAAAAACCTCCGATTTGTTCGGGGCTTTTGTTTTTCAAGGACACCTTGAAAAGCGATGTCATTACACAATGATTTCTTGTTCTTCTTCGGTTTTTTGGAACTTCTTTTTCCACAAAACGTACAATATCACGCCGACCGTCGCCGAAATTACGTCGGTTATCGGCTGGCAGGCGACAATACCGTAAACGGGGATCAGCACGTTCAGAAGATACATCAAAGGAATGTCCACAATGCCCTTTCTGATTATCGACAATAAAAACGCCTTGCCCTTTGCGCCGACCGCCTGGAAATACGACACAAGCATAAACGTTAACGCCATAAACGGGAGCGACGCGCAGTGAAGCCTCAGGAACTTTTCGCCATACGTTACCGTCGACGCGTCTTTGATGAAAACTTCGATGAGCGCGCCCGCCGCCGATTCCACGACGATAAGCACGGTTATCGCAAGCCCGACGCAATAACAAAGCGAAAGTTTCAGCGTTGTTTTCATTTTGTCGTACTTTTTCGCGCCGTTGTTGTATGCGATGAGCGGCGCAGCCCCCTGTGCAAGTCCCGTTACCATACCGAAAGGCACGGCGTCGATTTTTTTTGTGACGCCGATTGCCGCCTCCGCAGTCTCGCCGTATCCGATCATAAGCGAGTTCAGCACAAGATTCGACACAGCCGACAACATCGTTTGAAGCGCGGACGGAAGCCCCGTAAACAATACGTTCCTTGCGATTTTTTCCTTGATCGCAAGACACGCCTTTTTCGGCGAAAACGACACGACGGATTTTTTCCTTATCGCGATAAGCAATATTGCAAAATACAGCGTGGTAACGACGTTTGAAATAAGCGTTGCGATCGCCGCGCCCTTAATATTCATATTCAGCCCGAATGGCAACACGAAAAACGGATCCAGCACAATATTCAGCACGCCGCCCAGCGACAGCCCCAGCCCCGCGTGCAACGAGTACCCCTCTCCCCTTATTACGTTTGCGACAACCATATTGAATACGGCGGGTACCGCGCCGAACACGACAACCCAGTCAAGATACGTCGCGGCATAGGCGTCAAGGTTTTCGGTCGATTTCAGCAGTCTTAAAAACGGCTCTTTACATACGCCCACGATAAGCGACAGCAACGCCGCAACGACCACGCCGCCCCATATCGCAAACGCCGACGCGCGTTTTGCCTTGTCGCTTTCTTTCGCGCCAAGATAGTTTGAAATGCAGGTGCCCGCGCCGATACCGAACAGGTTGCCGAGAGCCGTCATAAAAAGTTGTACGGGAAAAATAATGGACAACGCCGCAAGTTGATAAGAATCGTTGAGTTTCCCAACCCAGAACGTGTCCGCAAGATTGTAAACGGTGGTGATAAGCTGACTGACGATCGTCGGGAGCGCAAGCCTTAAAATCGCGACTCTGACGTTGTCGCTTTCAAAAATCATCTCTTTTGATTTTGCCTGAAATTTGCTCATAATTCACCGCTTTACCCGCAGTATATTATATAATAAAAACAATTCACGGGCAATCGATTTGCAAAATCAAGTATGTTTTACTTTTATAATCTTTCAGTTGTTTGATTTTCTTCTGTTGTGTTCTTTGCAAAGCATCTGACAGTTATCGACATTTGTCTTGCCGCCTTCACACCAAGGCGTAATATGGTCTGCCTCCATTTCTTCAAACTCGTAATGCGTTTTCTCTCTGTTCTCGGCAACACAATACGGACATATACCGCCCTGCCTTTCGTAAACCTGTCTTTTTTCGTTGTCTGTAAAAGCGCGGATATTCAAGTGTTTTTCATTGCCGGAAAGCAAGTATTCGTAAATGCCCGAACGTTTTGTTACGTCATCGTCCTGCATTAACTTTACAATTTTTGCTTCCAGTTCCTGCGGGTTATATATTTTATCGCCGTATGTATTATACATTAGTCCCCACGCAAGACCTTTCATTTCTTTCCGATATTTCGGGAATATCGTTTGCACCCAATTTATGACAGACTGAAAATACTGCCACAGCGGCGTTGCGTGGCTGTCATGTTGGTGAATTGACATATAATCTTCAAGTTTTATGCCTTCTCTTGCAGAAATCCACGACAAAACCGTTTCCAAATAATCCTGACGATTTACTTCGCCGTTAAGATACTTGTTTGCAAGCAAATACGCAACGCAACCGTTTTTTGAAAAATATCGTTTTGCATCGGAAAGCCACTCGCCCGTATAAATAGCGTTACGAAGTTCTTGCTCTTTAAGTTGCACGCCCGCAATATTGATAATCTTAAACCAATCAAGTTTTTCTTTATCGTTGCCGTTGCAAATATAGATCATCAAAGGATAATCCAATATCTGATTTTTTTCGGTTTCGGTCAGGTTGTGAAATGCTCGACTATTAAGCGAAAAATCGCCATTGACGTACTGACAAATGCTGATTGTGCGTTGTTGCCCGTCAAGAAGTTCGTAGTTGCCGTTTTCATCTTCCACCCAATACATAACGTTGAGCGGAAAGCCTTTAACGACTGTTTCAATAACCGCATTGCGTTGTTTTTCTTTATACACAAATTCACGCTGAAACGCAGGACGAATATTGAGTTTTCCGCCATATCCGACAACGCCGTTTTCCTGACTGTCCACGTAACCGTTTACTACATCTCTGATTTTTATTTCGTGAAGTTCAATTTTCATTTCTGTTTTCTCCTGATAATTATCCTTGAATATGGACACTTATAATTTCCATTAACATCAATATAAGCAATATCCGTTCGACCACGATGATTTTTTGTAACACCAATTTCTTTCGCCATATCACCACATCCCAATCCGATTATTTCAAATTGTTCTGGATTAAATCTTTCCAGAAAACCATCCGGAACACCCATTAAGCCTTCATAGTCAAATGGAATATCACAGTTTTTTTTCACATCTATGGCATTGAGATTGATATAAGTGGGATACTCATCAGGATTATACTTTTTATATAATACCAACTCTTCATGGCGTTTGCCAATATCAATATTTGTAAGCCATATAGCTTGTGCTCTTCCTTTAACAACGCCATTTATGATCTTGTATCCACTACCTTCCTTTTTAGTTCTTATTAGAGTTTGAGCATATTCTTTGCTTACATCAAAAAGCATGTCTGAACTCATAGACTTATATCCAATCCATATTTTATTGTTTTGAATTAACGGAAAGATTTCTTTATAATGTAAAGAGTTCGGATTTCCTATTATTATAAATTTTTTATCAAATTCAACTAATTGAGCAACATACTCTCGAAACAATGAAAAAGGCGGATTTGTAACAACTATATCGGCTTCTTTTAAGAGTTCAATACATTCTTGCGAGCGGAAATCCCCGTCGCCTTCCAAAACAGAAAGTGTGTTTTTCTTGTTTTTCAAAAGATATTCCACATCGGACAAATCAACTGCGCCGTCACCATTATAATCTTTTACTTCTGTTATTTCGATTTTATACGGTTGCTTTCCGTTTCCCTTTTTTACAACTATGTTTTCGTTATCAAACAAAGAAAGTTGTACCCACGCAACGGGCGAAGTAGCATAACAAGTACAAATCAATTTTTTTAATCCAAGATGATTGAAATTCATTGCAAAGTATTTGAAAAAATTGCTTTCATACGGATCATCGCAATTACAAAAAACAGTTTTATTAATAAAATCCTTCTTATAATGTTTTAACTCTTTTTCGATATCATTTAATTGAGTATAATACTCATCATTTTTGTTTTCTTTCGCTTTTGCCATGTTTTTGTTATTAGCCATATTTCGATGCTCCTTTTTTAAGTCGCACCGTTTTAAAATAAAAAAAGTGCGCCAACCGAAGTTAACGCACCAAAAACGCAAACTCCGTTGTCGCCAAACAAACTAAATAAGAATGACTAACCACTCCCATTTGGAATTTGCATTTTTAACAAATTGATATAATGGGAGTGTGCCTAAAAAAGGGTGTATTATTCCCTTTGGTCAGTCATTACGAAATATTTAGTTTGTTTGGCAGTTTCAGTATAGCACACTTTTGTTATTTTCTCAATTGCTTTCCATAATAAAAGAAATTTCAGCGTTTCAATTTTGCAATAAGCGTGAAAAATTGCGTTAAATAAGTTGCAAAAACTCAATTTATTTGATATATTATAGTAGTCGCTGAAAACGACGGCGCAAAACGGCCAACTTGCGGGAGTGATTCAGTGGTAGAATGCCACCTTGCCAAGGTGGAAGTCGCGGGTCCGAATCCCGTCTCCCGCTCCAAAAGAAAACGAACACGAAAATGTGTTCGTTTTCTTTTTACGCGAGAGAACGGGATCGCACCTTGCGTGATGATGTGAAGTGAGATAATCACGATTTATGAAATATTACGCAAAACGATTTTGAAATAAAATTATTACGCAAGGTTCGGGCGCAGCCGCCGTTGTGCTGTCAGCCAGACGAAAAGGAAAAGTTTGCAGCAATACGGAGTTTATCATAGAAGTACACAATGCCCAGGCTATCCCGTCTCCCGCTCGCGGGAAAGCAATTATATTCTGCATTGTCGCGATTATAAAAAACAGAATAATAATGAAGTAGGCAAAAATCGCACTTTGTTATTAAATAAAGTATGCGCGCAAGGTTCGGGCGCAGCCGCCGTTGTGCTGTCAGCCTGACGAAAAGATAAAGTTTGTAGCGTTTCGCTGTTAATCAAAGAAATTTACAATGTCCAGGCTATCCCGTCTCCCGCTCGCGGGGAAAAAAATCACATTCTGCATTGTCGCGATTATAAAAAAACAAAATAATAATGAAGTAAGTAATATATCACACTTTGTTATTAAATAAAGTATGCGCGCAAGGTTCGGGCGCAGCCCGCCGCTCAGCTGTCAGACTGACGAAAGGGAAAAGTTTGCAGCGATACGAAGTATATCAAACAACCTTGTTTTTTTGACGTTTATTTAACGTGGTTGTTTTTTCGTTTCAAATCGTAAACCGTGAAAAGCGGCGGTTTTTGGAAAGAACAGGGCGATTTTATGCATTTACGTTTGGTATTTCTCAAAAATCGGCTGTTTTGTTTTACTATAACCAACGTTTGACGAATATTAAGTAAAATCGCGCCGAAATAAATTTAATTTTTGAAAGAAAATGCACTTTTTTCCTTTACACAATTAAAGAATAAAAGTATAATGAAACTGAAATAAAACGATAAGGTGAATTATGATTGATAAAAAGATTACCGACGATATGCTCAGTGAACTTTACAGCACGCTTGCGTCATTGCAAACCGCAGACGACGTGAAAACGCTTTTTGAAGACCTTTGCACTTATAAGGAAATTGAACAAATGGCACAGCGTATTACCGCGGCAAGGCTCTTGCTGGAAGGAAACACTTACGCTCGCGTGATTGAGCGCACCGATATTTCTTCGGCGACTTTATCGCGCGTTTCGCGTTGCATACAGCACGGTAGCGGCGGATATAAGAAATTTATTAAGACGGAATAATTGACAGTGTTTATTGTCATATTGACACAATGAAATCATTAACGGAATTATATAAAATCGGCGCGGGTCCGTCATCGTCGCATACAATGGGTCCCGAAAAGGCTTGCAAGATTTTTGCCGAAAATTACAAGGACGCCGATTCTTTCAAAGTCATACTTTACGGCTCGCTCGCAATGACGGGCAAGGGGCACGGCACCGACCGTATCGTTATTTCCACGCTCAAAAAACCGACGGAAGTCGTTTTCAACACCGAAGAAAAGGATATCCCGCACGAAAACACGATGGATCTTATCGCATTATCGCACGGAAACGTCATTGACAGATGGCGCGTTCTGAGCGTGGGCGGGGGAGCAATCGAAATCGTCGGGCGCGGAAAGTACGATCCCCCCGAAGTTTACGACCTAAATTCGTTTTCGGAAATCGCGGCGTACTGCAAAAAACACAGAATCCGTATTCCCGATTACGTCGAAAGGGTTGAAGGACCTGAAATTTTCGATTACCTGAAAAAAATATGGGCGCAGATGAAGGACACCGTGCAAAACGGGCTGGACACCTCCGGCACAATCCCCGGCGGTCTTAATCTGCAACGAAAGGCGAAGTTCCTTTTCAGACAACGCCATATCGACGAAAGTCCCGAAACGCGTGAAAACAGGCTTGTGTGTGCGTTCGCGTACGCCGTGAGCGAAGAAAACGCGTGCGGGCATACGATCGTGACCGCGCCTACGTGCGGTTCGTCGGGCGTCGTACCCGCGGTGCTTACTTATATGCAGGACAAACGCGGCTTTTCCGACAAGGAAATCGTCAGGGCGCTTGCGACGGCGGGCATCGTCGGAAACATTGTCAAACAAAACGCAAGTATTTCGGGCGCGGAATGCGGGTGTCAGGCGGAAATCGGCACGGCGTGCAGTATGGCATCCGCCGCTCTTGCGGAGCTTTACGACATGGATTTGGAGCAGATCGAATACGCCGCGGAAGTCGCGATGGAGCATCATCTTGGGCTTACGTGCGATCCGATTTTCGGGCTTGTGCAAATCCCCTGCATCGAAAGGAACGCCGTTGCCGCAATGCGCGCGATAAACGCTGTATCTCTTGCAAATTTTCTGACCGAAACAAGAAAAATATCTTTCGATATGGTTGTCGAAACGATGTACGAAACGGGCAAGGATCTGAAAAAGAACTACCGCGAAACCGCAACGGGCGGGCTTGCGAAACTTTATCAAGAGGAGCACGATGAATCCAAAGACGCTTGACGACGGGCGGGAAGTAATTTTCCGTTTTGCCGAAAAATCCGACGCAAAAGAAATTCTTTCCTACCTTAAAAAGGTAGGAAGCGAGACGGACTTTTTATCGTTCGGGTTCGAGGGTGTTGGTTCGGACGTACAAAAGGAAGAAGAAATCATCACTCGTTTTGCCCGCGCGACGACGTCGGCGATGATCGTGGGGACTCTTTCAGACAGGATAATTTCAGTCGGCACTCTGTCCGCAAACGCCACAAGCAGGTTTTCGCATAACGCAGAAGCCGGGATAAGCGTGCTGAAAGAATTCTGGGGCAAAGGAATCGGCGCGTACCTTATGAATTTAATCCTTGAATTCGCGCGGACGACGAAGCACGTCAAAAACGTTCATCTGACGGTAATCGACGAAAACGACAGGGCGATGTCGCTGTACGAAAAGACGGGGTTTAAGGTCGTCGGGCGATACAAAAACTTTTCGTTTGTCGACGGAAAATACCGCGACGCGATAATAATGGAAAAAGAAATCTGAAATATTTTAATTGCGACAAACCACCTTAAAGGTGGTTTTTCTTTTTTGAAAAGAATAAACGCTGTCTCTTATACACATCTGACGCTGCCGACGATATGCAGTGT
>ENA-OUQC01001483-OUQC01001483.1-human-gut-metagenome-genome-assembly--contig:-NODE-1483-length-12197-cov-4.752512_pt1 | contig 12197 bp, 15 predicted proteins | sample MGYA00237942_ERZ548815 | MGnify/ENA primary metagenome ERZ548815 (study PRJEB26490, sample SAMN05194722) | human gut metagenome | biome: terrestrial biome; feature: human-associated habitat; material... | reverse complement strand
ACTATCTGCTTTGTTACGATGACAGGCACGACGGAACTTCTCGTTACAGAATAGATAAAATGGAAGACGTTACGGTGGAATCCGATCCGATACTTGAAAAAGAAGAGTTCGGCAATTTTGATTCGGAAACGTATAGAAAACAAATCTTTTCTATGTTCGGCGGTAAACTCGAAGAAGTTACCATAAAATTCGATAAAGAACTTCTGAGCGATATATACGACAAATTCGGCACGGATATAGAGATACAACGGAAGTATGGCGGCGCATTGGAAACCACGCTTTCGGTTCAGGTAAGCAAAACGTTTTTCTTATGGGTTGTAGGCACTTTGGGGAAGGTAAAAATAATCGAGCCGAATAACGTAAAGGAAAGGTTCGACTCATTCGTAAAAGAAATAACAGACAATTATTGATATGGAAAGCGGTTCATTCGTGAGCCGCTTTTTTGTATATAAAATTTTTAATGTGTCGCTTAATCGGGACATATTGTTGTTGTAATCGATTTGTCTTTATGCTATAATTCAAACACGAAAATAATTTCGCCCTTTGGAGAAACGCCTATGAGAGCAAAGAATGAAGACACAAAGATAAGGATATACGAGTATATCAACGAATACATAAAAAACAATCGAGTAAGCCCGACAATAAACGAGATAGCCAAAAATGCGGGTTGCGCTGTATCGACCGCATATAAATTCTTGGAACGATTGAAAGACGAAGGTCTTATAGATACGGCAGGGCGAGGACGAATAACTTCTTCGGTAAATAATTGGGAAATGGGGTATGCTCCGATTCTCGGAATGGTTGCGTGCGGAAAACCGAAACTTGCGGTTGAAGATATTCAAGGGTATTTGCCGTTTAATATGGATTATTTCGGCAAAGGCGAATACTTTTTGTTGGTCGCAAGCGGAGAGTCTATGATAAACGCCGGTATAGACGATGGAGATTTAGTTCTTATACGCAAACAAAGTACTTTTGAAAACGGGCAAATAGCGGTAGTGCTTACGGAAAGCGATTGCTCGGACGAAAGTATGGCAACGTTGAAAAGAGTGTATCGGGATGATAAGAATAAGCGGTTTCGCTTACATCCCGAAAACGATAATATGAAAGATTTTTATGCCGAGCATATAGACGTAATCGGTATAGCCGTAAAGGTTATCAAAGACTTGATATAACAGCAGATGTTCCCTTTTCGGCTTTTATATAATAACGAACGCAAATTCAGCCCTGAAGATTTTGTGTTCCGAGGTATAACGCCGTGGCTTACTTTGGTATAGGAATTCCCGACCGTATCGTAGGTTTGTCAAATACAAACGGCATTATATTACGGGAGAAAGGAGCAACAGAACGCTATGGGAAGCATTAAATTGAAACCAAAAGCGATAAAAGTGGTTTGTAATAACTGTTTTCGCATAACTACGGGTTACCGTGACGAGAACGGAGTTGTTAAGTATCAATGCACACGATGCGGAGCAACAAGCGTATCGAAAGTAATGGGCAGAAGGCACGTTCAATTAGATGTATATGCGCCTGCCGGGCAAGAACTATTAGACGAAGATATCTAAAAGTAAAACAATTTAATACGGAATTGCGTAGGCTTATGGTCGGTCTGAAACAGGGACAATGTAAAGCCATAGGATAAACAATTCTTTTCGGACGGTTAAACCAGACGTATATGAGAGGCCGCCGATAGACGATAGGATTTCTATAATTTTTAGAATTCGTCGTTTGTCGGCGGTCTTTTTTCGTTTCAAGAAAAATTAAAAAAATCAAAAAAAGTTTTTCAAACAGGACAAAAACTGTCCGGTTTGAGTTTTAGACTAACGCCAAGAAAAGCGAAAGGAGGTGAAATCGGATATGACAGCAAGCGAACGCAGGAAAGAGATACTCGAAGTTCTTAGCATGCGTAGAGTCGAACAAATAAATAATCTTGCGTTTCAATTCGGCGTTTCGGAAAAAACGATCCGTCGCGACATTTTAACATTGTCGCTCGAATATCCGATTTACACCGCCCAAGGCAACGGAGGCGGAATCTATGTAGACAAAAATTTCAGATTAGGTAGGGTTTATCTTAAAAACGAGCAACAAGAACTATTGGAAAGGCTTTTGCCGGGGCTTGACGGCAAAGACGCCGAAGTGATGAAAGCGATTTTGAAAACATTCGGGTTAGAAGGAGCGAAAAAATGACGAAGAAAGCGGAAACGGATTATACGGTCAAAGTCAACGGTATGCCGAACTATGCGAATATACCGAAGGCTGTTTTAGAGCCGATAGCAAAGAAATTTCTCGAAAACATTTTGAAAGAACAGCAGAAAAAGGAGACGTAAATTTATGGAAGACGTAAGAAACGGTTGCGACAAACTTGTCTGTCGCATAGATAAGTCTGAAAGACTCGTAGAAATCGTAATGAAAGGCTGTAAAACGACGATACGTTTTAAGTCCGACGGAACGGTCGAAATCAAAAACGCGCAGACTGCGTAGTGTCTGAAATTATATAATCCGCAGACCGCAAGACGGCAAAGGAAAGCAAATCTCAAGCGCTTTTTCTATGCCGTCTTTTCGTTTGCGGAAAAGTATCGGCTCTGCGGATTTTTATCAAATTCAAGGAGCGAAAAAATGAAAGAATACACTTATTACTTTGCGGACGGCACAAAGAACACCATAGAGGTTGAAGAAAAATGGTATGACCTTCTTAAAGAAATGGACGAGGCGGAACGAAAACAAAAATACAATTACGAGCGACATAATTATCCGCTTTCGCAAGTGGATTATGAGGGCGAAACTTTTGCTGACTATTCGGCAGATCCGTTTGAAAAAATGGTTGCGGAAATAGATAAAGAAAGAATAGCCGCTGCGTTGACAACATTGACGGATTGCCAAAGGACTCTGTTTGAAAAGGTATTTGTCGAACGCAAGAAAATAACGGAAATAGCGAAAGAAGAAGGCGTTTGCCATCAGGCAATCAGCCAAAGAGTGGAGCGTATTAAGGCGAAATTAAAAAAATTATTGGCGTAGACCGTAGCAAAACGCGGATTTCGAGCCTATATAGTGAGAACGTTGAAAAGGAGGCGTAAGGAAATGCAACGATTCAGAGTTGAATGTAATTTCGGCAGTAAGTATTTTGACGATATCTTTAATGCTCGCAGGTATTTCTATAAATGTATAGAAAGAGACCTACAGGTGGAATTATGGAAGGTAACGTATCATCATTGTACTGCTAAAAAGGAATATTCGGCAAAGCAAGAGTTAATGGAATTTTACGGATATTTGCCTTTTTGAGCATCAGATAATTCTTGAACGATAAAAGGGTATAGCGATAAAAAATTCAACGCACAGCGGCCGCGCGTTAAGAAATTTATCGGCTGAAACGCAATGTTTCGTAAAGTATCGTTCAACGGTTATATTCGCGGATGCCCTGCGTTATGGGCAATATTATAAAAACGAAAGGAGAATTTTCAATGGCAAACAACAACGAAAGACGTTGGAGCGTTCCGTCCAAGCGTGCGAAAGGTTACGCGGAAGAACGTAAGGCAAAAGTCCATCAGCACGGACCTAAAGAAGGTAAGGAACTTACCGATTACGAAGCGGGTATGAGGTCGGGCTATCTACAGGCTCAGTCCGATCACGCGGGACTTTTCAAGTACAAAAAGGCTTTAGCCGAGGGTAAAACTAAGGCGGAAGCTAAAAAGATTTCCAGACAGAAAGGTAAAAAATAATAATCAGGAGGACAAACAGTTATGGAAAACAAAATTATCGTAGAAAAAGGCACTTTTGAATACAACGACAAGGAATATTCTTCGTATTTCATTGCGGGTAAAATCAAGGGCAAGGACGTAAAGGTAGCGTTGATGCCGCCCGATAAAGGCGGTTGGGCAGTGCTTGATATCCTTTTCAGCGATACCAATCAAGGCGAACTTGTGGTTAAGCCGTATGAACTGAAAGACGAAAAAACGGGCAAGGTAACGGCAACCGGCAATACGTATGCCGTAAGAACCGTTGACGAAAACGGTGAAGTTTACGAATGCCCCGTAAAACCGTTCAAGAGTTCGGATAAAGCACTTTTGAATATGCTTTTGAGATAAGCATAACCTTTGTAAAAACTACGGTTTGCTTTTAAGCAGATCGTAGTTTTTTTACTAAAAATCTAAATTTCGGAGGAAAACTCAATGATTAACAAAGAAAAATTCAAGTGGATTGCCGTATTTACGGCTCTCATTCTTCTCTTTGCAGGCGTAATTTCTGCGCTTGCAATTGCTATCGGCAATAAGACCGTGGAAGTAAAGACTGAAGGACAGGACGTTTCGGCTGCAACCGAGGATAACCCTATGGTTTTGCTTACTATGGGCAATGCAACTATCTTTCGGGCTGCGCCCGAAGTAAGCAAGGTTGACACACCCGAACAAGTATATGTTTCGCAAACGGTTACGGCAACCATTACGCCGTCTACCGTCGTGGATAAATACGTTACTTGGTCTGTCGCATGGGCAAACGACGCTCCGCTCAAAGACAAGAACATTTCGGACTATATCAAGGTGACGGACGATTCGCAAGGCAATCTTACGGCAACGGTCAACTGTTACAAGTCTTTCAAAGGCAGCAAGGCAATTCTTACTTGCACCACAAGACAAGGCGGAAAAACCGGAACTGTCAATATCGTCTATGAAGGCGTGCCGTCGAGTATGTCTATCACCGCTCCTACAGGCGTTACGAAATACAATCTCGGCAAAGATTCGGTAGATCTGCTCTATGCGGGCAAAACCTACTCGCTCAATCTCGCTATGGATAACGTTTTCCACGACGTAGGCAGCAACTTTAACGATTTCGACGTAACGGTCAAAGGCGTTGGAACGGTTCAATGGGCAGACTACGTTATCAATCCGCGCGGAACGGGTTTCAACATTGATTACAGCAATATTCCCACAATGTCGCTCGATTCAATGAAAGACAAATGCGTTATGGCAACGGTTGAAGGCGGCGTATTGAAAATCCAAGCCAAAGACTCGTATTTCAATTATTACGAAAAGTTCAACGTAAACGAAACCTACGGCGGGGCTAACGGAACATACACGAAGCATTACTACGCAAGCGTTAAAGACGCAGACGGTAACAATCCGTATTTCCTTGTCACGGTCAAGCACAAAACGCTCGGATTTTCCGCGCAGTATAAGTTCTTTATCGGCGAAGAAGTAAGCAAAGTCTCGCCGAGCAAGACAACCATCACGTTTTAACAGGAGGTAAAAAATGTATAACGAAAAAAGCAATAAAATCAGATGGATAGCCGTGTTTACGGCAATCGTTCTTATCCTTGCAGGCGTGATCACTTCGCTTGCAATAGCAATTCAGAACAAGCCCGTCGAGGCAAAGGCAAACGATATCGTTTCGGACGTAATCGAACAGCCTGTCGAAAACCCATCGGACAACGAAAACCCCGGTCTTGTTTCGCTCAGAATGAGTCCGAGTTATGCGGTAGCGGCGGCAAACGGTCAGCAAACCGTGTCTAAAACTATAACCGCAACCGTTATGCCCGTGGACGCGCCCGACAAATCGGTTGACTGGTCTATCAAATGGTGCACGCCTATCGAGGGCAAGGACATAAGCGAATATCTTACGCTTACGCCCGAAAGCGACGGCGCACTTACCGCAACCATAACCGCTCTTAAAGGTTTTGAAGGCGGCAGCGCATACGTCACCGCAACAACCAGAGTCGGCGGTTTCACGGCAACCTGCCTTATTATGTATGACGGCAAGCCCGAATCGCTCTCCTTTATCCATAACGGCAAGGAAATCACCAACACCGGCACGGTCAATCTGACGGCAGGCACGACGAACGAAATCACCCTTAACCTTAAAAACACTCTCGGAGCGGTCGGTTCTAAATACGGCGACTTTGAAATCGTAAAGGTTAAAGGTCAAGGCAGATTTACGATGAAGAAAGAATATATCGTCAACGGCAGCGTTAGGTCTACCGAAGAAATCGTATTCAATCTCGAAGAAGGCGTTTACAAGTATAAAGACGAAGTTCTCGGCACAGACCTTACTCTTACCATTACGCCCGAAGATTTCTTCACGGCGTCGATTTCCGGCAACAAGTTGACAGTAAAAGCCAACCGTTCCGAATCGTCTTACAGCAACGGATATCCCCGAACCGGCTATCGTTTCACTTACAAAGGAACGTACACCGATCCGCGTTCTGGCGGCAAACCGGATAATTGTATCTGGTATGTTCTCGTAAGGGATAAAGTCAGTGGCGAAGAGTCCCTTCTTCATATCGACATTCAGTCTACCGTTACGAGCATTTCGCTGTCGGACACCGTGTATTCGTTTTAACCCGAAAATAACAATCAAGGAGGCTATCAATGACAAAATCTAAAATAGGACAAGTTGTTTCTTACATAGCCATACTGCTTGTTATCGTAGCCGTCATCGGCGTTTTCGCCTACTTCACAAACGGATTCACGAGCGATTTCAAAACTTTCTACGTTTCGGTAAACGGCAAAGACGTTATGACATCTCAAAACGGTTACGTCGTTACGCCGAGCGAGCCTTTGAAAGTGGACGTGAAATACACTTTTGCGTTCAACAAAAACGAAACGAAAGGTTATTCCGTAAAAATCGTTCCGAACAAGACGGAAGAAGATTTCGACTTCTCCGTTGACGGCGAAACGCATTTCTTCGGCGACGAAAAAGACCTTACAAACGGTTTTGTAATCGACAAACAGGAAAAATCCTTTACCGTTACGCCGAAAGGTAGCACGCCTTTGGAAATTCTGCAAGCCATCTATCCCGAAAGTGAAGTTACTTGCGAAAGCAAAGGTTACAACGATATGTTTACGGTTATTGTTACTTCGTATAACGGCGAATCAAGCGTAAAACTCAATTTTGCGCTTGAACGCAGGGTTACGGGTATCACGTTCGACAAGGAGGTGATCGAGTTTTGACGCAAGCGACAAAAACGAGATTAGTATCAATTTTTCTCGCTTTTGTCTTGGGAATATGTGCCGTCATTACCACGGCGGCACAAACGCCCCTTGTGGCAAGAGCGGAAAGCATAACTTATTCGGGAGTAATGGACGATTTGAAAAAGGATACGTCGTTTAAGCCGGAAAACTATCCGACTAAAGCCGACGATTATTCAGTACAGATAATCCAACTTGCGGAAAGCAGCGACAAAGAACTTTTCGTTTACGTCTACCAGCCGAGCGGAAAAACCAAAAACTTCAAAGCGTCGTCTATAAACATTTCGACCACTATAAACGATTCGATTTCTTATCTGAATTACAAACTTGAATTGCTCAATTCAAACGGCGTGTTTTACAAATACAAAGTTTCGGGGCTTACGGTGAAGGACGAAAGCGTGAGATATTACGCTATAAGTTCAATATACCGCCCGTTCGACGAAAGCATAGACAAACAGGCAAGCGGCGGAAATACCGTCACCGAAGTCAATTATGCGGTCAATAAGCAGTATTGTTTCGGCGAGATAAACGGCAAACCGTATGTAAATTGCGTGGATATCGAAACGATAGTCGTTACGGATAAGTTTGTGGGTTTCGTTCGCTATCCCGACGGGTTCAAACTGTATGTAGGCGCATGCGACAGCCATTTCGTAGCGTTCAACACAAATAAGCCTATGGACAAACTGCTTGAAGCCGATGTGTATTACACTACGCAGGAATATTCCTCATCGTGGGCGGCATTTGTCGGAGAAAACGAAACGTTCGGGGATAAAGCGGACAAATACGCCTATCTCAAATACACCGACAAGGTTGAGCATACCGGTGGCGGTTGGTTCGCGGGAACGTATAAGTGGGACAGAATTCAGACGGTTGACGATTTTATAAAGAACGAAGACCGCGAGCAAATCTTTTCGGGCGCGATAATCGACGTGAAAGTTTCGTCTAAACTTACCGACGCCGCACTTAACGAACTTAAAGGCAAAAAGTGGGTTCTCCGCTTTACCGAAACCGATTATTCTATGTGGACGGGACAAGGCTCTTACGGCACTTTTTCTACCATTGTGGGCGACGTAACCATACTTCGATTGAAGTTTGAAACGGACGGCATAACCTACAACTTGGGCGTTATAGACAACAAGCAATCGGGCAGCAAAGATCCGTCCAACGAAACGGACATCGACATAAGTCTGAACAAGCGCGGAAAGATGATTTTGTATCTCTTGATGCTCATACTTTTAATCATACTTCTCGCCCCGATTTTGCCGTATGTTCTGCAAGCAATCGTATGGATAATTTCGCTGCCGTTCAAAGGTATTTCGGCGGTTGTAAAATCCACGAAACGACGGCGCGCCGAGAAGCGTGTCAGGAAAGAATTTGCCGACCGGTGGAACACAAGCGGTAAGTAAAATCTAATGAAAAGACGCCGGCGGAACATATGGTTCGTCGGCGTTAATTTTATCTATAAAAAACAGGAGAATTTCAATATGAAAACACTAAAAAGAATTATAGCGGTTTTGCTGCTATTCATAACCATTCTGGCGGTCAGTTATATCGTTTACACGGTAAAGCAAATATCGCTCGAAAATACGATTTCGGAGGTGCTGTATGAGATTGCAAAAACGTCTTAATATTGCGCTCACGGTAGCCCTTACGATAGCATTTATTTTGCTCGGAACGTTCGTGTTCAGAGTTGCCTATTGTCGCACATTCGAGGGTTTAATCGACTTATACGACAGTTTTAAGTATTATTTCTGCGTATTATTCGGTTTTCCCGTCGATGGTATTCCGTCCGTTGCGGAGCGTTCAAAGGTGCTGAATTGGGACGTGCTTTTGCCTGCGGATTTTGAAACGTTCAAGGCAAATTGTATATCCTTTTTCAGACTGTTTATAAGCAAAGAAAACTTCCTTTCGTGGCTTAATACGGCAGGCGGAAAAGCGAGCGTTTTGGCAAAGATTTTCGTCATACTTTTGCCGTGTATTTTAGCGGTCATAATCGCTGTAAAACGGCTGTATGCAAAAGGCAATACAAAGCACAACGTTGACACGATTCCTTTGCGAGTATTCAAGAAAATATCTGCCGTAACGTATCAGCCGACAAAGCGTTTTATATGCGGATATATCGACTTTTTGCGCGAGCATAACTGGATATGGATTTCGTGGCTTATTATGTGGGCGTTTCACTTAAATATAGCAAGTATCGTGATAGAATTTTTCGCCTACTACTTCTTCTTTTCTGTATCGTTCCGGGTGGACACGATATACACGCAATTCGTAAAATTGGCAATAGATTTGCAACCGCTTTTAAGGTTCTTTCCGTGGTGGTCACTACTCATTTTTGCCTACGTTTTGTTCGAGCATTGGCGTAAGAAATTCGCACTTAACAAACTACGCAAATGCGAAGCGAAGAATTGCGGATTTATAAACGCTCTGCCTATCGTTTCGATGACTTGCGGAAGTATGGGAAAACGCAAAACCACAATGATTACGGATATGGCGTTAAGTCAGGAAGTAATGTTCAGACAAAAGGCGTTCGACATTTTGCAGAAAGCGGATATGAAATTCCCTAATTTTGGGTGGATAGCCTTTGAAATGGAACTTCGTAAATGTATGGAACACGGCACGGTGTATAATCTCGCGACTGTTAAAGAGTGGGTAAAACTCAAACGTTCGCGTTTCGAGCGACATCATAATTCAGAGTGGCAATTATACGGATATGACTGTCAAAGATACGGTCTTACATACAACGACGCATTAAAGATAAGCGAACTATTCGACGTTTTGGAAACGTATGCGCAGGCGTTTTTCATATACGCACTTGAAACGAGCCTTATCGTTGCAAACTACTCCATACGAACGGACAATCAGATATTGTCGGAAGATAATTTCCCGTTGTGGGCGTTGGACTTCTTCACCGACGGGCAAAGGTGCAGCAGACACTCTCATATTCTGGACTTTGACGTATTACGTTTAGGCAAAAAGATTTTGGATAATAACCCGAAAGCAGGCAGTTTCGAGTTCGGTGTAGTCGCTATAACCGAAATAGGCAAAGAACGCGGAAACAACCTTGAATTAAAGGAAGTCAAGAAGAAAAACGACGAAACGAACCAAAAGAACGACCTTTTCAATTCGTGGCTGAAAATGTGCAGACACTCCGCAACGGTAGATAATTTTCCGTTCATAAAGGTGTTTACGGACGAGCAACGCCCCGAAAGTTGGGGTGCTGACGCAAGAGATCTCTGCGACATTGTAAATATCGTTTCCGCCGGGGATACGAAACTTGCTCTACCTTTCTACACGATAGAAGATATGGTGTCCGAAATAGCGTTTAATCGCTTTATAGCCCTGTATTACGATTTCAGATACCGCCGCGGCGACAACACTTTGCTCGTGCATATTCTGAAATCCGTAACCGCATGGCTATGGAAACGCAACGCCCGAATTTACAACAAATACGGCTATTCTATCGTTAAAATAGAAAAGGAACGCGGCACGATGGACGGAAAGCCCGAAAATAAAAAGTATTTCTTGATGAACTACAAAATTTACCGTAATCGTTTTACAACCGACTGCTTTTCGGACTATTTCAACGACTTGGCAAGCCGAACAAACGTAGGACTTATGGACTATATCGAATATGCAACGGAAAAAGCGAGCGTAGAAGAACTAAAATCGCAAAACAGTTATTTCGTCAACGGTCTTTACCGTAACGAGGAGGTGTGATATGCCATACGGAGAAGCCAAAATCTATCACGACGGAAGTCATTTTATAGCAATACCGTATGTTCCTAATCCTCGAAGGCGACGACCAAAGCCGCCCGAAGAACAGATTACTGTTGTGGACGAAAATGCTGATAATGAAACTATAGGCAGACTTTCCGAAGCAAATGAACCTGCTAACGATATTTCTGAAAAGGGCGAAACGTCTGTAGCGGAGTCCGTCGAAAGCGGCGGTGAAGTAAAAAATAAGGCTGAGCGAAAGTTGACTCGTAAGGAATTGTTTGAAGAATTATATGATGAAACGCGAGATAAAAAAAGGAGCGAACGAAAGAAAATAATAACGGAAAAGATGTTGCCGTATTTTCGGAATAAGCAAGCGACGGCAGAGTTTGTCAACATACAGTTTGAAAGAAAACTAAGGAATATTATTTGCCGAAGAGTAAGGCTTATGCGTAAGGTAAATTTGCAAACATTTAACTTTTTTTGCACTTTTACTTACGATAGTGCGAAGCATACGGAAGAAAGTTTTATGCGGAAATTAAAAGGCTGTTTTAAGATGATGTGTCATAGAAAGAATTGGAAATACGTAGGGGTATGGGAGCGATCGCCGGAAAAGAAACGGTTACACTTTCACGGATTATTTTATATTCCCGATGGAGCAATGGTGGGCGAGCTTATAGAGGTACACGATTACTCTCCCATAAAGAAGAAAGTGCAACATACGATACAGAATACATATTTCAACGAACGGTTCGGACGTTCCGATTTTAAGCCCGTAGTGGATAGGCGAATGTTGGGCGAGGCTGTCGCATATCTGACGAAATATATGGAAAAGACTGGCGAGAAGATAGTGTATTCAAAAGGCTTGCCGCAGTATTTTATTTCAGACATTCTGGACGAGGACGTTGTATGCACGATAGGGCAGGAAGATAGGAAACTGTTGCTTTACGATAATTTTAATTGCTGGGACGAAGGCTGCCTCGTCGGACCGGTGAGCAAAGAAGTAATAGCACAAATGCGCAAAAGTAATTAAGCGAAAATCCGCACCTCAAAATACGGACAAAAAACGGAAAATGCCGTAAACGAAGAATAGCGGTGATTCGCCAAGCGGGTTAGCGGCGAACACCGCTTTCGTTACGCTTCCGTTTTCCGTTATTTCAGTCGGTTCGGTTAAGTTTTTGGCGTGTGCTTGTCTGCGCCGCGAAGCGGCGCTCTCGTATCAAGACAAGCACACGCCACGGTTGCAAATTGGGTATAAAGGGATATAAACGGATGATTTTTATGTTACAAACTGTCCACAAAAACTGTGGAGAAATTCGTCAACAAAATTATGTTTAACGTATACAATATTGTTGACAAGATAAAAGTTTTGTGATACAATATCAAATGTAATTAAATCGGAGGTGGAAGTTATGCTTACCGAGTTCGGCAAATGCTCATGTACGGTAAAGAAGCAAGCAACCGAAAACAATAGATAGACCGCCAGCACTACACTATTCCGAACCAAAGACCAAAAGATAAGCATTG
>ENA-OUQC01001481-OUQC01001481.1-human-gut-metagenome-genome-assembly--contig:-NODE-1481-length-12199-cov-3.489460_pt1 | contig 12199 bp, 7 predicted proteins | sample MGYA00237942_ERZ548815 | MGnify/ENA primary metagenome ERZ548815 (study PRJEB26490, sample SAMN05194722) | human gut metagenome | biome: terrestrial biome; feature: human-associated habitat; material... | reverse complement strand
CATGGCGTGGAACGTGCCGATGATGCAGCTCATGGGCTCGGCCAGAGAGGCTTCAAAGTAGGCGTCGCCCTTATACTCAAACAGGCAGCCCAGCTCCATCACCTCGGAGGGGATGATGGTGTAGGTGCAGTCGCCGCCAAAGTAGGGATAGCTGTAGCCGGGGGACCACATGGTGCCCTTGTAGTTGATGTTCGGCTGAATGGCGAAGCGCTCGCCGGGCTTGAACTCGCTTTGCCACTTGCTGCCGACCTGAAGAATCTCGCCGCAGAACTCATGTCCCACGATCACGGGGTTCTCCGCCACGTCGTCGGGCACGCGCTTGTGATCCGCGCCCTGCTCGGCCGCCTTATAGGTGGACATGCAGATGGAATCGCAGATGACCTTCGCGAGAATTTCGTCGTCCCTGATCGCCGGAAGCTCGAAGGTTTCCAGTCTCAGGTCTTCCTTGCCATACAGGCGCACGGCTCTGGTTTTCATGGTCTTCTTTTCCTCCCTGACTTCCTGATTTACGAGCTTCCACGCCGCGTCCACCAGATGGCGGAACTTCGGGTTGGCCAGCTCCCTGCAAATAAAGCTCTGTCTGGACGAATTGATGTCCTCGCCCGAAATCTGGGTGAAGCCCAGACGGTCGCACAGCGCCATCAGGCGATCCAGCTGCGCTTCGGTGTTGCGGCTGGGCATGTAGGTAACGCCCTTCACGCCAGCTTCGCGCAGGTATTCGAGCAGCTCCTCCAGATAATCGTCCTCGAATTTGGCGGCCTTTTTGTCGCCGGTCACGCTGTCGCCAATGTCGCCCAGATAGGCATAGCACAGCGTGCAGCCGATTTCGTCGGCAAACGCCACGGCCTCAGCCAGCGTCATCATCTCGTCGTCCGCCGGAATGTACACGCGCGCGTTCAGCTCGCTCTTCATCACGCCCAGCAGATCGTAGGCGAAGTGCTCGCTGTCCACGTCCATCAGCCAGTTTCTGACCTTCTGGGACGGATGAATGTCCAGCTCGTTCTCGAGGAACGAAAGCACGTTCTCGCGGCCGACCTTCTCGATGATCTTCAGGCTCAGCGCGTACAGCAGGTGCCGCTCTGTCACGGAACCGCCGACCTCAAAGCTGGAAATCGGGAGCACGTCCCGGTCGAAATCCAGCTCGATGCCGTAAGGCGCCATGATTTCGTTTACTCGGTCGACCATGCTGCGGTTGCGTTCGTTGCGGCGGCGCGCCAGCTCGCGCAGCTTCTCCTGCGCGCGGTCGAAGCTCTCGCACGGCACGGAGTGGAACGCCATGTACGCCGCGCCCGCCTGATCCGGATGGTTCGTGCGCCGGTTTTCAAACGGCGTGCCGGCCAGCGACACGCGCGCCTCAAAACCGCACGTCGTGCCCATATCGGCGATTTTGCCCGCTTCGCGGAACTCGCGCGCGCCCGCGATGGAATCGTGATCCATGATGCCGCAGGTGTTCAGACCCTCGGCGCGGGCAAAGTACACCGCCGCGGTCGGCGAATAGGGCGAGAAGGAATGCGTGGTGTGAATATGGTTGTTGGCGAACTCGGGGCGCACGACGGGCGTAACCTCTTCGGCCTCCAGCAGCATGCGGAGGTTTTTAAGGCGCTCCTCGGGCGTGGGCGCGTTCAGAAGCGCCAGAATCTCTTTCTTTGTCATGAATGCCTCCTCAGCTCAGCATAATCTGGCCGCCGGTTACGGGCAGCGCCTGGCCGGTCTCGTACTTCTGCTCCACCAGATACGTCAGCGCCAGCGCCACGTCGGACGGCAGGCAGCCGCGCTTGATCAGCGACTTGGAAAGGTAGTACGCGCGCACGTCCTCCACCGTCTTCGCGCCCGGCACCTTGCCCGCGTGCAGGTACTGTACGAACAGACCCTTCTCCGGGTCGCTCCACAGCGGGCCGTCGTAGTAGTTGCCGGGGCAGATGGAGTTGACCTTGATGTTGTACGGCGCAAGCTCCATCGCGAAGGACTGCGTAAGGCCGATGCCGCCGAACTTTCCGCCCGCGTAGGCGAAGTTGTTCTTGCTGCCCTCAAGGCCGGACTTGGAGTTGATCTGAATGATGTCGAAGAACAGGCTTTCATCCGCCTCGTGCTGCGCCTTCATGATGGCGCTGGCGTACTTGGCGCACAGGAAATAGCCGTTGTAGTTGATCTTCGTGACCAGTTCAAACTTCTGGGGCGTCATCTCGTCCAGACTGCCGGCGATCGCGATACCGGCGTTGGACAGGAAAATGTCCAGACCGCCGAAGCGCTCGACGGTTTTGATGATCATCGCTTCCACGGATTCCGCGCTGGAAACGTCCACCTTCACGCCCATGGCATGCTCGCCGAATTCCTCGGCCACCTGCATGGCCAGCGGCTCGTTCAGGTCGGCGACCACGATGGACGCGCCTTCCTTCAGCATTTCCTTGGCGATGCCGTAGCCGAAGCCCTGCGCAGCGCCGGTCACGATGGCGATTTTGCCAGCCAGACGACCGGTCGTCGCGGGACGGTTATGTATGTTCCTCTTTGCATGCAGCTTAGCCTCTTCCAGAGTCATGTTTCTCACCTCAACCCTTTATTTCACGCTTTTTCTGTAGCTTTCCACTTCCCAGCCGACGATAAAGTCGACCAGCTCCTGCGCCATGGGCCGCGCGCCGCCGAAGGCCTCGGCATAGGTCGCCACCTTCATGGCGTCCTTGACCAGCGTCATGCAGTTGTTGGCGTTCTTCTCCGTATCGCCCAGCGCGTAGACGCCCGCGCCCTTCACGATTACCACGTTCGCCGTAACCTCCTTCAGGCAGGCCTGGCAGGCGACGAACTGCACGCGCGGGCCGCAGTAAACGATCTGATCAGGCGTAAACGGCTTCATGATCGGCGCGGCCGCTTCCGCGCTCGACGCGAACTTCAATGCCGACGGACTGGCGTTGAATCGCACGAACGCCTTTCCGGAGAGCTTTGAAAGTCTCTCGCCGAAGCCCGGATCCTCGGCGTTCGATTCCACCGACGGGAATTCCTTCACCTGCGTCTTCAGCGCGTTGATCATGCCGTTCAGCTGCGTGTCCAGACCCTGAACGGTGTCGGCGGCGAAGAATACGCCGTGGTTTTCAAGCAGCACCGTTTTGATGGTCTTCTCGGAAGCGTCGAAAACATCCTTCATCTTCCGCGCCAGCACGTAGCCCGGCTTGCACGCGGGCACCCACACGACGCTTTCGCCGAACAGGCGGGCGCAATCCTCTTCTCCGCGCAGGGAGCAGGTCAGGCCGTTGATCAGCGACGGATGCAGGTGCAAAACGAACTTCTGCGGGAACAGCGCGTGCAGAAGCGCTTCCACGCTGGGACGCTTGGCTTCCTCGCCGGGCAGCTTGGCCGCCGTCACGTCGCGCAGGAACTTCGCCTCGCGCGCCGCATCCTCGGTGGGATACTCGTCGTCCAGCATCGTGAGCAGCTTTTTCAGATCCATGCCCACGAACGTCTCCGTCACGGCGTCCTTCAGCGCGGTGCCGCTTCCCTTCACGTACATCACGCCGTCTTCCTTCATGGACGTGTTGCCGCCGCCGCAGGTAACCAGATCCGGGTCTGCGCCGTACAGGCGGGAAAAGTAAATCAGCGGAGATAAATTCATGTTCAATCCTCCCGTTGTTCAAATACGAGCTCAACGCCCAGCTTGCCGAGTACGTCCCTCCACCTTTCGCCGGGGTCGCGGTCGGTCACGATGGTGCTCAGCTGGCCGAGCTCCCCGATTCGCGCGAACGCGATCCGGTCAAACTTGCCGTGATCCGCCGCGAGAATCACCTGCCGCGCCGCAGACATCATTGCGCGCTTGACCAGCGCCGTATCCTCGTGCCGGTCGGTAAACCCGGCGCGCAGGTCGAGACTGCCGCAGGAAAGAATCGCCTTGTCCACGTGATACGAGCGCACCATACTCTCCGCCTGAAAACCGGCGAAGGAAGGTGCGCTCGTGCGGAGCGCGCCGCCCGTGCAGAGCACATTCCAGCCCTGAACGGAGGCGATCTCCCGAATGATCTCCATGGAATTGGTGATCACGGTCAGATTCTTTTTGCTTTTCAGTTCACGCGCGATGTAATAGGATGTGGAGCTTTCGTCGAGGATGATGTATTCCCCGTCGGAAATCAAAGACGCGACCAGATGAGCGATCACGGTTTTGGAAGCGACGTCCGCGCGCTTGCGAATGTCGTAGGGCGTGTCTTCCCGGCCGTCCTCGCGCAAAACGGCGCCGCCGTAGGTACGCGAAACCAGCCCCTCCGTCTCCAGACGCTCGAGGTCGCGGCGAATGGTTTCCTCCGACACGGAATAGGCGGCGCTCAGCTCGCTTACGTGCACGCGCTTTTCGTCCAGCAGCTGCATGCGAATACGTTTGCGGCGTTCTACGGCCAGCAAGCGCTCATCCCCTCTCGGCTTTAGTGGGTTCATTGTATCACAACTCGCCCAAAATATCCACCCAAACTCGTTGGTTTGTGTGTTATTTTTCTTGCTTTTGTTGTTTTATGAGGGATTTACGACGCTTTTTATGGGGTATTCACGCCTTGAACCCCTCAATCCCACATTCAGCGATAGCGGTTTCTGAGAAAAAGCGCCGCCGCGAGCGCCGCAATCACCGCGCTCGGCAAAAAACGCGCATAGAAAACCGGCGAAAGCAGCACCGTCTTCAGCGGTTCCCCGTACATCGGCAGCAGCTCCGCGAGCCCCTCCGACTGGACATACAGCGTGCTCACGACGAAGAAAAGCACCCCGCCCAGCACGATTCCGCCCGCCGAGCACAGGCTTACCATCCACACCTGATACCGGTCGCGCAGGCCGCCCATCTTCTCATAGATCAGGTTTACCAGCAGGGGAATGAGCGCGGCAGGAAGGAAGAAGGATGAAATGCCAAGATACTCCATCAGCGCCCACGCGGCCGCCGCGGCCAGCAGACCGAGAAGGCCGCCCACAGCGCCCCTTCGCGCGCGCTTCCTGCGAATCGTTGAGCGGTTCTCTCCGCGCTTCGCCCGTCCGGTTTCCGCGCATTCCGCGCACACGGGCACGAGCTCGCCGTCGATCGCCGAAAGCGTGTACGTCTCCCCCTCCTCGAATTCCCGGCGGCAGCGCGCGCACAGCACACCCATCTCCCGGCCGTAGGGGCGCAGCAGCGGGTCGGCCTCTGCGAGAAAGCGACGCATGTCGTCGAGCGGGTCGTTCCCATAAAACCGGAACGCCAGCGCGTTGGCGAAGGCGGTCTCCACCGGCTTCGCGCCGTAGCGCGCCAGCTTTTCCGCAAGCGCTTCCTCAAGCGCCTTCCGCCTGCCGCCGCGGGGCAGGTTCAGACAGACCATGACGCGCAGCGCCGTTTCCTCCTCGGCGCGCAGCGTGATGTACATGTCCTCATATCTTCCCGCGTATAGACCGTCGACGCATTCCAGCGAATGCTCTGCCGCAAACGCCTGAATACGGTCGTTTAATTCCTGCATATCCGTTTCCTCCCGTTTGTTTTATCCCTCGCGGATGATCAGCTTCGTGCCGCCCAGGAGTCCGCTCGGCCACGGCTTGTGTTCATAATGAGAGACCAGCGAATTGGTTACGTCCACCTCGATCAGGTTCTCGCCCGCCTTCAGAAAGCGCGTCACGTCCACGCGGTACGGCGGCGCAAGCAGCGCGCCCGCGTCCTGCCCGTTCACGCGCACCTCGGCCATCTCGCGGACATCGCCCAGACACAGCTCCGCCCGCGCCGGAAGCTTCCGAAGCGCCACCGCGCAGCGCGCGGTCAGCCTGCCGGAGAATACGCGTATCGCTTCGATCCCCTGCCAGTCGCCCACGCCAGGAACGGTGCTTCCGTCCGGAAGCGTCAGCTGCCAGCAATCGTCCAGCGGCTTCGTCTCGCGAATCCTGCCCGCCGGCACTTTCAACGGCAGCTCTTCCGCGCCCGCGCAGCGGCACACGTAGAGCAGCTGCCGTCTTTCCAGATGGACTTTCAGCCGTCCGCTTTCGGCGTTCTCCTGCCACGCTTCGCCCGTCCACGGGTCGAGCACGGCCACTGTGCCGGTAAAGGGCAGCGTCGCCGTGCCGGAATAATCCCCGCCCAGCTCGTTGGCAAGCAGCACAAATTCCTCGTCCCCGCGCTTCACGTGCGACGCGCGAATGCCCGACGCGCTGCCGCTCAGGCGAACCGTGCGCCATTCGCCGCCCAGCGCCCGCGCGGAGCGCACAATCTTCAACCCCTGCTTCGCGTATGTACGGAGCGCGGCCAGCGCCGCCTCGTCGTATTCCAGCGCGTCGTCCAGCAACACGGCCTCGTAGCGCTGCTTTGCCACGGCCAGCGCGCCGTTTTCCGGCATTCCCAGCTTCAGAAGCTGCTCGTCCGTCAGATAGTTAAACTCAATCTGCCGTTCATACAGCGCGCGCACCTTCTCCACCGGCAGGCTGTCGCCCGTGCCCAGCACGGCCACACGCGCCTGATTCACGCCGTCGGTATTCAGCGTGCAGGCGCGGGCGATGAACGAAGCAATCTGCCCATAGTGCGGCCACCAGATGTTGTTCGGGCCCGCGTCCGGTGGGCGATCCATCTGCACGGGACGCGCCAGCTCGTAATAGAACGCGTGCGGGATGATGAGATTGCAGCCGCGCACAAACAGCCAGTTCAGATACCAGCGCATATCGTCCACGTTGAACGCCCACATTTCCCCGTTCGGCCCGCAGCAGCCGAAGCATTCGTTCAGGTTACGGCGCGCGCCGGTATACCTCGCCGCGTCCGACGCACACTTTGCCTGCGCGCTCTCCGCGCCGCCCAGCGCCAGATCGTTTTCCGGCGCGACCCAGCGCCACACGATGTCCTGCCCCGGAATGCCGAAGCTTTCCAGCAGCTTGATGTTCTGCGGCCCGTGCGGGTGGCCGCACAGAGCGATTCCGTGTGAAACGCACCAGTCGGAAATGGGCTTATAATAAGTTCGGGTCATGCGCTCGTCTACAAGACGGCCGAACCGCGCGCGGATTTTCTTCTCCGCGCCGCCGCAGGGCAGGAACAGCGCGGGCAGGTCGGCAAGCGGAAAGCCCTTCTCCGCCAGCTCCGCTTCAAAGCCCTCCGTCCACGGGCACATGCCCCGCCGCCCGGCGCGCCCGGTCGGGCTGGGTTCGTCGGTAAAGAAGCCCAGTATCGTTTCGCCGAAATACGGCTTCAGCCGGTCGTAGTACCGCTGATGCGTCAGGCGAATGAACGCCTGCATGGCTTCTGCATTCAGAAGGTCGGCCGCCGCGGGCGCGTTCGGCTGCCCGTCGTCCTCGTTTTCATGGATTCCGCGAATCGTGCCGCGGGTAAAGCCGGCGACCAGCCGGCATTCCGTTTCGTCTGCCGAAGGCACCTCCTCCGGCTCCAATACACGCGCGCTCCCGGGAACAAAGCCTTCTCCGCTTCTTACAAGCGCGATTCGCGCAAGCGTTTTGTCGCCCTCTTCCGGCGCGTCGCCCGGCGCGCGCAGACACAGGCCGCGCGCGGCATAGGCTGGATTCTCCTGAACCACCATGCCGTGCGCCGAGCCGGAGGGATACATGCCCTCGTCATACAAAAGCACGCGCATGCCGTGCGACGCCGCGAAGGAAACAATGCTCTCGATGCGATCCAGAAACGCGTCCGAAAGATAACACAGGGATTCGGGCACGCCGACGCGCGGATGCAATACCACCGCGCGAACGCCGTGCGAAAGAAAGTCATTCAGCTGTCTTTCAAGCTCCCCGTCGTTCAGGTCGCCGTTTAAAAACCAGAAGGGAAAAGGTGAAAATTCAGCGTCGGGCGCTCGAAACGCCTCCCGTATCGACTTCATGCGGATTCCTCCTAAAAACAGTTGTCTATTGCATGGGTATCATACCACATTTTTCAATTCCAGGCAATCGAGTTTTCGCATTCTCCTGTCATGCGGAAAGCCATGGCTGTAACCATCAAAAATATTTTCGGGCATAACAAAACAGCGTCCGACCGAAGCTGAACGCTGTCTGCTGTTGAATCCTGCCTGACACTCGACGTTTCCTCAAACCGTTTCCTTTGGCCGGATCGCGCGAAGAATGGCGTTCAGAATGCCGGCCGTCACGACGGTGCCGCCCTTTTTGCCGCGCGCGACGATATAGGCCATATCGCTGTCGCGAAGCTTCTCCTTCAGCTGCACGACGTTCGCGAAGCCGCTGGGCGCGGCCAGCACGCAGACCTCGCTGAGCGGCTCATGCTGACGGCGAATCAGCACGCGGTTCAGCGCCGCCGGGGCGGAGCCCACCACCAGCAGCTTGGGGCCGGGAATCGCAAGGCCGATATCGACCGCGATTTCCGCGCGCGTCGTGTGACGGATCTCCGCCAGCTGAAGCACCTCAGGATCGTCAATAAAGCATCTCACGCGGGTATTCGTGCCTTCCAGCGTCGAATAGTCGATATCCGCGGTAATCAGCTGCGTGTCCACAAGAATCGTGCCGCCCGCAGCCACCAGTCTCTTGATATGGGTCAATGCGGTGGGGCTGAACTGCAAACTTTGCGCCAGCTGGGGATCCGCGGTATCCTTTTCAATCTGAGCAATAATTTCGGATACCTCGGCGCTGATGTACGGTATTCCGAAGCGACGCGACGCCGCTCCTCTTTGAGGCTGTCTTGCCATACACTCACCTCATTCGTCCTTATCCATAAATAACGCATATAAAATACAACCATCATTACTATACAGAAAGCAGGTTGTCTTGTCAAGTGAAATTGTGAACATTTCCGTTTTACGTCGGTTAATTCCGTTTGTTTAACATAACTTCAATCTACATGACCGCCGAAATGGCTTCTCACAAACCGCTTTTTTGCCGAAAAATGCCCGCTCCGAAAACTCGAAGCGGGCAAAAGGGAATTACGCATTCTCGGGCACGGTCTCGGCGGGCGTGGCGTCGGCCACAAGCTCGCCATCCCGCACGTTGATCACGACGTTGCTCTCGTCCTGAACCTCCAGCCGCAGGATGGCCTTGGCCAGCAGTGTCTCCACGTTGCGCTGGATATAGCGGCGCAGCGGTCTGGCGCCGTACTGCGGAGAGTACGCGTCCTCGATGACCTTGTCCTTCGCGCCCTCGGACAGCGTCACATGAATGTGCTTGTCCGCGAGACGGCGATTGACGTCGTTCATCATCAGGTCGATGATCGCGCCGATCTGATCGCGCATCAGACCCTTGAAGTAGATAATCTCGTCCAGTCGGTTCAGGAACTCCGGGCGGAACGCGCCGTGCAGCATGCCGTCGACCTCGTTCTTCGCTTCCTCCGTGATTTCGCCGTCCGGCCCGATACCGTCCAGAATCACGTCGCTGCCGATGTTTGAGGTGAGGATGATGATGGCGTTGCGGAAGTCCACCGTGCGCCCCTGCGAATCGGTCAGGCGGCCGTCGTCCAGCAGCTGCAGAAGCACGTTGAACACGTCCGGGTGCGCCTTTTCGATTTCATCAAACAGAACCACCGAATACGGCTTTCTGCGCACGGCCTCGGTCAGCTGGCCGCCCTCCTCGTAGCCCACGTATCCCGGAGGCGCTCCGATCAGGCGGGACACGGAGAATTTCTCCATGTACTCGCTCATGTCGATGCGTACCATGGCCTTCTCGTCGTCAAACAGCGCCTGTGCCAGCGCCTTCGCCAGCTCGGTTTTGCCTACGCCGGTCGGGCCTAAGAACAGGAACGAGCCAACCGGCCGGTCGGGATCCTGAATGCCCGCGCGGGAACGCAAGATGGCTTCGGACACGCGCTTCACCGCGTCGTCCTGACCAATGACCCTCTTATGCAGCTCCTCGTCGAGTCTCAGAAGCTTCTCGCGCTCGCTCTCCATCAGACGCGCCACGGGAATGCCCGTCCAGCGCGCGACGATGCGGGCGATTTCGTCCTCGGTCACGCGGTCGCGCAGAAGCGAACGCGCCGACTTGTCCTTCTCCGCCGCTTCCTCGGCTTCCTTCAATTCCTTGGTCAGCTGCGGCAGCTTGCCGTATTTCAGCTCAGCAGCCTTGTTCAGGTCATACTCACGCTGGGCTTTCTCAATGGCGGCATTGGTCTGCTCGATCTGCTCACGCAGGGTCTGCACCTTGCCAATGGCGTTCTTCTCGTTTTCCCACTTTGCCTTCATGCTGTGGAACTTATCCTGCAGCTCGGCCAGCTCTTTTTCGAGGTCGCGCAGACGGCTCTGGCTCAGAGCGTCGGTCTCCTTTTTCAGGCTGACCTGCTCGATCTGCAGCTGGGTGATGCGGTGGGCGAGGTCGTCCATCTCGCTGGGCATACTGTCCATCTCGGTCTTTATCATGGCGCAGGCTTCATCCACGAGGTCAATGGCCTTATCGGGGAGGAAGCGGTCGGTGATATAGCGGTCAGAGAGGGTGGCGGCGGCGATCAGTGCATTGTCGCTGATCTTCACGCCGTGGAACACCTCGTACCGCTCTTTCAGGCCGCGCAGGATGGAGATGGTGTCTTCCACCGTGGGCTCATCCACCTGAACGGGCTGGAAGCGGCGCTCCAGAGCAGGGTCTTTCTCGATATACTGGCGGTACTCGTCCAGCGTGGTCGCGCCGATGCAGTGCAGCTCGCCGCGGGCCAGCATGGGCTTCAGCAGATTGCCGGCGTCCATTGCGCCGTCGGTCTTGCCGGCACCCACGATGGTGTGCAGCTCATCAATGAAGAGGATGATCTTGCCCTCGCTCTTCTTCACCTCATTCAGGACGCTCTTCAGACGCTCCTCGAACTCGCCGCGGTACTTTGCGCCAGCCACCAGAGCACCCATGTCCAAGCTGAACACGGTGCGGTCTTTCAGGTTCTCCGGCACATCGCCCCGGACGATACGCTGGGCCAGACCCTCGGCGATGGCCGTCTTGCCGACGCCCGGCTCACCGATGAGGCAGGGGTTGTTCTTCGTCTTACGGGACAGGATACGGATCACGTTGCGGATCTCCTGATCACGGCCGATCACGGGGTCCAGCTTCTGCTTCCGGGCCAGATCGACCAGATCCTGGCCGTACTTCTGCAGGGCGTTGTAGGTATCCTCGGGGTTATCGGTGGTCACGCGCTGGTTGCCGCGCACGGCCGTCAGCTGCTGCAGGAAGGCATCCTTCTTAATGCTGAACGCGCGGAACAGCTCGGTGGTGTTCTGGGTCTGCTCGTCCAGCAGGGCGAGGAAGACATGCTCGACGCTGACGTAGTCGTCCTTCATGGCCTTGGCCTCGCGGGCGGCGGCACTCAGCACCTTGTCGGTGGCCTGCGAGATATAGACCTTGTCGGGGTCACGGCCAGAGCCGGACACCCGGGGCATTGCGGAAAGCTTTTCGGCCACAGCGGCGGAGAAGCTGCCTGCGTCCACATTCAGCTTCTGGAGCAGCTGGGGGATAAGGCCCTGCTCCTGTGTCGCCAGAGCGTGGAGCAGATGCTCCGGCTCCAGTGCATTATGCTGATACTCCACAGCCAGCTGCTGGGCTGCCTGCAGAGCCTCAAGGGTCTTCTGGGTATATTGACTGGTATTCATAAAGTCAAGCCTCCATTCATACCGGAAGTTGAGATTCAGGCGGTGGGTCGGAATGCTGCTTTAGCACTCTAACTCATCGACTGCTAAAAATATACTCCAAACACGCTGCAATGTCAATAGGTAAAATCCGGAAGAGCCTCGGATTCACAAAAAGTTTGCAAAAATGCAAAAAATCACACCATATCGTCTCACGAAGGCAAACAAAAGGCCCCTGCCGGGCGGAAAGCCGCAGCAGGGGCGGAAGGAATGAGAGGATCATTCAGCAAACAGCGGGGTGGACAGATAACGGTCGCCGGTGTCGGGCAGCAGGACGACGATGTTCTTGCCTGCGTTCTCGGGGCGCTTTGCCAGCTGGATGGCAGCCCAGACAGCAGCACCGGAGGAGATGCCCACCAGAACGCCTTCCTTGTGGCCGATCAGGCGGCCGGTGGCAAAGGCGTCGTCATTTTCGACGGCGATGATCTCGTCGTAGACTTTGGTGTCCAGCACGTCGGGGACGAAGCCTGCGCCGATGCCCTGGATCTTGTGCGCACCGGCGGTGCCCTTGCTCAGGACAGGGGAGGTGGCGGGCTCAACGGCCACGACCTTGACGCCGGGATTCTTGCTCTTGAGGTACTGGCCCACACCGGTGATGGTGCCGCCGGTGCCGACGCCGGCTACAAAGATGTCAACCTTGCCGTCGGTGTCCTCCCAGATCTCGGGGCCGGTGGTGGCGATATGAGCCTTGGGGT
>ENA-OUQC01001478-OUQC01001478.1-human-gut-metagenome-genome-assembly--contig:-NODE-1478-length-12214-cov-4.757299_pt1 | contig 12214 bp, 8 predicted proteins | sample MGYA00237942_ERZ548815 | MGnify/ENA primary metagenome ERZ548815 (study PRJEB26490, sample SAMN05194722) | human gut metagenome | biome: terrestrial biome; feature: human-associated habitat; material... | reverse complement strand
TGCGCAGGGTGGTGGCGGTGAGGTTCTCAATGGCGCTCATGGGATACTCCACGCCATAGGTGTAGAGCTTGGGATCGGTGATCTGGAAATAGATGACGGTGTCGATCTGCATGGTGACATTGTCCTTGGTGATCACGGGCTGGGGCGCAAAATCGGCGATGCGCTCCTTCAGCGTGACCTTATTGGCCACCCGCTCCAGCAGGGGGATCTTGAAATGGACGCCGGTCTGCCAGGTCTGCTGGTAAGCGCCAAGGCGCTCCACCACAAAGGCGCTGGCCTGGGGCACGACCACCACATTGGACAGGATCAGCAGGACGACAATAATGATCAGGATCACGGGGAGCAGCGATGCGATTGCGATCAGCATAGGGGGTTCCTCCTTCTTTTGTTGCAAATGGGGCGGCGCTCAGGCGCGCTCCACCATGGCCTTGACGCCATCGATATATTTCACTGTGACCTCGGCGTCCTTGGGGATCACAGTGCCATCAATGCTGCGGGCCGTCCAGAAGATGCTGCCCGCCCGGATCTGTCCGGAGGGTTTTTCGTTGTTGATCTCCTCCGTGACGATGACGGTCTCGCCCAGGATCCGGTCGGCATTGGTGGGCTGACGGGCCCGGTTGAAGCGCTTTTTCAGCAGCTTTTTCGCCGCAAGCAGCGCCGCCAGCGACACCGCCAGAAAGACCACCGCCTGCAGCCAGACGCCGCCGCCCAAAAGCGCCGCAGCCATGGCCGCCAGCGCGCCCACGGAAAACCAGATGGAATTGAGCCCCAGCATCACCGCTTCCAGAATCCCGAACAGGATGGCCGCCGCCAGCCAGATAACATACGCGGGAATGTTCATGAGAAAGCACCCTCCTTTGCCTTATATTAATTTTATCTTATCATATTTCTTAGGAAAAAGCACGAATTTTTTTCTGAATTCTTCTAAATTTCCGGCAGAAGCACAAGGATCCCGGAAAAATACAAAGCCACCGCGGGGCGCGCCCGCGGTGGCTCTTGAAATTATGCGATGTAAGGTTATTTCGCCAGCTGATCAAAGCGCATCAGCATCGCGGCGACCTGGGCCCGGGCTGCGCTGCCCTGGGGAGCCAGACGGCTGCCGTCCATGCCGTTGAGCAGGCCGACAGAGACGGCCCAGCGCATGGCGTCCAGCGCGTAGTCGCTGATCTGGCCGGCGTCCACAAAGACGCTCAGGTCTGCGGTCACAGGCTCCTGCACCAGACCCTTGTTTTTGGCGAAGCGATAGAGCATGGTGGCCAGCTGCTCGCGGGTGATGACGCCGTTGGGATTCGTGCCGTCGGAGACGCCGTTTTCCATAGCCCACTGACGGGCCACGGCATACCATTCGCCGCTGACGACGGTGGTATCCACGCCGCTGAAGCGGGCCAGAATGGTCCAGATCGTGGCGCGGGAGGAATCCATGTTGGGCTCAAAGCCGTTGGGCGTGCCGTTCATCAGGCCCCGCTCCGTCACATAGCGGACGGAGGAATAGAACCAATCCTGCGGGAGCACATCGGGATAGCCAGCATAGGTGCTCTCCTGGACGAAGGACGCCTGAACGGTGACCTTGGAATCGGGCATCTGGAAGCTGAACTTGCCGTTTGCCAGCTCCTTCAGGGGCAGAGCCTCGCCGTTTTTGTCCAGGACCTCCAGCTCCTCCAGCTGATAGCCCGCGTCGGGCTTGACGGTGATGGTCACCGTGGTGCCCTTGGTGGCCCGGGAGACGGAGGAAGTGAGCTTGCCGCCGGCGGCTTCTTCCAGCTTGACGGAATTGCCGGCGGGGACGGGATTCACATTGGGCCGGCTGCTGACGGTCAGCGTGCCGGTTTCCACGGTCAGGTCATATTTGTCCGGATCGGCCACAGGCGCGGTCTTAAAGCCGATGGTATAGGTCCCGGCGGTCTTCATGGGATCCACGCCGGCGGGAACATCCTTCAGCTCCAGCTCGGGCACGGTCGTCAGCGTGTCGCCGCTGACCAGGCCGGTGACGGTATAGTCCAGCGCAGGCAGCTGTCCGCCCACATAAGCGGTCAGGTCGTTGGCCTTGACGGTCAGACTGCGCTTGGCGACGGTGACGGTGACGGTGGTATTCGCAGTGCCGTAATCTTCGGTCTCCGCCGCGGAGATCTCGATCTTCGCGGTGCCGGACTTCCGAAGGGTCACATTGCCGTTTGCGTCTACGGCGACCACATCCGCGCCCTCGGTGACCTGATAGGTCAACTTGGCATTGTCCAGCGCGGAGGCATTGAGCTTGACGCCCGCATCGCCGTAGGTGACATTGAGATCATTGGCTGTGACGGTCTGCGTCTCCTTTTTCTGGGCGGTGACGGTGACGGTGATGGTGAACGGATTGTAGTTGGTGCTGTTCACGGTGAGAGTGACTGTGGCGTCCTTGCCGACCTTGTTGGAATCATTCGTCAGCTGGAGCCAGAGCTTGCCGTCTTGCTCCATGATATACATCGCACCGCCATGGATCTCGGTAAGAACCGCATTGGTGTTCTCGGTGATGGCCACCGCAGCGCTCCAGTTCTCGGGCAGAACCTGGGAGAGATCGACAGACAGCTGATTGCCGTATTTGCACCCAACGGAGACGGTTTCGTCCCGGTGGCCGATCTTGTTGATGATGACATTGTAGCCAGCACTCTCAGACACATTAAAGATGTTACCGGTTTCATTTTTCCACTTATAGTTGGTGTTGGTCAGGGTCACTTTGAAGCTGACCGGCTGCCGGCCCGCATTGTTGTTGGTGACGCGAATGTCGGAGACGGTAAAGCCATTTTCGGCCGTCATAGTGTCGGGCGTGGCGCTGCCATCCTCAGTTACCAGCGTCAGCGCATCCAACTCAGCGGAGTAATTATCCTTGGCATAGGTGCGAGGCTGGAAGGTGGCCGTATTGATCCTTACCGGCAGCCCCCAGATGTTCCAATTCACGCTGGGCGCACCCGCCGCCGCTGTAAAGTTGCTGGTGTAATTGCCCGTACCAATGATCTTCAACAGGTGTACGCCGGCGTTGGTCTGTTTGTCGCCCTCGACCGTGTAGTCCGTGCCCTCGACCAGCGTTGTATTGCCGTCCTTGACGGTGTACTTCACGGTCTGCTCCCGGCCGTTGTAGGTGTATTCGTCGTAGGTCAGCTCGATCCAGTCCACCTTGATCTCCTTGGACAGGATCTGGAAATCCACGGAGCCGGTGTAGATATAATTCGCGTCTTCGCAGGTGGCGGTGACGGTATACTTACCGGCGTTGGTGGGCGCATCGGAAGAATTGTAAGTCGTGCCGTCCCGGCCCACATAGGTATAGGTGATAGTGCCGGCGCCTGCGGGCGTGTTGCTGACGCTGGGGCTGACCGTCTCGCCGTAAGTGATATCGCCCTGCACCACGGTCAGGGGAGCGCCCTCCTGCTTATTGGTGATGGTGATGGTCTTTGCATCAGAGCAAGGCTGATCATTATAATACGCCTTGAGGTAATACTTGGTGTCCACCTCAGCGCCGCTGGTGACGGTGATGGTATTGCCGGAAAGCGTCACAGGGTCATTTGTGACCTCGTTCCCGCAAGCCGCATCGGAATAAAGCTTCAAAGACAGTTTGCTGCGATCGACATTCTGCATCCGCAGGCCGTACTGATCCTTGATCACATCACTGATGCTGTACTCCGCGGTATTCGGCGTATTGCCCTTGGGCTTGGCGATGCTCGCCTGGCCGGTAATCTCGGCGCTATCCTTGTTGATCTGCGCCGCGGCAAGCTCCAGCCACAGCTTGACGGTGTTCTTCACAGACTCGCCACACTTCAGGTCGACGGAGACCTGAACCGCATTCTTGCGCTCGCCGTCAAAATGTGCGACAGCAGCCTTGGTGACCCGCAGGCTTCCTTCTTGCCATATAAAGCCAACGGGCAAATCGCCATCCGGTTCTACTGTGGCGCTATTCATGGGCACGCCGTATTGATCTTCGACCGCAAGGGTAACATTTGCGGACACCGGAGTTTCATTCGTAGGAACCACGGGGTTTGTCATACCAGTGCCATAGGCGATCGCTGTCGCCACCGACGGCTCGCGCTTGAGGGTGATGGTCTTGGTGGCTTCTTTACCGACGCAAGATGCCTTGATGGTGAAGGTCAGCGCGTTATTCTGGTCAAACTGGTTTCCGGCAGCATAGCAGGTGACCTTGACGCCGTCAGGTTGGAAAATGACATCCGACACACCAGTGGGCGCCAGCTCTCTGCCAATACTGTAACCATTGCTATTCATCTCTACACCATACTGGTCGTAAATCGTGACCGAGTAGGGTGTGATCTGGCCATTCGGATATTCGCTCTTTGTGGGCACCTCCAGCGTGTCCGAGCCGGTGATCTTAAGCGTCGTGACCGTGGCTTTCTCGCGGGTGAGGGTGAGGGTCGTGGTGGCAAACACACCGCCGCAGGTGGCCTTGACGGTGACATCCCGACTGGTACTGCCCTCTGCAAAGGTTTGGGCGAACTCCTTCATCACGATGAATTGGCTTTCATTTCCAGTACCGAACGGCTGGCTCTCGTCATCAGCCTCCAGATACCAGCTGATCGCGCCGGGATCCGCGATCTCCGTGCCGTACTGATCGTAGACCGTGGCAGTGTAGGTGGCGTTGGCAGTGCCGGTCTTGGGCACGGCCAGCGTGGAGCCTTTGGGGCCGCCGGAGATCACGACGGAGGTGGGGACGCGATCGCTATCCCGTTTGACAACGAGGATGGCTTGGCCGTAGGGCTTGCCGGGGCTATTGTCCAGCGTCGCGATAACGGAGAACTCCTGCCGGTCCGAAATCGCATCCTTCGCCCCAGCGGTCACCGTGACGGTGCCGTCTTTCGCAATGCTCACGCCCTCAATGTCGCTGGGGTTGAGCGACCAGGTAAAGCCGCTGGTCACTTCGTCATCATACCGATCCACGGCAGTGGCGGTGAACTGCTGTGTAATCTCTTCACTGGTGGGAATGATCATAGCTTTCGAAAGGGGCGTGACCGTGATCTTATAACCCGACAGTGCGCGGGTGACCGTCAGGGTGGCGTTCTGCGCCGCGCCCTGGGTCTTGCCGTCAATAGCCGTCGCCGTGACGATATAGTGGTCATCCTTGGCCTTTGCACCCACGGTGATCTCGCCGGTCGCTGCATTGATGCTCACGCCGCTGTTTTCACCACCGGAAATAGACCATGTGACCAGACCGGTGATGTCCTTATTGCTGGTGGAGGTCGCCGTGGCGTTTACGGTCGCACCGGTCGTTCCATTGACCTGAGCAGAGGTGGGGGACAGCGTGACTTTGCCCAGCGTGGGAGCAACGCCGTTGATGGTGAGACTGCTGTTCAGGCTCGCAGTTTCCAATGTAACATTTTTCTCACCAGACGCTTTAACAATTTCAATCTCGATCGGAGTCGTACCAGACTCCAAGCCTTCCGCCGCTTTGAATGTCAGGCATGCAACTACACCATTTTTGTCAAAAACAGTCTTGCTAACGATATAAGCAAAATTTGCCAATGCCCAACCGGCATTTTTTCTCTCTTCAGAAAGGTTTGCGGCGCTTGTATCATTTTTATTGAATTCTACGCTTACCTTTCTTCCCTGTTCTTCTTCTTCCTCCAATGTGGCCAATTCTTTTTCAAACTGCTTCCACGCTGTGAAGTTGTTATCACTCTGCTTTTGGGTAGATATTCCCGTACAAGTAAGCTCATCTTTTTTATAAAAGACTCTTACTGTAAGCGCAGTTAATCCCGGATTGTTGCTCACATTCAAGTTTACTTTTACTTCTTTTCCTGCTTCAACTTCAGCTTGATCCAAAGACACAGTAAGCTTATCCGCTGCGCTCACCGGCATAATAATCAAACTGAAAGTCATCGAAATCGCAAGGAAAAGTGCAAGGAGTTTTTTCATAACCGTTTCCTCCTATTTATCGAGTCAAATCATACAGGCCGACCGCCGCCTGCAGTATAAGTGATGCATCAGTCGCTGTTACAGGTATCTCGCCATCCACTTCTGCGGCCAGTCGCTGAACTGCGCTCCATTCTGAGCCATCCGGCTGACTAAGGCCAACCGCCATTTGAAGCGCAAACAGAGCGTCCGTTGCCGTAACAATTCCGTCTCCATCCACATCCCCCAGCGTATACCCGGCTTCATAGGTGAAGCTGGCGTCTGCCTTGGCGGCGTTAAAGTTCTTGCCTTCGCCCACGATATAGATGGAATAGGTCCCATTGACCAGATCCATGGGATAAACGGAATCGCCGCCGGCATTGGTAAAAGCGAGCTTGCCGTCTGCAGCGGCCGCCTTCTGGTTGATGTAATAGATGTTTTCCGCCGTGGGGACGGGGTTTTCCCCGGCGTCTTTCAGCATGAGCACCAGATACTGGCTGCCGTTGGTCAGGCCCTCCGTTGCCGTCAGGTCAAACTGCACCGCACCGGTGTATTTGCCTTCATCAGCAGTGATCTGTTTTCCGCTACCGTCCAACGGCAGGATCCCGCCCTTGACATTGGAGACCGCGCTGTCTGCCGCCAGAGCGCTCACGCACAGAAGCGCCGTCAGCGCCGCCGCCAGTAAAAGAGTCCGCAGCAATTTTTTCATGTTTCTCCTCCTCTGATCTATTTTTATTTTATGCTTTTTCTGCGTAACGGACAAAGATCGCCGCGATTTCCGCCCGGCTGGCCGTCCCCGTGGGGTTCAGCCGGCCGCCGGCGCCCTGGATCACGCTGTTGTAAATGGCCCAATCCATGGCGCTTTTCGCCCAGGAGGCCACCGCGCCGCTGTCGGAAAACTGATCGGCATAAATGGCGGAAAACATGGTCTCCATGCCGCTCTGCCCGCCGCTGTAGCGGAAGAGAATGGTCACGGCTTCCTGCCGGGTGATCTGATCCTCCGGCTTAAAGCGGCCGCCGTTGCCGGTGACATAGCCCTTTTCCGCCGCCCAATCCAGGCCCGCCCGATACCAGATCTCCGCGGGGACATCGGTAAAATCGGCCTTTGCGCCTGCGGCGGGCTGGCCCGCCAGACGCCAGAGCATGGTGACAAATTCCGCCCGGGTCAGCTTGCGCTCCGGGGCAAATCTGCCCTCGCCCACGCCGTTGACCAGACCAAGCTGCGCCGCCTTTTGAATGGCCTCATAGCCCCAAAAGCTCTGGGGCACATCGGTAAACAAGGGCTCCGCCGGGAGGGGCTGGCCGGACTGATCCGGCTGCGCAGGGTCTTTTCCGGGGGTCTGGCCGGTCTCGCCGCCGGGGGCAGATTGATCCGGCTGGCCGGGCTTGTCCTCTGCCGGGACGGAGGTGATATTGGTACGGATCGGCGCGCCGTCTGCGCCGCTGAAGATGGCGTCTTGCAGGGTAAAGTCCGTCTCCCCCGCCTTCAGCACCTGAAAGGTGAAGACGCCCACCGAGCCGTCGCCGGTGGCGGGGGTCACGGTGGCCGCCGCAACGATGGGGCCGTCTGTCCCGTTGGGGTTGGCGGCGGAGAAGGTGTTCCGCAGGAGCTCACCCACGGAAGCACTCTCGCAGCGGACCACCAACGGGTCAAAGGCGAGGGTATACTGTGCCGCGCACAGGCCGGGATTGCCGGAGATCCGCACCGTGACGGTAAAGGTCTCGCCAACGGCGGGCAGAGCCTCCGGTGCGCTGATGATCAGGCTGGTCCCCTCGGCTGCCGCCGGCAGGCTCAGCGCCGCGGCCAGCAGCGCCGCCATCAGCACGCATAGGATCCTGTTTCGTTTCCGCATTTTCGTCCTCCCTTGTTGAAATGATTGCAATTTTGCCGCTTTCACAAAGGTGAAAGCGGCAAAAGGCCATGGCCTTTTGCTATTCGCATCCATTTTTACGCATTCACTTTACCACATTTTTCAGCGAAAAACAATATGCTGGCTGATAAGTATCTTTATTTTTTCGAAAATGAAGCGGCATGGAACCCCTCGATTTTTCTGGAAATTCCGGGAAAACCGTGCTATACTGATATAATAAAAGAAACACAGCGCGAAAAGGATGAAAAAATATGTTTGTAGATGTTGCGAAAATCAGGATCAAGGCGGGCCGCGGCGGCGATGGCCACATCGGCTTCCACCGGGAAAAATATGTGGCGGCCGGCGGACCCGATGGCGGCGACGGCGGCCGGGGCGGCAATATCGTCTTTGTCACCGACCCCCACATGGCCACGCTGCTGGACTTTCGCTATAAGCGGAAATATACCGCCGAGGACGGCCAGCCCGGCGGCACCAAGCGCTGCTTCGGCAAGGACGGTGCGGATACCGTCATCAAGGTCCCGCTGGGGACGCTGATCCGGGACGGCGACACCGGCGCGCTGCTCCACGATATGTCCGATGACAAGCCCTTTATCGCTGCCCGGGGCGGCAAGGGCGGCTGGGGCAACGCCCATTTTGCAACGCCCACCCGTCAGGCCCCCCGCTTCGCCAAGCCCGGACAGGAGGGCGACGAGCGGTTTCTGGTGCTGGAGCTGAAGCTCATCGCGGATGTGGGGCTCATCGGCTTTCCCAATGTAGGCAAGAGCACGCTGCTCTCCATGATCTCCGCCGCCCGCCCCAAGATCGCCAACTATCATTTCACCACGCTGCAGCCCAATCTGGGCGTGGTGTTCGTGGCGGAGGGCTCCTCCTTCGTCTGCGCCGACATCCCCGGCATCATCGAAGGCGCTTCCGAGGGCGCCGGCCTGGGGCACGACTTTCTGCGGCACATCGAGCGCTGCCGCCTGCTGGTGCATCTGGTAGACGCCGCCGGCAGCGAGGGCCGGGATCCCGTGGACGACCTGGAGGCCATCCGCCGGGAGCTGCAGCAATACAGCCCCGTCCTGGCCCAGCGGCCCCAGATCATCGCCGCCAACAAATGCGACCTGCTGCCGGAGGGCAGCGATAATCTGACCCGCCTGAAAAAACGGGCGGAGGAGCTGGGCTGCCCGCTGTATGAGATCTCCGCCGCCACCAATCAGGGCGTGCGGGAGCTGGTCTTCGCCGTCTGGAACAAACTGCAGCAGCTGCCGCCGGTGGAGGTCTTCCAGCCGGAGCTTTCGCTGGACGAGCCCATCCGGGAGCAGGGCCCCCGGGACATCCAGATCCGCCGGGGCGACGACGCGGTCTTTTATGTCAGCGGCGCCTGGGTGGAAAAGATCGTGGGCTCCGTGAACTTTGACGAATATGAATCCCGGATGTATTTTGAGCGCACGCTGCGCAAGGCCGGCGTGTTTGATATGCTGGAGCAGCGGGGCATCCGGGAGGGCGATACGGTGGATGTGCTGGGCCTGCGGTTCGATTATATCTATTAAGCCCGCGCCGCGGCCCGGGATCATGTTCTGAATGCTCTGCGGAAAGGTGGTCTTTGAAATGAAGCGAAGCCGTGCGCTTTTCCGGCTGGCGGCGGCGCTGCTGCTTTTGCTTTGCTGCGGCTGCGGCCAGCGCTATACGGAAGCGGACCTGCTGCAGCTGCGGCAGCGGGCCTATGAGGAGGGCTATCAGTCCGGCTATTCCGACGGGGCCGCCGAGACTGCCGGTCAGCCGGAGGAGGACTATCAGCATGGCTATGACGCCGGCACGGCGGAGGGCTACCGTCAGGGCGTTCAGGAGACTCGGGACGCGCTGCTCTCCGGCGTGGCGGAAAGCTATGAGACCGGCTACTCCACCGGCTATTCTGCCGGCTATGAAAAGCAGGAGGCAGAAGCGGCGCAGGCCCGCGCGGCATATCTGGCGGCGCTGGAGGCCCGGGTCCCGGAGACTCCGCCGGCGCAGGAGCCGGAAGAGCCGGAGGAAGCCCCGGAAACGCCGCTCCCGGCGGAGCCGGAAGATGCTTCGCAGCCCTCGGCGCCGGAGGAGACCGCCGCAGAGGTCTATATCACCGTCAGCGGCAAAAAATATCATCGCGGCTCCTGCGCGTTTTTGAAAAAGAGCAAGATCGGCGTTACACTGCAGGACGCCAAAAGCAGGGGCTATACCCCCTGCTCCAAGTGTAAGCCGCCGCAGTAAGAAAGGATCGTTGGGATGGTGTTTATCCGAGATAACCGCCCGGTGCGGAAATCTTTCTGACAGCAGACCGTATCGGGCAGCGCAAGCTTTTTTCGCTGTCAGTCCCTGCGCCGGGTTTTCCTTTTGCCCGAAAGCCATTTGGATCAAAAGGAGCGATTTTTATGAAAAGCATGAACAGAACCGCAGAGGAATGGAAGCGTCTGTGGCTGGAGGAAGAGCGGCAGGCCCACATCAAGGGCTGGGATTTTTCCCACATCGCCGGCCGCTACACCGAGCAGGAGGATCTGCCCTGGAGCTATGAGACGCTGGTGCGGCAGGCGCTGACGCCGGAGCAGCGCATTCTGGACATCGACACCGGCGGCGGCGAATTCCTGCTGTCGCTGGGCCATCCCTATGCCAACACCGCCGCCACCGAGGGCTATCCGCCCAATGTGGCCCTGTGCCAGCGGACGCTGACGCCTCTGGGCATTGATTTTCGTCCCGCAGACGGCAAAGGGCCGCTGCCCTTTCCTTCGGAGCAGTTTGACCTGGTGCTGAACCGCCACGGCGACCTGGCCCCGGCGGAGATCTTCCGGGTGCTCAAGCCCGGCGGACGCTTTTTTACCCAGCAGGTGGGCGCAGAAAATGACCGGGAGCTGGTGCAGCTCCTGCTGCCGGGGCAGACGGCGCTCCCCTTCCCGGAGCAGTATCTTGCCCGGACGAAGCAGCGCTTTGCCGACCAGGGCTTTACCGTCCTGCGGGGCGAGGAGGTCTTCCGTCCCATCCGGTTTTATGATGTGGGCGCGCTGGTGTGGTTTGCCCGGATCATTTCCTGGGAATTCCCCGGCTTCAGCGTGGAAGCCTGCTTCGACCGGCTGCTGCTGGCGCAGCAGCAGCTGGAGGCAAAGGGCGTTTTGGAGGGCCGGATCCACCGCTTCCTGCTGATCGCAGAAAAGCCACGCGCCGGCCATCGCGGAATCTAATGCAAAACGGAGCGCCCTCGGGCGCTCCGTTCTTTCTTGTTTGCTTGATCGGCCGCACATTTTTCATAAGACGGTCTTTCTTTTCACACAGATCGGCACTGGGATCCATGTTTCTCCAAAAACGCTTCCATCCGATCCATATAGCGCTCTGCCTGAACGATAAAGCCTGCGTGTCCGCCCGGAACATGGAGAATTTCCGCATCCAGCTTTCCGAACAGCTCCGCAAGGCGGTCCTGATCCTCTTTTTTGAACATATCTTTTTCCGGAAGGAGAACCTGTATTTTTCCCCGCAGATACGCAAAATCCCGTTCCTTGAAAGGCGGATAGTCCTTTCCGTTTTTGCGGGGACCAGCTTCAATAAAAGAAGGAACATCGGCGCTGAAAAGCGCTCTTTCCGAATGTCTCTGACATAATCGGAATCCACCGTCAAGGTGGTCGTCAGGATCATGGCCGAAACGGATCCCGGGTGTCTTTTTGCAAAGATCTGGGCATATACGCCGCCATCGCTGGCGCCGATCAGGATCACCCTTTCAATGGACAGTGCCTTCAATAGCTTTGCAGCAAAGTCGATCTGCTCGTCTGCATGGACCGTATGGAAGGGATATTCATAAATCAGAAATCTGTATTTCTTCCCAAGCCGTTCGGCATACGGCATCCACATTTCCTGCATCTCTAATCCGCTAAAAAAGAGAATGACCGGAGCGCCATCCTTGCCGCCATATTGGTATCTCACTTTTATGTCGTCAACCACCGCCGTTTGATACGGAACCTTCTGCAAAAAGACATCATACTCTTTTTTGAAATCTCTGCTGTCATTCATGCTTGGCACCTCCGCGAATACCAATTGATCAGCATCGCTGATGCGAATTGTATCAATGCAAGTATAGCAGATCATTTCCGGATATTCAATTCCGGAAGGCGGTCGCCTGCCGCAGAAAGGCAAAACCGGCAAGGGCGATAAACAGGATGCGATGCGCAGCCTACTTGCCGCAGCATCACAGGCCGGCGCAAAAGTGCATCTGAAGTGCATTTTCTCCCTCATTGACCGCACATTCGCTGTTTGTGGGGAAGATTTTTTGCGGAAGCTGTGGTATACTTTTTCCGGCGGTGCAGGGTTGAAGCATTGTGATCCAAGCGTCCTTCCGGAAAGGGCGCACAAGCGCAAGCCCCCGGAGCGCGGGCAAAAAAGATATGCTTCAATCTATGCCGTCAGGCAGCGCAGTCACCGGCTCGCCCTGATGGCGCCTTGCCTGTCTCTTATACACATCTGACGCTGCCGACGATATGCAG
>ENA-OUQC01001475-OUQC01001475.1-human-gut-metagenome-genome-assembly--contig:-NODE-1475-length-12235-cov-4.044581_pt1 | contig 12235 bp, 10 predicted proteins | sample MGYA00237942_ERZ548815 | MGnify/ENA primary metagenome ERZ548815 (study PRJEB26490, sample SAMN05194722) | human gut metagenome | biome: terrestrial biome; feature: human-associated habitat; material... | reverse complement strand
ACGCAGCGAAGCTTTCTCGAAAAAGTGGCAATGCCACTTTTTCGACAGTCTCAGCCGGCGGCCAAATGGCCGCCGGCTTTTATCATATCAATAGTCACACAGCCTGAAACTGGCTGTTATAAAGCGTGGTGTAGAAGCCGCCCTTTGCAAGCAGCTCATCATGGGTGCCCTGCTCGATTATCTTCCCGTCGCGCATGACGAGGATGAGCGAGGCGTTGCGGATGGTGGAGAGCCTGTGAGCGACGACGAAGCTCGTCCTGCCCTGCATGAGCTTGTCAAAGGCTTCCTGTATCAAAAGCTCAGTGCGCGTATCTATGCTGGAGGTCGCCTCGTCGAGAATGAGCATGGGCGGCAGAGTGAGCATGACGCGCGTGATGCACAAAAGCTGCTTCTGCCCCTGACTTATATCGTCCTCATGGAGCACGGTGTCAAGCCCCTGCGGGAGCCTTTCGATGAACTCCCAGCTATGCGCCTCCTTCGCGGCGCGGATGATCTCCTCATCCGTGGCGCCGGGTTTGCCGAAGGCGATATTCTCGCGCACGGTGCCCTGCTTTATCCACGTGTCCTGAAGCACCATGCCGAAGCAGGAGCGCAGCGCGTGGCGCGAAAGCGAACGTATCTCCCTCCCGTCCACGCTGATGCTGCCGCCGTCCACGTCGTAAAACCGCATGAGCAGGTTTATGAACGTCGTCTTGCCGCAGCCGGTGGGGCCGACGATGGCCACGCGCATACCGGGCGCGGCGCGCAGGTCAAAGTTTTCGATGAGCGGGCAGGACTTATCATAGCTGAAAGCGACGCCGTCGATATCCACGCGCCCTTCTACGGTCTCAAGCGTGCCGGAGGCGTCGGCGGTCTCCTCCCCTTCCTCAAGCAGCGCAAACAGGCGCGCGGCGCAGGCAAGGGCGTTCTGCATTTCCGTGACGACGGAGCTTATGTCATTGAAGGGCTTCATATACTGGTTGGCATACGACAAGAGCACGGAAAGCCCGCCGACCGTCAGCGCCCCGCCGGGGATGAGGAACGCGCCCGTGAGCGCGACGCCCGCATAGATGACGTTGTTGACAAAGCGCGTGGCGGGATTGGTAAGGCTGCTGTAGAACACGGCCTGCTGGCTGTAATTTTTCAGCTCCTCATTGACGGCGGCAAAGCGCGCGGAGGCCTTTTCCTCATACCCGAACGCACGCACGACCTTCTGGCTGCCTATCATCTCTTCAATAAGCGCCGTCTGGCGGCCGCGCGCCTCACTCTGGCGGCGGAACATGCTGTAGGAATGCGTAGAGATGAACTTGGCCACGACGAAGCTGAGCGGCGTGAGAAGAATGACGAGAAGCGTTATCCACACGTTCTTGGAGAACATGAATACAAGCGTCACGGCGATGGTGACGACGCCGGAGAATAGCTGCGTGAAGCCGAGCAGCAGCCCGTCGGACAGGATGTCCGCGTCGGCAATGATGCGGCTGACGATATCGCCGGAGCTGTGCCGGTCGAGATAGGCAAGGGGCAGGCGCTGGATATGGCGGATGGACTGGGCGCGGATATCCTGCACGACGCGGTAAGTCATGCGGTTGTTTATAAGACTCATGACCCAGCCGGTGACGCCGGAAACGGCGGCAAAGATCAGTATGCGGCGCAGATACGCCCACATTGCGTCAAAGCGCACGGCATGCGCCGCGACGATCTCATCTATCGCGTCGCCGAAGAGGATGGGCACGTAGAGCTGCAAAACGACCGTCGCCGCGGCGAGTATTATGCTCAGCACGAGCAGGAGCCTGTATTTTGCGATGCGCGCAAGCAGCTTTTTGAGGACCTCCGCGCTGTTGACGCCCTCAGTGGGTTTATTTTTTGCCTTCATGCGCCCTCGCCCCCTTCCTCATAAGCCGCCCGCTCCTCCGGGAATTGCGAGAAGTATATCTCGCGGTAAAGCGCGCAGGCGCGCATAAGCTCGTCATGCGTGCCCGTTGCTGCGAGGCGGCCGTTGTCGAGCACGAGTATCTTATCCGCCTGACGGATGCAGGCGATGCGCTGGGAAACGATAAATGTGGTCATGCTGCCGGAGAGGCCGTGTATCGCCCGGCGCAGCGCGGCGTCGGTGGCAAAGTCCAGCGCGCTGGAGCTGTCGTCGAGAATGAGTATCTCCGGCTTCTTCACGAGCGCGCGGGCAATGGACAGGCGCTGCTTCTGCCCGCCGGAGAGGTTCCGGCCGTTCTGCTCAAGCTCAAAGTCGAGCCCGCCGGGCTTCCCCTCGACGACCTCCTTGGCCTGTGCGGCGGTAAGCGCCTCCCACAGCGCGGCGTCATCGGCGTTTTCATCGCCCCATTTGAGGTTTTCCCTTATGCTGCCCTTGAAAAGCACGGCCTTCTGCTGCACGACGCCGACCTTATCGCAGAGCGATGCGCGGGTATAGCTTCTGACGTCCGCCCCGTCGAGCTGCACGCTGCCCTGCGACGCGTCGTAAAAGCGGGGAATGAGGCTGACGAGCGTGGATTTGCCGCTGCCCGTGCCGCCGATAACGCCGACGGTCTCCCCGCGTGCGGCGCTGAAGGAGACGTCATAAAGACTCGGCGCGCCGGCGTCCTTATAGGTGAAGGTGACATGGTCAAAGCGCACGGCGGGCGCGGAGGCGTCATCCGGGTCGGCGCTCTCCTCGGGGTAGCTCATCCCCGGCTGCACCGCGAGCACACCGGACACGCGTCCGGCGCAGGCCACGGCCTTATTGAGCGTGATTATGAGCGAGGCGAGCTTGATAAGCTCGACAATTATCTGGAGCATGTAGTTATACAGCGCGACGACGTCGCCCTGCGCGATGCTGCCGAGGTTGACCTCTATCGCCGCTCTGTCGATAAGATAGACCGCGGCGACGTTGATGAGCACATAGGTCAGCGGGTTGAGCAGGGCGGAGATGCGGCCGACGAACTCATTAAGGCGCGTAAGCTCGGTATTTGCGGCGTCAAACTCCGCAACTGAGCGCTCCTCCCGGCAGAAGGCGCGGATGACGCGCACGCCAGTGAGGTTTTCGCGCGTCATGCGCGTGACGCGGTCAAGCCCGGACTGGACCTTTTTGAATAGCGGGATGCTGACGAGCATGATGGCAAAGACGACAGCGAACAGGACCGGGATGGCGACGGCATATATCCACGCGCACTTCACGTCGATAGTGAAGGCCATGGCCATTGCGCCGAACACGACGAACGGGCTTCGCAGCAGCAGGCGCAGGCCCATGTTGAGGCCGTTCTGCACCTGATTTATATCATCCGTGAGGCGGGTTATCATCGTATCCGGGCCGAGCTTGTCCAGCTCCGTAAACGAAAAGCTCTGGATATGGTCAAAGACGGCCTGACGCAGACGCGCAGCAAAGCTGACGCTGGCCTTCGCGGCGAAATACTGCGCCGTGATGCTGCACGCGAGGCCGACGGCCGCCATGAGCAGCAATATGAAAAAGCACTTGAGAATATACCCGCGGTCATTATACGCAACGCCCAGATTTATCATCCGCGCCACGACTATCGGCACAAGCAGGTCGAACACGACCTCAAGCAGCTTGAACAGCGGGGCAAGCACGGTTTCCTTCTCATAGCCCTTGAGATAGCGAGAGAGGCTTTTCACCCTTTTCAATCCTTTTTTACCATTTCTTTTTTTCTTGACAAAGGAAGTATAATACCTTATCATCAATATGAATAATATTGTTTTTGTGGATTCGATATATAATATTTATATTACCGTCGGAGGCTGGGCATGGATCTGAGACAGCTTGAATATTTCCGGGAGATCGCAGACACGGGCAGCATAAACGAGGCCGCGCGGCGGCTGAACATGTCGCAGCCGCCGCTGAGCTATCAGCTTCGCCAGCTTGAGGATGAGCTTGCCGTGAGGCTTTTTGACAGGAGCAGTCATGGCGTGGCGCTGACGGAGGCGGGCAAGCTTTTATACAGCCGCGCGGGTGAGCTTTTGAGCTTCGCAAGCTCGACGAAGCTGGAGGTGTCGCACTGCGGCAGGAAGCGCGTGCTGCGTCTCGGCCTGACGTCAACGACGGTGGCCCCGGTGATGCCGTACATCACGGAGTTTGCGCAGAAAAACCCCGAAGTAAACTTCGAGGTGCACGACGGGACGACCTTCTCCCTGTTCAACTACCTGCTGGAGGGGATAATCGACGTGTCCGTCGTGCGCACGCCGCTGCGGCTGGACGAGGTGGAGCACGCCGTGCTGCGCACGGAGCCGATGATGGCGGTGTCCTCCCCTGCGCTGCACGCGGAGGGCGAGGGCGCGCTTGCACTCGGCGCGCTGACGGACAGGCCGCTGATAATCTACAGGCGGTATGAAAAGCTCATAATGGACGCGTTTCACGCGCAGGGGCTGGAGCCGGATGTGTTCTGCATCTGCGACGATGCGCGCGGTGCGGTGCTGTGGGTGAAGGCCGGGCTTGCCACGGCGATATTCCCCGAATCCATGAGCAGCCTCTGCGCCGGACTGCGGATGCAGCCGATAGACGAAAAGGCGCTGGAAACGCAGATACTTCTCATCTGGCGCAAGGGGCGGCAGCTGCCGGGTGCGGTGCAGGATTTCATAGGCGTGTGCACGCGCGGGAAGAGCTGACGCCGCGGCGGCGCTTATTCTGCAAATCATTAAAGTTTTCAGGATATTTTAAGATTGAAATTATATAGTACGCTCAGAAGAGAAAAACGAGGTGAACAGTATGCGCATATTGATAGCGGAGGACGAGGCCGGGATCGCAAAGGCGTTGAAGGTGATACTGGAAAAGAACAAGTTTTCCGCGGATGTGGTATATAACGGCACAGACGCGCTGGATTACATCACAAATTCAAGCTATGACACGGTGGTGCTGGACATAATGATGCCCGGCATGAACGGGCTGGAGGTGCTGACGCGCGCACGCGCAATGGGCATAAAGACGCCCGTGATGCTGCTGACGGCCAAGGGCGAGGTCGATGACCGCGTCGCGGGGCTTGAGTGCGGCGCGGATGATTATCTGCCCAAACCCTTCGCCACGAGCGAGTTCGTCGCCCGCGTGCGGGCGCTGACGCGGCGCAGCGACAATTACGCGCATTCCGTGCTGGCGCTGGGGAACACGCAGCTCGATTGCAGCCGCTATACGCTCTCCTGCGGCGGCGAGACGGTGACGCTGAGCAACAAGGAGTATCAGCTTATGGAGCTTTTCATGCGCAATCCGCGGCGCGTGTTTTCAAGCGAGCATGTGATGGAGCTGATATGGGGCTATGACGCCGAGGCGGAGATAGACGTGATATGGACATACATCTCCTTTCTGCGCAAGAAGCTCAGGCAGATCGGCGCGAACATCGAGATAAAGACGATACGCGGCGCGGGCTATGCGCTGGAAGAACAGGGGTGAGGCGCGGCCATGCTGAAAAAAATGCGCCGTAAGTTCATCCTTTCGGCAATGACGGCCGTGTTCACGATAGTTTTCATCCTGTCGGCGCTGGTGAACGTGAGCTACTTTCAGATAACGGCGCGGCAGCTTGACATGACGCTGCACGGGATATACGAAAGCGAACGTCTGCGCGAGGACCCGTTCAAAAGCGGGCAGTTCCGCGGCCGCGGCCCCTTCAATGAGCCGATGCCGGAGGAGCCGTACATGACGCGCTACTTCGCCGTGAGCTTCGATGGCAGCGGCGAGGTCACGCACACCTCGCGCGACTATATCGCCTCCATCTCCGACGATGAGGCGGCGGAATATGCCCGCGCCGTGCTGGCGCGCGGCTCCTCCTCCGGCTACTACAAGGGCTACAGATACCTTGTGGAGCGCGGCGAAGAGACGAGCACCGCGGTGTTCCTCAACGCCGTGAAGGAGGTCGCGCTGCAAAAGGTGCTTTTGACGGGCTGCATCGCCGTGTCGCTTCTGTGCATGCTGCTGGCCTTCGGCATAATCGTGGTGCTAAGCCGCCGCGCGGTGGACCCGTACATGCGCAATATTGAGCGGCAGAAGCGCTTCATCACGGACGCGAGCCATGAGATAAAGACCCCCCTGACGGCCATTGCCGCAAGCGCCGACGTGCTTGCGCTGGAGCAGGAGGGCAACGAGTGGGTGGAGACCATACAGCAGCAGGTGCAGCGGCTTTCAAAGCTGGTGGGCAGTCTTGTGGCGCTGTCGCGGCTGGACGAGGAGCAGCCCCTGCCGGAACAGGCGGATTTCTCGCTGAGCGATGTGATATGGGAAATAGCGGAGCCTGTGAACTCACTGGCGGCGGCAAAGGGTCTGCGCTTTTCACAGCAGATTGAGGACGGGCTGACAGTGCACGGCGACAGGAACACCATGGGGCAGCTCGTGTCGATACTGCTTGAAAACGCGCTGAAATACACAAGCCCCGGCGGTGAGATACGCCTGACGGCGGCGCGGGCGCACAGGGATATCTTAATGGAGGTGTACAACACCTGCCATCTTGAGGACACGGCGCATCTGGACAGGCTTTTCGACCGCTTTTACAGGCCGGACGAATCGCGCAGCTCCGGCACGGGCGGCAACGGGATAGGACTTTCGATAGCCCGCGCCATTGCCGAGGCGCACAGGGGCAGCATCACGGCGCGCTCCGAAATCGGCGAGGATATCACCTTCCGCGTGAAGCTGAGGGCCGTATAAAGCGCCGGCACTTGTACGCGCGGCGCAGCCATAATAAAATGGACGCATGAAAACTTTTTTGGAGGGTCATCCATGAAAAAGCTTTTATGCGTCCTTTTTGCGCTTATCCTGCCCGCGCTGACGGCGTGCGGGAATACGGCGGCCGCGCCCGCGGCAGACAGCGCGGCGACGGCAGCAGAAACACCTGCGCCCGCGGAGGCGACAGAGGCGGAAGCGCTTCCGGAGAGCTGCGCATATGGTACGGCGCGGCGGCGCAGAGCGGCGCGGCCGGCACAAACAGCGACATCCCGCTTGACGACAGGGCGGCGTATTACGTCAGCAGTGATTTCTCCCTGCGGATGCCCGACGGGAGCTACACAGGGCTTATTTACAACCATATGACGGAGGGCGTCACGCTGGAGGAATTCTCCGGCGGGCGCGCCGTCATCGGCGATGCGCGCGGGCGGCTGGCGTGGAACGGCGTGCGCTACAACGCGTTCACCATTGAGGCCGATAACTGTGCGATACCCAACCTCGCTCCTCATGAGCGCGGGCTCCTGCGTCTTGACATCTCCGGCGACTGCGTGATGAACGGCGGCGGGGAGGAGTTCGGCTGTCTTGAGGAGTTTGACTGCGTGCTTATCACGGGAAGCGGCACACTGCGCATTGAAAACGCCTCCGGGCTTTCCTGCGGCGGGGGCGACGTTCCCCTTCCGGCACTTATAGTAGACGGCGAGGTGCAGCTCATATGCAGCGACATTGTCCTAGCGCCGAATTCAGGCGATGCGCCCGCCTTCGCGCAGCTCGGCGGAACGGTATGCGCCGAGCGGCTGGAGTGCGAGGGCGGAGACATGTTTCAGGCCGGGGGCACGCTGATGTGCAGGGGCATACGCGGCCTTTCGCGCGCGGTATTCCGCGGCGGCACCGCGCTTATTGACGATTTTGACTGCGCGGGGGCGTCGCTCATACTCAGCGGCGGCGAGGCATATATAACGAACGCCCTGCCGGAGGGCACCGTAATAGAGTCCGGCGCGGGAAGCATATGCATCCCCAATGCCGCTGATGCTGCCGTCAACGGAAGCGGCGCGCGGATATTCGACGCGGAGCGCGACGGGAGCCGGTATTACCAGACGGTTTACGACGACTCCTGGGGCGGCGGCGACGGTCTGAACTGGAACAGCCTGTGCGTCAGCGCCGTGGATGACCGGCTTTTCGCCGGTGTGATGACTCTTGGCGACTGCCGCGCGCAGGAGCTTATGCCATGGGGCGCACTATGCCTTGACGTGCGCGGAGATAACGCCGTCGCGGACGGTATCGGCGGAACGAGCCTTATTTTCGACGGCGGCGGGACCTTGCGCGCGGACAGCCTCTCCGTATGGGGCTGGGGCGGAGCGCACAGGCCGGTTATCGCCGTGCGCGGCGGAACGGCCGTCACCGTCACGGGAAGCGGCGAGACGGCCATGGGTAGTCAGGCCGGTGAAGAGGGGCTGTTTGTCATAGACTCCGGCAGCTTTGAGTGCGGCGGCGATCTGTGGCTGCAAAACGCGGTGCTGTCTGTGCGCGACGGCGAGGTGCATATCATGGGCAACTGCAATCTCGAAAAAGGGCGCATAGAGGTGTCCGGCGGCCGTCTAACGGTCGAGGGCACGATATGGCTCGGCAGTGGCGACGTCGCCGTGACGGGCGGCGTGCTGGCGGTCAGCGGCGGCACGGACGGCATATGCGCCGATAACGGCAGCGTGACCGCAAACGATGGGAGCATCACGCCCGCGTGAACAGCATATACAGAAAAGCCCGCCTCCCGGCGGGCTTTTCTGTGCTAATCCTTATTTTCCGAACAGATAGTGCAGCTTTGTTTTCTTGAACAGGAACACAATGGGCACGACGGCAAGCGTGCCAAGCACGAGGTAGAGGATATCGTGCACGATGCCGGAGCCGAGAGGGAGCCGGTTCACGATAAACAGACCGGCATACAGCCCGATATGGCTGAAGCAGAGGAAGATCATGGAGTTTTCGCCGACATACTTAAGCGCGCGGCGCACGAGCGCGAATGGGCGCAGCCCTTCAAACCAGCGGAAGAAATACACCCACAGAAGCATGGTGACGCAGGTATTCAGATGCGTCACGGGGATGCAGCTCCACACGCCGTTGCGCAGGTTTGGGATATAGTTGCTGATTATGCAGATATAGTTGAGCACGGCCACAGTGAAAAACACTGCCAGACGCAGGATGCGCGAGTCGAGCTTCTGCACGAGCTCATCGAAAAAGCCGATTATCGTGCGGCCGTTATACCCGAGATAGAGGTATATGAGCACAGAAAAGGCGCAGTCCATACTCATGGGCAGACGCTGACCGCAGATGCGGGGCCAGACGTTGCCCAGCACGGTTATCGCCAGCACAAGCGCCGCGCGAAGCCACTCCCGCCGGACATATTTTTCAATGACGGCGAAAAGCATGGAGGCCGTGAACATCATCGGCAGAAAGTATATAGACGGCTCTATGGGGAAATCACTCGTCGGCATGAAGAGCACAGAGCGAAGCGGCACGATGATATCCCGGCCGCTGCCGTGGAATGCGGCAAGCCACAAAAGATAATACACTATGCCGAAAACATAGTACGGCAGGATCATCGTGCGCAGCTTTTTGTGGAAGGTTTCGCCAAGATCCTTCTTTGTGTTGAAGAAATACCCCGCCATGAAGAGGAAGGGATGCACGCAGATGGCGGACACGTATTGAAGGAACATCAGGCTTATATTCGAGTGAAAGTAATTCACGAAGAGGATACACATGCCGCGCATGGTGTCCAGATGCTCTATTCTTTTTTTGACCGGAGCCGCCGGTGCGGACGTATTTACAGGCATTTGCTTTATCTCCGCAGAAATCAAAATTTTTATCTATGCGCCTCAGGGCCTGACGCCGGCTACCTGATACATGCGCTCATCCGATATTTTGACCGTGACGCGCAGGGTGCGGGCGAATATGGCGGCAAGCTCATCCTCCCCCATAAGCCCAACTGAGACCTTGCTGGCCGTACCGGAATGGTGCCCGTCAATGGCGCGGCGGCTCATCCCGTGGGCGACGGTGAGCGTGCCGCCGGGAGCGAGAAGCCCGGAGAGCCTGTCTATAAGCCGCTGCGGCTGAGGAAAGTGCGGGAAAGCATTGTAGACCACGATGCAGTCATAATCCCCGTCAAGCGCCGCCTCCTCCACGTCGCCGCAGATGAAACTGACCCTGTCGGACGGAAACTTCCCGGCGGCTATCCTTATCATCTCGGGAGAGATATCTATCCCCGTGACAGAGGCCACGCCGCGCGCAAGGTAATCCGGCACGAGCACGCCCGTGCCGCAGGCCACGTCCAGAACGCGCGCGCCCGCGCGCACATTGGCATTGTCAAGGATCGTGGAAATGACCGCGTCATTGCGTATCATCTCCGCGTCCCAGTCGGGCGCATGTCTGTCGAAAAACTCTATTACATCCTTCTTATCCATTGTCTGCATCCTCGGCTTCTATTATTTTCACGTGCAGCGCCCCTTACAGCACGACTGTCTGCATCGCGCACAGCGCCGCGCACACCAGCAGCGCCGCAAAGTCGGCGGCGCAAGGCTTTTCCCGCTTCTTCACAGCGCGGCGGACATCCGTGCGGTAGCCGCGCGCCTCCATGGCAAGCGACAGTTCGTCCGCGCGCTTGAAGGCCGCAAGGAAAATCGGGATAACGAGCGGCATGACGGCCTTGGCCTTTTCAAAATAATTGCGGCTGTCAAAGCGCGCGCCGCGCGCCATCTGCGCCTTGCGGATCATATCCGTCTCTTCAAATATGGTGGGGATAAACTGTATTGCAACGGAGATTATCATGGCGACCTGCTCCGTCGGCACCCTTATGACGCGCAGGGGAGAAAGCAGGCGCTCCATCCCGTCCGTCAGCTTGAGCGGGGCCGTCGTTGTGGTCAAGACGTTGCTGAGAATGAGGATGAGCACGACGCGCAGAACGACATTTGCCCCCTGCACGAGCCCCTGCATGGACGGGCAGAATATCCACCAGCGCACCCACGGGTCGTCCGGCCCGTAAAAGCAGGTGTTCATCAAAAGAATAAGCACGAAAAACCACAGCAGCCGCCGAACGGAGGCAAGCGCGTCCGGGATGCTTATCTGCGCGAGATAGACTATGGCCGCGGTCGTCAATATGGACACGACATAGCCCGGCACGCTGTCAGTCGCCACGATGGCGGCGAGCAGCAGAATGAGGCAGACGAGCTTCACCGCTGCGTTTATGCCGTGTATCACGGAATATCCGGGCTGATACATACCCGTCGGGAGGCGCATCATTTATTCTTCCTCCACATCAATATCTTCAGGCGAACTATAAACTGGCTGTAAAGTATGATATTCCCCGGCATATCCACGCCCCTGTCGCGCAGAAGCTGCGCGGCGCGGCGCACCTGCGGAACGCCGATGCCGTTATGGATAAGGTCAAAGTAATCGGAAAATATCTCCTTAGCGCTGCCGTCACGGAAGAGCGCGCCGTCGCGCAGGACTATGATGCGGCGGGCATGCTCGGCAAGAGCATCGGCATTGTGGGAGATCATGATGATGGTGACGCCGTCCTTATTCAGCGCGTCCACCATGTTGAGAAAGTCCTGCCGTCCAAGCGGGTCAAGCCCGGCAACGGGCTCATCAAGGATGAGCACGCGCGGCTTTGACGCGAGCACGCCCGCAATGGCGATGCGGCGCTTTTCCCCGCCGGAGAAGCCCAGCGGCGATTTATCGCGCACGGCGTCATAGTCGAAGCCGACCAGCTCCAGCGCGGCCTTGACAGCAGCGGCGGTCTCCTCCCTGGATAAGCCGGAATGGCGCAAGCCGAAGGCCACGTCGCGCTCGACCGTTGTTTCAAAAAGCTGATACTCCGGGTACTGGAACACCAGACCCACATGGAACCGGAGCCGGCGCGTGAGCTTCGCATCCTGCCAGACATCCTGTCCCTCAAACAGGACCTGCCCGCTCATGGGCTTTAACAGCCCGTTCATATGCTGGATGAGCGTCGACTTGCCCGAGCCGGTGTGACCGATCAGACCGACAAACTCGCCGCGCCCGACAGACAGACTCACATTGTCCAGCGCCACATGCTCAAACGGCGTATCCACCCCGTAGACATGCGACAGGTTTTTGATCTCTAATACAGGCTCCAACCGTTTTTCCTCCGAAATCAGGCTTTCGCCTGCATGATTTTCCGATACAGCGCGTCCGCGCACTCGTCCACGCTTAACGCATCCAGCGGCAGTGCGCAGCCGTCCTGATTCAGCGCGTCGAGAAGCAGTGTCGTCTGCGGCACTGTCAGTCCCACGCGCTTGAGAAGTTCAATCTGCACGAAGACCTCCTTCGGCGTGCCGTCGGCAATGATTTTGCCGTCGTCCATAACAACAACACGGTCAGCCTGAGCGGCTTCTTCCATATAATGCGTAATAAGCACGATAGTTATGCCGTAATCCTTGTTAAGGCGGCGTATGGTTTTAAGCACCTCTTTGCGTCCCACCGGGTCAAGCATAGCAGTAGGCTCGTCCAGAACGATACAATCTGGACGCATAGCAATGATCCCTGCAATTGCAACACGCTGTTTCTGCCCTCCCGAAAGCTTACTGACTTCTTTATCAT
>ENA-OUQC01001474-OUQC01001474.1-human-gut-metagenome-genome-assembly--contig:-NODE-1474-length-12237-cov-6.581678_pt1 | contig 12237 bp, 14 predicted proteins | sample MGYA00237942_ERZ548815 | MGnify/ENA primary metagenome ERZ548815 (study PRJEB26490, sample SAMN05194722) | human gut metagenome | biome: terrestrial biome; feature: human-associated habitat; material... | reverse complement strand
TCTTCATGGAATTGTAGTTTCTCTGCTTGCACTCAGAGCATCTCAAAGTGACTTTAACGCGCATAACGGCACCTCCTTAAATATTGCCTCCCTGTACCACTCCGGCTAGAAAGATTTAGATACGGTCAACTACAAACAACCGTTCCGAAGCTGAAAAAGGCGCACCAAAAACAGCCCTTTTTCACAGGTGGAATCATTCTAGCATAGGGTAAAAGTAAAGTCAATAAGTTTTTTGCGTAAAATAGGGAAAACTGCCTTGTTTTTTCGGAAGAAATCCGATACAATACGGGTAATACAAGGCGGGAGGATGTAAAATGAAGATCATGGGAATCGATTATGGGGACGCTAGGACAGGGGTCGCCATTTCAGACTTATTATGCAGTATCGTAGGCAGTACAGCAGTGCTGCCCAGCCGGAACACAGAAAAGCTGATAGCGGATATTGTTCGCCTGGCGAAGGAAAACCAGGTGGGTGAGATCGTGGTCGGACTTCCGAAAAATATGGATGGAACGGAAGGAAACCGGGCGCAGCTTTGCCGGGAGTTTGCTGCGCTTCTGCAAAGTGCAGCCGGCCTGTCGGTTGCCATGTGGGACGAGCGCCGCACCACGGTAGAGGCACATAATATTCTCTCCGCCCACAACTATCATGGCAAAAAAAGGAAGGAAACCGTGGACGCAGTCGCGGCTTCCTTGATCTTAGAGGGCTATATGGCATTCAAAAAGGGGTAAAATATTACAAACAGGACGCAGCAGCGCAGGTCACGCCGATGGCCCGCGCTGCTGCTTTTTATATCGGAGCTCCCTTATGGCAGTGAGAAGGAGCAGCCCCCCAAACAGCCGCCTGAGGATGTCCGTATCCCAGCCGCCGCTGAGCAGGGTGAAGACAGCAGCGGTAACACACCCGGCGGCTGCGGCGGGAAGAATGTGCTTTGCACTTAATTTTCTCTGTATGAAATGGACAGCCGTTGAGATCAGTGCCGGTAAGAGAAAAAACAGGAGATTCATATATTTGGCCACGGGATAATCAATCTTACACACCAATGTGAGCCAAAGGATCAGCAGGCTCCCGCCGCCAACGCCAAGCCCGGATAAGAGGCCCAGTACCGTGCTGATTGCAAGCGTTATAAAAAAAGGCATCTGAATCCACTCCAAAGCAGAATAAGTCCAAAAAATCGATGCAGCCACACAAGCGGTACCCGCTTCCCGATGAAAGCGGATAGGCTGCCGCCCAATGCGCCGCCAATCAGGTATGGGAGCATGCCGGGTAGGGGAGGAGGCGACGCACGGTATTGAACAAGCAGGGAGCAGACACAGATTGGAAGCATGATGCTTAAAGACCGCGGAAATAACGTTGCCTCGTCCTCCGCGCAAAAAGCAGAAAGAAGCGGGACGAGCACCAGCCCGCCACCGGAGCCCAGGATCCCGGTGACCGCTCCTGCCGCAGCGCCGATGGCAGCATAACGGAATGGCTGTGACACGCCGCACTCCTCCTCAAAGTTTTTGGGGCCATTGCCCGCACAAAGCAATTCGCCCTTTCGTAAAAAGGATTCCACAAAAAAAGAAACGTATTCTGTCCCACTGAGAATGTTTACACGCCGGAAGGAATATAGATGAGGGGAAAGGAGCGTGGCTGAGAATGGTTGTGAATCGAAAGCCCAGCGGTACGGCAAAGTCTATGCCGGTCGGCCTTGCAATCGGGTGGATCGTGGAGACGCTGGTCACCGCAGCAACCTGTATGTTGCTTGCGATATTGATTTTGAATGGGAGAGCAGGGTGGGGGGCCATGGGCTACAGCGCAACAGGGGCGCTGCTTCTGTCCTCCTACCTGGGTGCCGCGATCTCCTGTAAGCTGGTGGGGCGGCAAAAAATAATGGTATGCGCATTGTCGGGCGCGATTTACCTGTGTACACTTTTTCTTGCAGCGCTGCTGCTTTTTGGTGGAAAGCTTGATTCCATGTGGCTCCCGGCACTTCTTGCTGTGGGAGGCACAGCCCTTGCTTGCTTGCTGCACGGTACGGAAAAGCAAGGAAAAACACGCCGCAGGCGGAGAAGATGACGAAAAAACATCAGATTTCCCCTATGGGTAAATATATTTTACCCGTAGGGGAAAGAATGCAAGATTGCATGCAAAAATCAATATTTAGTGATTACTCTGGCTGCAAACCGCTAGATGTTGTCTGTCTAGCCGAAAATGGTAAAAACAAACGTTCTAATATTGCGTATGTTAACATAACTATGTTAACATAAATCTTGTCATAATCTACAAATCCATCCTGTTTTTTACAAAAAGCTTGAATTTTTGTAAAAAATGGAGTATAGTATGCCTGTATCAAAAAACAGTGTATGTATTCCCCTTGCTGTATGCATATCGGTTCATGTGCAGATTTGATTCGTTGTCTGTTGTTCTGTGGAGCAAGGGTAGGTAGGCGGTGGGCCTTGCCGTTGTGTTGGTTCCGATGTTATGATGCCGTTTTCCGTAGCGCTTGTGTTCTGTTATGCTGCGCGATGTGTTGAACCGTTTTTTCTCTGACTTTGTTTTGGTTTCTTCAGCTTCTCAGGCTGAATGGTTTAAATTTGCTTGGTCAGTGTGGATCCTTTTCGTCCGACGGGCGGACTGAAGACTATTTGATAGAGCAGAGGTTAACTGGTTCATGCTAGACTTGATTCATTCTTATGAAGATTACCTTGTAAAGGTAAAGCAAGCATCCGGCAATACCGTATCCTCCTATATGCGTGACATTCGTCAATTCATCGACTGGCTGCATCAGAAGGAGGAAGAAGATATCCTGGATGTGACCAACGGCGATGTGAGCGATTATTTGAACTATATTCAAGCCCAGGGAAAATCCGGGGCGACGGCCTCCCGGTCATTGGCAAGCCTGAAAAATTTTTACGCCTATGCCGTGTCCGCCGGGTTCCTGCAAGCCTCGCCGGTACTCAGCGAGATCCATGTTGAGCGTGGTCAGAAGAAGCTCCCCCAGGTGCTCACAGGGAAAGAGGTAGAGCTGCTCCTGTCACAGCCGGTGTGCAATGACGCGAAGGGATATCGGAACAAGGCCATGCTGGAGGTGATGTATGCCACTGGCATGCGGGTCTCAGAGCTAATCAACTTGGATGTGGACGATGTCAATCTGGAATTGAGCGTTGTAAAATGCGGCAGCGAAAAGAAGAGCCGTGTGATCCCGCTCTATCCCGCCGCGCGTCACGCCCTGTCAGAGTACATCCAGGAAGCCAGGCCGCTTTTGATCGTTGACCCGGAGCAGACTTCCCTTTTTGTAAATGTAAGCGGTACCCGCATGAGCCGTCAGGGGTTCTGGAAGATCCTGAAATATTACCAAGCCAAGGCAGGGATTGAAAAAGAGATCACGCCACACACACTGCGGCATAGCTTTGCCGTCCATCTATTGGAGAACGGTGCCGATTTGGGCTCTCTCCAAGAGCTGATGGGGCACAGTGACATTTCGTCCACTCAGCTATACACCCATATGGTGAACCAGAAAATCAAAGCGGTTTATCAAAAGTGTCATCCCAAAGCTTAAAGCAGCCTATTGCCCGAAATGCGGCGACAGGCTGCTTTTTATCAAACAGATTCCTCTTAATATCAAGTATTTCCCTCTTGATTTTTGAGGCTGTTCTCCTTAGAATGAATATGATAATTTTTATTAAGGCAACACCGCACAATTTGGCAAGAAGCCCCAGCCTGGATTTTTGGCTCAATTCAAAGTTTGGAAAACGAAGGAATACTGTATGTATTTCTCGTTTTTCAAACTGAAGAAGTGAGGCAAAAAGACGGCTGCGGCTCGCAGACACAATTGCGCGGTGTTGCCCTAAGGAAAAATCAAACAAACACATCAAAATGACCGCTGCCTTCAAAATGGCAGCGGTCAAAATTTTTAAGCCAGCAAGAATCAAATGCCTGTCATGGCAGCCAGGACATCCACTTCCATCTGCTGAATGCTCTTTTTCATGGCAAGCCCCTCGTCAATGTCCACATCAGAGAATGTGCCGTCATGGGTGCACACGATGCGATTGGTCTTCCCGGCCAACAGCAGCTCCACAGCAAGATAACCCATCTTGGTAGCATTTACACGGTCACGCCCAGTGGGGCTTCCGCCGCGCTGAATGTGGCCCAGCACCGTCACGCGGGGATCCAGGTCAATGGCATCCTTGATTCTGGCCGCAATATCCGCAGCAGAGCCGGCTCCCTCGGCAACCACAATCATGTAATGGGTGAAGCCATTGAACCGCGCCTGACGAATCTTTTCGATCACATCGCGTTCAAAATCGATCGGCTCCTCAGGCACCAGAACAGCGGTAGCACCGCAGGCAAGTCCAACATACATCGCCAGGTAGCCGGCATTGCGCCCCATTACCTCCACCACGGAGCAACGCTCGTGGGACTGCATGGTATCACGCAGCTTATCGATGCACTCAATAGCAGTGTTTGCAGCGGTGTCAAAACCAATACAGTAGTTGGTGCAGCTGATATCGTTGTCAATGGTACCGGGGATACCGATCACGTTAACACCATATTTGCTCAGCTCCCGCGCGCCGCGGAACGTACCATCGCCGCCGATGGCAATGATGCCATCCAGTCCCAGGAACTTGCAGGTGGAGACCGCGCGGCGGCGGCCTTCATCAGTCATAAACTCCTGGCTGCGGGCAGTATATAGAATGGTGCCGCCGCGGTTGATGGTGTGCGCCACGCTTTTTTCATCCAGACGCACAACGTCGCCGTTGATTAAACCGTTCCAGCCGCGCCGGATGCCGTAGCACTCAATGCCGCGATAAATTGCGGTACGCACCACCGCACGAACGCAGGGGTTCATACCAGGAGCATCTCCGCCGCTGGTGAGCACACCGATCCTTTTAATGCTCATATTCTTTGCCTCCTGAGAAAAGAATTTCAGATGAATCTATTTTACAGTTTGTGACACAAAAAGTAAAGATTATTTTTCGTATCGCTGAATCAAAAGGAACAGCAAGAAATCAGAGAATAGGGAAGAAGTGCAGGTAAACAGTCAAAATATAATGATTAAGATTTGATTTTTTATCAAAAATCCGATTTTGGAAAGAAATTGTGAATGCTCCATTTTTAATATGCAGATGCAAATCATTCAGGCTATACAGCGCCAAATCAGTAAACCGTTGAACGTTGTCTAGGGCAACACCGCACAATTTGGCAAGAAGCCCCAGCCTGGATTTTTGGCTCAATTCAAAGTTTGGAAAACGAAGGAATACTGTATGTATTTCTCGTTTTTCAAACTGAAGAAGTGGGGCAAAAAGACGGCTGCGGCTCGCAGACACAATTGCGCGGTGTTGCCCTAGTAAACTGTATGAAGCGCGAACAGCCGAGCGCCACAACAAGCTCTATTTTGTTGCGAGTGAGGACAGTCCCGGAGAACTGGCGGCGCAGCTGCCAGGGCGGAGGGGCTACCGCAGGGGTTCAGAGCAGGAGCACAAATGTTTCTGTTTTTACGTTTCTGCTCTGAACGCAACAAAATAAAAATTTTGTTGCGTTTGAGACATAAGTATGCTATAATCAGGGCATCAAAGCTTCAGGAGGCTTTTTTCCATGCAGCGCTACAATGATTGTCCGCAGATACTGCGGGAATTCCTTGTCTATCATGAAACCATCAAGGGCCAGTCACCGCTGACCATTTCAGAATACTATCTGGACCTGCGGCTGTTTCTGCGCTTCATAAAGCTGATGCGCAACGATATGCCCATGAATACGGACCTGGAAACCATCAGCATCAAAGACGTTGACTTGAATTTCCTTCGGAATATCGATACCAGTGATGTGTTTGATTTCCTGTCCTACCTTGCCAATGATCGTCCTCTGAACCCGGATGTTCCGATGACCGACCGCGGGATCTCCGCATCGTCAAGAGCACGCAAGCTCTCCGCCATCAAATCCTTTTATAAATATCTGACCGTACGGACCAAACAGTTATCTGAAAACCCCGTTGCAGATTTGGAGTACCCCAAGCTGCGCAAGAGCCTGCCAAAGTATCTGACCATGGAGCAATCCGCCGCGCTGCTGCAAGCCGTATCCGGCGCAAATGAGAAACGGGATTATGCGATACTGATGCTTTTCCTGAACTGCGGCATTCGGCGCAGCGAGCTGGTTGGGCTGAATTTGACGGATGTTTATGAAGACAGGATCCGCGTGGTAGGCAAAGGAAATAAAGAGCGATTCGTCTATTTCGGGACCGCATGCAGAAAGGCCATTGATGCCTACATGGTGGAACGCAGTGAAAAGACGCTGAGTGATAATCGGGCGCTCTTTGGGTCGCGGGACGGCAACCGCATCAGCGTAACGGCGGTGCACCGTCTGGTAAAAAAGGCACTGCTGCAAGCCGGGCTGGACTCCACTCAGTTTTCGGCTCACAAGCTCCGCCATACTGCTGCCACAATGATGCTCTCCGGCGGTGTGGATGTCAAAACCGTTCAGGAGGTTCTGGGCCACGAAAACCTTAATACCACGCAGATCTATACCCACATTGAAAATACGGAGTTAAAAATTGCAGCGGAGGCCAATCCCCTCTCCAAGCTGGATTTTTCTGAGAAATAAGTTGATTTTGCAAGAATAATATCATATAAGTGAGTATGCAACCAATTGTTGACGTTATTTAAAGGTGAGGGCTGCAAGATGTCGATTGGAGAGCGGATCACAGAGCTGCGCAAAAAGGCCGACCTGTCTCAGGGACAGCTTGCATCCTTGCTGGAGATTTCCAGGCAGGCTGTCAGCAAATGGGAAAATGACACTTCCAGCCCAGATACCATCCGTTTGATCCAGCTGGCAGACGCCCTGAACACTGATGTGGAGTATCTGGCGACTGGAAAGCCTCCAACGAAAAAAGTAGAACGAATCTACATCAATGTCCCCGTCCCTGAAATTCGGGAAAAGGTCGTGGAAAAAACGGTGGAAAAGCCGGTGATCCAATACAAGTATGTGGAGAAGCCGGTAATTCAAACCGTAGAACGCACGATTGAAAAGCCGGTGGTAAAGCGGGTCGTGCGGGTGCGTTATCTGCGAAACCCGGTGGAGTTTGCCGTTCTTGGTGCCGTATGTCTTGCAATTGGCGTTGTAATTGGGCTCCTTTTCTAACCGTTTGATATTTTCCCCTGAATCAGCCGTATGCGCTTGATTCAGGGGAAATTTTTACAATGCCGTTTCAATTGCTTCCCGGATATTTCGGACACGGTAAACGGTCAGCCCTTCCGGGATATCCAGCTTTTCGCTGCCGCTGCGGGGGATCATGCATTTTTTAAAGCCCAGACGTGCGATCTCCGCCAAGCGCTGATTCATGTGGGAAACGGAGCGGATCTCCCCTGTCATCCCAACTTCACCAATGGCAACCATGTCATCCGGGATACATTGATCCCGATAGGAGGATGCCAGTGCCAGTACAATGGGCAGATCCGCCCCCGGTTCATCCAGACGAAGGCCGCCGATCACATTGATGTAGGCGTCAAACAGGCTCATTTTCATTCCAGCCCGCTTCTCCATCACAGCAAGCATCAAAACAGCACGATTGAATTCAAAGCCATCCGATGCCCTGCGGGGCACATTCAGCGTCGTTTTGGCAACAAGTGCCTGTACTTCCGCAAGCACAGGCCGGGTTCCCTCCATTACGCAGGAAACGCAGGTGCCGCTTGCCCCCTCCGGGCGGCCCTCCAGCAGCATTTGAGAGGGATTGGGCACTTCTACGAGGCCGGCATCCCGCATTTCAAACACGCCGATTTCATTGGTGGAGCCAAACCTGTTCTTTGCCGCCCGAAGAAGCCGATAGGAGGAATTCGGGTCACCCTCAAAATACAGAACACAATCCACCATATGCTCCAGAACCTTGGGGCCGGCAATGTTCCCGTCTTTATTGATGTGTCCAACCACAAATACGGTGATCCCGTTGGATTTGCTCAGCTGCATCATGGACATGGTGCAGTCTTTCACCTGGGACACGCTTCCGGGCGAAGAATCGTTTTCCTCGTTGTAAAGCGTCTGGATAGAGTCAACGATCAGAATATCCGGCTTCGTTTCCGCGACAGCCTCCAGGATGTCGGATAGGCGCGTCTCAGACAGCACAAAAAGCGCCTCAGGGGAAACGCCCAGCCGCTCTGCCCGGAGCTTCAGCTGGCGCTCGCTCTCTTCGCCGGAGACGTAGAGCACCTTCCGCCCGGCACAGAGGCTATTGCAGATTTGTAACAGCAGCGTAGACTTGCCGATGCCTGGCGCGCCGCTGACCAGCACCAGCGAACCTGCCACTGCCCCGCCGCCCAGTACCCGGTCCAACTCCCCCATGCCGGTTGAAAATCTGGTTTCACCATCGATGGGAATCTCCTGTAGTCGCTGCGGCCGTCTGCTCTGCCCTACTGGAGACGATTTTGCTCTGCTGCCGCCGGCAGCAGCAGGCTTTTCAATATGCTCCTCAATGGTATTCCACGCACCGCAGGCGGGGCATTTCCCCTGCCATCTGGGCGTTTCATTGCCGCAGTTGGTGCAGTAAAAAACCGTTTTTGCCTTTGCCATCCCATCCACCCCATTTTCATTTTCTTGATTATATCATCTCCGTCAAGCAGATGCAAGGAATTGAGAAAGGCTGGCAGAAATAACGCAGCACAGTTTCTTTTGATAGTCAGGGGTAGAAAGTAGCGCTTCCTCCTGCGGATTAGACAGGAAACCGCATTCCACCAGTATGCCTGGGGCATTTATCTTATCCAGAAGATATATGCCGCTCCCCTGTTTTGCTCTGCGATTGCTCCCAGGCTTCAGTGCGGAAACCAACGCGTCCTGCAATTGCTTTGCAAGCTCCTGGCTGCCTGCGGAGTTTGCGTAGAAAACCTGTGCGCCGCTGTACTTTCCCTCTGGAAAAGTATTTTGATGGATGCTGACCAGAATTGGGTTGTACGTTCGATCAACGATTCGAACGCGTTGCTTTAAATCAGACACCTTCTTCTGCGCAATCGTCTGCCCGGCGGTGTAAACGGATGTATCCGTTGTGCGGATCATCACGGTATCATATCCAAGCAGGTGAAGCAGGTCATTCAAGCGCAGCGAGATTTGAAGATTGAACATACTCTCGTTTTTCCCGGTACAGGAAACTGCCCCCCCATCCTCCCCACCGTGTCCCGGATCGATCACAATGCGATGCAGCCGCTCCATGGGAACCATTTCCGAAATAACCGCAACCGTTTGATTGCCGAGAAGCGTTCCAAACAGGAATAGCCCAATCACCAGGCTGTAAAACATCAGGACATTCCCTCTTCCCTTTCGCTGACTCATAAGCAACACCTCCATGAATTCTATGCGCATGATGGATTGGGATGAACATCCTCCATGTTATGGCATAGAATGACCCGGAATGACATTCTCAGTCATTCCGTAAGGAGGGTTTTTATGCAACAAAAACAGGAACTGCCCACCGGGATGGGGAAACTCCCGGCAGTTGCGCCGCTGGTCAACCCCTATGTCCCCTTCCAGGCGGATAACCCGGAGCAGTACGAAATGAATCAGGGTCTGATCCGCGGAACCATATATTCGGGGCTTGATCTGCCCTTCAAAGGCATGGTGAATAAGACCCCGCTGCCCCAATCTGCCCTGGCCGAGCTGCAGGAGCTGGGCTTTGCAATCCAGGAGCTTGCGCTGTACCTGGATACCCACCGGGACGATACAGAAGCGCTGGCGCTGTACCGCCGCTATCAACGCACGTACCACGACAAGCGAATGGAATACTCCGAAACCTACGGCCCCCTGAGCCACATGGAGCCAATCACCGCAGCGGAATACAATTGGCTCAATGACCCGTGGCCCTGGGAATACTGCGCCAATAAGGAGGGCTGACCATGTTTTCTTATGACAAAAAACTTCAGTACCCGGTGAAAATAAAAAACCCCAATCCCAATCTGGCAAAAATCATTCTGACCCAATACGGCGGCCCCGACGGCGAGCTGGGCGCAAGCCTCCGCTACCTATCCCAGCGCTACTCCATGCCTTTCGATGAACTGAAAGGACTGCTGACAGATATCGGTACCGAAGAGCTGGGGCATTTGGAGATGGTTGGGGCGATCGTGCATCAGCTGACGCGGAATTTGAAGGATAGCCAGATGAAGGATCCGGCGTTTGCGCCCTATTTTGTGGATCATACTGCCGGCGTGTATCCGGCTTCTGCGGCTGGGACACCATGGAGCGCTGGGTCCATTCAGGTAGTTGGAGATCCGATCACGGATCTGACGGAGGACCTGGCGGCAGAACAGAAGGCGCGGACCACCTATGATAATATTCTGCGCATCAGCGACGACCCGGATGTGAATGATGTGATCAAATTCCTGCGTGCGCGCGAAATTGTCCATTTCCAGCGGTTTGGTGAAGCGATCCAGCTGCTGCGGGATAAGCTGAATCAGAAAAATGTATACTATATGAACCCAGCAATCGACATGTAAGGTCAAAAGAACGGCTGCTGTTCCGAAAGCGAGCAGCAGCCGTTAAAGCATGTCTATTCCTAAAATGCAACCAATAATTGTCAAGATTTCTGCGAAGATTGTTCCTCCAAATTATTGTTCCCCCATAATTTGCTTGTGCTGACAATGGCAGGCCGCGTAAGGATCGCGCAAACGAATCACTTCAAAAGGATCTGTATGATCTCCTGTAAGTTCTTTGCAAAATGGATCTTCCGCTGACGTTCCCGAGAGGACAGGCCGGCCGCGGTCATCTGCTCCAGAAGTGCTTTCAAATGGTCGTAATAGCCATTGAGATTATATACGATGCAGGGAGCATCCAGATAGTCCAGCGACACCATGGACATCACTTCCGCCAGTTCCTCCAATGTGCCAGTGCCGCCAGGGAAAGCGATAAACGCATCACCCAGCTCAATCATTTTTTCCTTTCGCCGGTTCATATTCGGCGTGACGATCAGCTGCGTCAATTCATCCAGCTGGAGCTTCTGGTCAACAAAAGCCTGCGGCTCAACGCCGATCACCTTACCGCCCGCGTTCAGAGCGCTTCTTGCCAGCGCTCCCATAAGACCGCTCTTGGAGCCTCCATAAATCAGCGTATTGCCATTCTCACCGATCCATGTTCCCAATTCCCGAACCGCAGCAGCCAGCTGCGGATCATTCCCCTGACACGCGCCAAGGTAAACCGTTATATTCACTTAAAAAGCCCCTTTCTCTCTGCATCATAAGAGAATTATATCACATTCGCCTTGTTTTTCAATAGTACGTCAAAAATGCGGAGGTCAATCTCGTAGTCACGGTCGATGAAAATACATGTTGTGATAGGGATAGTGATATTTTTCAAGCAGCCGCTGGGCCAACAGCGTCTTCCCTGTATGGGATGCCCCGGTGATCAGAATAATCATATGTGCGCCTCCCCTGTCGCTCGTTCTGGAAAGTGTACGCAGATGTGCAGGCGCGCATCTGCGTAGTTTGCTGAAATGCTTCCGTTCATCCGTTCGGTCAGCTGCTTTGCAATCGACAGGCCCAGGCCTGTTGCCCCCCTTGCCGACTCAACCGTGAAGAAGCGCTCAAACAGGCGCTCCGCCTGGACTCTGCCCAGCTTCCGAGCCGAGAAGTTTATACAGGATGAACGCCGAAAATATGAACGAAATCGCGGCGCATAGCCACAGCACCTTGTTTTTTCTCAGGCGGTAAAAGTCTGCTCTCAGCAGCTTACGCATAGCGGGCACCTCCGATCAGATTCATATAGAAGCTCTCCAGGCTTTCATCCTGCTCTTTCATATTATAGATGACGCAGTTCTCCTGCGCTGCCCGCTCCACCAGTTTTGTTACCTGAATATCTCCATAGATATCCACCCTGTTTCCGTCGGCAACGCTGTATTCAACCTGCATTTCATCAAGCACGCGAACCAAGGCATGGATGCTGCTTGCCTCCACCCGGACGCACTTGCGGCAGCGCTGTTCCAACTCCTCGCTGCTCATCTCTTTCACCATGCGCCCCGCGTCGATAAAGCCGTAGTGGGTCGCCAGGCGAGCCAATTCATCCAAAATGTGGCTCGAAATCAGTACCGTGATCCCATGCTCCCGGTTAAGCTTCAGGATCAGCTCCCTGATTTCGACAATCCCCTGGGGATCCAGTCCATTCACCGGCTCATCCAGGACGAGAAAATCCGGGTTCCCAGCCAGCGCAACCGCAATGCCCAACCGCTGGCGCATACCAAGGGAGAAATTCTTTGCCTTTTTGCTGCCGGTGTTTTCCAGTCCAACCAGCTGAAGC
>ENA-OUQC01001472-OUQC01001472.1-human-gut-metagenome-genome-assembly--contig:-NODE-1472-length-12246-cov-39.669756_pt1 | contig 12246 bp, 11 predicted proteins | sample MGYA00237942_ERZ548815 | MGnify/ENA primary metagenome ERZ548815 (study PRJEB26490, sample SAMN05194722) | human gut metagenome | biome: terrestrial biome; feature: human-associated habitat... | reverse complement strand
ACGACAGTGGGCGGGAATCGGCTGGCACGACGGTGGGCAATCGCCGCCCCCTACGGATGCATGGCAAAATGGTGCCATGCATGGGAAGTACGTATCGCCACACCGGCCTGCGCACTGGTTTGCAATGACACGGGTTTTTGCCAGTGCAGAGCAAGCGGGCGGACAGAGGCGTCCGCCCCTACGCATACTTTGTAAGTTTCTCCGTAGGGCGGGGTGACCACACCCCGCCGCCGATGACCCATGCAGTTTCAGAAAATGTCATTGCGAGGAGCAAATCGACGTGGCAATCCGTTTCCCTTGTGTGACGCGGTGCGGGAGGAGGACGGATCGCCGCACCGGCCTGCAGGCTGGTGCGCAATGACAGGGTTTGGTGCGGTGCGGGCGTGTCGGCGGCGGGCTTTGTTTTTCGGCTGCCGTTTTCCTTTTTCAATTTCCACTTTCAGCTTTCCCTTCGTTGACGCTTTTATATTAATATGGTATCATGAAAAAAAACAAAGGGGGATCCGTTATGCAGCACGAGATCACGGACGCACGTCCGCTGCTGGACGAAAACGGCAATCTGCGCGAGGCCGGCTACTGCAAAAAGCTCCTGCCCGTCTACCGCCGCGAGGACATCAAGGCCGGCGCCATGCGCATCAAGGAATGGGACTACTATCTCATCAACAACGGCCGCTTCGCCGTGGCGCTGACCATCGACGACAACGGCTACATGGGGCTGGACTCCATCTCCCTGCTGCACTTTGAGGAGGGCTGGGAGAAGACCAAAAGCCCCATGCGCGCCTTCCCCATGGGCAAGACCGGCCTGCCGGAGTCCTCGGCGGCGGGCGACGTGGCCATCTCCGGCAAGGGGTATCATCTGTCCTTCCGCCACGAGGGGGCGGAGCGGGTGCTGGACTTCCACATGGAGGATTTTCTGGACGGCACGCCCATTGACGGGCGCATTCGGCTCACGGACGAGCCGGAGGAGAGCATGGTCATCTGCACGCCCTTTGAAAAGCCCCGACATTTTTACTATAACCAAAAAATCAACTGCCTGCGCGCCGGCGGCACCGTGACGGCCGGCGGACGCACCTATGTGTTTGACCCCGCGGACGCCTTTGCCGTGCTGGACTGGGGGCGGGGGGTATGGACGTACCACAACACTTGGTACTGGGGCAGCGCCTCGGGGCAGGTGGACGGCGTGGCCTTCGGCTGGAACATCGGCTACGGCTTCGGCGACACCTCCGCCGCCAGCGAGAACATGCTGTTTTACGGCGGCAAGGCGCACAAGCTCAGCCAGGTGACCTTCCACATCCCCATGAAGGACGGACGGGAGGACTATCTGGCGCCGTGGCGCTTCAGCTCCGACGACGGGCGGTTTGAAATGGACTTCACGCCGGTGCTGGATCGGGCGGCCTGCACAGACTTCAAGCTGCTGAAAAGCGACCAGCACCAGGTGTTCGGGCGCTTCACCGGCACGGCCACGCTGGACGACGGGCGGGTGATCCGCGTGGAGGACTTTGCGGGCTTTGCGGAAAAAGTGGAAAACAAGTGGTGAAATCATGCAGCAGACAAGAGGCGGGCGAGGTGTCCGCCTCTTTTTGCGCATAAAAAACCGCCTGCCGGCGTGTTTTCTGCGCGGCAGACGGTTTTTTTATTAATTTGGGGAGCTTACAGCCCACGGAAGGCGGCCAGAATGTCGGCGCTGCTGTCCTGCGTGTAGGAAACGGCGGTGACAACGGCCACATAGTCGCCCACCTTCACGCAGACGAGGGTCTCCTCCAGCGGCACGCCCTGCATCTCGGCGGAAATGGTGATGCCGTAGTGCTCGGCGCCGGCGAAGAGCAGGGTGGTCTTGTTCACCACCATGTCGGTGAAGCCGGCGGCGGCCAGCTGGTCGGGCAGGGCGGCGATGGAGGCGTCCACATAGTCGCTCTCGCTGAGCTTGGCGCCGTTGACCGCGCCGAGGTTCTCCACGGTCACGTTCACCGTGGCGTAGTCGTCCCGCATGGCGTACATTTCGGTGATGCTCTTGCCGCTCTCCAGCAGCTTGGTGATGTCCTCGTTGTCTATCAGATCCGCCACCTGACCGGTGACCTGGGCGATCTGGTCGCTGTCAAAGAACGTCCAGCCGAAGCTCTCGTCCAGAGTCACGGCGAAGCCGAAATACTCATTGGTGTAGGTGCTGCCGTCCACCTTGCCGGCGGAAAAGGTCTTTTTGGGCTGGGTGTCGTCCTTGCTGCCGCAGGCGGCGAGGCTCAGCGCCAGCAGCACGGCCAGCGCCAGCGCAGCCAAACGTGTGGTTTTTTTCATGTTTTTTCTCCTGTTTTCTGTGTAATAAGGGGGTCGCCGGCCATGAGTATAGCACAGAAAAACGGCGCCGTCTATGGCGATTTTTGCCGAAAAGGCTTGTAATGGGGGGCGGGCTGTGCTATACTTTTTTTGAAAAACAAAAATGCGGCAGCTTACGGGTGCGCCAACACCCGCAAGCCTGCGCAGGTGAACTCACCACCTACACAACGGCCATTCGGCCGCACCGCATGGAATATTATACGACAGACCGGCCTTTCTTGTAAAGGGCGGTTTTGGCGGCATAGTATTTTGTGCATGTGTCGCATAAGGACGTTTGTTTCTTGCGCTGTGTGGGATAAGCTCCTGCACGGCGTTTTTGTTTTTCGCCCGGCTGCCCGGGGGCTTTGCGCCCCCGCCGCGGCTGCGGTGAAAACGATATGAAGGAGAAAGAGAATGAAAGGACGAATTTTAGCGCTGGGGGTGCTGCTGACCCTCTGCGCCCTGCTGCTGTGCTCCTGCGGACGGGGTGCCAAGTCGGAAAAGCAGATCAAGGCGGACATTCTGGAAAAGGGCGTCATGGATGTGATGGCCGTTTCGGATGTGCCCATAGAGGAAATTTCCTCTCTGAAGATTCTAAAGCGGCAGACCAACAAGGAGCTAAAAACCGACTATGTCTATGTCACCGTGGAGGCGGACACGGAAACCGCCCACTTCGTCCGCAGCATGAAGCTGACCTATAATTACTACGATGACCAAGGCTGGGTGCTGGACGGGTACGAATCCTATGCGGAGGGAGAGGAAAATACCACGCCTAAAAAGGTGCCGGACGAGCGAGTTTTGGACAATTTTTTTAGTCGGTTTTCGAGCACCCATTGTACGGAACGCTATTTTGTCGACTATAGCTCTTGGACGCTGGACGATGTGACCGCCGATTTAGAAAACTGCAAAGCCACCATGCAAGTAACGGCCAGCAGGGAAACGAGGTATATCAAGACTACGGAATCCCTGACTATGACAGCCTACTTCATGCCCAATTTTTGCAGTTGGGTGGTAGACGGCGACAGTGTGGGGCCTTATCTGACAAAGCTGTCGTATGAGCTGAATGTTGAACCGGGAAGTTACTATGGGGTCGAAAAGGTTGCTGGGAAAGATGCATTTCTTACCATTCACGAATATGACCCCGAGGACGGTTCAATCTTATTAGACTTAAAGACAAGTAATTGGGGAGACTATTCCGGACGATTTTGCATGAATACACTTTCAGAAATTGACTACGATAACATTCAAGAAACGAAAAGTGACAGAGATGAATTGGACACTCTTTCTTTCATGCAGTTTTCTGCCAATATAGGCATATTTGAGAGTTGGGGTGGCTTTTCTTCAAAGAGCATTCCTCTAACTTTATGGATGGATCCATCCACTAAGTATGACCCCTATCAAGAGAATTCTCCGTTAACTCTCTATGTTGCAACTCTTCCACTTAATTTTACATATAATAATTAAAAAAGCAAAGCCCGGTCGATGGCAAATGCCATCGACCGGGCTTTAACTGCCATTATCTGACAGATACGGGTGAATTTTGACGGTTCTACACTGCAATACCATTCCGTAGGGGCGGACGACCCTGTCCTCCCGCCGCAAGATTATTCCTAATATGCGTAGGGGCGGCGCGTTGTTGGCGGCGGGGTGAGGGCACCCCGCCCTACGCATAATGGGGGTGGTGCGGGCGGGTCGTCGGGGACGCCGACCCCTACGCATTTTTTCTCAATTTTTCAAATCTTGCCGTTTTTAATTTTTTCTCGCATGTCCTATTATCGTTGCCATTAAAAACGCCGCGAGGGACGTTACCACTACGGACGCGCCTACGGGGAGGCTCAGGAGGTACGAGGCCGTCAGACCCACGCAGAAGCACACCACCGACAGGCACCCCGCCAGCACCACCACGCCGAAGAAGCTCTTTTTCAGCCGCATGGCCGTAAGCGCCGGAAAAATCACCAGGCTGGAGATGAGCATGGCGCCCATGAGCCGCATGCCCAGCACGATGGTCAGCGCCGTCAGCACCGCCAAAAGGGTGTTGTATACCCCCACCTTCATGCCCGTGGCGCGGGAGAAGCTCTCGTCAAAGGTGATGGCGAACAGCTGGTGGTAAAACAGGCCGAACAGCACCAGCACCGCCGCGGACACGCCGATGCTCAGCGCCACGTCGGCGCGGCTCAAGGCCAGAATGGAGCCGAACATATAGCTGTCCACGTCGGTGGTCATGCCGGTGGTGAGACTGGTGACGATGATGCCGATGGCCAGCGCCGAGGCGGACACCACCGCAATGGCGGCGTCGGCGCCCAGCTTGCTCCGCTCCGTCATCCGCAGCAGGCACAGGGCGGCCACGACCACCACCGGAATGGACACCGGCAGCGGCGCCCACCCGCAGGCCACCGCCACCGACAGCGCCCCGAAGGACACATGGCTCAGGCCGTCGCCGATCATGGAGTACCGCTTCAGCACCAGCGGCACCCCCAGAAGCGCCGCGCACACCGACACCAGTATCCCCACCACGAAGGCGCGCAGAATAAAGGGATAGGTGAACATTTCCAGCAAAATCATGCCCCTGCACCTCCAAACCGCCGCCCCGCAGGGGAGGCCAGATACTCCTGCACCGTGCCGAAAAAGTGGTTTCCGTGGCCGACATACAGGATGTGGCCGGCGCAGCGCAGGGCGTTTTCCATGTCGTGGGTCACCATGACGATGGCGATGCCCTCGGTCTTGTTCAGATAGTCCAGGGTGCGGTAGAGATCCTGGGCGGCGGCAGGGTCAAGACCCGTCACCGGCTCGTCCAGGATCAGCAGCTCTCCGGCGGCGCACAGGGCACGCGCCAGCAGAACCCGCTGCTGCTGGCCGCCGGACAGCTCCCGATAGCACCGATCCTTCAGCTCCAGAACCCCCAGCTTGCCCATGTTCAGCAGCGCCGTGGCCTTCTGCGCCGGCGTATAGAGCAGCCGGTGTCCGCCGGCGCCCAAAAAACCGGAGCGCACCACCTCCGTCACCGTGGCGGGAAAGTCCTTCTGCGCGCGGGTCTGCTGGGGCAGGTAGCCGATGGCGCCGCCCTTCAACCCCGCGCCCCGCTCAACGCGCCCCGACAGGGGACGCAGAAGCCCCAGCAGGCTCTTGAGCAGGGTGGACTTGCCGGAGCCGTTTTCGCCCACGATGCAGATATAGTCCCCGCGCCGCACCTGAAAGTCCAGATGCTCCCACACGGCCTTGCCCTCGTAGCCCAGGCTTGCGTCGCGGCAGGCCAGCAAAATTTCCTTATCCATTCAGCATATCCCCTCTCGCAGCGCCGCCACGTTGCGGCGCATCAGGCTCACATAGCCCTCTCCTGCCGCCCAGTCCGCTTGGGAAACGGTCTGGCAGGAGTAAAATGTTTCCACTTTTGCGCCGGTGGTCTCGGCGATGGCGTCGGCCACTTTGCGGCTGCTCAGCTCCAGCGCGTACACCACCGGAATGTCCTGCTCGTTTACTCTGTCGATGAGAAATTTCAATGTGTACAGGGACGGCTCCGTGTCCGACGAGCAGCCGTGGAACGCCGCGCGGTAGTCCAGCCCGTATTCCCGACAGAAATACAGCAGGGGGAACCGGTCGCCGAACACCAGCAGGCTGCGCTTTTTCTCGCCGCACACCTGCCGGAAGGCCGCGTCCAGCTCCGCAAGCTGCCCCAAATACTCCTGCAGATTGCTGCGGTAGGCGGCGGCGTGGGCGGGGTCGGCGGCGCAGAGGGCGTCGCAGATCGCCCCGCACAGCTTCATGGCCTGCACCGGCGACGTCCAGATGTGCTCGTCGTACTCGATGTCGTCGCTGTCGTGGTCATGGTCGGCGTGGTCATGGTCGGCATCATCGTGGTCGGCATCATCGTGGCCGGCCAGCGGCTCCTCGGTGAGCGTGTCGGCATAGTCCATCATCCGCAGGACGGTGGGAATATTTTCTCCGGCGGAATCCAAAATTTCGTCCACCCACTGCTCGCCTTCGCCGCCGTTATAGACAAAAACGTCCGCCCGACTCACGCGGATCACGTCCATGGGTGTCGGCTCGAAGCTGTGGGCTTCCCGTCCGGCGGCCACCAGCAGGTGGGGGCTGACATACGCGCCGCCGATCTCGCGCACGAAGTCATAGTAGGGGAACAGGGAGCACACCACCTGCAGCCTGCCGTCCTCCGCGTCCTCGCCTGTCGGGGCGCAGGCGCACAGGGTCAGCGCCGTGGCCGCGGCCAGCAAAAGCGCCAGAATCCGCTTTTTCATTGCGCCGCCTCCCTGCACTTTTCGCACAGGCCGTAGAACATCGTCCGCCGCGGGTTGATGGCAAAGCCGTGGCTCTCCAGCAGGTGGGTATACAGCTCCCCGAGATGGGAGCAGTCCATGTGGAAAATGGCGCCGCAGCCCTCGCATTGCAGCAAAAAGCAGTCCTTGTGGCGGGTCTTGTCGCAGTATTGGTAGCAGGCGCCGTCGTCGGTGAGGAGCTTGTGGACGCAGCCCTGCGCCACCAGCCGCTCCAGCTGGCGGTACACGGTGCTCAAGCCCACGGTCTGGCCGCTCTGCCGCAGCCGCTGCATCAGCTCCATGGCCGTGGCGCGGCCGTCGGGGCTGGCCTCGATGCATTGCAGCACCGCCTGCTGCTGTCGGGTCATATAGGACATAGGATCGCCCTCCTAAATTTGAAAACGATTTTCATTTTCAAATTATATCCCATTTTGCGGCGTTGTCAAGGGCAGCGCACAAGAAAAAAAGCGCAAAAAAGAGAACGCCCGAAAGCGTTCTCTTTTCCTATTAATTTTAATTATGGGCGCGGGGGCGTCAGCAGAGCTTGGCGCCGGCGGGGATGGAATCGTCCAGCAGCAGAAGGTGCAGCTTTTCCTCGCCCTTTTCCTTGTGGACGGCGGAAATGAGCATGCCGCAGGAGGGAATGCCCATCATCTTGCGGGGAGGCAGGTTCAGAATGGCCACGGCGGTCTTGCCCACCAGGTCCTCCGGCTCATAGTAATGATGGATGCCGGAGACGATGGTGCGGTCGGTGCCGGAGCCGTCGTCCAGAGTGAACTTCAGGAGCTTGTCGCTCTTTTTCACCGCCTCGCAGGCCTTGATCTTCACGGCGCGGAAATCGGACTTGCAGAAGGTGTCAAAATCCACCTCGGCCTGGGTGAAAGGCTCAATTTCCAGTGCGGGGAGGGCGGCCTTCTTCTGCGCCTCCTGCAAAGCGTTCAGCTCCGCCAGCGCCTTTTCGGCGTCGATGCGGGGGAAGAGGGCTTCGCCCTTGGTGACGGTGACAGCGGCTTTCAGCTTGCCCCACTGGGCGGCGCTGTCCCAGGTGCGGCAGCCCTCGCAGGCGCCGATCTGGGCGAAAATCTTGTCGCAGCTGGCGGGCATGAAGGGCGTGAGCAGGACGGTGCAGATGCGCACGGTCTCCAGCAGGTTATAGAGCACCGCGGCCAGACGGGCCTCCTTGCCCTCCTCCTTGGCCAGCTTCCAGGGGGCGTTTTCGTCGATATACTTATTGGCGCGGTCGATGACCTTGAAGATCTCCTCCAGACCGTTTTGCAGCTGGAGCTTGTCCATCTCAGCCTGATAGCGCTCACGGAGGGCGCAGGCCAGCTTTTTCAGGTCGCAGTCGGCGGGGCTGTCCTCTCGGGCTTCGGGCAGGGTGCCGCCGAAATACTTCTCCACCATGGCGCAGGTGCGGCTGACGAGGTTGCCGAGATCGTTGGCCAGATCCACGTTGATGGTGTTGATGAGCAGCTCATTGGAGAAATTGCCGTCGGTGCCGAAGGGAAAGGTGCGCAGCAGGAAGAAGCGCAGAGCGTCCACGCCGAACATCTCCGCCAGCACATAGGGATCCACCACGTTGCCCTTGGACTTCGACATCTTGCCGCCGTCGATGACCAGCCAGCCGTGGCCGTAGACGTGCTTGGGCAGGGGCATCTCCATGCTCATGAGCATGGCAGGCCAGATGATGGAGTGGAATCGGACGATCTCCTTGCCCACGATGTGGTAGTCGGCAGGCCAGTATTTGTCGTAATCATGATATTTCTCGTTGCAGAAGCCCAAGGCGGTGCAGTAGTTGAACAGAGCGTCCACCCAGACGTACACCACATGGCCGGGGTCGAAGTCCACGGGGATGCCCCAGGAGAAGCTTGTGCGGCTGACGCAAAGATCCTCCAGGCCGGGCTTGATAAAGTTATTCACCATTTCGTTGACGCGGGAGCGGGGCTGGAGGAAATCCGTGTCCTCCAGCAGATGCTGCACGCGGTCTGCGTACTTGCTCAGGCGGAAGAAGTACGCCTCCTCCTCGGCGTCGTGGACTTCGCGGCCGCAGTCGGGACACTTGCCGTCCACCAGCTGACTCTCCGTCCAGAAGCTCTCACAGGGGGTGCAGTACTTGCCCTTGTAGGCGCCCTTGTAGATGTCGCCCTTTTCGTACATCTTCTTGAAGATCTTCTGCACGGCCTCGCAGTGGTAGTCGTCGGTGGTGCGGATGAAGCGGTCGTTGGAAATGTTCATCAGCTTCCACAGATCCCGCACGCCCTTTTCGCCGTTCACGATCTTATCCACGAAGGCCTGAGGGGTCATGCCCGCCTCCTGGGCCTTGGTTTCGATCTTCTGGCCGTGCTCGTCGGTGCCGGTGAGGAACATGACGTCGAAGCCCTGCAGGCGCTTATAGCGGGCGATGGCGTCGGTGGCCACGGTGCAGTAGCTGTGGCCGATGTGGAGCTTGTCGGAGGGGTAGTAGATGGGGGTGGTGATATAAAACGTTTTCTTTTCCATGGGTGTATCTCCTTTTCCGCCGCTCCGAATGGAAGAGCGGCTTAAAATTGTAGATGGGGTTTTGCAAGGGGGGTGGGTTTCCTGTGGTGCGTAGGGGAGGGGCTCTCTTGCCCACCGTTGTGCCGACCGATTCCCGGGCACTGTCGTGCCCGCCAATCGGGGCACTTCCTCGAAACCGGCTCGCTTCATCCGCCACTGGCGGCGCTTCGCCGATTTCCCCTCCCGCGGGCGACCGCAAGGGTCGCCCCTACGGAGGGGTTACAAGAGGCGCGGTGAGGTGAGGAATCCCCCAGTCACGGCTTCGCCGTGCCAGCCCCCTTTAGGCAAGGGGGCCGAGGGGACGGGGGATGCGGATTGCCACACCAGTGACATCGGTCACTGGTTCGCAATGACAGGGGGTTTTACAAGGGGTGCGGTGCAAGCGGGCAAATTCGCATTTTATTTTTCCAGAAAAAACAAACACCGCCCCGACTGCCGCCAAGGACGATGCTTTGCACCGCGATACCACCTTGCTTCGCCGCCCGCTCACGCGAAACGGCCTCACGGAGTGCCGCTACACTCCTGCGCTGTCACGGGCGCCCCCGTTCGGATCTGAAGCCGCCCTGCGACCCTCGACCCGACGGCTCCGGAGCCATGTTCCCCCATCCGTTCCGCGCCCGCTTTCACCTGCTCAGGCTCTCTTTGGCGGCCTAAAATGGGGTACTCTTTCCTTCACTGCCTTTTATGATCCTGTCAAATTTTTCAAATCTTTTTCCCCATGCGCACTTCGCGGTGAAAAACGATTTTAATTTTTCGCATCTGCGGATGCGAACTCTGCGAGGGTAATACATCGTTATCCTTCACAATTACCTATTATATTATTCCCAGAGGGCGGCTTTGTCAATGTTTTTGTTGGGTTTCGGCGCGGAATGTGCTATACTATGGTAAAAAACGCGAAGGAGCTTTTCATGAAACTGGTAAGCTGGAATGTGAACGGCCTGCGGGCTGCGCTGGGCAAGGGCTTTTTGGACTATGTGGCCGGCGAGGATCCGGACGTGCTCTGCCTGCAGGAGACGAAATTGCAGCCGGAGCAGGCGGTGTTTGACCTGGCGGGCTACCACCGCTTCTTTAACTCCGCCGACAAAAAGGGCTACTCCGGCACGGCCATTCTGACAAAGGAGGCGCCGCTGGCCGTGACCTACGACTTCGGCGGCGACGAGCACCGCCACGAGGGGCGCATCATCACGGCGGAATATCCGGCGTTTTACCTCGTGTGCTGCTACACGCCCAACAGCCAGGACGGGCTGCGGCGGCTTCCGTACCGGATGCAGTGGGAGGACGACCTGCGGGCATACCTGCTGGAGCTGGACGCGAAAAAACCGGTGGTGTACTGCGGCGACCTGAACGTGGCGCACAGAGAAATAGACCTGAAAAATCCAAAGACCAACCGGCAGAACCCCGGCTTTTCCGACGAGGAGCGGGAGAAGATGACCCGCCTGCTGGGCAGCGGCTTCGTGGACACCTTCCGCTACATACACGGCGATGTGGAGAACCGCTACTCCTGGTGGAGCTACCGCTTCCACGCGCGGGAGAAGAACGTGGGGTGGCGCATCGACTACTTCATCGTGTCGGAGCGGCTGAAGGACAGGATCAAGGCGGCGGACATCCGCAGCGAAATTTATGGCAGCGACCACTGTCCGGTGGTGCTGGAGCTGGAGGTTTGAAATGCTGAAGCTATCTGTGAATTACTTTGCAAAGCCCGGCCGGCGGGAGGAATTTCTGCGGCGCATCGTGGAGAGCGGCATCCTCACGGCCATTCGGGGAGAGGACGGCTGCCTGCGGTACGACTACTACCTCTCCTGCCAGAATGAGGACGAGATTCTGCTTATTGAGGAGTGGGAGAGCCGCGAGCAGCAGCGCGTCCACATGGAGCAGGAACACATGAAGCGGCTCATGGACATCAAAAACGACTGCATTGCCGAAACGCAGCTGCACGCGGACTGAGGGGGCGCCTATGCTGTTTGACACCCACGCACACTATGACGACGAGCGGTTCGACGAGGATCGGGAGACGCTGCTGCGCGCCATGCCGGAAAAGGGCGTCGGCCTCATTGTGAACCCGGGCTGCGACCTGCCTTCCTCCCGCATGGCGGTGGACATGGCGCAGAAATACGACTTTCTCTATGCCGCCGTGGGCATTCATCCGGAGAACTGCGGGGATTTTGCGCCGGCCATGATGGACGAGCTGCGGGCGCTTATCAAGGCGCCCAAGGTGGTGGCCATCGGGGAGATCGGGCTGGACTACTACTGGGCGGAAAACCCGCCGAGAGAATTGCAGCAGGAGGTGCTGCGGCGGCAGCTGGCTCTGGCGCAGGAGCTGCGCCTGCCCGTTATCATCCACGACCGGGATGCCCACGCCGACACGCTGTCCATCGTGCGGGAATTTCCGCAGGTGACGGGGGTGTTCCACTGCTTCGCGGGGTCGGTGGAGATGGCGCAGGCGCTTATCAAAATGGGGTGGATGCTGTCGTTTAACGGGGCGGCCACCTTCAAAAACGCCAAAAAAGCGCCGGAGGTCATCGCCGCCGTGCCGCTGGAGAAGCTGATGATCGAGACCGACGCGCCGTACCTGACGCCGGTGCCCCATCGGGGGGAGCGGAACGACTCGTCCTATGTGCGCTTCGTGGCGGAGAAGATCGCCGAGATCAAGGGCATTTCCGCCGAGGAAGTGGAAAAGGCCACCTGGGAGAACGGGAAGGCGTTTTTCGGGATTTGAAAATTGCGCATATAAATCGCCCCATCGGCGGCTGCGGCTGTCGGCGGGGCGATTTTTTTATGATGAGGAAATGGGCGGAGGTCGGGGGGACGGTGCGGGGGGTGCGGATTGCCACGTCGCTCCGCTCCTCGCAATGACAGGGTTTTTGTGGGGGTGCGGTGCGTGTCGGCGGCGGGGTGATGGCACCCCGCCCTACGCATAATTTGGAAGTTCATGCAGGCGGGGCGTCGGGGACGCCGCCCCCTACGGGTGCGTAACAGAATGTGCGGTAGTGACTGACGGGACGATGTGGGCATCGTCCCCTACGCACGGTTTTTATTTTTCCCTGTAGGGCGGGGCCAGTGTGCCCCGCCGTTGGAGGTGCGGTGCGTGTCGGCGGCGGCACACATGGGTGCCGCCCTACAGGAGATAACT
>ENA-OUQC01001471-OUQC01001471.1-human-gut-metagenome-genome-assembly--contig:-NODE-1471-length-12250-cov-4.271751_pt1 | contig 12250 bp, 9 predicted proteins | sample MGYA00237942_ERZ548815 | MGnify/ENA primary metagenome ERZ548815 (study PRJEB26490, sample SAMN05194722) | human gut metagenome | biome: terrestrial biome; feature: human-associated habitat; material... | reverse complement strand
AAAAGTGGCAAAGCCACTTTTTCGACAGTCTCAAATGCTCCTCCGGATCATTTCCCGGAGGAGCAGAGAGGCTTATTTTGCAAAAAACTGAGTGTAGTAGTCATAGCCGATGATATGCTGCACGCCGTAATACCGGGCGAGATATCCGTTGACCCAGTCGATGCTGGAGGGGAACTCCATATCGTGCGCGACGCTGTATTTCGTTGCGCCGTAGAGCCCGGGCAGAAGCACCTCGGCCTCACCGGCGTCGCGTGCGGCTATTATGGCGGCCTCGTTCGCCTTGAACTGAGCGAAGGTGGACACGATGTCCGCCGAACCTAGCACGCCGCAGTATATTGTCACGGCGCACAGCAGCGCGGCCATGCACCGCAGCGTGAGGACGCAGCTTCCGCCGCGCGCAAGCTCGAACAGCAGCATGACATCTGCAATGATAAGGAACACCGCGGCGGGGGAGGCGCAGCGCTCAGGATATATCCTGGCCAGCACCATGACGCCGTTAGCGGCGAGAAAGCCGAGGAAGAACACGCCCGCGAGGATGAGCTTCTTTGTCTCCGCCCTCTTGGCAAGACAGAGGACGAATGCGATGATGAACACGGCGATGAGAAGCGCGAAGAAGCGGAAGTATTCCATCATGTTCACAAAGCTGCCGAAGAAGTTGATGAGACTGCCGGCGGAGCTTTTAACGCCCGTTTCGGCGGGACGCGTCGCCATGAAGAGAAGCCCGGCGAAGGAGGATATCGCCCCCGCGATGTATGCCCAGCCTGTGCGCCGCTTTTCATAAAAGCGCGTCAGCAGCATGAACACGACGGCATAAACGAGGCGGAGGACATCGTCTCCTGAAACGCGCCGCAGATGAAGGCAAAGACGATGAACGCGAGTTTTGCCGCCGCGCCGTGAAGCACATCCCCCTCCCAGAAGAGACGGAAGTACGGGAAGAGGAATAAAAGATTCAGCACGATAGCCCAGAGGTAGTTTATCGACCCGTCAAGCCACAGGCAGACCTCGCCGAAGGCGGGCATCAGCACGAACACCGCGCAGAACGTTACAAGATATACTGCCGGGCGCGGCCGCGCCCCAAAGCCAGAGAGGCAGGCCATCAGCCAGATGAGCAGCGTGAACATACCGGCGTTGACAAAATTGAACACCGGCTTGGGAAGAAGCTCAAAAAGCTGGACAAGGCTGTGCGCGGCGAGGCGGCCGTTGAGTATCTCGGCGTGCGCGGCCATGGACGGGACGATGTCCGCGATGCCTGTCAGCGGCGCGGAGTTATCGAAGCGGAAGTGATAGGCAAAATCGTCCGCCTGATATGGCGTGAAGCAGTTGAGCACGAAAAGAAACGCGAACACGAGCGCAAGCGATATTATCATGGCCCTGCGCGTGGTTAAGTTCTTCATTGAATCTACGTCCTTCGGTAATTATTGTCGAATAATGCTATTATAAAATGAACGGATGCGCTTTGCAACCAAAACCCATATTCTTTTATAAACAACACTGCCTCCGGCCGATAGCCGGCCGGAGGCAGTATATTACTACACTACACTATGCGTCTATGCCTTTACCACGCCTCGCTGTCGTCGAAATCGACGAGCGTCGGGTCGAGCGGCTGCTCGCGCAGGACGGAGGTCATATAGGCGTTGACCTGATTGCGCATGTCGCGGCGGGATATCGTGCGGCAATCCATCAGATCCTGCTGCACCCAGATGAAGTTCAGCTTCCTCTCGCGCGCCTGATCGTCGAATATGCCCTGAAGCCCGTCCATGCCCTTGCAGGATATCTGGTCATACATGATGATGGTGTCCACGGCGTATTCCTTCGCCACGCGCCACATCTCGTCCACGGCGTTTTTATAGCCGCCCTTGGTGTGCTTGCGCATGGTGGTGCGCTGGAACGTGAGGGCAAGCCCCTCCAGCGCCTTGCGCGGAGAGGACGTGTCGATAATCTGCTGGGAGATGTGCGTTTCCATATCCATCACGCACACGATGCCCCAGCACTGCTCAAGCCAGTTGGCAAAGCTGGTGTAATAGTTGGCCGGGCACGACCACACAAGCGCCTTGTGGCGCATTTCACGCGCGCAGGGCAGGCGCTTTTCATAGCCCGCCGTCATGAGCGCGCGCACCTTTTCATCGGCGCGGATGAAGCGCTCGTCCGTGCCGCCGTGCAGATGGAAGGAGTACATCCTGTAAAGCCACGGCGTCGGCCCCGTCACCTGCGGATAGCGCGTGCGGTTTATCTCCCACAGCTCCAGATGGAAGCGCGTGACGGCGTTGTATTTTTCAAGCCCGGCGAAGAACGCGTCCCAATCGAACTTCTCGCCCGTCTGCTCCTCAATGAAGCGGATGCAGCCGAGGATCTCCTCCACGGCGTAGTCCTGCGCGTCCACATCGTCGTTATAGCGCAGCGGCACGCCCAGCTCATAGGTCGGCAGCCTGAAGTACCTGTCCTGATAGGCGCTGGTCATGACGCTGCCGTCGCAGGGCATGTTGCAGGAGATGAAGCATTTGCCGAAGATGGGATAATCCCCCTCGACGGCGACGCCGGCCTCCGCGGAGGGCAGCGGGCACACGTCCGACGGCACGCCGTAATTTTCGATGGTGTCCAGATACACCGGCGGAAGCTGCTGGTTTATCATGGAGGCGAGGAATATGGGGATGGTCTGCACGGGGATGCCGATGAGGTTGGGGAAGCCGGCCATAAGCTCCGTCGGCACAAGCTCGTCAAGGCAGACGATACGTTCTGCCAGCGGCTTCTTCCCGCCGATGCTGAGGTCGGCATCAAAGGTGGTGGAGATGATGTCGATTGTGTGCTTGACGATGACGTCATAAAGGATGTGCGCCGCACGAAGCTGCACGCCGCGGTTCCCCTCAAGCTGCCTGTCTATGAAGGCGGGCACCGTGAGATACGTCGCCATCCAGCGGTATTTCCACAGCCCCTTCACCACCTGCACCGGGGAGCGCAGCACGAAGGCGATCATGTCCTTCCACGTCGTCAGCCACCAGCCGAAGTCATACACCGTGTCGCGCAGGCCGCGCCATTCGCGCGTTTTACGGATGCCCGTCCTGTCCTGATATGTATTGCCAAGCCCTTTCATTTCACTTGCCCTCCTTCGCCGCGGCGATGCGCTTTATCTCAAGGCTTTCCACGAATGCCTGCACGCGCGTGCGCAGCTGGCCGGAGGCGTTGCCGGTATACTGCCTGTCCACGCACACGCTGGGAATGCCGAACTCCTCCGTTATGACATGCGAGGCGAGCGGGCGCTCATACCCCCAGTATTCGCAGAATTTCAGCGCCTCGTACAGCACGCCCTCCGCCTTGTATTCCCGCACGAGCTGCCGCACGTACTCGCGCCGGCCGAGCACCATATCGCGCTGCATATAGCGCGGGCACTGACTCGTCGTCTGATAAAAGCGGCAGACCTGCGTTAGCGCGCTCTCGTCGTCCGTGAGGGGGATCTCCTGCCGTCCGGGGAGGGAGCCGAAGCAGAAGCGGTCCGCCACTATGAGCGCGCCGGACTGCTCGACCGTCTTGGTGAAGTCCGTGTCGTCTATCTCGGAGCCGACGACGACTATCCGCGCACGGAAGGGCGGCTTTTCATCGACTGCGCGCCCCTTTATCTCCTCCAGCGTCTCGCGCAGCTTCGGCAGGATGAGCGCCTTCGGACAGCAGTAGGACACAAGGCACAGCACGTGGAACTCATACCCCGTCACGGGCGGAGAATCGAGCTTGCGCAGATCGCCTATCTCGCTTATTATGCGGCAGACCTCGTTATGCTCCGCCACGGCGCGGCGGATGGATGCGTCGGATATGTCCGTGCCGTATCTCTCGTGCAGCGGCTCCAGCAGCTTTTTGGTGAGCTGGTTTTCATAGTGCCGGAGTCCGTGCTCCGTCACCTTGAAGGGCACGTCCACATATGAGACGAAGAATTCCGGCCTGTCCACGAGCTGCAAAAGCTCAAAATGCTCCAGCGCGCGGTTCATTTCCGAGCAGGTCTCCGTTCCGGCCAGCGCCGAAAGGAAGCTGTACCCGCCCTCAATGCCGCGCTCCACCAGCGCCTTGGAGTAGCCGCACAGGTAGTTCGTGAGATAATAGGTGGAGATGTCCATCGAACCCGTGTGCGGCGCGCGCAGGCGCACGGAAAAGCAGTTGTCCAGATTCAGAAGAACCTCCGGCATGTGATAGCAGGTGTAGCCCACGGCGTGCTGCCCCTGCGCGTCCGCCGCGCGCACAAGCTCGTTCGCGGCCTCGTCCAGAAGTCCTTCAAAGTAGATGAGATGCTTTAGGTCTCTCATTGCCCTTCCCCCAGTTGTGATATATTTTGTTTTATTTTGTTTTCCGGTTAAAATTTTATCTTTTAACCAATTATATCCGACCGGGGGAAGCCGCGTCAAGCAGATATTGCGCGAAATATCTGCAAAAAACTGCGCCGGGGCGCTTACAGCGAAAGCGCGTCGATAAGCTCCTTCGCCGACAGCGCAAGGGAGCGGGCGAATTCCGCGTCCTGCGACGAGACCGCCACGCGCACGGCGCTGCGCGCGGCAAGCGGAGAGATGTGCAGCCTGTAGCCGCGGCCGTTGAGGCGGATGCCGTCGGTATAGTCAGCGCCCATGTCCAGCATCGCCTCGCTCAGCGCGCCCATGAGCGCCGCGCGGTCATGGCAGGCGCAGTCAAGGCGCGCGTCGCTCTCCTCCTCGCTGTCCGCCTCGGCGGCCTGCGTGCGGGCGACAAAGGCCGCGCCGGGCTCAAGCTCCAGCTTCCCCTCCAGCGCGTCCACGCAGCAGCGGTAATAGGAAAGCGGGCTTCCCACGTCGCACCAGTAGCCGCCCGGCGTCACGCCCAGCAACTTCTCCCCGCGCGCAAGCAGCAGGGGGAAAAGCTCCTTGGCAAAGTCGAAGGGCTGACCGGCGGGAACGGCGCGCATGGCCCGCGGGGAGAGAACGTATATGCCCGTGTTTACAAGGTCCGTCACGACGCGGCCCCAGCACGGCTTTTCTATGAAGCAGCGCACGTTGTCCTCACTGTCCGTGACGACAAGGCCGTAGCTGAGCGGCTCCGGACTGCGGCAGAGGGCGAGCGTCGCCGCGGCGTGCGCGGAGACATGCGCGGCAAACAGCGCACCGAGGTCCATATCGCAGGCCGCGTCGCCGCTTATGACGAGGAAGTCCTCATCCCCGAAGAAATCCGCGCAGTTTTTCACGCCGCCGGCCGTGCCGAGGGGCTCGCGCTCGACGCGGTACTGCATATGCACGCCGAAGCGCGACCCGTCGCCGAAGTAGCGCTCTATATCCTCTGCGCGGTATTTAAGCGCCGCGCAGATATCCGTGAAGCCGTGCTTTTTCAGCAGGCGCACTATATGCTCCAGCATGGGCCGCCCGAGAAGCGGCACCATGGGCTTCGGCGTGTCTCCGGTCACGGCTTTCAGGCGTGTGCCCTCTCCGCCCGCCATTATGACAGCTTTCATTGCGATCACTCCCGATTGCTTTTAAAATATTATCCGCGCGAAGATATAAATTATTTGTTGTAAACACAATCCAGGTTTGGTATAATACTATATTACTGTGGGTTCATAGTTGTAATTATTATCGTCTGTTCCAGATTCAGGAGGTGCAGGTGTGGATAAAAACCTGAAAAAACTGGCGGAGCCGGGCGTAAGGCTGCATCTTGTCATCCTTGTGATATTTGCCGCCGCGTCGCTGTATTTCAAGCTGTACGAGCTTGCCGCGGCGGAGGCCGGCGTTATCCTGCTGCTGCTGGTCTACGGCTTCTTTGCAAAGCGGAGCCGGGAGAAGCGGCTTTCGGCCTGTATAGAGGCTATCACCTATGACACGGAGAACTCCAAAAGCAGCGCGCTTGTGAACTTCCCGATGCCGATCGCCGTGTTCCGGCTGGACGATTCGCGCATAATCTGGGGAAACGAGATGTTTTTCAGCATGTGCGGCACGCCGGAGGCGCGCATCGACGCGCGTGTGGCGGATCTGGTGCCGCAGTTTACGGGGAAGTGGCTGCTGGAGGGCAAGACGCAGAGTCCGGAGCTTCTCACCGTGAACGGCAAGAAGTACAGATTACAGGGCAGCATCGTCCACACCGGCGCGGAGGACGCGGAAAACGTCTCCATGGGCATAGTATATTGGCTGGACGTGACCGAATATGACAATATCCGCATAAAATATGAGGAAACGCGCCCCGTGGCCGGCATCGTCGTCATAGACAACCTCGACGAGCTTTTCAAAAACCAGACCGACAGAATAAAAAACGACATCCGCGACGCCGTCGAGGACAGGCTGCGCCAGTGGTGCGAGGAATACGGCGGCATCCTGCGCCGCTTCGACAGGGACAGATACCTTGTCGTGTTTGAAAAGCAGGATATCGACCACATGAAGCTCGACAAGTTCAAGATAACCGAGGAGATGCATCAGGTCGAAAGCCCGAACGGGATAAACGCCTCCGTCAGCATCGGCTTCGGCATGGACGGGACGAATCTGGGCGAGGCGCTGCAATTTGCCGACGTCGGGATAGAGCTTGCGCTGTCGCGCGGCGGCGACCAGACGGTCATAAAGGATCGCGTCAGCTTCCAGTTCTTCGGCGGGCGCGGGCTGGAGGTCGAAAAGCGCACGAAGGTCAGATCCCGCAATATGGCCAACACCCTTGCAAAGCTTATGCGCGACTCAAGCCGCGTGCTCGTGATGGGGCACCGCTTCGCGGATCTTGACGCGGTGGGCGCGGCCGTGGGCGTGTGCTGCATCGCGCGAAGCTGCGGCGTCAGGGCGAACATCGTCATAGACAGCAACAAGAACGCCGCCCACGCGCTTATAGAGCACATGCGCGCCGAGGCGGAGTATAAGGACTGCTTCATAAGCCCGCAGGACGCGCTGCTGCGCGCCGACGGAAGGACGCTTCTGGTCGTGGTGGACACCAGCCGCCCCGAGCAGGTCGAAAACCCGGAGCTTTTGTCCATATGCAGCCGCGTGGCGGTCATAGACCATCACCGCGTCGCCGCGACGTATATCCAGAACGCGGCGCTGGGCTTCATAGAGGCCTACGCGTCCTCCGCGTGTGAACTTATCGCCGAGATGCTTCAGGAGCTTATAGAGATCGGCGACATCCTCAAATGCGAGGCCGACGCGATGCTTGCCGGCATCGTGCTGGATACGAAGAGCTTCACCCTGCGCACGGGCGACAGGACCTTTGAGGCCGCGGCATATCTGCGCCGGGCCGGGGCGGACACCGCCGAGGTCAAGCGTTTCCTGCGCACGGGCATGAAGGACGCCGTCGCGCGCTATAAGATAATGCAGAGCGCGGAGCTTTACCGCGGCGTCGCCATCGCCGCGCCCTCGGAGGAGGAGAACCGCATCGTCATCGCGCAGGCCGCGGACGAGCTGCTGAACATATCCGGCGTGGACGCGTCCATCGTCGTTGCGCCTTGCGACGAGGGGTACATCAGCGTTTCCGCGCGCTCGATAGGCGAGGTGAACGTGCAGTGCCTCATGGAAAAGCTCGGCGGCGGCGGGAACAGGAGCGCCGCGGCGGCGCAGATAAAGGACAAGAGTCTGCCGGAGGCCGTCAACAGCGTTTACGCCGTCATAGACGACTACTTCGGCTGAACCGCGCACAGCGCATATAAACACATATCAGAAACGTATATCACGGCGGCAGGACCGCATGGAGGAGCATTATGAAAGTTATATTCAACGTCGATGTAAGAGGTCAGGGCAAGAAGGGCGAGCTGAAGGAGGTCTCCACCGGCTACGCAAGGAATTACCTTCTGCCGCGCAATCTTGCGACCGAGGCCACGCCCGACAATCTCAACGCCTTCAAGCTCAAGGAAAAGGCGAAGGCCGCGCAGATAGCCAAGGAAAAGGCGCAGGCGGAGGAGTACGCCAAGAAGCTGGGCGCGGTGCAGGTCACTGTGCGCGCCAAGGCCGGGGCGAACGGCAAGCTTTTCGGCGCCGTCACCTCGCAGGAGATATCCGACGCGCTGAAAGAGCAGTTCGGCATGGACATAGAGAAGAACAAGATAGTTCAGGCGGAGCCTATCAAGAGCTACGGCAGCTACACCGTCAAGGCGAAGCTCGGCTATGAGATAAGCGGCAGCATAAACGTGCTGGTCGTAGAGGGCTGATGCCGGGCCGGACCCGGTCTGAAAGGAAACACCCATGGAAGAACTCTTAGGCAGAAAAACGCCGCACTCCGCCCCGGCGGAGCAGGCCGTCGTCGGCTCGATGCTGATAGACCCGAGATGCATTCCCGATGTGCTGGAAAGGCTGAAGGGCGACGAGTTTTACATCAAGCTCAACCGCGACATATATGAGACCATGGCGGCGATGTTTGCCTACGGGCAGACTATAGACCCCGTGACGGTGCTTGACCAGATGAAGGTCAGGGGCGTGTACGACGACAGCTGCGACAGCTATATGGCGGAGGTCATGCGCATCACGCCGACGGCGTCCAACGTCATGGAATATGCCGCCATCGTGCGCGACAGGGCGCTGCTGCGCCGCCTTGCGGAGACGGCGGATGAGATAAACAACATGGTCTATGAAGGCTCCGGCGAGGCGGAGACCATGCTGGAGGCGGCGGAGAGGAAGATATACGCCCTGCGTCAGGGCAGAAATGTCGGCGGACTGATGCCGATATCCGCCGTCGTGCAGAATGTCTTTGACGAGCTTTCCGAGGCCGCGGCCTCCGGAAGCAAGATCCCCGGCCTGAGCACGGGCCTGCCCGACCTTGACAGGACCATCCTTGGCCTTAATAAGTCCGAGCTTGTGCTTATCGCTGCGCGCCCCGGCATGGGCAAGACCAGCATCGCCCTGAACATCGCCCTGAACGCGGCAATGACGCTGCACAAGACGGTGGCGATATTCTCCCTTGAAATGTCGAGAGAGCAGCTCACCTCAAGGCTTCTTTCCCGCGCGGCGCTCGTGCCGGGGCAGGTGCTTCTGACGGGGCAGCTGACGGAGCAGCAGTGGCGCGCCATTTCAGAGGCCGCGCAGGCTCTCAGCGCCACGGATATAAGAATAGACGACAACCCCACCCTGACCGTGTCGGACATGAACGCCCAATGCCGCCGCGTGCCGAATCTCGACCTTGTTGTGATAGACTACCTTCAGCTCATGCAGTCCGCCGGAAGCGGGCACTCATGGTCGAACGAGAGCCGCACCCAGGCCGTCAGCGACATAAGCCGTATGATGAAGATAATGGCAAAGGAGCTGAACGTGCCGGTCGTGTGCCTGTCGCAGCTCTCCCGTGCCAACGAGTCAAGGCAGGACAAGCGCCCCATGCTCTCCGACCTGAGAGAATCCGGCGCGATCGAGCAGGACGCGGACGTGGTCATCGGCCTTTACCGCGACGGCTATTACAACAAGGAATGTGAAAAGCCCAATCTCGCGGAGGCCATAGTGCTGAAAAACCGCAAGGGCGAGACGGGAACCGTGCAGCTGGCATGGCTGCCGGAATACACGTCCTTCGGCTCGGTGTCAAAGATCGATGAGTGAGGCCATTTTTGAAAAGCTCTGCCTCCCCGGCGGCTGCCGGCGTGTGCTGTGCGCCGTGTCCGGCGGGGCGGACTCCGTCTGCCTGCTGCACCTTCTGTGCGCCGTGTCGCACGAGAAGGGGCTGGAGGTATACGCCGCGCATTATGAGCACGGCATCCGCGGGGCGGAGTCGCTGCGCGACGCGGATTTTGTGAAGGAGCTTTGCGCCGCCCTCGACGTGGAGCTTATGGTGGAGCACGGCGACGTGCCGCGCTATGCCGCCGAAAAGCACACCGGCACGGAGGAGGCCGCGCGCGAGCTGCGCTACGCCTTTCTTGAGCGGGCCGCGGACGCGTTCGGCTGCGACTGCATCGCAACGGCGCACAATGCCGACGACAACGCGGAGACCATGCTTTTCAACCTCGCCCGCGGCAGCGGCGCAAAGGGGCTTCAGGGCATCCCGGCGCGGCGCGGGCGGATAATCCGCCCCATCATCGGCGTCACGCGCGCCGAGATAGAGGCCTACCTTGCATCGATAAATGCGGCGCATGTGGAGGATTCGACCAACGCCGCGGATGAATACAGCCGCAACCGCATCCGGCACAGAGTAATGCCGGAGCTTCGGCGCGTGAACCCCGGGTGCGCCGCGGCGATGGCGCGCACGGCCGCGCTGCTGCGGCAGGACGATGATTTTATTTCCGCGGAGGCTTCGCGCTTTATCGACGGGAATTTCGACGGGGAGAGCGTGGATGCCGCCGCGCTGTGCGCGCTGCATCCGGCGGTGTCGTCGCGCGTCGTGCGCGCGCTTTGGCCGCGCGCGCTCAGCCAGGCGCATGTGGACGCCGTGCTGGCGCTTGCCCGCGGCGGCGGTCTCGGCTTTGCGGACGTGCCGGGCGGCCGCGTCCGGCGTGAGCAGGGGCGCGTATACTTCCGCACGCTTGATGCCGCCGCAGTTCCGGAGCGCGTGATAACGCCCGGCGAGATACTTGACGTGCCGGAGGCGGGGCTTCGCATACGTGCATTTTTTTCCGTATATTCGGAAGAAATTCACGGCTTGTTCAAGACTTATTGCCTCAGATGTGAGAGTATATACGGGAATCTCAGATGCACCGGCAGAATGCCGGGAGACAGGTTTTCTCCCATGGGGCGCGGCTGCACGAAGAGCCTGAAAAGTCTTTTCACGGAAAGGCATATGACCCAGCGCCAGCGGAACGCCACCGCTGTGATAAGAGACGACAGAGGCATTGCCGCCGTGGCGGGCTTCGGCGCGGATGAACGCTTCCGCCCGCGGCCGGGCGACAGGGTGCTCTGCATCGAAATAGAAAATTATAACTATGGGGAGAAAATGATCTGATGGAAGCAATGGAAAAGGACATTGAGCGCGTTCTGATCTCGCAGATAGACATCGAGAAGGAAGTGCAGAAGGTCGGGGCGCAGATATCGGCGGACTATGCGGGCGAGGAGCCCGTTTTTGTGGGCGTGCTGAAGGGCTGCTTCATCTTCATGGCGGATCTCATGCGCCACGTCACCATAAACTGCTCGATGGACTTTATGGCCGTGTCCTCTTATCAGGGGACGACTTCCACGGGCGCGGTCAAGATAAATAAGGACCTCAACGAGGACATTGCCGGAAAGCACCTCATCCTGGTCGAGGACATCCTCGACTCCGGCATCACGCTCAACTACCTGAAGAAGAGCCTTGAGGCGCGCCAGCCCGCCTCCATCAGGATAGTCACGCTCATGGACAAGCCCGCGCGCCGCAAGGCGGATATACACGCGGACTACTCCTGCTTTGAGGTGCCGGACGCGTTCGTCGTCGGCTACGGGCTGGACTATAACGAGCGCTACCGCAACCTGCCGTATATCGGCATACTCAAGCCAGAGGTGTACGAGGGCAGATAATTTGCGCATATAATATTTGCATAGAATATAATAATTATATTTTAGATAGACCTTTTAATAAGGATGTGACCGTTTTTTGAAACCCAACCGCAACAGAACAAGAGATCTGGGGTTTTATGTGCTGCTGATGGTCATTCTCATCGCAGTCATATTCACCATGACAAAGGACAGCGGCGCCGACAAGATAAAGAATTATTCCGAGCTTGTCGATCTTTTCAATGAGGAGAAGGTGCAGTCGTTCAAGACGGAGGGCAACACCGTCATTCTCAGCATCCGCACAGGTGACGCCGTCAAGCCCATAGAGGAAAAGACGTATGACCTGTACAGCTTTTCCGTTTTCTATGAGGACTTCCACGAGACCATCCGCCAGCAGTACGAATCCGGCGTGCTGGAGGAGTACGATTACGGCAAGGGCGTCGAGATCCCGTGGTGGGCAAGCTTCCTGCCGTATCTGATCATCATGATCGCCGCCATGGCGCTGTGGTATGTGATGATGAACAAGGCCGGCGGGATGCAGGGCGGCATCGGCAAGTTCAGTAAGGCCCGCACGAAGCTCGGCAGCGATGAAAAGGACAAAAAGACCTTCGCCGACGTCGCAGGCTGCGACGAGGAGAAGGAGGAGCTTGCGGAGATAGTCGATTTCCTCAAGGATCCCAGGGCGTACACCAGCATGGGTGCGCGCATCCCCAAGGGCGTGCTGCTCGTCGGCCCTCCGGGCACGGGCAAAACCCTGCTTGCAAAGGCCGTCGCGGGCGAGGCGAACGTGCAGTTCCTCTCCATCTCCGGCTCCGATTTTGTGGAGCTTTACGTCGGCGTCGGCGCGGGGCGCGTGCGCGATTTGTTTGAGCAGGCGAAGAAGGTCGCCCCTGCCATAATATTCATAG
>ENA-OUQC01001469-OUQC01001469.1-human-gut-metagenome-genome-assembly--contig:-NODE-1469-length-12256-cov-3.673142_pt1 | contig 12256 bp, 9 predicted proteins | sample MGYA00237942_ERZ548815 | MGnify/ENA primary metagenome ERZ548815 (study PRJEB26490, sample SAMN05194722) | human gut metagenome | biome: terrestrial biome; feature: human-associated habitat; material... | reverse complement strand
TGCGCGTTATGGCATAGCTGCTTATTGAATCGCGCTCGTGTTTGGTTGCTGCTGCGTCGAGAGCGTCTTTCAGCAATATGTCTTGATCAAGGGGGTTGTATTTCGGAGTGTTCTTTTCAGTCGAATGAGAATAGTAAATAGGGGCCGACAGTTTCGCACCGGCAGGGAATACCTTTCCCAAATCGCCTTGTACGGCAAAGTTGAGTTGCTCGTAGCGGTCGAGGCGGCGTTGTGACAGTCCCTGGTCAACGCCACCGAAGCCGTCAGTCTCTATGTGTCCTGAAACATTGACAGTGGCTATGTCGCTAATGCCGAGGTTGAGATTGCCTTTGGCAGCCCAGCCTCCTGACTCGTTGAAGTCTGTCACTTTCATTTCATTGACCCATACCGTTCCGTCTTTGACAGAATTTGAGCGGTTGCGAACACCGATAAGCATAACACGCACGTCGGACAACGACGGGTTGCCAAGCACAGCAACAGTGTTGTGGTCGTTGCCGGGGTCACGCATACTGAACAGGGTCGTGTAGCCGATGCCTTCTGTACCAGCAGACCGCTGGCGGTTGCGCTCGGTCTTTACATTGGTGAAGGTCTCCATCGCCACGTCAAGTCGGTTTGAAATGGGCCAAACACGAGCCCGGTCGCCGCTGTTCATATTATTATATCGTCCCTCGGGTGTCAGCTCGAGGGGTATTTCATATTCATAATAGTTGTTCTTGACATCCGAGCCAAGGCGTATGAACATTGAGAGGTCGCCGTTTGACACGTTGGTCACGTTGTCGATGAGAGCTTCGGCGTGTACCCACATCTGCAGACGCTTGTATATGCGCAGGTCGAGCTGGGTGTTTTTGTAAATGCCGCGTGCATCACCGGCCTGAAGACCTGTCACCTTCATTGACAGCGACTGCTCGTTGAGCTGTGTGGCCTGTGATTGTCCGGGGTCTTGTATACGGGTAACATCTGGCGGGAGCACGTAGTTGACCGGTGTGCGTCCGCTGTTTTCCTCGATGTTTACCACTGATACGTCAAGCTGGCCCTCGGCAGGAGAGTCATTGCGGCTGTTGAGGTTGAACTTGTAGTCGCGCCAGTCGCCGCGGACTAGTTCGAGCGTAGCGAAACGGAGGTGAGTCACTGCACGGAATCCGGTCATGAACATACGGGCGAAACGGATAGTCGAGAAGTCGTTGATGCCTCCGACAACTTTGTCCGGGTTGCTCAAGGGTATCTTGAATTGATACCACACCATGGTCTTTTTGCCGTCACGTGTTGTCACCTCCGATACCTGCTTGTCGGTTATGTAGTTCTTGCCGACCTCGAGGTCTTCAGGACGTATGGATACCTTGTACTGGAAGTAACGCTCGTATTCGTTCAGTGTATTGTCTTGGTTTATGTCTTCCACGTCCGGTACAGAACGCGAAGACTGGTACTGGGGGTTGTCGCTTTGGTCAGGGGAGAGGGAGTTGCCTTCCACGCCGTTGTAGTGCTTGTAACGGTCCAGGATAGAAGTCTGGTGCTGGTCATACCAAGCTGAGCGGTAGAAATGGTAGTTGTCGCCGGCGGGGTCGTTCATCGGAGAGAACGGGTCGTCCTGCATCTCGGAAATGACAGTAGGGGAGAGGCGTTGGCGCAGGCCGTTCAGATAATCAGAGTATGTGTGGAAGTTGTATTCGTCGTCATTAGACAGCCCGTCAAGGCCTAAGTCCTGCATAGGGCGGGCATTGGCAGCATTCTCGAAAGCGTAGGTAAGCGAGTTCTGCGTAGACACGCGCCCCCAGTTGGTTTCAGCCATGTACTGGTTGTTGCCGTCAATGGGGTTGCCGTTTTCGTAGCTTTTCTTGCCGTCTTTGAGGATGTCCTCGCTTATCTCGCCGAAGTTGAAATAGAGGTCGCCTCCCTCGGTATTGGGGTTGTCAGGGTCGAGGAACGGGTCGAGCATCCAGAACTGCACATACTCGATGTTGGAGTTCTCGAAATTGGTGTTGTCCAGCTTGCGCATTATGCCGCCCCAACGCTTTTCAGGGTTGAGCAGGCTGCCGTTGCTGTCGATGTTGTCGCAGTCAAGGTTGTATGGGCCTCGCTCTGTCGGGTAGAACGACAGGTTGAGTGTCTGTATGTAGTTCGACTCACCGTAGTTGATTTCGCGGTTGGGGAAAATCTCGTTGACTGTCACCTCGCGGACGTATGGGTTAGACAGCTGGGCAACGTCGTTTTTCAGATATCCTGGCAGCATTGAGGAGTTGCGCTGTGTGAAAATGCGGTCGATGTAATACCATGCCAGTAACGAGCGGTTTTTGCCGTAGTCAACGTTGTCAACGAGTGCGGCCTCGGGAAACAGCGCGTCTGCGCTCGGGTCATACGGGGTTGAAGCCAGAAACCATGAATAGGGTGAACGCAGGTCAACGCCAGTCTGTGAGTTCTCGAAGTCATCGATATAGCTAGACCCTTTGGCAGAGCCGGACTTCTGTTTGTGAGGAACGAGCTGTGCAAACTCGCCGGTCATGCTGATGCTCGACGGCGCAGTGGAACTGACGGTCGGAATCTTGTTGATGAGGTTGGTCAGCCACATGAACTGCTTGTTGAACGAGAAGTTGACGCCCCACATCGTATTGTTGATAACTTCGTCGCCGATGTTCACCTTCTCTGTAAGTGCTTTCTCCGAGAAATTCAACAGCGTAGCACCTAAGGTAAAATCCTTGCTGAACTTGTACTGCGCGTCAAGTCCGACAAGAGTCTTGCGCTGCATGGAGAATGTAGACTGGTTTTCGAGGCTGACGCTGACATTTGTGCCGGCATCGATGATGCTCTGGTTGGTTATAGTGACTATACCCATGGAGTAGTCCACCGTGTAGTCGCTGTTTTCCACCAGCGTCGCGCCGCCGGCTGTCACGACAACAGACCCTCGCGGCACATTAATCGCGTTGAGGCGTATGGTCGCGCCGTTTGATGCCTGGTATTCGCCCACTAGCGAGTATTTGTTCTTGTCGGCAAACTGCCGTGCCACCACGAGGGTAGAGTCGTACAGCTCATGGAAAACGTATGGTTCTGCTATGGCTGGGTCGCCTATTTTCCGCTCGAGGTTGTCGCCGAAAGGCTCTGCCACCGGGAATATAACCTTGCCGCTTGATGAGATGACTGTATAGCCTTCGATGTAGTCGAAGAAGCCGTCAGGGTTGGTCTCCTGATTGGAGTCGAGCCGGTCGAGGTTCATCAGCTGGAGTATCGGCTTGTCTGACACTGTGGGCGCAGGGATATAGTTTATCTCCTGCCCGGTGGTGTCGCTAAGGTACTTGATGTTCAGCTTGAAGTTCTTCTTCTGCAGCTGGTACGCGCCGAGCGAGTAGACGTTTTTCATCATCAGCTTCCACATCGGCAGTTTCGGGGATACTGTTGTTCCACGCAGCATTTTCAGATAGAGGGACTGGCTTGTGGCGCTTACGTCGCTCGAAAACTCGCCCACCTGGTAGACCTTGCCGTTGCACGTGTATTCGTATGCCACGGCAAGAACTTCGTCTGTTGATAGCGCAGATTTTAGCGAGATGTAGCCGAGAGTGGAGTTGAGGGTGTATTCGCTCGAACTCAGCAGCCGTGCGCTCTCCACTTTCTCAAAGTCACGTCCGCCGTTGATGCCGTATGCTTGCAGCGGTTCGAGCACTTGGGTGACGCGGCTTATGTCGCGGGCATCAGGATATTGCTCCTTGATGACGCTCAACAGGTTGTTTGACTGGTTCGAGGGGTTGTCATACGACATATTGGGGATCCAGTAGTCTGAAGCCAGACGCTTGTTCTCACCCAAGTCCATGAAGCCCACAAAGTTGCGGGACTCATTGTAGTTGCCGTTTTTGTTAGTCACCCAAACCTCTATTCGAGTGATGTTTATGCCCGAAGACACGTGCGGCAGCTTGGAAGCAAACTGGTCGTAGTTGTCATAGAAATATTGTGACAGGAAGAAGTGCCGGTTTGCATCATACTCATCGGCACGTACCTGAAATTTCGTAGTCTGCACACCGCCCTGCGTCGAGACTGTCTTGGATTCGCTGTTTTGCTGTGACAGCAGTCCTGTCAGTGTGAGTTTGCCGAACTGCAGCTTCGCCTTGACACCGAACAGGGCAGTCCCGCCGCGTATGAGGCTTGACCCGGTGGTCATGCTCACATTGCCGGCCTCGATGATCTTGATGATTTCATCCTCTTTGCCCTCGTATGCCAGTTTCAGGTTCTTGGAGTCGAAGTCAAACGTAGCGTCGGTGTTGTACGTCATGTTGAACTTCATCTTGTCACCCACCGACGCAGCTATGTTTGCTTGTATTTTCTGGTCGAAATCGAAATATGTCTTGCGGCGCGACTTGAGCGAGATTGCTGGGTTATCCGTCTTGTTGCTCTTGATGCCCATGGAAATCTGGGCAGAGCCGGAGGTGGTCAACCGCACGCCGCCAGGGCCGAACACCTTTTCGAGCGGTCCGAGTGCGAAGTTCATGTCGAGGATGTTGAACGGTTCTTTCTCTTTCTTCTCGAAAATTTCGCTGTTTTTCGAGCGGAAATAGTCCCACATTTCCTGTTTGTTGACTATCGCGTTGTATTGCTCGGCACTCATCATGTACGGGGTCACGATTTCATTCTCGCCGAGCTTGGTGCGTATGACGTACATTCCGAGTTCGGGGTCATACGTCACTTCTGTCTTGATGTTTTCTGGAGTAGAGAGGTCGGCTGCATATTCCTTGCCGGCATAGTCGTCGTAATCGCGCGGGATAGTCGGCTGCACGGCAGACGGCATGGCAATGCTGTCCTGCTTGTTTGGATTGCTGTACTGGCTCGCCGGCGGCGGTGGAGGCGGGGCTATCGGCTTAGTCCCTGTGCGTGTCTGCGAATGTGATACAACGGTTGCCAACAACGCTGCTATCAGCATTGCCGGCATTGCCAGACGTTTTATGTAGATGTTCCTTCTACTTCGCATAAGGTCTGCAACCCATTGCAGTCATGATGCAACTCTGTGCGTCACAGCATTTTGAGAGCTTGCTTTATGGCAGCTTCTGTCGATATTCCAGGCTCGTCTGCGAATATCTTCGCAAGAGCCTTGCGGCTCAACGTTGCAGTGAAGCCCAGCATCTGCAAAGCTGTCAATGCCTCCTCGTATGCCTCGGACTGCACAGGTTGACTTGTAGATAACGCGAAGTCTACGCTGTTTATTTTATCCCGCAGATCTACAATTATGCGTTGTGCCGTCTTGCCTCCTATTCCTTTGACTGCTTTCAGCATAGCGTCGTTGCCAGTCGCTATCGCTCCTTCGAGCTGGTCGGCTGTCATGGCGGACAGAATCAGGCGTGCCGTGTTCGGCCCGACACCGCTCACGCCAATCAGCAGACGGAACAGCATACGCCCTCGCTTGTCGAGAAACCCGAACAACACGTGCGCATCCTCTCGTATGGATTCATGCACATACAGTTTGGCTTGTTTCATCGTTTCGAGGGTCGCATAATCGAGCAGCGTGATGTTTACCTCATAGCCCAGGCCGTTGCAGTCTAAGACTGCAGCTGTCGGTGTCAGTTCGGCTATTGAGCCGCTTATATAGTCAATCATTCGTGATGTCTATCTTTGTTTGTATCGTATGACAAAGTTAGTCATTTTGCATCATACGTGCAAGTGCGCTGTCTTTCAGTGAATTTCTTGTCTTCTGTGTCGCCGTTACAGTCAATGGTATCTGACAGGACTGACATTGCAGCAGGGTTGGAAAAGGTGCTTGTCGGCATTTGGCACGCTTATTGCTAACGGCGAAAATCAGAAATTAATCAAAAAACAAACGATATCATGAACATCAAACCGTTGGCAGACCGTGTACTCATAGAGCCGGTTGCAGCTGAAGAAGTGACAATGAGCGGAATCATAATTCCTGACTCCGCAAAAGAGAAGCCTCTGAAAGGTAAAGTGCTCGCCGTTGGCAATGGCACCAAAGATGAGGAGATGGTTCTGAAAGTTGGCGACACCGTACTCTATGGCAAGTATGCCGGCACTGAAATCGAGATTGAAGGTGAGAAGTATCTGATGATGCGTCAGAGCGACGTTCTCGCTATCGTAGGTTGAACATAAAACAGGCGACAGTATACTGCCGCTAATAATTCAAGGAGGAAATACACAATGGCTAAAGAAATAAAATTCAATATCAATGCTCGCGAAGAGCTGAAGAAGGGTGTTGACGCACTCGCTGACGCTGTCAAGGTAACTCTCGGCCCGAAAGGACGCAACGTAATCATCGAGAAGAAGTTCGGTGCGCCTCACATCACCAAGGACGGTGTGACTGTGGCTCGCGAAATCGAACTGGAGGACGCTTTCCAGAACATGGGCGCACAACTGGTCAAGGAAGTCGCTTCCAAGACAGGCGACCAGGCTGGTGACGGCACAACTACTGCGACAGTCCTCGCACAGTCAATCGTGAATGTAGGACTGAAGAACGTTGCAGCCGGCGCAAATCCCATGGATCTGAAGCGCGGTATCGACAAGGCTGTTGCCAAGGTCGTGGAAGGCATCAAGGCGCAGAGCCAGGAGGTCGGCACAGACTTCAAGAAAATCGAGAACATCGCCCGCATATCAGCCAACAATGACGAGAAAATCGGCGAACTCATCGCAGAGGCAATGGAAAAGGTTTCTCTCGACGGCGTTATCACAGTTGAGGAAGCCAAGGGTACAGAAACTTCCGTTGAACTCGTAGAGGGCATGGAGTTTGACAGAGGCTATATCTCACCTTACTTCGTAACCAACAGCGAAAAGATGGAGTGTGAGATGGAAAATCCTTACATCCTGCTCTATGACAAGAAGATTTCCAACCTCAAGGAGATGCTGCCTGTACTCGAGGCTACTGCACAGTCAGGCCGTGGTCTGCTTATAATCGCAGAAGACGTTGACAACGAGGCTCTCGCTACGCTGGTTGTAAACCGTCTGCGCGGCTCATTGAAGGTTTGCGCTGTCAAGGCTCCGGGCTTCGGCGACCGCCGCAAGGAGATGCTCGAAGACATCGCTATCCTCACTGGAGGTACAGTCATCAGCGAAACAAAGGGTATGCAGCTTGCCAATGCAACTATCGCTGAACTCGGCTCGGCTGACAAGGTGACTGTCAACAAGGACAACACTATCATCGTCAACGGTGCCGGTGACAAAGAGGCTATTGCTGCCCGTATCGGTCAGATCAAGGCTCAGATTGAGGCTACATCTTCAACATACGACAAGGAGAAACTCGAGGAACGCAAGGCTAAATTGTCCGGCGGTGTTGCTGTCCTCTACATTGGCGCACCTTCAGAGGTTGAGATGAAGGAGAAGAAAGACCGCGTAGACGACGCTCTGAGCGCAACTCGCGCTGCCGTAGCTGAAGGCATCGTTCCGGGCGGCGGTGTAGCGTTCATCCGCTGTCTCCCGGCTCTTGACGAGCTGAAAGGCGACAATGACGACGAGAACACTGGTATTGCAATCATACGCCGCGCTATTGAGGAACCGCTTCGTCAGATTGTCGAGAACGCTGGTGTAGAAGGCGCAGTCATCGTCCAGAAGGTGAAAGACGGCAAGGGCGATTTCGGTTACAACGCCCGCACTGCCACATTCGAGAACTTCTTTGCAGCAGGTGTCATTGACCCTGCCAAGGTAACTCGTGTGGCACTCGAGAACGCGGCCAGCATTGCTGGTATGTTCTTGACGACCGAATGTGTTATTGCTGAAAAGAAGGAAGAGAACCCGATGCCCGCAATGCCCAATCCTGGCATGGGAGGTATGGGCGGCATGATGTAAGCCGAGAATTGATCATGGCTTTGCAGCTGATTTTCAACATGTTCCAAAGCCGTAAATCCAATACGCAGGAGTTGTCCCCGATTATCGGGGGCGACTCCTTTGTTGTTTAGCAGAACCGCAATATCGCAAGAAAACTATGATATACTATTTTTCGGGTACGGGCAATTCCCGGTACGTGGCGGAGCAGTTGGCGGCTCATCTTGCAGATGCCGCAGTGCCGCTCGGTCTGTTGGCATATTCTGACGATAAGGTTTGCATATCATCGTCCGAGAGTGTCGGCATAGTCTGCCCTGTGTACAGTTGGGGCTTGCCTGTGCCTGTACTCAAATTTATTGAGCGGCTGTCGCATCGCGGTGAGAAGCAGCCGTATGTATGGTGCGTCTTGACTTGCGGGGACGAAACCGGCTTTGCGCACCGTATGATGAAGTCTGCATTGGCACATCGCGGGTATTGCCTAAACGCCGTGTGGAGTGTCATTCTGCCCAATAATTATGTCCTGCTGCCTGGGTTTGATGTTGATGCGGATGATGTTGCGCAATCGAAGATTGATACTGCGCCAAAACGGATTGAGGAGATTGCAGCTGCAATACGTAGCTGGGCGGAAACGACAGATGTGACTGTAGGACCGATGCCGTGGCTGAAGTCCCGGATTGTTTACCCTATGTTCAAGCGATGGGGCATATTCCCGAGGAAATTCAGCGTTTCTTCCGAGTGTGTCGGCTGTGGACGCTGTGCAAAAGCCTGTCCGCTTGGCAATGTGACTATGGTTGAGGGCAAGCCCGCTTGGGGAAATAATTGCGCCAGCTGTGTTGCGTGCTATCATGTCTGTCCAAGGAAGTGCATACAGTATGGCAAAGCTACGCGAGGAAAAGGGCATTACTATTTCCGTGCAAAAACGAATGGCAACGGATAAACGTTCTTGAATAAGATTGTCTAATCATCAGTAAGCTAACACTCGAATTATGAAAAGACTTTACTTCTCATTGTTTGCATTGGCACTTGCCTGTGGTGTGGCAAGTGCGGAATATGTAGTTGTGGCACGCGAAACGCGGGTCTTTGACGGACCTGCGGCCAAGGATGCAACCGCCGCGATGTCGGGGGCAGACGTTGTTGCCAAGCCGGGAATGGTGTTTGTCAAAGATTCGGCGCAAGGCGGCTGGAACAAGGTGGAATACCTTACGGGTATGAGAGCCTTCATCAGTGCTGACATGATTGCATCGGGTTCGGCAGTCACCCTTCCCGCAGCTGGTGAATACGGCATAGCAAACGGGTCGTCCAAAGTGACTATGACAACAGACGGCGGCAAATACACGCTGCACGATGCCAAGGCTACGTATTCAGGCAAGGCAGAGAACAATGCTGTGATATTCCGTGACGTATGTGGCAACGTGGCATATTCAGCCGTTGTCTTGAATGGCAAGACTTACGTTTACGACTATACTTCGCTCGGCTGGTAAAACGAGGCCGGCAGCGTCTTAATCCGCTATTGCCGCAACTGCCGCGTGGTAGTTGCGCAACGAGTGCGCCTTGTGTATGGCCTTCCATGCGCGGCGGCCGATAATCGGCTCGGCATAGTCCCAAAGCGGTCTCAGCTTGGAGAGTATCTGCACATCACCGCACAGGTCTCGCTCGTACACCTCGCCGATTTCCTCATTCAGTCGGACGAGTGCAGATATGCGCCGCTGCTCCGTCCATTCTTCGCCTGACACATATTCTTCGGCAAGCGACGGGCGAGCCAACAGTCCTCGACCTATCATCACGCCGGCAATGCCCGGGTATTTCGCATATATGTCGGCGATGTCAGCCGGGGTGTGGAGGTCGCCGTTGTATATTACCGGGTGCTTGGACTGCTTCAGGAACTCGCCGAAAGCATCCATAGCCAACTCGCCGTCGTACTTCTGTTTGCCGGTTCGCGGGTGAAACGCCACCTGCGACAGCGGCATCTCGTTGACAGCGTCGGCAATGTCCTGCCAGCCGTCTGAGTCGTTTTCGCCGCAGCGCATCTTGAGTGAAAATTTGACCTGCGGCATCTGGCGCATCTGCTCGGCAACATCTGCGAGTGTCTCTGGGTGTGACATCAACGCGCATCCTCGTCCGCGACGTGTCTGCATCGGGAATGGGCAGCCTATGTTCAGGTCTATCTCATTATAACCGGCTTCAACAACAATGCCGGCAAGCCGGCGGAACTCGTCTGCGTCAGAGAAAATAATCTGCGGCACAGTGTGTACGCCTTCATTCAGCGGTGATTGTAGCCGTGAAATATCCTGACGGCGCGGCTCGCCTTTCTCGATGCGGATAAAGGGCGTATAGTAAGCGTCAACGCCTCTGAACAAGCGTGCGTGAACGTTGCGGTAAACATGATCAGTATATCCCTGTAGTGGGGCAAAAAGTATGGTGTTCATCTATTTGTATCAGTCGTTTGATCCCGAAGGCATGAATGCAAAGTACACGGAGGCCACAAGGCACAGAAATGCCGCTATGTGGTTCCAATGAAATTTCTCACCCTTGAAAACGAATGTCACTATCAGGGTGAAGACAGTCAGCGACACGACTTCCTGAATTACCTTCAATTCAATGAGGGAGAAACCTCCGCCGTTCTCGGAGTAACCGATCCTGTTGGCAGGCACCATGAAACAATACTCGAAGAAAGCGAGACCCCACGAGAGCAGGATTACGGCAAACAGCGGCCAGTTTGAGGTGACGCCGGCGGTCTGCAATTTCAAGTGCCCATACCATGCGAAGGTCATGAACACATTGGAAATCAGCAGCAGTACTATTGTCAGAATCTTGTCATTCATGCCTTGGGACAGAATAGGCGTGCATCTGTAGGGTCAATGCTTTGTCGATAGGGACAAGTACGGTGTCTTGTCGGTGTCGAAGAGGTATAGGTTTTCATAGCCGGCAGCTTCAGCCTTGTTGCGGTATTCCTGCGCTTTGTCTGCATTGCCAGTCTGGGCGTAGTATACTGCGGCGTATGCCAGTGCTTCTGCTGTCTCTCCTTTGGCAAGCATGTTGGATATGGTTGCCTCGCCGTCTAATGTTTTGCCGGACAGGGCCTGTGCTATAGCGCGGTATGCCAAAGCGGGCAGTCTGTCTGCTTGTGTGTTTGCCGCACGTTGCAAGTCGCTGTTTGCGCCGGCATTGTCATTCTGCATATACCGTTTGACGTATGCCCGCAGCAGCAGCGCGTCAACAGCCTCTGCGTCTATCAGGACAGCCTCGTTGAGTGCGTCAGATGCAGCCTTGGCATCACCCTGCGCAATAGCGGCTTTTGCCATTGCCATGAGCGACTGTGTGTCTGGATTGGCTGCGGAGTATGATTTCGACGCGAAAAGCAATGCGGTAGCAGGGGAGTTGTTTGCCAGTTCAACGGCTGATTTGACCAGGTATGCGTCTGCCGTCGGCTGCATCGATATTGCCTTGTCGGCGTATGCCTTAGCCTCGTCTAGCTTGTTGAGCGACAGGCAGACGCGAGCAGCGCGTGTGAGCGATGATGCTGAAACGTCCTCGCTCTGCGCAAGAGTATGGTATGCGCTGTAAGCGTCGTTCAGATGCCCGGTATTGGCGCAGATTGCCGCACGGATGTATGACATGAACGAGTTGCCGGAGTTCTTGGACTCTGCAAAGTCGAAGCCTCTGCAGAATGCATCGTAGTTTTCGCGAGCAACCTGTTCGAGGCCTGCAAACGGACGCTGTATGTCATCGCCCAGAGAAATGGCTGTCAGGTAGTTCACTACGCTTTTCTCCATTTCGCCGAGGTCGTGATATACTTCTCCAATGCGGCAGTATGTCAGTGCGGATGTAGAGTCCACATTCTTCATTTCCTCGAGCAGCTGGTTTGCCTCTTCTGTATTCCCTTTGAGCGCAGAGGCTTTCGCCATGCCGAAAAATGCCTCTTGGCTGCGCGATTTCAGGCGTATCATGGATTGGAATGTGCTGTACGCATTGTCCGCATCCTTCATCGCCAGGTATATGTTGCCTTTGCGGTACAGGTCGGAGTATGATTTCGGGTTGATCGTGAGAGCCTTGTTCACTGCCTCGAGAGCCTTGGAGTTGTCTTCGAGCTGGATGTATATGTCGCTCATGAGCGAGTATTCGTGCATAAGCAGGTCGGCATCCTTGGCTGGTGTATATTTTATAGCCGTCTCGACATCATCGAGTGCGTTGGCATACATGTTGAGCCTGTAATACTCCACGGCACGCCGGTAGAGCGTTATATAGTCTTTGGGGTCTTCGCGAAGAGTCTCCTCGTAGGCACTGAAAATCGCCTTGGTGAGCTGGCTCATCTGCTGGGAATATGCACTCGCGGCTGACAGGATTGCCGCAGCGGCAAAAAGTGTTTTGATATATCTCATGATTGTGTCTTATTTCGTGTTGTTGTTTTCGAGGACGGCCATGCGCAAGCGTGTTAGACGATGCAACAGGGCTTCCACGTGGTCGAGCTCTGTCTCTTATACACATCTCCGAGCCCACGAGACTAAGGCGAATCTCGTAT
>ENA-OUQC01001468-OUQC01001468.1-human-gut-metagenome-genome-assembly--contig:-NODE-1468-length-12258-cov-3.040072_pt1 | contig 12258 bp, 8 predicted proteins | sample MGYA00237942_ERZ548815 | MGnify/ENA primary metagenome ERZ548815 (study PRJEB26490, sample SAMN05194722) | human gut metagenome | biome: terrestrial biome; feature: human-associated habitat; material... | reverse complement strand
GTCAAGCAGCAGCGAGCCGTGGCCGCCGCAGGAGATGATGACGTTGCGCGCGCCCTCCTCGTGCAGCTTGTGCGCGTAGGGCATGCACTCCTCGGGGGACTCGATGCTGACGCCGTAGATGCGGCCGACCTCGTGGTTGTTGGGGATACCGTAAAGGGTGCCGTCAAGGGTCGCAGCCGTGAGGAAGTCGGGGAAAATGTATGTATTGAGCACTTTGGAGTTGCCGGTAAGTTCCTCATTAAGCTCGGAAAGCAGAAAATTCTCGGCGTAATAGTTGAAGTCGGACTCACCGCGGACAAGGAATATATCGAGCTGGTTTTTCTCGACATTAGTATATCCGGTCGCTCCGCGCACAACAAGGCTGAGATCGCCGTCCATGTTGGGGTTTTCGTAAGCGGTGGTCTCGTCCACAAGGGTCTCACCGTTCTTTGCGGCTTCGATCTCGGCTTTTCTTCTGTCGATAGCCTGCTTATCCTCGTCCTGAACGCGCTTCTGGATCATGAGAAGTCTGTCCTTGATGACCTGATCGTACTGAGATGTGGGGATGGCATAAAGCTTTACGGCGGTGTCAAACTCTGACTGGGTAACAGCATTTATTGCCTCTTCGACAGCATATATCGCTTCCTCTGTGGTATCATCGGAAGTAGGCACCCACAAAGTGAGAGTCATACTTGAACGGTCAACAGCAGTATTTGTACCGTCGCCGGTAGTATCGGTCTGAGAATTATTGCTTACATCTTCGCAGCCTGCGAACATTCCGCAGGTAACTACTGCGGCGATGCACAGCAATATACATACGAGCTTTCTTTTCATCGGGATCCTCCTTAGCGCAGAACGCTATATAACATTATGTATTTTACATCAACACGGGGTGTATGTCAAGTTAATTTTTGGCTATACAGGCTGAATATACATAATTTTCAAACACTTCACCGTATATTCATATTTAACCTATGTCACATCAGTCAAGGAAGTCCTTGAGTCTCTTTGAGCGGCTGGGATGACGGAGTTTTCGCAGCGCTTTTGCCTCTATCTGACGTATACGCTCTCTTGTGATGTTGAACTCCTTGCCGACCTCTTCGAGAGTATGCGTTCTGCCGTCGTTAAGGCCGTAGCGCAGCTTCAGCACGTGTTCTTCTCTGGGGGTAAGGGTGTGGAGCACCTCTTTGATCTGCTCGCGGAGCATGGCGTAAGACGCCGCGTCCTGCGGAGCGGGAGAATCGTCGTCGGGGATAAAGTCGCCCAGGTGACTGTCCTCCTCCTCGCCGATAGGCGTTTCGAGAGAGACGGGATCCTGCGCAATCTTCATGATCTCGCGAACCTTTTCGGGCGACATACCTATCTTTTCGGCAACTTCATCGGGAGTAGCCTCATGACCCAGCTCCTGCAGAAGCTGACGCTGATAGCGGGAAACTTTATGAATGGTCTCCACCATGTGTACGGGTATACGTATGGTGCGCGCCTGATCCGCGATAGCTCTTGTTATAGCCTGGCGTATCCACCATGTAGCATATGTGGAGAACTTATAACCCTTTGTATAGTCGAACTTTTCAACGGCTTTCATTAGACCCAGGTTGCCCTCCTGGATAAGGTCGAGGAAGAACATGCCCTTGCCCACATAGCGCTTTGCGATGCTGACGACAAGTCTCAGGTTTGCCTCTATAAGCATCTGCTTTGCCTCTTCGTCGCCGTTTGCCATTCTCTCGGCGATCTCAAGCTCTTTTTCGGCATCGAGCAGCGGCACCTTGCCTATCTCTTTGAGGTACATTCTGACGGGGTCGTCTATGGCAAGACCCTCCTGCTGGAGCATCTTTTCCATGTCCTCGGCGCTTTCAAGCTGCTCGACCTCAGTCTCGATCTCTTCAAACTCGGCGGGATTTTCGTAGCTTATTACCTCTATGCCGTTAGCTTCAAGCTGATCGTAGATCTTCTCGATCTGGTCAATATCATAGTCGGCAAACTCGATCGCCTCCATGATATCGGCGTTTGAAAGCGAGCCTTTGGCCTTTCCCTTTTCGATAAGTGCTTTTACGTCAAGCGGCTTTTTTTCCTGTTCCATATCCATATACCTCTTTTTCGGTTTATTTACTGTATTTTTCGTTTTCTTTTCTGCGGCGCTCGATTATGCTTCTCAGATCGTCTCCGCCGCTTTTCTCTTTCAGCTTTTCCGACATTTCCCGCAGGCTGCGGGCGTAGTCGGCAAATATCTGCGGACTGTCGGAGAGCTTTTTCCTGTCCGCGATCATTTTTGCCGCCCGTGAGACCTCGTCCTGCGTAAACGTTTCGGAGAGCATTCCGAAATCAAAATCATCGGTCTCGGTGACGGCACGGTACAGCCTGCGGTTGAGATCGGACGAAAAGCACTCTTCAGCAAGAAGCCCTCCGTCGCGCGCAAGCTTTATATACTCGGGGCGCAGAAGCATCATGCCTATGAGCGCGCATTCAAGCTTTACGTTGCCCGGCGCTTTCGCGAAATCGGGGTCTACCCTGTCGCCGATGCCGGAGGTTATTCTCACAACTTCCGAATGCTGCTCCTTTTTGCGTTTTGCGTTGGCGCGGCGGATCATGCCCGCCACCTCACTTTTAACGCCGGAGATATCCACCGACAAAAGCGACGCCACCCGCTGACAGTATATATCCTGTTCAACTCGTGACGGAATATCTGCGATGGCATAGCAAAGCTCCCTTGCCGCCTTAGCCTTTCCGTCCGCCGTGTTTATATCATATTTGGACGTAATATTTGCGATCTTATGTTCAAATCCGCTTCGCGAGCCCTGCAGAACTTCCGCGAAACGCGCGGGACCGTAAGCCTTTATATACTCGTCGGGATCCTTCGCACCGGGGATGGTGAGCACCTTTGCGTCAACACCCGCTTCGCCGAGCAGCCGCAGCGCCTTGTCAGCGGCTTTCTGCCCCGCTTCGTCGCTGTCGTATGAGATTATGACCTTGTCGGTATATTTCTTCATTATCCGAGCGTGGTCGGGAGTTATAGCCGTTCCCAGCGTGGCAACGGCGTTTTCGAATCCCGCCGCGTGCAGCGCGATAACGTCCATATACCCTTCGCACAGGATAAAACCGTTTTCCGTATGCTTTCTGGCATAGTTCAGGGCGAAAAGATGCCGGCTCTTCTTGAACGCGGGCGTATCCGCCGAGTTCAGGTATTTCGGTTTGGAGTCGTCAAGTACGCGGCCGCCGAAAGCTACGATGTTGCCGGTTGTGTCGATAATGGGAAACATGACGCGGTTGCGAAAGCAGTCGTATGTATTTTTCTCGTTTTTGCGGGAGCGCTGACACAGATACCCCGCCACCATTTCCTCGTCGGCGAAACCCGCAGAGCGCAGATGCTTTTTCAGAGCGTCGTAGGAATTCGGAGCATAGCCGAGACCGAAATGCTTTATTGTCGCGCCCGACAGCGCGCGCTTTTCGAAATATTCCATGCCCGCGCGTCCTTCGGGCGAATACAGGGTATTGCGAAAGAATTTTGCCGCGCACAAATTCATTTCCAGTATGCGCGAGCGGCTGACTCCTTCGTTTGCGTATCCGTCGTCGTCAGGCAGCTCAATCCCGCATCTTGCAGCCAGAAATTCAAGCGCGCCGCGATAGTCAAGGTTTTCAATACGCATTATGAAGCTTATAACGTCGCCGCCGGCACCGCAGCCGAAGCAATAGAAATGAGAATCTCCGGTATAGACCGTGAACGACGGTGTTTTTTCACTGTGAAACGGGCACAGACCCTTAAGGTTTGAGCCGGATCTGGTGAGATTTACATAAGAAGAAATAACGTCCTCGATGCTGTTTCTGTATTTAAGATCTTCAATAACGCTTGCGGGTATCATCAGCATCCTCCGTAATATAAATTTTCAAAAATCAGTAATCCGAAGGCGTCTGCCAAACTGACGGTATGAACAGTCGCTTGAACGTATCGATGGCGTATCTGTCCGTCATGCCGGATATATAGTCGCAAACGCAGCGGCCAACGCCCTCGGCTTCGATATTGTTGTAGTACAGCTCCGGCATTTCGTCGGGATGGCTTGAGAAATAGTCAAACATTTCGCAAAGCATGGCTTTTGCCTTTTTCTCCTCACCCTTGGCTTTCGGATTTTTGTAGACCGCTTCGAAAAGGAAATCGCGCAACGCCTCATATGCTTCAAAAACCTCGGGGGTCATCGAAATGTCCGGCTGCCCCTGAGAAGCGTCTATGACCGCCGTTACCATGGTGTTTATCCTCTCGCTGTGGCCTCTGCCCACAACTTTCAGTATATCCTCGGGTATATCGTCTATAGTCATGATGCCGGCTCTGCAGGCATCGTCAATATCGTGATTTATGTATGCGATACGGTCTGCAAATTTTATAATGCGCCCTTCAAGCGTCGCCGCTTTGTTCTCGCCCGCATGATTGAGAATACCGTCGCGCACCTCGACCGTAAGATTGAGCCCCGCGCCGTCCTTTTCAAGCTTTTCAACAACGCGTACGCTTTGTTTGTAGTGGGTGAAATCGGGGCTGTAGCACTGCTGCATGGCAGCTTCCCCGGCGTGGCCGAACGGCGTATGACCGAGATCGTGCCCAAGCGCCGCCGCCTCGCACAGATCCTCGTTGAGAAGCAGCGCGCGGCAGATAATGCGCGCTATCTGCGTGACCTCAAGAGTATGCGTAAGCCTTGTTCTGTAATGCTCGTCAACGGGAAACAGAAAAACCTGCGTTTTGTGCATAAGCCGTCTGAAAGACTTGGAATGTATGATCTTGGCCCTGTCCCTTTGAAACTCAGTTCTGATGCTGCAGGGCGTGTAAGGATGATCTCTGCCCGCCGTGTTGCAGGTCAGAAAGGCATATGGAGAAAGAGTCGCTTTTTCTCTTTCGCAAAAAAGCTCAGCCAGAGTCATAATGTAACCGCCCTCAGCATTATTTTATGTTTTCACTATAATATACGCAAGAAAATACTTTTTTACTTTTTTACGCGCAAATTTTATAAAAAATTAAGCTTTCTCCGTCAGAATCGGGCAGGCGAAAGACAAAATACGGGAAGTCCGCCGCGGGACCTCCCGTATTTTTTATCTATTAGTATTTCAGCGCTTAATGGTTATAACAACGGATTCTCCGTTGATGTTCCAATCCTTGGAAACACCGTCTGCGGGAGCGTCGGCATAAGAAATTTTGTCGCAAAGCACCGCCTTTGAGAATTCGGTGCTGTCGTGCTCGAGAACTTCTTTTATCTTTTCGCTGCCGACAAAGGTCACGGCGATGTGATCCGTCACATTGAAATCGGCTTCCTTACGCATCGTCTGGACCTTTGATATAAGCTCGCGCACAAATCCCTCTTCGATAAGCTCATCGGTGAGAGTGGTGCAAAGCGCAACGGTAAGCCCGTTCTGAGCAACGGAGTACCAGCCCTCTTTCTGCTGAACGTCTATGAGAAGATCGTCCTTTGTAAGGCTTACGGGAGTGCCGTCGACTTCAAAGTCAAGCGATCCGTCAGCTTCAAGAGAAGCCATTGCCGCGTTTCCGTCAACGCCCGCAAGATAGCGGTTTATGCCGCCGAGCAGCTTGCCGTACTTCGGACCGACGGTGCGCAGCTGGGGCTTGAAGCTGTAGGAGGATATCTGCGAGATATCGGGAGAGAACGTTGCTTTTTTAACGTTCAGCTCGTCCTCAACTATGCCGCGATAGTAGTCGTCCACCTGTCTGTCCGTCTTTACGCATATTTCGGAGAGAGGCTGTCTGTTCTTGATATTCGCGCCGTTTCTCGCCGCTCTGCCCAGAACGACAGTGTCAAGAATAAACTCCATGTCGTCCTCAAGCTTTTTGTCTATCATAGTTTCGTCAACATCCGGGAACTTGCAGAAATGAACGCTTTCGGGAGCGTTTTTGTCAACGGTGCAAACAAGATTGCGGTATATATCCTCAGCCATGAACGGGATCATGGGGGCAGCCGCCTTTGCGACGGTCACGAGAGAGGTATACAGAGTCATGTACGCGGCAATCTTGTCCTCGGTCATATCGGAGACCCAGAAACGCTCGCGGCAGCGACGCACATACCAGTTGGAAAGCTCGTCCACGAAGGTAGAAAGGCAGCGGGCAGCCTCGGGTATGCGGTACGCGGCAAGGTTTGAGTCGACTCCGCCGACCATGGTATTGAGCCTTGACAGTATGAACTTATCCATGACCGTAAGGGCACATTCTTTAAGGTCGTAGCAGGTAGGATCAAAGTTGTCGATATTTGCGTAAAGCACCCAGAACGCATAAGTATTCTGAAGCGTGCCCATGAACTTGCGCTGACCCTCGGTCACTGCCTTGTCGCTGAAGCGGGACGGCAGCCAGGGCGCCGAGTTGGTGTAGAAATACCAGCGGATAGCGTCGGCTCCGTGAGTTTTGAGAGCGGTGAACGGATCGACCGCGTTGCCCTTTGATTTGGACATTTTCTGTCCGTCCTCATCCTGCACGAGACCGAGAACTATAACGTTTCTGAAGGGCGCTTTGTCAAACAGCAGCGTGGATATCGCAAGCAGCGAATAGAACCAGCCACGCGTCTGGTCAACAGCCTCGGAGATAAAGTCCGCCGGGAACTGCGACTTGAACTTTTCTTCGTTTTCGAAAGGATAGTGATGCTGCGCAAAAGGCATTGAGCCGGAGTCGAACCAGCAGTCTATAACTTCGGTAACGCGCTTCATCTCTTTGCCGCACTCGGGGCACTTTATTGTGACAGCGTCAATGTAGGGACGGTGAAGCTCGATATTCTCCGGACAGTTGTCGGACATCTCGCGCAGCTCGGCTATCGAGCCGACGGAATGTCTGTGTCCGCAGGGGCACTCCCAGATGTTGAGAGGTGTTCCCCAGTAGCGGTTGCGGCTGATGCCCCAGTCCTGAACGTTTTCGAGCCAGTCGCCGAAGCGCTTTTTGCCGATGGACTCGGGTATCCAGTTTATGGTGTTGTTGTTTGCGATAAGTCTGTCCTTAACGGCGGTCATCTTTATGAACCAGCTGTCGCGGGCATAGTAAATAAGGGGGGTTCCGCAGCGCCAGCAATGGGGATAGCTGTGCTCAAAAACAGGCGCGTCGAAAAGAAGCCCGCGCTCTTTAAGATCGCGCAGTACAAGCTTGTCCGCGTCCTTTACAAACACGCCGGGCCATGCGGTCTCGGCGGTCATCTCGCCCTTGGAGTCTACAAGCTGGATAAGGGGCAGACCGTATTTGCGGCCCACGCGCGCGTCGTCCTCACCGAAAGCGGGAGCGGTATGAACTATGCCTGTACCGTCGTCCATGGTAACATAGTCGTCCATGGTAACATACCAGCACTTCTCCGCGGGGGATACAAAGCGGAACAGAGGCTCGTATTCTCTGCCCTCAAGCTCGCGTCCCTGCATTCTCTCGAGAACTTCGTAATTGCCCTCGCCGAGAACCTTGTCTGCAAGTGCTTCGGCAAGTATATATACTTCGTCGTCGGACTTTACTTTAATATATGCCGCGTCGGGATTTACGCAAAGTGCCGCATTGGACGGCAGAGTCCACGGTGTCGTCGTCCACGCAAGGAAAGAGCCGCCGCCCTCCTTGAAACGGAATTTAACAACGGCGGAGCGTTCTTTGACATCCTTGTAGCCCTGAGCGACCTCGTGAGAGGAAAGGGGCGTTCCGCAACGCGGGCAGTAAGGAACGATCTTGAAGCCTTTATAAAGAAGACCCTTATCCCATATCTGCTTCAGCGCCCACCACTCTGACTCGATATAGTCGTTGTGATAGGTAACGTAGGGCTCTTTCATATCCGCCCAGAATCCGACGGTGTCCGAAAAAGACTCCCACATGCTTTTGTATTTCCATACGGATTCCTTGCACTTTTCGATAAAAGGCGCAATTCCGTATTCCTCTATCTGCTCCTTACCGTTGATGCCGAGCAGCTTCTCGACTTCAAGCTCAACGGGAAGACCGTGGGTATCCCAGCCTGCCTTGCGGGGAACGTCGCAGCCTTTCATGGCATGATACCTGGGTATCATATCCTTGATAACTCTTGTAAGAACGTGACCGATGTGCGGTTTGCCGTTAGCCGTGGGAGGGCCGTCGTAGAAAGTATACTTTCTGTCTCCCTTGTGCATTTCAAGACTGCGCTCGAAGATCTTGTTGTCTTTCCAGAACTTCAGAGTTTCGGCTTCTCTGTCAACGAAGTTCAGGTCGGTAGGAACCTTTTTGTACATAGACATAGATGTACCCTTCCTTTTTCAATAATGTCCTGATATTTACCGTATGTCATGCGTGACCGAAAGCTTTTTAAAAAACAAAAAGCCTTTGCCGCAAGGACAAAGGCAAGCTCTTTGTTTATACCACCTGCATACGGACATATGCGCCTCCTGTAACGGTGAGGCACCGGCGGGGGCTACTTTTCTCACTAAAAAATTTCGCCCTGCGGCTCGGGAGTGATATTCGCACCGAAATCGTGATACCGGTCTTGCACCGTCACCGGCTCGCTTTATCAGACATTCGGGTTACTGTCTCCGTCTCAGCTTTTAATATTTATACCTTTTTGAATTATAACACCGCGGATCCGTATTGTCAATAAATGATTTGAAATTTGTTGCGAAGCAGATTATTTTACGCATCCTCGGGCAATTTTCTCGATACATTCGGCAAGACCTGCCGCATCGTCGGCGCTTGAGAACGGTCCCGCGCTTGCCCGCACCGCGCCGCACTCCAGCGTGCCTGCGGTTTTGTGCGCGAGCGGCGCGCAGTGCAGCCCCGCGCGCACGCATATGCCGTATGAGTCGAGCATGGCGGCGCATTCCTGACAGTTGACACCGTCAACGTTGAAAAGACACAGCGCCCCGCCGGGGGACGAATACAGCTTTACTCCCTTTATTTGCGAAAGATACTTGTGCATAAGAATCGAAACACATCTTTCTTGCCTTGCTATGTTCTGCACACCGACGCGTCTTACATACCTGATCCCGCACGCAAGACCCACCGCGGCAGGCGTTGCGGCGGTTCCCGCCTCCAGTCTGTCGGGCAGAAACGCGGGCATATCTTTTTCTATTGAATTTATGCCGCTGCCGCCGTAAGCAAACGGCTTCGGAACGATGCCGTCGGCATACAGCGCAAGTCCCGACCCCTGCGGTCCGAGAAGACCTTTATGCCCCGCAGTACAAAGCACGGATATACCGTCGCGCCGCATATTTATGTCATACGTGCCCGCACTTTGAGAGGCGTCAAGTATAAATAAAATGCCGCGCTGTCCGCACAGCCTGCCGATATCGCCTATGGGCAGCACCCGATTTATGATATTTGACGCGTGCAGGCATATTACGGCGGCAGTGTTCGGGCGAAGCAAGCTTTTTATATTCCGCGCTACATCTCCGCAGGTCGAAAATACGTCATAAGTGACCCCGCGCTCTCTTTTCAGAAATTCAACGGGGCGCAGCACGCTGTTGTGCTCCATATCCGATATAACAACATGACTGCCCGGCTCGACAAGCCCGAAGATCGCGGAGTTAAGCGCATACGTGGCGTTAGGAAAAAGAGCCGCACCGCCGCAGTCCTCAAGTCCGAAAAGCGATGCCGCCTCTTCCCTGCACTCATACAGTGCCGCGGAGGAGCGCGCGGCAAGGCTGTGGCTTCCCCTTCCCGGATTGCCGCACCAATCATTTATGCACTCATAAACGCTCTGCGCCACCTCCGGCGGTTTCGGAAACGTCGTTGCGGCATTGTCAAGATATATCATATATAAAACTTTCCTTTCGCTCATGGGCGGCGCAGCGGGCGTGCGCCGCCGTCTCGTTTTCAAAGGCGGCTGCGGCGCTTATCTGCCGATAATTTCGCCGTAGCTTACGTTTTTTGTTCGAAGGAGCCGTTCTGCTTCGCCCGCCGCGGCGCACGGAAAGCTGACGCCGTACGCGCAGCCGTTCTTAGTCATACTCGGATCAAGCCCGACAACGGCGGCGCTGATGCCGCCCGCGGACAAGACCCTTAGAGCGCGCTGCGCGTTTGTCATATTTTTAGTTGAAGCAATACACATCATGATTTTTCATATCCTGCTTTCTGTCTGCGATGCGGTACAGCTCATTACAGTCTATTCACAAAAACAAAAGTTGCCCGCCGCGCGGCGGGGAGAAAGTATGCCCGGGTCTTTGATATTATCTATGCGGAGAAAGGAGGGTGACGCTTGGCAAAAAACAAAAGCGACAGAATGAAAACTTCCCTTGAAAAGGTGTCCGTTGCCATAGAGCAGGTGTCCAGACATCTCAGAGGCGACGACGGCGGGATCGACGAAGAAAAGCTGCGGCAGCTGAAAAATCTAACGTCCGCCGCCAAAGAGCTTACGACTCTTATAGAAAGCACCGACGACGGCGATGGGGGAGAAACCGAGATCAAGGTAAGCTTTACCGACGGCTGCGAAAAATGGGCAAAGTAGCAATAAACTTCCCCGCGCCGTCGCCGAGGCAGCAGGAGTTTTTCTCGGACAGCCACAAATATGTGGCTTTCGGCGGCGCCCGCGGCGGCGGAAAAAGCTGGGCTGTGCGCGTCAAAGCCGTGCTGCTTTGTATGTACTATCCGGGCATACGAACGGTAATTATAAGGCGAACATATCCGGAGCTTCGGCAAAATCACATAATACCGCTGAAAGCGCTTGTGGGCAGCCGCGCAAAGTATGTTGAAAGCGCAAAGGAAATGCGCTTCGAAAACGGTTCGGTCATATGCTTTTCCTACTGCCGCGCCGTTTGTGACCTGGACAAATTCCAGGGCGTCGAATACGACGTTATGTTCATTGACGAGGCGACTCAGTTCACCGAGGAGATGTTCGACCGCATGAGGGTGTGCGTGCGCGGAACGAACAGTTTTCCCAAGCGCATATATCTCACCTGCAACCCCGGCGGCAGAGGTCACGGCTGGGTAAAGCGGCTGTTTATCGACAGGTGCTGCCGCGAGGGAGAGGTGCCCGAAGATTATTCGTTTATAAAGTCCCTTGTGAGCGATAACAAGGCGCTGTGCGAGAGCGATCCTGACTATGTTAACAAGCTGCGCGCCCTGCCGGGCAAGCTGCGGCGCGCGTGGCTTGACGGCGACTGGAACGTGTTTGAGGGTCAGTTCTTCGAGGAGTTCTGCGACGTGCCCGAGCACTACGGCGACAGGATAGGCACACACGTTATAGACCCGTTTGAGGTGCCGCGCGACTGGGTCATATACCGCAGCTTCGACTTCGGATATTCTAAACCTTTTTCGTGCGATTGGTGGGCAGTGGACGGCGACGGCAGAGCTTATCTCATACTTCAGCTGTACGGCTGCACGGGGGATGCAAACGAGGGCCTGAAATGGGACCCCGACAGGATATTCGCAAAGATCCGCGCCATTGAGACCGAGCACCGCTGGCTCGCGGGCAAGCAGATACACGGAGTTGCGGACCCGTCCATCTGGGATGCCTCCCGCGGGGAGGCAATAATCGAAGCGGCAGACCGTCACTTTATCCACTTTCAGAAAGGTGACAACAAACGTCTGCCCGGGTGGATGCAGTGCCACTACAGACTGGCTTTCGGCGAGGACGGAAAGCCCATGGTGTACTTTTTCAACACCTGCCGCGACGCAATAAGAACGCTGCCGTTGCTGACATACAGCGACACCGACCCGGAGGATCTGGACACTGCCGAGGAGGATCATTTCGCGGACAGCTTTCGCTATTTCTGTATGTCGCGCCCCATACGGCCCGTATCGAAGAAGGACGCGCCGTCCCCCGCGGACGATCCGCTCGATCTTAACAAAACTAAAATATACCGCAGCTTTTCATACTGAAAAAGAGAGGAAACAGAATGGGATTATTTAAGAAAAAAGAAGAAAAGAAAACAGAAAATCGCCCCGTGAACGAGGGCAGCGTCCGCGGCGCGTATGAAACATTGCAGAAGTACAAAGCCGGCAAATCATCGCTTGAACAGCGTATTATCGAAAACGAGGAATGGTGGCGCATGCGCCACTATGAGAAAGCCGACAACGGGTCCGTCCCCTCCGCCTGGCTGTTCAACTCAATTATAAACAAGCACGCCGTTGCTATGGACAATCTGCCCGACATCAGCTGTCTCGCAAGGGAGAGCGACGACGTTGCCGCCGCAAAGCTTATGACGGACATAGTGCCCGTTATCCTTGAGCAGAACCATTTTGACATAACATATTCGGACTGCTGGTACGACAAGCTGAAATGCGGCACAGCATGCTACGGTGTTTTCTGGAACAGCGCTCTTGAGGGCGGGCTCGGCAATGTGGATATCCGCCGCATAGATATACTCAATCTGTTC
>ENA-OUQC01001467-OUQC01001467.1-human-gut-metagenome-genome-assembly--contig:-NODE-1467-length-12262-cov-56.109282_pt1 | contig 12262 bp, 10 predicted proteins | sample MGYA00237942_ERZ548815 | MGnify/ENA primary metagenome ERZ548815 (study PRJEB26490, sample SAMN05194722) | human gut metagenome | biome: terrestrial biome; feature: human-associated habitat... | reverse complement strand
GCCTTGATTTTGGTCTCTGCTTTTGTGATGCTACGATTAAGACCTGAAAGAAGCGTCTTCTTCATGCCAACTTCATTTGACAAAGTGCGGCATGCATTAGCCAACTCCCTGCGATAAGTTTCTGTTGATTTATGCTTGGCTCCAGTTATGATGATGTCATCGCCACGTTCCAGTCCATACCTTTCATTAACCTCTGCAAGTCGGCTATGAAGTTCACGCATCCTTCTTCTTGCTTGATTCATGTCGTTTCCACCAAACATATCTTTTGCGCTCAGTCTGCCGTCCTTTGTGATGGGGACAATGACCGCATGTGCATGAGGATTGAGTTCGTCTAAATGAACAATGAACGAAACGACATTTTCTTCACCAAACTCCCGACAACAAAAGTCATATATGTCCGTTACCCATCTGTCTATGCCACTGCAACTGTCAACATCCCAGTTGTTGCCGTTCTCACAGATTGTCAGGTCGCCAAATGCGAGTTTGCGCATATGCTCGCGGTTACCACCAAAGACGTCACCCATTCCGTGATGCTGGTGAGGTCAACGGCAGTACCGAAAAACTCATCAATATGCCGTTTGCTGTAATAGTTCTTGCCAGCAATACGACACATTGGTATCTGGTTGCGTTTGGCGGAGGTGTAGAGCCAAGACTTCTTGACCTTATAAAGGGACATCACTTCCTCACCAGAATAATAGTCAAGCACCTCATTCTCCTCTTTCCCTTTTGTTGGTTCCTGGTTTTGTGTTGGCTTTTCTGTTTTAGCCTTTTGACTGAGCCAACTCTTACCTTTTGGAATCACACGCTTGTAGGGGTTACTTTCAAACATCTTCTCTATATCAGATTTTCTCACGAATGCCATTCTGCTGCTTAATCTTGATGCCTTCAGCTTGCCGTTAGCCACAAGCTTGTAGATGTACTGTCGGGTGCATCCCATCAAAATCGCAGTTTTGGAGAAGGTAAGATACTCCTGATGTTGCAGATCCACGATTGGCACAATACCGTTAATCAAATCCTGCTGCCTTTTCTTCCTAAGACATTTTGCCTCTGCCTGACATTCCTCGGAACAGTATTTCTGCATACCGCTCCTTGGTACGAATGTCTTGCCACATAATTCACATTTTCTTGTCGGTCTCATACTCTTTGATATTGCTTTGTTCAAATTGATTTGAGTATTCCACCGATGGAGTAAACGGAAGTGAACCATTGACAACCTTTGTCAACCCAGTCCACGATATAACGCTTTTTGCCTATCAGCTTCAAATCTGTCCTTCATCGTAACCACTTGTAAACCCTTGTCAACTACGTTCACGATATGACAAAATAAAAGCTCCGCAAATTCCACGGTAGAAATACGCTGCAAAAATATGTGGAAAATCGGGAACTGCCAAAAAGCACTCAGAAAGTGTTAAAAATCAAAGAGTATTGAAAATCAAGGCTTTATGGTTAGTTGATCGTAGTAAGTTATGGCTAGTTATAAGGCTCTAAATACAATAGTAAAAAGCATCATCACCGATTTTTGTAACATTGTCAGGAATTATAACTCTTGTCAGATATGAACAGTAAGAAAAAGCATCATCACAGATGCATATTGTACCTTTTCGAATACAATATTCGCCTTTAATATTTTGGGGAGCTTTTAGAAGTCGTTTTCTGTCTTTACTGTACTTGACTCCATATTCATCCTCAATGGCTTCGACTAAATCTTCTTCTGTTACTTCAGTGGAAATATCTACTACCGGAACATATTCCGGTTCAGAAACGGAGAAGAGTCGGAACGAGGCCATCGAGAGGGTCTTCGTGGCGTGGGCGAGGAGGAAGAGGGACAGGAGGGTGTTCAGCTCGGAGTCGGTCATCAGAGGCTTCAGGGCTGTCAGAAGCTTGCTCTGGCTCAGGTCACGGTAATCATCGACGGAGAAAAGCAGGCGGTCGGAGGAACCATATTCATCAAAAAGAGACGGAGACAGGGCGATCGCTTTCAGGGAGAGGGCGATGCTGGCCAAGGCAAAGTCGTCTATAGTCTCATCGAAATCTTCCTTTGTCCTTAGCGGGTGGCTGAAATCCTTGGTTCCGATTGTCGGAGAGGTCTGGCCTTTCATTGACGGGACGAACATTCCGTCATAGTCTATCAGCGTGAGTGAGCCGTCGGGACGGATCATTATGTTGTCCGGCTTGATGTCGCCGTGAGCAAATGGCTGTGAACGAAGCCAGGCAGCCATCTTGCAGAAACGGTAGCAGAGCATCGACATCGCATAGTTGTCGTATAGGTTCTCCGCAATGTAACGATCCATCGTCTCGCCCTCTATCCAGTCCATCAAAAGGACAGGAAACTCATCGTCATCGCAGTTACTACCCACAAAAAGCTCCTTTTCCAAATACTTGACAGATGTGACATAGGTGGAATCCACCGACTCCAGCTCGTCAGCGATCTGGCGATAGGCTTCCGCCCTACCCTCTTGATCCTCAGTAAAGCACTTGAGCGCATATTCCTTCCCGGTGCTCTCATCCTTCATCTTGAACACCACCGCGAACGCCCCGCTGCTCCGCATCGGCTCACCGTGGTCATCCAGCACAGGCACCAGATGCGCCAGCTGGTCAAGGTTACCCGCCGGATCCTGCATCGCACGGACATATTCTGATATTAATGGATATTGCATATTCGTCATCAGTTTCAGTCTTATTCAATAGTTCTTTTCCGCCGCTTCCCGCCATCCTCAAAACTTCCACGCTAAGATAATAACATTTCAGCGCAATTGATTCTTTAAGTGGTCACCGTATATCATTTTTCTTGCCGAAATCATAAAGCGGATGACACTTTATTTCCAAAAAGCATTATATTTGCATTGTTTTAGAAATATATTGCCGTGGTGAGTTATTTAGAGTTTAGGGAAAAGTTGTTGCCTGAAGGATGTTTTTCCGTTCATCAGGCAAGGGCGTTTTTCCCTTCATTCGACAGGAATAATCTGACCAGATGGGCACGGAAGGGGATGTTGATAAAATTACGGCAGGGATGGTACGCATTTCCAGAGTTGTTGCAGCGTCCTGATTTCTCACGCTATGTGGCCTGCCGCGTCTATCGTCCATCATATATCAGTCTTCACACGGCGTTGAGCATATACGGGATGATTCCTGAGGCTGTCACGAGCATCACGTCAATATCGACATTGAAAACGGCACGATTTGAAAACAAGTTCGGGCAATATTCCTATCAAAATGTCAAGCCTGAACTATTCTTCGGCTATAAGCCTGTGGAGCTTCCAATCAACACGGCCTTGATTAATGCCCCGAAACTGACCTGGCTGTTGGCGCAACCCGAAAAAGCTTTGCTGGATCTGCTCTATCTCTATCCGTTTTACGACAACAACACTGAGTTGGAACAGCTCCGCCTGGATGAAGCATATATGACTGAAGAATTGGATATTGAAAGACTCAAAGAATATCAATATAGAATCAGCAGCAAGGCACTGGACAGCAGAATCAAGAAACTATTAAGAATATACGATTTATGATTGACTTGAATTACATTAACAGTTATTTTCCGTCTCAGATAGCATCAAACGCCGCCTTTCAGAAGCATATTCTCAAGGAATATATTCAACTGATGGTGCTTGACCATCTTGCCACAACGCCATACATCAGCAAACTGGCATTCATTGGTGGCACAAACCTACGCCTCATCAAAGGAATAGACAGGTTCTCGGAAGATCTCGACTTCGACTGCAAGGACCTCACGGAGCAGAAATTTGTTGAAATGACTGACGGCGTGATCACTTTTTTGAGACACAGTGGTCTGAATGTTGAGACTCGTGACAAGGCAAATTCCAAGTTGACCGCTTTCAGAAGGAACATATTCTTTCCTGAATTTCTCTTTGAACTTGGATTGACAGGTCATAGAGAGGAGCGTTTCCTATTGAAGATTGAGGCGCAGAACCAATGTGTCGCATACCCGATTGAGATGCGGCATGTACAGCGATGTGGATTTTTCTTCTCACTACCGGTTCCACCGGATTCCGTATTGCTCGGTATGAAGTTCTCAGCCTTGCTCGCAAGGGCAAAAGGCCGTGACTTCTATGATTGTATGTTTTTGATGCAACAGACCAAGCCTTCGTATGAGTTTCTGAAGAAAAGAGCCGGAATATCAAACACTGATGATTTGAAAAAAGCCATCACGGACAAGTTAGCCACAATTGACCTGAATGTGAAAAAGCGTGATTTCGAGCACCTGCTGTTCAACACACATTCCGCTGACAGGATACTCCTTTTTCCCGAATTCGTAGAAGGCAATTTGTGAACAATGCGTCACATCTTAGCGAAATTATCAAGGGGAAGAGGTCAATCACTAAGCCAGTGGCCGACAAGTTAGAAGTAATTCTTGGCATACCATCAATAGAGTGGGTGAACCTTCAGACCAGATTTGATTACGACACACAAAAGAATGAAGAAAGGCAGATAGCTGAACAGGTATGTTCACCAATTTTAACCCACGTTCCCTAAAAGCGGGAATATGACAGAAATACGCTCGTGAATAGATTATTGTCCCTCTAAAAGCGTGATTTACGTAAATTAACGCCTGTTGAGGAGCATCATTAGTTCGTTTAACTTAGGACATTCCACTATTCATATCAGGTAATTAAGTTTATTTGGAAATCTCAATGTTTGTTAACATATTCGTTAACATACTTGTTGACAAATATGAGAATGGGACAATACATATCAAGCCTTTCGGTAGCAAAAGGGCTCACACCTTCCATCAACAATATTATTGAAGCCGTGTCAACCCTAAACTCCATCCTATCTATGATGTCACGGAAGAGCAAATGAGGAATTTCCTGCTTCTAAAAATCAGGAGGCAGGAATATAAACATTATTACAATATGCTTTCATCCCAAAGCTGGACAGAAGCATCTGGATGGCATATTACCGTGAAAAACTTGTACCTTGGGCTTCGAGTTTTTCAGCCAGATATGGCTTCTTTGGGCACAGACACATTGTGTGGCTGAACGGGTTTTGTAAAAGTACTTAATATTCCGCGCTACGGAGATGACACAATATAGCAACTACTTCGTTGCCAAAGAGGCCGCCGCCACGATGAATCGGTTCGCAATAAAGCAAACGGAAGAGGCGCAGATACGCATCGTTGTCTTCCGGATGTTTCTGAATATGACGGATCATCGTATTTGCACAGATATTCCTGATTTTCAAATAATAGGCGTTGGGAATTTCGGAATCATTCGAGCAGCCGAACCACCCGAACTGGGCTTCTGCACGCCAATTCTCCCAGACCTCAAGGAGGTAGCGGGAATATATTCTTGACTCTATGAGAGCCCCGAGGGTGTCCACGCAATCTACCGGCTGTACGTGCGAAAGTTCTATCGCATAGACACACTTGGTGTCGAAATCCATCGGGGCTTTCATCCGCGCCTCTATCTCTCCGACAGGATCTTTGATCTGAACGGCAGCACTGTCAAAATAGGCTCTTGCGTCACGGAAACGCTTTATGTCCGGAACAAACGCCGACTTGTCATAGTAAGCATCCTCATTCGCGAAAGCTTTGCCGATCTTGGCCGTATCTATTGGCATCCCGGAAGCGAAAGCGGCTGATTCATAAGCATCCACCAATTCACCTAAATGCTTGCTCACATCATTGAAATCAGGGGTCTTGTACAGCATATTCAAAAGCGCTGAAGCCGCATCTCTGACACGTTTGTCAGGGAACACCTTCTGCAACACGCTCATTGACGGTCTCATCTCTCCAGTCAACATTGTCGAGCCCGGCGTTTCCACAGCCGTGGTGTCAAAGGAATAGTTATTACGGTCATATCGCACGCGAAGCTCATAAAGCGAAGAGCAGTAATAGAGGAACGCCGTCCTGTCGAACCAATCCTTGACCGAAAGGGCAAAATCATCCTTCCGGACATCCTCATCCAAATCAAGGAATATCTCATCGGCGAACCTGCTCTCCAGAATGTCTAAATCAAGGCTGCATCCACCGCCATCGAGCGAATCAACAGAATAACGGCAGATTTCACTGAGTTTGTCCAAATATTCACTTCCGGTAACCGTGGCCTTTCCGGAATACTTTTGAATGGTGCTGTCAGCAAGGACTGTGTTTGAACCTTCATCCTCAGCCCGTGAGCCGCCCTTCTTCCCTTGGCAGCCCACGGTCAGGATGAGAATCGCCAGCACGATGGCCGACACGTGAATAGTTTTGTTCATATAATGGTGTATCTTTTTTGTTTTCATAACATATCCGATATCTTCAACGATGCAAAGTTCCGGAATATAATACCGGTTTCAAAATCAGTTTTATGAAACAACTGGAATGATGTACGAAATAAGAGAGACCTTCATTTCATACAATATTCATTGATTTTCGTACAAAATCCGTGGCCCGTCCGCCAGCATTCCCCCCTTCGCTCCGCAGCTGGTTCCCTTATGCGGCGAGGTGCGGTGACGGCGAGCTGGCATATTCATAAAATATTTATGTATTTTTTGAAAAGATTATTGTTTTTCATAAATTTATTAATATATTTGCAAAAGAAGCGGTGCGGAAAGGAATCCGGCCGCCTAACTAAAAACTAATAGATATGATTACCTGGTGGACATCACTTAGTACGGCAATGCAGGTCCTTTGGGCCATCACGCTCTCGGCATCGCTGATTTTCGTCATTCAGACTGTTATGACATTCCTCGGACTGGGAGACCACGACGCTGATTTCGATCTCGACACTTCGGACGGATCGTTCGACGCGGATCCTTCGATGAATTTGCTGACGTTCCGCAACCTGGTCAACTTCTGCCTGGGATTCGGATGGACGGCGGTGCTGATGCACGAGAAGATTCAGTCCAACGCGTTGCTGATCATCGTCTCCGTAATTGTCGGCATACTTCTGGTCACGGTTGTTATGTGGATATTCAAATGGCTCAGCGGAATGCAGCAGACGGGGAATATCGATGTGCATAAGTCCGCTGTCGGTTGCGAGGGGAAGGTTTACCTCACGATTCCGGGCGAGCGCAAGGGCGAAGGCAAGGTCCAGATCACCATCAACAACGCCGTCAGGGAATATGACGCAGTCACAGACGGGGAGACAATCCCGACCGGCAAGGCCATCAAGGTCACCGAAGTCATCAATGACTACACCCTACTGGTTGAGGAGCTGACTCCGACCATCATCTAACCAACCGAAGCCATTTCTAACCTGACCGAATATATTAAAGGAATATTATAAACCCATTAAAGATTTTGAATATGGAACTATCACTGATCCTCATCGTCGTCGCAGTCATATTCGTGACTTTTTCGGCGATTCTCAAGCGCTACCGCCGCTGCCCTTCCGACAAGGTTATGGTCATCTACGGTAAGACAGGCAAGAACAAGAGCGGATCAATCTCATCCGCGCGATGCATCCACGGTGGTGCGGCGTTCGTCTGGCCTGTGTTCCAGGACTATGCGTTCCTTGACCTCAAGCCGATCTCGATCGAGTGCAACCTTACCAACGCGCTTTCCAAGCAGAACATCCGTGTGGATGTGCCTTGCCGGTTCACGGTTGGTATCTCCACCGAGCCGGACAGTATGACTAACGCAGCCGAGAGGCTTCTCGGACTCTCCATCGACAACATCCAGAACATCGCGACCGACATCCTTTTCGGACAGCTTCGTCTGGTGATCGCCACGATGGACATAGAGGAGATCAACTCTGACCGTGACAAATTCCTCGTTGCCGTCAGCCAGAACGTGGAGGCTGAGCTCCGAAAGATCGGCCTCAAGCTCATCAACGTGAACGTGACCGACATCCGTGACGAGTCCGGCTACATCGAGGCTCTCGGTAAGGAAGCCGCCGCCAAGGCCATCAACGACGCCAAGAAGAGCGTGGCCGAGCAGAACCGCTACGGTGAGATCGGTAAGGCCGAGGCCGACAGGGACAAGGACATCAGAATCGCTGAGACCCAGAGAGATACCCGTATCAAGACTGCCGCGGCAAACGCCCTCGCCGTGCAGGGAGAGAACACTTCCAAGATCGACATCGCAAACTCTGACGCCCAGCGCCGCGAGAAGGAGGCCGAGGCCGCGCGTATAGCGGTCGCAGCCGAGAAGGTTCAGGCAGCGAAGGCCCTCCAGGAGGCCTACCAGAGCGAGCGTGACGCCGAGCTTGCCCGTGCCGAGAGGGAGAGGGCTACCCAGCAGGCCAACATCGTCGTTCCTGCCCAGATCGACAAGGAGAAGCTCATCATCGAGGCTGAGGCCGAGGCCGAGAAGGTCCGCAGGCTGGCCAAGGGAGAGGCTGACGCGATATTCGCAAAGATGGACGCTCAGGCCCGTGGTACCCTTGAGATCCTCTCAAAGCAGGCCGACGGTTTCAACGAGATGGTCAAGGCCGCTGCCGGCGATCCTCAGAAGGCTGTGCTTATGCTTATCGCGGACAAACTGCCTGAACTCGTCAAGACTCAGGTCGAGGCTGTCAAGGGCATAAAGATCGACAAGGTGACCGTATGGGACGGCAATGGAGACGGCAAGAACGGCAAGACTTCTACCGCGAATTTCATCTCCGGTCTGATGGGTTCCGTACCTCCGCTTCAGGATCTGTTCAATATGGCCGGAATGAATCTGCCAGAATATCTTAAAGGCAAGGAGACCAAGCCGGAGGAGCAGCCTCAGGAAGAAACCGCTGAAGAATAATCATTATGCCAATAGTAGTAAATGTCGATGTGATGCTGGCTCGGCGGAAGATGACTTCCGCCGAACTGGCTGACAAGATCGGGCTTTCGGCGGTCAACCTGTCGATTCTGAAGACCGGAAAGGCCAAGGGTGTCCGATTCAGCACACTCGACGCGCTCTGCAAGGCATTGGAATGTCAGCCTGGAGATTTGCTTGAGTTCAGGGAAAACGCCGAGTGAACACCACTAATCAAATAGTTATCTTTCAAGGAGCGGCCATAAAAAGCCGCTCCTTTTCGTTATATTTCCTCTAGTAACCTTCAAAAAATAACCTGCATCATCTTAAGGAATCTTTTCGGTCTATATCTCTTTTCTCATCAGTCATGTGCCACCGGCACACTCCTTCTTCGAAAATAGATCTATCCTCGAAAATATTCTCTTAATCTGAGGCAACTTATTTTTTTCATGTTACCTAAAAAAACAGCTTCTTATGTGACGGGCGTAAAAATCGCAGATTTTTTATGTAAGTTTGCAGACATATTCATAAAAAGGACACTAAAGACAGATAATATGAAAAGAACATTTCTTCTGGCCGCTATGGTGGCGGCGGTTGTCTGCGCAGGGACGGATGCTTCGGCGCAGAAAAAGGCGAAGAAAAGCCAGCTGGTCCTTGACGGGACGGTGGTGAATGTCAATCCGTTGGCAAGGACTTCCCCTGTCGAGGAAAAATTGAAGGCCAAGAACACGCCGGGCATTGAATATGCTCCCACAAAAACCGTTTACCTCTATCCGAAGGGACAGGGAGTGGACCAAGGGATAGTCGAGAACGGTGTGGCTGTGACCCAAGGGCCGCTTGTCTCAAACGGTCTGGAAGGAGCGGAGGTGGCCGGCGGCTGGGGATTCATCTCCAACGTGACGGACAGCGCGCGTATTGACATATTCATACCAGAAAAGCCGAATGGGCAGATGGTCATCGCTTGTCCTGGCGGCGGGTACTCCGGTCTTTCAACTTGGAACGAAGGATCTTATGTGGCAAAATGGCTGAATGACAGAAATGTCGCCTGTGCTGTTCTGAAGTATCGTCTGCCAAACGGGCATCGTGAGGTTCCGCTTCAGGATGTGCAGAACGCATTCCGTTATTGCAGGCATCATTCAGAGGACTGGGGAATAAAGCAGATCGGTGTGATGGGATTCTCGGCTGGAGGACATCTCGCCAGCACTGCCGAGACTATGTACGTTGACTCCACGACAAGGCCGGACTTCGCGGTACTCCTCTACCCTGTTATCCTGATGGACGAGAATGCCACACACAAAGGATCGGTTGACAATCTTCTCGGCGGCGAAGCGTCGTGGACCGACAGGGAGGACAAACCTTTCGGCCAATGGTACAATGGCTTGAATGAATATGACGGGCTGAAGAGAATGTACACCACCTATCGTGATGTCACCCCTACCACTCCCCCGACTTTCATCGGCGTCAGCACCTACGATAAGACCGTACCGGTTGTAAGTTCCGTGAAATTCTATCAGGCTCTCGTCAGGAACAAGGTTCCTGCTGAGCTTCATATTTATCCGAAAGGAGGTCACGGCTGGGGATTCACTGATCTGAGCATCGGCCTTGACCCAAAGGTCTGCAAGGACAATCTGGGATCGTGCAGGCCTGAGTTCTCAGCGGCTCTGGAAAGATGGCTCGGCCAGCAGCTTGAAAGCGTGAACGGCAAGAAGGAGTTGCCTAAAGTCGCCAGAGAGCAGTTCACACGCAAGCCGGACAAGGTTGTCTATCTGTACCCGGAAGGACAGAATGTTGATAAGGGAATCGAGGGCATAACACTCGGCCCTGGAGAGTCCAACGGCTGCACTAAGTCGGAGGAACTGACCAAAGATATGAATCTGAAATTCACCGGTGACAGCGCGAGGTTCGAACTTTATCTGGCAAAGAATCCGAACGGCAAGATGGTCATCATCTGCCCAGGCGGAGCCTATTGGTTCACAGCTTACGTGCACGAGGGACAATACGCCGCGGAATGGCTTAACAGTCAGGGCATCAGTGCAGCCGTGCTCAAGTACCGTCTGCCATACGGCCACTGGAACGTGCCGCTGAACGATGTGCAGAACGTGTTCCGTTATTGCCGCCACTACGCTCCGGAGTGGGGCGTGAAGCAGATCGGTGTGATGGGATTCTCAGCCGGTGGACATCTCGCGGCCACTGCATCCACGCAGTATATCGATGCAGAGACCAGGCCGGACTTCTCAATACTTGTCTATCCGGTGATCTCCTCCGAGCCTGGAGTCGGTCACGAAGGCAGTTTCAACAACCTCATAGGAACGGAGAAAGGCTGGTACAACAGGAAAGGTAAGGATTTCGAAAGCTGGGATACCGGCAAGAAGAAATTCGAGGCCCTCAAGGAAAGATATTCATTGGACAAGCAGGTCAGCGCGGACACGCCGAAGACATTCATCATATTCAGTTCCAACGACTATGGTGTTCCGCCGGAGAACGAGGTCCGCTATTTCAACGCCCTCGTGAAGAACGGTGTCCCTTGCGAGATGCACGCCTTTCCTGGCGGCGGCCACGGCTACGGCTTCCGCAACGCCAAGTACTGCAACGACCCTATTCAGGAATATAGAAACGACTTCCTCAGCGCTATGGCCCGCTTCCTTAAGGAGTTGTAACACATAATAAAACTATCACAAGCCCCTATGGCGGTTTTGCAAACGTTCGCATAATTGTCGTAGGGGCGTTTTTTAGGGGGTATTTACCGAAAAAATTTACGTTTCTTATGATTCGTATATGTTTCTTTTCGTTTTTTACGTTCACTATGCCGATATTGCGCTGGATTCGGGAACAGATCCCGAACCAATTTGACATCATTAAAAACCACTTCAACTATGGAGAACTCCGAGACAACAAAGGTCGGCATCCTAGACGCGACCGGCTGTTCTTCTACGGATCAAGACTTGTGACAAGGCAGATCAAACGTGGAGATGAAGACTATGTTCTGGCTCCGGTCAAGGTTATCTGCATTATGAATTACGAGGACGAGCATCCGAATTCCCCTGATGACAAGATCCTCTATCATTATCGTACTCAGGAAATCGAAACCGGAGAGCCTTTTGGTGGCCAAATGTCGTTCTTTCTTCTTGAATTGCCAAGAGTTATGCGATACAATGATGAATATGACAGTCCCATCGCAGGATGGTGCAGGATATTCAGAAATTTCACTATATTTGCCAAATCGAGGTCTGAAAAAGATGCCGTGTTCAATAAATTGGAAAGAGCGATGCGCGTCAGCGGCCTTGACGACAAGGAGATTGACAACTATTTCAGTGATATGATGACAGAAAAAGAAATGCGCCCGTACATCAAGGGTGCCGAGCAGCAAGGTTACCGCAAAGGCTTTAAGGAAGGTTCCGAACAAGGCAAGGCCGAGGGAAAGGCGGAGGTCGCAAAGTCATTGTTGTCTTTGGGCTTACCCACTGATCAGATCAAGATTGCCACGGGGCTGTCTTCTGAACAGATTGAGGCCTTGAGGTAAAATTAGGATTTGAATATTTTATTATTGCTGTCCGCTAAAAGTTAGCGAGCAACGAGATATCCATCCGCAGT
>ENA-OUQC01001466-OUQC01001466.1-human-gut-metagenome-genome-assembly--contig:-NODE-1466-length-12263-cov-17.080603_pt1 | contig 12263 bp, 10 predicted proteins | sample MGYA00237942_ERZ548815 | MGnify/ENA primary metagenome ERZ548815 (study PRJEB26490, sample SAMN05194722) | human gut metagenome | biome: terrestrial biome; feature: human-associated habitat... | reverse complement strand
AAAATCCTCCTGTAAATGAAAAATGCCCGGTGACTGTTCATCATCGGGCGGTGTCAGTATGAGGGAACAAGGCAAGGCGGCAACATTAAGGTATCTATAAACACCTTGCCGTCTTTGCCACGCTTGCCTTGTTCCTGTGTCAGTTTCGGAGATAGCAAACCCATGCTGTGCCGTCTTTCTCGGTTATGAGCCTGTCTCCGATACGGCTTTTCGCCGTTCGCATGGTGCGTGAGGAAATCCCTCGGTCATTGACCGCTTTTTCCAGCTCTGCACTTGGCATTTTCTTTCCGTTTGCCAGCAGTTCCAGTATCAGCATTTCTGCCTGTGCGGTCTTGCTTTCCGTCTTGGCTGTGTCCGTTCCGGCAAGCAGTTCATCGGCGGTAATGTCATAAGCACCTATCCATTCAAACCCTTTCTCGTCTCCCAGAGAAAAAGCAAGGGACTGTCCGGGTGGTGCAAGAGAGCTTTTCTCATGGATAAGCACCCTCGTTGTGGGATTGTCTTTCAGTTTGCCGATAAACAGCAGACTGCGGACTGCCGCCGTAATGTCGATAGAGCCTAATCCCCGGTAGGTGCTTTGCGTTCCTGCGGCTTTGTTGAGGTGTCCTATCAGAACGATAGCACACCCGGTAGCCTGTGCAATATCTCCCAGACTGCGGAAGATGGGACGGACTTCATTTGCTCTGTTCATATCCACATCTGCTCCTAAAAACGCCTGTACCGGGTCTATGATAACCAGCTTGGCATTGTTCTCCCGGATTGCTCTTGCTATGCGTTCATCGGCAAGGGTCAGCGGTATGTCCCTGTCATCAATGACAAGCACTCGTTCAAGGTCTGCGTCCGCTTCTATCAGTCTCGGCTTGACGGTATCACCCAGACCGTCCTCGGCGGTCTGATAGATGATGTTGAACGGCTCAAGGGTCTCCATACCGGGCAAAGGCTTTCGATTGGTGCAAGCCGCCGCAAGACGCATGGCAAAGTAGGTTTTGCCCTCGCCGGGGTTGCCCTGTATGATGGTCAGCTTTCCGAATGGGATATACGGAAACCATAGCCAATCCACGCTCGTCAGCTCCACATCAGCCATGCGGAGCATAGGGACAGGCTGGGCGGTTGGCAGCTCTCGCAGCGTGATTGTCTCGGCTATGAATTTGCGGTTGGGAATATCCCCTTGCTGACGGAGAACATCGTTCCAGTCTTTTCTTGCCGGGACAAGACGAATGACAGCGTTCTCGCCGGGAATAGTCTGTGCCAGTCGGGTACAGGCTTCATTTCCTGCGGTGTCGCTGTCAAGGCAGAGGAACACTTTCAAGATGTCCTTGCGTTCAGAGAGAAAACGGTCAAGAGCCTTGCCAGACACACCGCCCAGGGCAAGGTAGCTTCTCGTCTGCCAGTCCTGCGGATAAAGGCAGATAAAGGATAAAAGGTCTATGGGTGCTTCAAAGACAAAGAGCTGACTGCCGTTTCCCTCATAGCGGAACGGATAAGATTTATCAGAGCCGGCAATGTCCTGCCTGAAACTTTCCTGCGTTCCTCGCACATGAGCATATCTCGGTGTGCCGCTTCGGTCTCTGCCGACAAACACAACATTGTGCCGTTTGCTGTCCTCGTAAATATCCCCGGAAAGAAGAAAAGTCTCAACAAGCGATTTGTTGAGACCTCGGCTTTCACAAAGATATTGAATTGCTCTGTCGACTGTGCGGTTGTGTAGGGGCAAGTGGAACTCTGCGGGCGGTGCTGTGGTGGCTTCGGTCTGTCCCTCGCCGCTTTCACCTGTCAGCAGTTGGACAGCTTCGGGAAAAGACTTTCCGTAAAACTCCATGACGAAATCAATGGGATAGCCGCCTTTGCTCTGACTGTGGCGAAACCATTTGTTTCCCCGGACGGTCAAACTGTCATGCTCTTTCCAGCGGTACTCCCGCCCGCTTTTGATAAGTGTTTCTCCCTGTGTGTGGAGAAAATCTTCCAGACTGACGGCATTTGCCCGGTCAATCTGTGCCTGCGTGTAATTCATCGTGTCATATCCTCCTTTTTGTGTCGTATTTGGGGTTGATTTTGGAGCTTTTGTTCCGCTGTACGCTGATTAAATCGGACGGCAGTATCAATGTTTGACTTTACTTTCCAAAGCCGCTGTAAATCCTCTCTGACGGTCTTAAACTCGGCATAGGTGGTCTCATGCTCCTGTTCCAGCGTGTCATACTCTTTGGATAGCTTTCCCATATCCACCTTGCCGTCCGGGAACTCCTCGGTCAGCTTTCGTCTGGCGGTGTAGAACATTTTCAGCTTATCAGCGTGTTCCGTCTTGTACTTGGCTCTCGATTTCTCAAACTTGATTTTCTGCAAGCCGTCATAGACAGGCTTTAAGCTCTTGTAGGTGGCAGAGTAATCATTAAGACTGCGGATTGCTTTCATTCGGGCGTTCTGGCTGTCCATCGTTGTCTTTAAGCCGTCAACGGTGGTGCGGTGGCTCTGCAATCTGCTTTCCAAATCTTCAAGGGTGTAAATGCCGTTTGCCCGGAGATAATTGTAGGTCTCGTTCATCTCTTTCAGATTGCTGATTTTGCCTTTTTGCGAATATGCCCCGGCTTTTCGCTGGGTGTAATAATCGTTCAGCAGAGAAACAAGGTCGGGTGTCTGCGGCTTGGCAAGCTCAGCTTTTATCTCCGTTATCCAGTCGAACAGGAGAGAGATTTTCTTTCTGATGTCCTTGATAACGGCATTGGTCGCCTTGATCCAGCGGTTGAACTCGCCCTTTTCGGTGCGGATACCTTTCTTCTCCATTGCTCGGACGGTTGCTCCCTCGTGAATGGTGGGAAGTAAATCCACGCCCTGCCGTTCATAGCTGCGGTGGTCGATACGAACATCCAGACCTTTCTCCGCAAACTTGGCGTTGCACATCTCCGCCCATGCTTCACGCCAATGTTCCAGCGTTTCGGGACTGCCCCAGTCGGTAGTGGGAACGGCATTGAACACATACTTACCGTTTGCGTCTCGAATACGGTTGCCCTCCTCGTCCAGCACATATTCTCGCCGTTGTTTTATGCCCCATGTGCCGTCCTGCTCCATTGGTCGAATAGGGCAGAGAAAGTGAAAATGGGGATTGGGTGTGCCGCCGTCCTCACACTCCTTTTCGTGAAAGGACACATCAACGGTCATGCCCCGGCTGACAAACTCCCGAAACAAAAATTCCCTTGCCAGAGCGATGTTTTCTTCAAGAGAAAATTCATTCTGCAAGGAAATTTCAAAACTGTATGCAAGCTGGGCGTTCTTACCACGCTCGGCTTTTTCAACTGCGTTCCATAGGGTCTGACGGTCTGCGTATTCTTTCGGTGCATGGGGCGGCAGGAGAATGTCAGAGCAGATAACACCACGCTTTCTGGTGTAGTCGCTGTATTCGCCGTAATACTCGCTGTACAGCTTTTCGCCGGAACGATAGGCGGCAGAAGCAATCGCAGACTGACCTTTACTGCGTTTCGTTTGGGTTACTGTGAAGTGGAATAGTGCCATTGGCTTTCAGCTCCTTTCCTCTGTTTGCTTGGTTGATGTGTGTAATCTCCATGTGCCGGACGGCTCTCTGTACCTCCGGCAGACCGAAGATGTGTTCCATCAGCTCTGTCATTTCGGTGCGTGTGAGATCTTTGACCTCCGGGGCAAGGCTCTCAATCGTGCCGCCCAGATTGCAAAGGCGGTGGGTACGTTTCTGCCTTTCGCCTTTCTCCAGATATTTCTTTCTGTTCTCCAAACGCTCCAGTTTGTGCTGTTCCTGTGCAAGCCGCTTTTCCACTTGCTCTTTTTCAGCTCGAAGCTGTTCAAGGCTTTTCTGTTTTGCCATTTTGGTTGACCTCCTTTTTTGAAAATGGGTATAAAAAAAGACCGCCAACTTTTCGCACATTGCGACCAGTCAACGGTCTATTTTTCGGTATTCGGTTGTTGTATTCAGTTAGATAATTTATTTGCTATCCTTACCGAAAAAACCAATCGTAGCCATAACAAAACCCACGATAATTAAAAGAAACGACACCCACAGTGTTCCTACATATATCACCTTTAATCCTGCAAGTATCATTATAGCAATACCCAATAGCATTAAACTGTTTCCAAACATAATCTTTTTCATACGCTCACGCTCCTTTGTTAAATTATCGTTTACTATTTTCAAACTTGCTGGCGGCGAACGGTTTGTCAAAACCGTTTGCGGACGGCAAGTCCACAGGGGATAGCCGCTTTAGCGGTGCAAGGGGGTGTAGCCACCTTGACGGAACGAAGTGACGCAACATTCGCAGGCAAGCAGTTTTCTTCTGCTGACAGAGAATGAAGCTCCGCAGGACGCACTACTCTCGATAGAGAGTATAGAAGTGCGCCCTTAGAGTTCTAAGGGTATTTTTAGATAATTGGGAATGTTTCTTTGTCAAACTGCGTAACATTGAACACGATACGCCACTCGACATCATCACCAACCGGTTCAAAGTGCAGAGCAGAACAAGCAGCATGAAGTTTTTCTTGTGAATTTGTTCCATATATAACTGCTGTCGGACCATCTGCACCACCAATAACACCAACAACAAAACAGGAACTACTGCCAACTGGACGGAACGAATGATCGTCTGGTGTAACTTCTATCGGTCTATCGCCTTCATCACAGTCAAAAACCGAAATGTTCTCCATCGGTTCAGGGGTAAGTGTATAACTCATGGCAATATAATGTGTCGGATAAATCCAGCGATCAGAACCAAAACTATTTTGAGGAACTGTCTGCTGTTCTATTTCCTGCACGGTCAGTGTATGGGTTATTCCGCTAACAGGATGGGAAAACATAAATGAATCTCCGGGTGCGTGAACTTTGAAATGTGAGCCTGGAACTTGTCCTGGTTGCTGCTCCATTGTAAGAAAAAGTTTATTGATTTCAGGGTGATGCTTGGTTCCCCAAGGAAATACGTCTCTGCATATGACCCAGCCATAAGTACTATCCAGCCCATAATGGTCGATTGCCCATTTTGCTTCCAACTCATTGATAACGCCATCTGGCAGACAAGGATTAAAGCTCACAGCGCAGCCATGGGTTGTCTGTAATATTTTCTCGTTTAACTTCAAGCAAGGTTTGAAGTTAAAACAAAGTGGGTTTTCCCATTCCATCTGCATCTGTTGCTCACGGGTAAAATTTTCACATGAGTCATTTTCCCAGTCCAGATTCCATTTTTTCATGAAGTCACGGATGCTTTCTGAATCAACTCGCATACAAAAATCAACGACAAGTCCTTTGCTACATGAATAAGCTGCCGGAATTACCCAATGATATCCAGCCCAATCGAATTGTTTATCCAGCTTGATCTCTTTTCCGGCACGGTCTTTACCTCGATGTCCCCAGAAATCTCCATCAAAGTAGACCTTCCATTCAGGGGCAACCAATTCTGCCTCTGAAGTCATATCATTATCGTAATAATCTTCTGTGTATTTAATCTGACTGTAATCAAAGGAAGATTGCAGGTTTTTGATATATGTCCACGGTTGTTCCATAGGCAACAAATTCATCTTCTCTGAAATTTCCGATAAAGTTTGCTGTTGTTCCTGGGTTGTAGGGTTTTCATTGAGAAAGGCTTCAAACTGTGCTTCGTTCCACATCCACGCTTGTTCCACTGCCGCCACATCACCACAAGCCAGTATAAGCCGCAGAAAGTCGGTAAAATTTTCAGCTACTGGATGAACATAATCAGGAGAAGTATTCATGGGGCTGACAGAGAAAACCATCTCTCCAAATCCACGAATGAAACAGAAGTGGATACCATCTATCCCTGCCCATCCAAAAACCGATGCCCCTTTTGGGGTACAAAAATAATTTGTATTATCCTCACGGAGTTCAACTCCCACAGGACTTAAATCGACACCCCGCTGTAAAAATTTTTTCAAAATTCTATTCATTAAGCATCCCCCCATAAAATTAGTGCTATCACACTCTTTATTGTAGTAAATTTTATCACAAGAGTGTGAATAAATCTACTGGCGAATGCTGAAACCGCCCGAACAGTTTCTTTCTGCTCAGGCGGCTTTCTTCATCTATTTTTCTTTCTTCTGCTGCACTTGTTCATGGGCTTCCTGCTGAACATCAGCCCAGCGGAAAAGCCATACTTGAAGTGACTTTCACTTTCTTCACATTGGGCGATTGCTGTCTGCGCCCGGAGTTCCTGCACCAGCTCATAGTCCTCTTTGCTGAGCCGCTGGGACAACTGCTCCATGAGCTTTTCACAGGCTATGACTGCCTTTCGGTATTCCGGTGATGTAGGTACAACTGTCTCGCAGGGATAAAACTCCCCATTATACATGGCTTCCAAAATCATAGCTTTACCTCTCTCAACAGTAGATTAGTTCCGTCTTGATGATTTCCTCTGCCCGGCAGCGGATGGAGTTCATTGACTGCACCCATAACATCTGATTTTCCGCTTTCATGGCTTCGGTCACGCCCTCGGCTTTCATCATCTGCCGGATAATCAAGTCCAGCCTGTCTGCCGCCTGCTCGTTCAGATCGGCAACGACGGTGTGGAGCCTGCCGGACAAAATTAGCTCGTTGTAAAGCATGGGACGGTGCAATTTCAGATAGGACTGGCGCAAGCGTCCCCAATGCCCAATAGGTCGGCGTTCCTCCGGCAGCTTCAAGTCCGGCACATAGTAGTCGCCCACCAACACATAGTCCATACCGTTCTCATGGATTCTCGGTTTCAACTCTTTCATAAAATCACGCTCCCTTTCTCGGTCCCAGCTGCGGCAAACTGCTCACCGGGATAAATACCCCTCTGGCAATATCCTCGGTGCGGATTGCCTGTTTTCTGGCTTCAATCTCCGCTTTTTTCTTGGCTTTCGTGCGCTCCTCATACTCTTTCTGTTTACCATTGGCTTTCCGCTTCAAGTAGTTCTGGTGGAGCCTGTCCTTGCGTTCCTCACGCTTGCGGATTTCCTCTAATTCCTCCGGGGTAAGCTCCACTTCGCCAAACGCAGGGGGAACGAAACGACCCACGAAATTGAAGTAAATCTCGACCTCCTGTGTGGTCTGAATACTGCCCTTGCGGTCACGCTCATGCACAAGGATTTTCTCGATAAACTCGTTGAGCATGGCAATGGTCAGCTTGTCGAAGTTCTCATACTTGTCAATCAGAGCGATAAAACGGTCAGCGTCCTTTTCGTGCTTCTCGTAGCTCTTGACTGCCTTTTCCAGAGCAGAGATTTCAGCGGTAAGCTCGGTCTGCTCCTTTTCGTATTGAGCGTCCAGAGTGGCGTATCTGCTGTCGGACAGCTTTCCTAAAATGTTGTCCTCATAGATTTTGCAGAGCAGGACTTCCAGCTCGGAAACTCTCTGCTTTGCGGTGGCAAGGCGTGTCCGCTGTTTCTTGACCTCTGCCGTCTGCTGGCTGGACTGCGCTTCCTGCACCACACGGACAAACTCGGCTCGGTCATGCTTCGCATACTCGGCAATGGCTTTGAGCATTTCAGAGACAAGGGACAGTACCACATCTTCATTGATACGGTGCTGTGTCGTGCAGAGCTTTCCAACTGGGACTTTGCTGTATTGGGAACAGGTATATTGAGAAATACGCTTGCCGTTGTTGGTACGGTGGACATACATCTTGCCGCCGCAATCGGCACAATAAAGCAAGCCTGTGAGGGGAGCTGCTTCGCCCCAGCCGTCCGGGTAGCGTCTGACATTCCCACGGATTTTCTGCACAAGGTCAAAGGTCTGCTGGTCAATGATAGGCTCATGGGTATTCTCGAAAATTGTCCATTCGTCCTCCGGGACATAATGGCTTTTCTTGTCCTTGAAGTGCTTTCGGGTCTTGAAATTGATGGTGTGTCCCAGATATTCACGCTTTTCAAGAATGTTGCAGATGGTGGAAGAACCCCAGCCGTACACATCTTTGAAAGTCTTGTTTTTGTTCACGCCCTCGCCGTGCTGGGCAAGGTAAGCGGACGGAATGAGGACTTTTTCTTCTTTCAGCTTGCTGGCGATCTGATACGGACCGTAGCCGTCAATCGTCATGGCAAAGATGCGCTTGACCACATCAGCGGCTTCGGGGTCAACCAACCATTGGTCTCTGGCTTCGTTCCAGAGATAGCCGTAAATGACCGTGCCTGTGAGGTGCTTGCCGGACTTGCCTTTTGACTGGAAAGTGGAACGGATTTTACGGCTGGTGTCTCTGGCGTAATACTCGTTCATAATGTTGCGGAAAGGGGTAAAATCATCGTCCCCTCTGGCACTGTCCACGCCGTCATTGATGGCGATAAGGCGAACGCCACGCTGACGCAGGATTTCCATAATCTGACCGACTTTCAGATAGTCACGACCCATGCGGCTCATGTCCTTGATACACAGGTACTCCACATTCCCGGCTTCCACTTCTTTCATCATTGCTAAAAATCCGGGACGGTCAAAGCAAGTACCACTAATGCCATCGTCCGTGAAATGGACAATGTTTGTAAAGCCCTGCCGTGCGGCGAACTCCTCCAACATAGCCTTTTGATTGGAAATGGAATTGCTCTCACGCTGTTGGTCATCATCTTTGCCAAAGTCATCACGGCTCAGTCGTTCGTACAGAGCTGTGATTTTCTCATTTTTTCTCATAACTTGCGCTCCTTTCTTCGGTTTTAGGTTGTGTGTTCTAAGAGACTTCCCAACCGCTTGATTAAGAAGTCTTTTAGAGCATACAACACCCGCCGCCTGCTTGTAAACCTTATATTCCCGCACCGCTACATGGGTTGGTTCTCGTTCCTCCAGCGATTGAAACAACAGATCCAGCGGGGTTGGGTACTGATCGTCCTCTTCCATCACCCGCGCACACTCCAGCATAAACATCAGCATTTCAAAGGTCTGCTCCTCCTTTGGCGCTTCGCTGAGCAGGTACAGCATCAGGGCGGAATCCAGCGCGATCTCCGCTTTCTCCCAAAATGGGTCGTTGGACGCTCCCTTGGGCGGCGTGGTATTTTTTACCAGATTGTCCATCAGCTTCAATACGTCCGGCTCCTCACGGATATAACGGAACGGGTTATAGCCATCCGACTGACGGGGGTGAATCAGGTCAAACACCTTGATATCATAGCCTTGGCTTTTCAGAAAATGGCCGGTGGAGCGCAGCATTTCCCCCTTGGGATCGACCACCAGATAAGAGCAGTTGGCATCCATCAGGCCGGGCTTGCAGAAGTACCGCGTCTTGCCGGAGCCACTACCACCCACCACGAGAACGTTTAGATTCCGCTGGTGCTTATAGCCGTCCATGCCGATGGAAACGTGCTGGGTCAGGATCACGTTCGGTCCGTCCTTGTCGGCGTACTTCTGGTTCATCGTCTCCGCCGCCTCCCACTTGGCCGTGCCGTATTCACCGCCGGGGCGGCGCTTCTCGCGGTCTGAGCGGTACAGCACCACCGCAAAGGCGCAAAGCAGCAGCACTATGACGATGCACTTTACCGTATATGGCGTCCAACGCAGTAAAGACGGGCGTTTCAGCACTTCACTGAAACGCCCCATCCATACGAATATATTGCCGCCCTCCTTATAGGCGCTGGCCGCCGCAACGGCAAGGTAAACAGAAAAAATACCCAGCAGCGCCCACGCCACAGGCTTTACAAGCTTCATTCCATCACCCTTTCGCAGTACACCACATACCGCTGCTTGCCGCCGCTGGCGTAGGGGTGGCAGGTCAGCAGCGTCAGCAGGTCGCGGCCCTGCTGAATTTTAATTTTCTCTGCCTCGTGCGGTTGAATAATCTGGATAGCCGATACTGTATACGTCAGGGTTTCCCACAGGTTGGTGAGCTTCACGGTATCGCCCACCTGCAAGCGGTCTATATGCCGAAAGTAGTCCGCTCCGCGCCACCCACGGTGGCCTGCGATAACGCAGTTGGTGTTGTCGCCACCGATGGGAGCTGATGTGTTGCCAAGCACCGCAGCACCTGCGGCGAGGTGAACATCGGACGCGCCCAGATAGACCGGCATGGTCAGTTCCATGGCAGGTATCTCCAGCACACCGATGATCTCGTCCTCGATGCCGTAGGTGGTCAGGTCAGCGGCGGGCGTCTCACAGGCTTCGAGGTCAACGAGGCCGGATTGCTTTTCGTTATAGATACGCCGATTATAGGTTTGCAGGTCTGCCAGCAGTTCGGGGTACTGCTGCTCCGGTTCGTCGCGGTCGGCCAAGAACTCCTGCACGGCAGTTGCGGCGTTGCTCTGGAGCCTATGTCCTGTGAACACCGGCCAAAGCATAACACAGATGCCCGCCACCGCCAGCAGCGCCGCCAACACAAGAGAGGTCTTACGCATGGCGACGCCTCCTCACTAAAAAGTAAGCGCCGCCGATCACTGCCGCCACGCCAAGGCCGATACCAAGACCTGTGAGGTAATGCTGCGTCCACGAGGATGCCACGGGCTTTTCTTCTGCGGCAGATGCTTGCTGCTCGGGGGTGTAAGGAACACGGTGCCCACGAACTAAAAGCCGGTGGGTATTTATGCCAAAAGGTGTGCAGGTGACAAGCGTGACCAAATCCTTGCCATCCTCAATCTGGAGCAACGACGTATCTGTCGGCAGTACCGTGTTGATGCTGTCCACTTCGTAGGCCAATGTGTCGCCCAAAACGTGGATATAAAAGATGTCACCTTTTTCGAGTTGGTCAATGTCCGAAAACAGCTTGGACGATGCCATTCCACTGTGTGCTGACAGCACCGTGTGGGTGCTGCTTCCACCCACCGGCAGAGACGTGCCTACCACATGGCCGACCGATTTTTCCAGCGTGTCGGCTCCTGTTCCGTGCTGTACAGGCAAGTACACGTTGATTTTGGGAATATCAACATAGCACATGACACCGCCCACGGTGAGCTGCTCGGCGTAGGCCAAGGGAGGGGCGGATGCCCCTCCCTCAGAAATGGTCGCATTGGCCAGCATGGCATTGTACTGCTCTGCGGCTTCACGCTGGGCGGTCAGCTCGGCATTGTCGGTGTCCTCGATGGCGGCTGTGTAGCTGGTTTCTACGTCCGAATGACATTTTTCGCTCAGAAGTTCTCCCACCAGCGGATAGAGAAGCAGCCCCAGCGCCACAACGCCGCAAGCCGCCGCCAGTAGCCAGCGTTTCACTGCTCGCTCTTATGCTTGCGGGACTTCACCACGATGAAGGCTGCCGCGCCCAGAAGCAGGACACCGCCCACCGTATACATCCAAACACCGCGACCACCCGTCTTGGGCAGATCAAAACCGGGGTTGTTAATCACAGTCAGGGAAACGATTGCATTGCCATCCGTCATGGTAATATCCTTGCCATTGACAGTAGCAGAGGCGGTCAGCAGCTTGGCACCGCACTTCTCGCAGGCACCATTTTCCTTAGTGGTAATGACGATCTTGACTGCTTCCTTGAGCAACAGATAGCCCTTATCCGTGGCGGTTTCAGTCAGGCTGTAGCTATCATCCTCCAGCCCTTTCACGATAATGTGGCCGTTGCTGTTGGGGATAAAGGTGGTAGCATCAGACTTCTTGGTGGTGATACCCTTGGCGTAATACACGCCATCCACCAGCTCGGCAACGACATACACATCGTCGGAGTCATTGTGCAGGTTAAACTTGACGTTCTGCACGCTGCCCTTGCCATCAGAGAACTGCTTGAGGATGTCTACGCCGTAGGTGTAGACATGGCAGCAATCATTCAGGCTATCGTAGTAAGTAGTGTTGGTACGCTTCCAAGTCAGCTCGACTTCGTTGGGGTTATCCTTGTCACCCATCTGCGCGTCGGCGGTCAGGGTGGCGGCATAGGTGATCCGCATGGTGCAGTCGGAATAACCGCGCTTCACACTATCAACGTAAACACTTTCGGACTCGTTGATCTCGCTCAGGCCGGATTCGGTCATCTTGATGGTCATGGTGTTGGCGGTATCGTCATAGACAACCGTAAATTTGCCGGAGTTTTCATCCCAAGTGGTAATCTTATCGGTGCAGCCAGCGTCCTTGAAGAACTCGATAACCACGTCGTTCTTGTTATACTTGATGCCCTTGGACATGGTATCGACGTAAGTATACTCGCTCAGGCTGGAAGCCTTGGAGGTGATGGTGGGAAGGGTACTGATGATCTGGTAGTCCACGGTATCGCCCACGGAGGCGGTAGCGGTGTGAGCGTAACCGTCGGAGATGTCGGTCAGGCTGCCGGTGTTCTTGCCGGTGTAGTTTTTGTTTTCACGGACGGTCTTTTCAAGGGTGGGATTGCCGGTCTGGTTCTTGGGGTACACGGTCAGATCGTAAAGCCACTCGC
>ENA-OUQC01001460-OUQC01001460.1-human-gut-metagenome-genome-assembly--contig:-NODE-1460-length-12300-cov-4.570600_pt1 | contig 12300 bp, 12 predicted proteins | sample MGYA00237942_ERZ548815 | MGnify/ENA primary metagenome ERZ548815 (study PRJEB26490, sample SAMN05194722) | human gut metagenome | biome: terrestrial biome; feature: human-associated habitat; material... | reverse complement strand
ACCTTCTGTTTTCCGGCATCGTCAATGTGGTGCTGAATCTGGTGTTTGTCATTGTGTGCGATCTGGACGTGGCCGGTGTGGCCCTCGCCAGCATTATTTCCCAGTACCTCTCCGCCATTTTCCTCACGTTGCCGCCACCAAGGCCGGTATCGATAAGCAGCGCCTTTTCTTTGCCCTCCACAAGGTACATGGAGTCGTTGTTGTAGTCCTCCATATAGAACACGCCCGGACAGATGAACTCGATTTCATAGCGGTCAAAGCGCGTTTTGCCGAACATCCACTCCAGCGCTTCTTTGTTTTGGTACGCCGCCGTCCAAGAACCGTGCGGGTGCGTGTGGTACACGTTTTCCATTTCGCCCGCGGGATACTCCGTGTAGTGCGCGTCACGGTTGCCGGAGGAGCGCAGCGAGGACATCGCCATACGCGAGCCCACACCCACCGCGCCGTGCGGCGAGTGGTAATAGCCCGTCACCGGCACCACAGGGTCGTCTTCGGCATGGAACGCCCACACAGGCACATCTTTTGCCGCGCGCAGCTTAAACGGCTCCGCATAGCCGCAAATCGGCATGGCCGCCGCGATCTTATGCGGGTAGCGCGTGAGCAGCTCCCACGTGCCCGCGCCGCCCATGGAAACACCCGTCACGTACAAGCGGCAGATGTCCACGGGGTACTGCGCCGCCATCTCAAGCAGCGATTGCGCCAGTAAATCAACATACGGCACCCAGCACTGGTTTTCCGGGCACTGCGGCGCGAGGACAAAACACGGGTGCTCCGCCTGCCACGCGTCCGTCATAAATGTGTCCGCGCCCGGCGTGAAATCGAGCACCAAATTTAAATCGTCCCCGCGCTCGCCCGCGCCGTGCAAAAACAGAACCAGCGGGTACGTTTTGCCCGGCTCCGTCTTCGGCGTGTACAGCGCGGCGTTTAAGTACCGCCCGTCTTTTTTCAGTTCTTTTACGGAAATGTTCTTCTTTTCAATACCGTTGATCATACAAAACAACCTCCTCTAAAGGGTTCATTCCTCCAACAGATACGGCATCAGCTTTTCGAGCACCACCGCGTAGCCGTTTGCGTACATGTGCATACCTTCAATGGTGTATTCCGCTTTCAAATTGCCCTTTTCATCCAGCAGACAGTCGAACACATTGATGTATGTGCAGCCGAGCTCCTCTGCCATTTTTTCCACTTCGGCGTTCACTTCTTTCAGCTCCGCATTTGTGCGCGCGCCGAACTGTGCCTTCACCGCTTCCGGGTCTGCGCCGGGCAGCTCGCGGTTCACGGGGTAATAGCTCATCACGTAAATTTTCGTCTCGGGCAGACGCGCCTGAATTTGCATCAAAATTTTTCTGTACTGGCTCATCAATCGCTCGCGCTTATATTCCGGGCGGCTGATGTCATTTGTGCCGATGTTGATGAACACCTTTTTCGGCTCGAGGTCAAAAATCGATTCATCCATGCGCTCCAAAAGTCCGTCCGTCACGTCGCCGCCGATGCCGCGGTTGTACACGCGGATGCGCGACTCCAAGTTTTGCAGCATCTCGCTGATCGGGAACAGCTCGCACAGCGAGGAGCCCGTAAACACGATCTCGCCCTTTTTCACCAATTTATTGAGGCACATAAAATTATGCACTTTTATTTCCCAGTCCGTCATATAAAGCACCTGATTTCATTCGTTTTATTTCACAGTCATTTTAGCACAAAATCCGCACAGATACAACCTGTATTCTAAACATTTTCCCCTCTTGACGTGAAAAACCGCAGCATATATAATAATCACATAGTAACACACTAATACACGAAAATTCGCACTAAAGCGCTGTGGTGTAAGCACTTCAACGCGCAAAAGCAGACGTTGTAACCCGCTTGCGCATTACCGAAAAGAGGAATATAAAAATGAAAATTGCCGCTTATGAAGTCCGCCGGGACGAACAGAAAGACTTTGCCTTCATCGCCGAAAAGCTCGGCGTGGAGCTCACCGAAGCAGAGGACAACCTGACGCTCGAAAACATCGATACGGTAAACGGGGCCGAGGGCGTCACAACACTCGGTCGCACACGTTTTGACCGCGCCCTGCTCACCGCCGTCAAGGAGCGCGGCGTAAAATACATCTCCACGCGCACCATCGGTGCCGACCACATCGATCTCACCGCCGCAAAAGAACTCGGCCTCAAGGTGTGCAATTCGAACTACGCGCCGAACGGCGTGGCGGATTACACCGTCATGCTCATGCTCCTTAGCCTGCGCAAGTATAAGCCCGCCCTGTGGCGCGCGCAGGTCAACGACTACTCCCTTGCGGGTCTTCAGGGCCGCGAGCTGCGCAACCTCACCGTCGGCATCCTCGGCACCGGCAAGATCGGCGCGGCGGTCATCAAAAATTTGAGCGGCTTCGGCTGCCGCATTTTAGCAAGCGACATCCGCGAAAACCCGTCGCTCAAGGGACTTTGCACCTATGTGGATAACGAAACGCTCTACAAAGCGTGCGACATCATCTCGCTGCACATGCCGCTTTTAGACAGCACCCGCCACTTTGTGAACGCCGAGACCATCGCCAAAATGAAGGACGGCGTCACCATCATCAACACCTCCCGCGGCACCAATGTGGACGAAGCGGCCCTGCTGGCCGCGCTGAACTCCGGCAAGGTCCGCTCCGCCGGTCTGGATGTCTATGCCGACGAGCCCGCCACCAATGCAGCGCTTTACAGCCATCCCATGGTCTCCTGCACGCCCCATATCGGCGCCGCCACCGGCGAGGCCCAGAAGCGCATCGGCGCGGAGATCGTGGATATCATCACCCATTTCACATTCTGATCAGAAAGCAGGAGGAACAGACAATGGCTATTGTACGCCCCTTCCGTGCCGTGCGCCCCGTCCCCCAGCTGGTGGACAAGGTGGCCGCGCTGCCCTATGATGTTATGAACTCCAAGGAGGCCCGGGACTATGTGAAGGACAACCCCTATTCCTTCATGCGCATCGACCGCGCCGAGGTCAACCTGCCGGAGGATGTGGATATGTATTCCCAGCAGGTCTATGAGACCGCCGCTTCCCGCCTGAACCAGATGAAGCAGGAGGGCGTTTACATCAAGGACGCAGCGCCCTGCTATTACATCTACAAGCAGGTGATGGACGGCCGCGCCCAGGTGGGCATCGTGGCCTGCGCCAGCGTGGACGATTACAGGAACGACATCGTCAAGAAGCATGAGCTGACGCTGGCGAAGAAGGAAGACGACCGCTGCAACCATGTGGACTTCTGCGACGCCAACACCGGCCCCATCTTCCTGACCTACCGCGCCAACGACGCCATCAATGCCGTGGTGGAAAAGAACATGAAGAAGGCCCCGGTCTATGACTTTATGGGCGACAAGGTTCAGCAGACCTGCTGGATCATCGACGACCAGAAGGATATCGAGACCATCCAAAGCGCCTTCGCCGCCATCCCCGCCCTGTATATCGCCGACGGCCATCACCGCTGCGCCAGCGCCGTGCGCGTGGCCCGGAAGCGCCGGGTGCAGAACCCGGACTACACCGGCGACGAGGAGTTCAATTTCTTCCTCTGCGTGCTGTTCCCCGACGAGCAGCTGGCCATCATGGACTATAACCGGGTGGTGGCCGACCTGAACGGCAATTCTGAGGCAGAGTTTCTGGCGAAGGTGGCGGAGAAATTCGAAGTGGCCCAGCTGGGCGCACAGGCGCCCCATGTCACGGAGAAGCACACCTTCGGGATGTATCTTTCCGGCCAGTGGTGGCTGCTGACGGCAAAGCCCGGCACCTTCGACGAGAAGGATGTGGTGGCGCAGCTGGATGTTTCCATCCTGCAGAACAATCTGCTGACGCCGATCCTGGGCATCGGCGACCCCCGCACCGATAAGCGCATTGATTTTATCGGCGGCATCCGGGGCCTGGGCGAGCTGGAGCGCCGGGTGAACGAGGGCATGGCCGTGGCCTTTGCCATGTGCCCCACCTCCATCGAGGATCTGATGTCCATCGCCAACAGCGGCCGCATCATGCCCCCGAAATCCACCTGGTTCGAGCCAAAGCTGCTCTCTGGCATCTTTATCCACGAGCTGAAGTAAAAAACCGAACTTTTCCCGGCGGCGCGCTTCTGCGCCGCCTTTTTCGGTTCCTTTTTCGGGGCTTCTGTGGTAAAATAGGGGCAAAAGCGCATGGGAGGCGATCAGATGGCGCGGTTTTTGGTGATCCCCGATTCCTTTAAGGGGACGCTTTCCGCCCGGCAGGTGTGCCGGGTGATGGACAAGGCGATCCTCCGGCAGTTTCCCGGGGCGGAGGTCTTATGCATCCCCGCGGCCGACGGCGGCGAGGGCACGGCGGAGGCGTTTCTCTCCGTTTTGGGCGGGCAGACCCGGGCAGAGACGGTCTGCGGCCCGCTGGGCACGCCGGTCAAAGCGGTCTACGGTCTGCTTTCCGACGGCAGCGCCGTGATCGACATGGCCTCCTGTGCCGGGCTGACGCTGGCCGGCAACCAAAAGGATCCGGAAAAGACCACCACCTACGGCGTGGGGCAGCTGCTGCGCTCTGCGCTGGACCGGGGGGCGAAACGGCTTTTGCTGGGGCTGGGCGGCAGCGCCACCAACGACGGTGGCTGCGGCATGGCCGCCGCCTGCGGCGTACGGTTTCTGGATGGGGAGGGCCGGGCCTTCGTTCCCACCGGCGGGACGCTGGAGCGCATCGCGTCCATCGACCTCTCCGGTCTGGATCCCCGTCTGCGGGAGGCGGAGCTGACGGCCCTGTGCGACATCGACAGTCCCCTCTGCGGCCCTGCCGGTGCGGCGGCGATGTTTTCGCCCCAAAAGGGCGCGGATCCGGCCATGACGGCCCGGCTGGAGGCCGGGCTGCAGCATCTGCGGGCCGTCTGGCAGGCGCAGACGGGGCAGGATCTTCAGGAGATCTCCGGCGGCGGCGCGGCAGGGGGCATGGGCGCTGGCGTTTGCGCCTTTTTGGACGGCCGGCTGCGGCCCGGCATGGATACGCTGCTGGATCTGGCGGACTTTGAGGCGCTGGCCCGGGGCGCGGCGATGATCTTCACAGGAGAGGGCTGTCTGGACGATCAGTCCCTCCGGGGCAAGGCCGTGGTGGCGCTGGCCCGGCGGGCCAAGGCGCTGGGCGTGCCGGTGGTGGCCGTGGTGGGCGGCGTCCGGGGCGATATGGCCGCGATCTACCGCTGCGGCATCACCGCCGTTTTCCCCATCAACCGCCAGCCCCAGCCCCTCAGGGAGAGCGCGGCCCATGCGGAGGAAAATCTGGCCCGCACCATGGACGATATCCTGCGGCTGCTGGCCCGAAGTGAGGGACGCGCATGATCTCCATGCCTGTTTTGGAAACGCCGCGGATGCTCCTGCGGCCGGCCCACCCGCGGATGGCGGGGACGGTGCTGGCGTTTTACCGGCGCAACGCCCAGCGGCTCCAGCAGGTGGAGCCGCGCCACCCGGAGGAATATCTGACCCTTGCCTGCCAGCGGCAGATCCTGCGGCAGGAGCGGGCCTCCGCCCGCCGGGGAGAGGGCGTGCGCTACTGGATGTTCCTCCGGGAAGCGCCGGAGCAGGCCTGCGGCTGCGTGGCGCTGAACGAGATCGTCTACGGCGCCTTTCGCTCCTGCTTTATCGCCTATAAGACCGACGGCGCGCTGCTGCGCCGGGGCTATGGAGCGGAGGCGGTGAACGCGGTGGTGGAGTTTGCCTTCCAGGGCCTGCAGCTGCACCGGATCGAAGCCAACATCCTGCCCCGGAACGCGGCGTCGCTGGCGCTGGCGAAAAAATGCGGTTTTTCCGAGGAGGGCCGCTCCCCGGAATATCTCTCCATCAACGGCGTCTGGGAGGAGCATATCCACATGGTCCGGCTGAACCGGGCCCTCCGCCCGTAAAACGAAAAAAGAAGCTCCCGCGCGCGGAAGGGCAAAGCAAGGCGCTTGCCCACGCGGCGGGAGCTTGATTTATGATTGGGGAAGGGAGCGCTCAGCGCTCCTCGGGCTTGACATACAGGGGCTTTGCCGCCTGCTCCACGGCCCGGAGCAGGTTGATGTCGGCCTTCATCATCTCCACCTGCTCGCCGGCGCGCATATAGGGGCGGATGACCTCCGCCAGCTGGGGGAAAAGCTGGTCGGGCTTGCCGTCCAGATCCACCACGAACAGCTTGTGGTCCAGATGCTCGCCCTGCGAATGGGCCGCCACCAGCCACACCCGGTAGACCTCCGGGTGGGTCAGCATCAGCTCCCGCACCACGGCGGGAACGCCCACCGGATAATCCAGCGTGGCCTTCAGCTTGATCTCCCGGGGGCCCGTGCGGGCAGACTGCATGGTCAGCTCGATATCCGTCAGCTGGGGCCGCCGCAGAAACATGGCCCGACCGAAGGGGTTGATGACGATGCCGTCCAGCCGGGCGTTGTTCTGCACCAGCCGCCGGGCGTCTTCAAAGGGCAGCTCCGTCACGCCCAGCCGCTCAAAGGGCCATTTGTCCAGCTCCTCCCGGTTGGTAAAAAGGGCGACGAAGGCGCTGCCCTTTTTATCGTTGATGATGCCGATGCGGCCCTCGCCCCGGGTGAAGCCCAGGAAGTAGGAGGTCTTGAGCACGGCAAAGACCTTGATCTTGGCTTCCCGGGAGCTGTCCTTCTGCAGGCTCTCTGCGGCCTGCACCGGGTCGAATTCCGAATGGAAGGCGTTGAGCTCATATTCTGTCATGGTGTTTCCTCCTTTGGCTTCCGGCTGACGAAGGGATCGCCGGTGATGGTGAACCGCCAGAGCTCGTCCCGGCAGCGGACGGCATAGTCCACGCCGATGCGGGGGGAGGCGGTGATGGGCGGCTGGACGGCCCGGTCGAGAATGTATAATTCCGGGCCGCGCAGCGAAAGACCGTATTGGGCCCGGGTGATGTCCAGCGCGGCGCAGAGCCTGCCCGGGCCGGAGCAGAGCTGCCGGTCGTTTTTTGCCTTGGGGCGGCGGCGATACATCAGCTCCAGCCCCTGGTCCGGCCGCAGCGCCCGGATCAGGACGGCCTCCGGAAGATCCGCTCCGTTGGCCACCACATTCATGCAGCTGTGCATCCCGTAGATCAGATAGATATAGGCGAAGCCGCCGGGGCCATACTGCACATTGACCCGGCCCCCGGGCCGGCCCCGATAGCTGTGGGCCGCGTCGTCGGAAAGGCCCATGTAGGCCTCTGTTTCCACGATCACGCCGCCGGCGGCGCCCTCCGGCGTTTCATGCACCAGCCGGCAGCCCAAAAGCCGCCGGGCCAGGGTAATGCCGTCGGCGGCATAGACCTCCGGGGAGAGCAGGGCGCGGGCGTCAGTCATTTCCGTATTTCTCCAGGGCCTGCTGATAGAGCCGGTTTTTCGGGGCGTTATATTCCCGGGAGACCTGCTTGACGGCGCTCATCAGCGGCTGGCCCTCCTCCATGCGCCGGCCCACCTCCGCCAGCAGATCGGGCTGGGGGGCGGGGATGGCGTCGTTGGCGCAGCCTGCGATCACCAGGACAAACTCGCCCCGGGGGGCGTTTTCCGTATAATGCGCCACGGCCTGGGCCAGCGTGGTGCGGAAGCACTCCTCATGGAGCTTCGTCAGCTCACGGCAGAGGGCGATCTGCCGGTCGCCCCAGCAGTCCAGCATATCCTGCAGGGTGCGCAGCAGCTTGTGGGGCGCCTCGTAAAAGACCATGGTGCGTTTTTCATATTTCACCTGGTTCAGGTGCTCCAGCCGGTTTTTCCGGGTGGTGGAGAGAAAGCCCTCAAAGGTGAAGCGGCCGCAGTCCATGCCGGAAATGCTCAGCGCCGTCACCACTGCGCTGCAGCCCGGGACGGCGGCCACCGGAATGCCCAGCCCGGCGCACAGGGCCACCAGATCGGTGCCCGGGTCAGAGATGGCGGGGGTGCCCGCATCGGTGATCAGGGCGCAGCTTTCGCCTGCCAGAAGGCGGCCCGCCACATATTCGCCCTTGGTGCGGCGGTTGTGTTCAAAATAGCAGATCTGGGGCTTTTTGATGCCGAAATGGTTCAGCAGCTTTGCCCCCACCCGGGTGTCCTCTGCGGCGATAAAATCCACGCGCTGCAGCGTCTCCGCGGCCCGGGGCGAAAGATCCCCCAGGTTGCCGATGGGCGTCGCCACCACATAGAGCGTGCCGGGGGCGTTGTTTTGTTCTTCCATGATATTGTCACACCTCATAGATCCGCCGGTATTCCGGCGAGGGATCGCCGTTTTCTTCCCGCAGGAGCAGCGGCGGAAGCAGCGTCAGCCCCTCGCCGCCCTGCTTCCGGGCCTCCAGAAGCACCAGCTTCGCAGGCGCGGTGGCAGTCTCCTGGACGGCGCGGAGCCTTTTTGGCGCAAAGCGCATCTGCTCCAGCGCAAAAAACAGCGCGGCCAGCCTTGCGGCGGGGAAGGAAAGATAGAGCCTGCCGCCGGTCTTCAGCAGGCGGTTTGCGGAGAAGCAGACCTCCTGAACGGAAGCGCCGGCATCGCTGCGGGCCTGGCCCAGCGCGCCGGAGGAGATCCGGCCCCGGGCGGCTTCAAAATAGGGCGGGTTGCAAAGGCAGAAGTCATAGCGCCCGTTCATAAAGGCGGGCAGCGCCCGCAGATCGCCCACCGTCACCGGGACGGAAAAGCCCGCCCGCCGGAGATTGCGCTGGGCCAGCGCAGCGGCCTCGGGGATCAGCTCCAGCCCTTCCAGCGTGACCTTGGGCGCGCGGAGCAGCGTCAGCGCGGCAAGGAACCCCTGCCCGATCCCCAGATCCAGTCCGCAGCCCCGCAGCTGGGGCGCGGCAAAATCAGCCAGCAGGACGCTGTCCTGCGTCAGCGGGAAAAACCGGGAATCGGATTGCAGGGAAAGGCCCGGGCGGATCTCTACTTCCTTCAGCATAGGGGTTCGCCTCCTGATCCAAGATGGCAATATTATACCCTATTTTTTCCGGCTGTGCAAGAGAAACCGTCCGTTTGTACGAAAATTGACAAGCGGACGGTAAAAATATCGTAAAAAATGCGCAAATTACGGGGCAAATCAGCCCTGACGGCGCTGGGCGTCCTGCAGGACCAATTCAATGAAATGGCGGAAATAGGGGGCAAAGTCGGGCGTGCGGTCGTCCCACAGGGCGCCGGTGAGCCGCTCCGGGTGGAACTGGGTGGCCAGGATGGGCAGCGTATCATGCTCAAAGGCTTCCACGATGCCCTCGATGGAGCGGCCGGTGACATGAAGCCCGGGGGCCAGATCCTTCACGGCCTGATGGTGGGTGCTGTTGACACGGAATTCCCGGCCGAACAGCTGCGCCAGCACCGAGCCCTCCTCCGCAAACAGCGGATGGCGGATCTCCCCGTTGGAATGGACGAAGCCCAGCTGGGAGGTCAGGTCCTGATACAGCGTGCCGCCCAGCATCACATTGATCACCTGACAGCCCCGGCAGATGCCGAGAATGGGCTTTTTCCGGGCGAGAAAGGCCCGGAGCAGCGGCGCTTCAAAGGCGGAGCGCAGCGGATCGGGCTTGACGGTGTCGTTGAGGGGCTCCTCGCCGTAAAGCTCCGGGTCAACATCCGCGCCGCCGGACAGCAGCAGCCCGTCGCAGAGCTCTGCCATTTCCTCCACGCAGCATTCGGAGCCGGCCAGCGGGATGCCGCCGGCAGCCTCCACCGCCCGGGCATAGACCAGATTATTGTTCAGCACCCGCTTTTTGGGATCAGACTTGGAATCGGCGTCTGTCGAGATGCAGATCAGCGGTTTTCCCTGCAGAAGCATAGTTATCGTTCTCCTTTTTTATCATTCAGGTGGTTTTCCACATAAAGTGCGATCATTTCTGCGCCGATGCCGCTGTGGACCAGCGTGGGGACCACGATGTCGGCACATTCCCGATAATTGCGGATGTAGCGCTCATACATAGGCTTTACGGTGCGGAGATACTGAAGGGTGATGCCGTCCAGATCCCGGCCACGCTCCTCCATATCCCGCTTGACCCGCCGCAGGATGCAGACATCCGGATCCAGCTCGGTATAGACCCGCAGATCACAAAGATCCCGCACCTCCGGCCGGGCAAAGATATGGATGCCCTCCAGGATCAGGATGGGATGGGGCTGGATCAGACCGTCGTCCGGGCGGCGGCGGTGGGTGACGAAATCATAGACCCGCCGGGGCGCCGGATGGCCGGAAAGCAGCTGCCGGAGGTCCTGCTCCAAAAGCGCATGGTCGTGGATGTCCGGCGCATCAAAGTTCAGCGCCGCCCGCTTTTCAAAGGGCAGATCGGGAAAATCCTTATAATAGGAATCCAGAGAGATCAAAACGGCTCGATTGCCGAAATGCTCCAGCAGACGGTGGGCCAGCGTGGTTTTTCCGCTGCCGGAAGCGCCGGTGACGCCGATAAGATACATAAAGGTCAGCTCCTTTTCCTTGGCTCCGCTGATGCTATCTTACCAGATGCCGCCGCCTTTTGCAAGGGGGAGGGCGTCTTGCCAAAAGGAAAGAAATCGCGCCGGAGCAGAGCTCCGGCGCGAATACATAGCTATTTTGGTGTTTATTTGGCGTATTCCACGGCGCGGGTTTCGCGCACCACATGGACCTTGATCTGGCCGGGATAATTCAGCTCGGTCTCGATCTTCTTGGAAAGATCCCGGGCCAGCATGATCATATCGTCGTCCTTTACCTGATCGGGGTTCACCAGGATGCGGATCTCCCGGCCGGCCTGGAAGGCAAAGCACTTTTCCACGCCGGGCATACTGGAGGCAAGCTCCTCCAGACGCTCCAGACGCTTGATATAGGCTTCCAGATTTTCTCTCCGAGCGCCGGGACGGGCGGCGGAGATGGCGTCGGCCGCCTGCACAAGACAGGCCACAATGGTCTTGGCCTCCACATCGCCGTGGTGGGCCTCGATGGCGTGGATCACATCCTCCTTCTCGTGATATTTCCGGGCCAGATCCACGCCGATGGCCACATGGCTGCCCTCCACCTCATGGGTGACGGCCTTGCCGATATCGTGGAGCAGACCGGCGCGCTTGGCCAGCGTGATCTGCTGGGAGGGCAGGTTCAGCTCGGCGGCCAGCAGACCGGCGATATGCGCCACCTCGATGGAATGGGCCAGAACATTCTGGCCGTAGCTGGTGCGGTAGCGCATCCGGCCCAGCAGCTTGACCAGCTCGGGATGGATGCCGTGGACGCCCGTCTCAAAGACGGCCCGCTCGCCCTCCTGCTTAATGGTGGCTTCCACCTCACGCTGGGCTTTTTCCACGGTCTCCTCGATGCGGGCGGGATGGATGCGGCCGTCGGTGATGAGCTTTTCCAGAGAGATCCGGGCCACCTCCCGGCGCACCGGGTCAAAGCTGGAGAGGGTGATGGCTTCTGGGGTATCGTCGATGATCAGATCCACGCCGGTGAGCGTCTCCAGCGTGCGGATGTTGCGGCCCTCGCGGCCGATGATGCGGCCCTTCATCTCATCGTTGGGCAGGGGCACCACAGAGACGGTGGCTTCGCTGGCATGGTCGGCGGCGCACCGCTGGATGGCGGTGGCGATGACCTCCCGCGCGCGGGAATCGGCTTCATCCTTCAGCTGGCGTTCGATCTCCTTCAGCTTCAGGGCGGCGTCGTGGCGGGCTTCCGACTCCACCAGGGAGACCAGATGGGCCTTGGCTTCCTCAACGGTCAGGCCGGAGATCTTTTCCAGCATCTCCAGCTGGCTCTTTTTGATGGCGGCGACTTCTTCCTTCTGCTCCTCCAGCTGCTTCAGCTTCTGGCTGAGCTTTTCCTCCTTGGCCTCGACATTTTCATACTTCCGGTCGATGGCCTCTTCCTTCTGCTGGATGCGGCGCTCCTGCTTCTGGACCTCGGCGCGGCGCTCCTTACATTCCTTTTCGTTTTCGGTGCGGGCGCGGAAAATTTCTTCCCGGGCCTCTACGATGGCTTCGCGTTTTTTGGCTTCTGCGGTCTTGATGGCGTTGTTGATGATCTTCTTTGCTTCATCCTCGGCACTGCCGATCTCTTTTTCTGCAACTTTTTTCCGATAAAAATAACCTGCAAAAATACATGCGGCGGCGACAACAAATAAAGCAATGATCCAGACATAGGTTGGTATCATTACACTATTCCTCCTGATTTGTTGCGCGGAAAGCTATGCAAAAAATGGCATACCAAGCCACGCTATCTTATATTCTATAGCTTTCGCAAGCCGCTGTCAAGGAAGAATCACCAAAGAAGCCAAAAAATATCCCCAAAAAAGAAAACATGGGAGCCAAAAGGCTCCCTTGCAGCTTGTCAAAAAAGCCTGCGGAACCGCAGGCTTTTTCCTATGGGATGTTTTTTCACGGACATGTGCCGGGAAAAAACACC